>JGI26536J50258_1000043_pt1 | contig 142532 bp, 65 predicted proteins | sample ThiBiot_750_plan_FD_50258 | JGI IMG/M metagenome (IMG submission 50258)
AAATCTCTGCTGGAGAGTTGAATGCTAGGAAGACGAGAATAATCAGATAGATTATAACAAAAGATCTGGGTAGGATCACAATAAGACGAAACGTAGATTACTCCTCTAGCTCCATCGATAGCTAGTGCTCCTATTTCAGTAGGACCAGTAATAGTATGTGTATCTGCTAAAGCAAGAGTACTTAGATCGTATCTAGCAATCTGTAGATCACTGCTAGGTGTTGAACAACTACCAGAGTAATATTCTACTGGATTGTAGAGGTAGTTACCATAGATGTCTCCATCACCTAAATGATTCGGAGAACCATTAAGACCAGCAAAGACATTGGTATTAGAAGAAACAATACTCCAGTCAGACCTTGAACGCTTACGAATAGCATCTTGTTCAAAGACGTAATAGTACGTTCCATCAGTACACCAACCTTGTCCATGAAGACCTGTCTTGATGTTACCGCTGTTAGCTACGCTAGTGAGATTAAGTGTTACAGGAGAACCGTTTTGGAAGACAGAATAACCAGTAGAAGACTTTCTGTTAGCTCCGTAGAGGTTTCCTTTCTGAGGCCAGTACTGGAAGTTATTGCTTGTAGTTGAAGAATTACGAGTAAAGACGTCTCTGCCACCAGTTCCGAAAGGAGCAATGGCGTAGTTAGTCTGGCCGAAATCCCAACCTCCGGAAGGATCAGCTGGATTGGTTACACACCACACACCGAAGGAGTTGCTATTCTGAGAGAAGTTTACTGCGTCGGTAGATGGGTTGTACATAGTATCGATGTATGCATCGTAACCATCTCCTGTATATCCTCTATTCGGAGTAAACACAGGATCACCGGAGGTAGTTGCTGTTCTATCTGGTTTGACTAAGTCTTGAAGAGCTTGGGCTTCGGTGGGTTGAGCAAAGAGATAGAAACTATCCAGAGGAGAGTTCCATACCGTTTGCTTTAGTTGGTTTAGTTTATTGCTTACAGAACTTCCTACGGAGTTTACTCGAAGAGCTCCAGTAGGATGCTGGACACCTTTGTTGTCTTGGTCGTCTATTACGACGTTAATACTTCCGTCCGGAGCATACATGCCGACTGGTCTGTCTCCAGCTACTGCCGTTACTGAAATTGATCCATCTTGGTTATATAGCATTGTTTGAAACCTTAGTAGTGGAGAGTTCGTCTAGTCTTTTTTCCATATGATTAATTCTATTGTCTTGGACAGCTACTTGAGTCAGTATCTTACCGAGTTGTTTAAAAGCTTCAGTAAGACTCTTATGGGATTCTTGGAGATAGTGGAGATCGTGTTTAACAATAGTGATATCTCCCTTCATGGAGTACAGCAAAGCCATTGTTGAACCCATGACACATAAGACAGTAAAGATATTACTTACTGAGATCGTGTAGTCTATCAAAGGCATAATTATTTCTTCTTGACTTCGACGACTTCGAAAGGCTTTGCTTGTCTTGCTTCGATCTTAGTTCTGTCTTGAGAGTCTCTGATTTCTTGGAGTTCTTTATCGTCAATCCGAGAGACATCAAGCATATAGACTTCTCCGTTCTGACGGAGCATGTATCCGTATTCGTCTTTAGTAAGACGAAGATCGGTAAGCTTAGCGTGTTCCATAACTCCATTTGGGTAGGAGACACGGTAGACAGGAGAGTTATCTGCGGAGTCAACTCTATCGAGGATGGTGACTTCACGATTACGAAGAATGGCCATAAATAATCCTTTCAGTTTAAGGGACCATTAGTATATCACAGAATTAAATACGGTGTCAATATATTTATTTTATTTATTTCTAGTATACGTATTGATTTAGAAAAGGAGATGTGGTATATTCTTAGAATGAGAATATACAAAGAATTATCAATTAATTGGAATACCTTTAACTTCTTAGAAGAACATATAAATAATGTTGTATGGGATATTCTGGAAGAAAATGCAGAACATATTCCTCAAAATAGTTCAGTTAAAGTAACATTAGAGTTTAAAGAAAGAGATAAAAATTAAGTACAAGATTATAAGCCATGACATCCTTAAATTAGAAGGAAAGTATTACATGGAAGGAGTAGGAGAAATCTCTGAAAAATTAGTTAAAGAAGAATTACATCAAAGAATATTCGTAGATGTACATAAAAGACATAGAGAATATTTAGAGAGGTTCAGATGAAAATAGTAGCAGAAAGTAGATATCCAGGTATGTATTATCTGGAGTTTCCTGAAGGAGACCGTAGTTTAGATTTTTATAATCTAACTAGAGCTACTGAATTTATTCATTTACTGAAAAACATTGATTGGAGGAAAGTAAGAATATGAGAATTAAAGTCAAGATAAAGGACCTTCCTAATCATAGAACTCCTATGTTAAACTATGCTAGAATTCTTATAAAACAAGGTTATCCTGAAGACAGTGTAGTTGAGTTTTACAGAGAAAAGGAAGAGCCTGATATGATATTTCACCATCTTGGAAATTGTGCTAAATTAACAGTCAGAGAAGAACCTAGGTGTGTATTTGAAAAATACCAACCATTCTCTTCATTTTAAATACCCTTTTTGGCTACGGGGTGACGCCGTACATTCGTTAAAAAAGAAATTAGGTACCAAGGTAGCTCTCAGAATTTAAAACGATCCTGGAGGCTACATCGGAAGGTAAGAAAAATCACATCTAAGATGTTGTAAATTTTCAAAGAGTAATTTTGAGATAAGAAAAATTTGGTGAGTAATTTATGACGTGCTATTCATCCCCTTCCATCATACCCCCTACCCCTACATGCCGGTACTGGGGTACCTACCATCAAACATAGACAACCTTTGGTTGTCGTCACGCCTACTAGTTGTAGGCTAGGAATTAAATCATATCCGTTGGGGAGTAGGAATATTATCTTATCTGAGGGGATTAGGATTGAAATCCTAGACCGTTGTCGCCATAAGGCGTCCTTACGGTAGATAATGTTACATCATTATACTATATAGTACCTTACTACTACCTAACTACTTATATACCTTATTAATATCATTATACCGTTAGTATACCGTAATTACCTTATGTTATTAATATTATATATTATTAATACCTTATTAATACCTTATATAATTACTTTATACTATACTATAGTATCTCTTATATACCGCGCAGTAGCTTACCCGCGCTATCCTAGAGAATTATATTCTAGGACTAGATCAATCTAACCCTAGATGAATATTCTCTTAGTCTATATCAAATCCTGTATCTTTGGAAGATTATTCTCTCTTTGTCTATTTACAATCTCTTTTCCTCTGCTATGATGATTGTGTTGATTGAAAGAAAGGATGAAAGATGAAAAAGAGACGAGCCGAGGCCATCGCTATCCGTGTTATCGATACTGACGGAAGGATACTTGACAAAACAGTCCTTCTCGTGTCGCCGAAACAGGCTGATGCTTTATTCGCTGCGTTGTCTTCCGTAGACGGCATCGAATCTACGCCAGTATTTCAGGACTTCGATGTATTCGGACGGGCGTATTGGAAAAGAATCGAAGTAGACTACTCTCTGTCTGACGATTAAGGCTGTAGCGTTTGCGTTACAGAATTACTTAGGTTACTATCAAGACTAGGCAATGAAGCCTAAAGAAAGGGAACTACAATGAGCAACGGAACGGAAGTCATTCAAGCTGGCGGTCAATATGGCAAGGCTTTGGCTCTGGCTCATGCCAAGGCGGAACACCTTAACAAAGCCGCTATCGTTGCGGCTGATGCTAAGGATGAATTTAGCGGTGCTCCGGTCAAGCTCTATGTCGCCATGCTTCAAGACTTGGACGACGATACGTTGACGGGCTTGCCTGTCGTCGGTTCCAAGGGCGGAAACAACCCGGACTATTTCATGTGGAAAGACCCTAATTCGGACGCGAAGGAACGTGAAGTATCCTTCTATAACGTTTGGCCGGACAACACGGCAGAGGGCGTCAAGGTCACACAAGAATTGGCTTGGATTAAGGCTCTTGGCAATCCTGAAATGAAGGACGATGATATTCCGGCATGGTTCAAAGAGAAGTATGAAGGGCCGGCAAAGCGGGATAGCAGGAAGAAATATCTTACGTCTCGCCGTTCCACAATCCGGAACTGCTACAAACGTGCGGTTCAATTGATGCATCAATATGATGCTATCAATGAACTAAAAGGCGTCGAAGCTAAGCTAATCCCCGGTGCAGAGGAAGGAACGTACGAAAACTTCATTCTCATTCGTACTAAGGCCGAGGAACGCGTAACTGTGGATGTTATGCATCTTACCGTTGGGCAATTTCTCGCGCTCAAAGCCGCAAATATTGCAGAGCAAGGTGGAACGTACGCTGCATTGAAGGCAAGTATTACTCGCCAAAAGAAAGGAAAGAAAGAGGAAACGGGTATCCCTGCCCTTGCTGAGATACGGACTGGCGAGACATTGGACAAGGTAATGACCGCCGCGCACTCCTACCTTGACCATCTTGTGACTGATAAGAAAGGTAAGGATTGGGGCGACTTCCTTAAATTCCTCACAGGGCCGGGAGGCGCATCGGCAATCGAAACGCTTGGGGATATCAGGACTTGCATTGATGATATCTTCAAGCTAGACAAGGTTGCCTATATCTACGCCAAGGTGAAAGAGGACGGCTTCAATAAGGAAGATGAAAGCCAAGCTGCATAGCCTAGCCTAGATCAAACAACTAACCCCGCCCTAACCCGGCGGGGTTTTTCTTTGTCTATTTATTGCGAATGATTCGCATTAGCAATCCACCGTCGGTTATATCGCATCGAATACAACGTGATGATAGGTTAATGCAGCGGTTAGGGTGTCAACTGTACAAGTAACTGATTTAGTTATGACAGGTTTTGTGCTACAGTGCCAGTAAGGTGCACACATAGTGGGTAGTGTGTGTCCAGATAGTGGCGTAATGTTTGCGATAGAAATCTAACTGTGTTAATATATTGATACTGGGAATTCACCTAGTGACGGTGTCACAGACACCTAGTGATTAGCAAGTGGGGAAATTATGTCGATCTGGATTAAGACTTCTTTGGGCTGGAGACCTATTTCTAGTATCGCTTCAAACCATAACGATTGTCAGGGTGTGTTTCGTCCTGTCTCTGACATTCAAGCTAGGGCAGAAACTGAGGCTAGAGCCAAAGACTACGCCAGAGACGTTGAGAAATACCTCAACGGAGAAATCTCTAAGGAACAAATCTTTAGATCTTTCAGTATTCCAATCTATGGTGCTTTCGGGGAGAAACTGTGATGTGGTATCTCAATATCGAAGATACTGTTCTTAGTTGCGATACTACGGATGAAGTCGTCTACTATCTAATGGGGTACGGTGATCCTCATTACAAAGTTCCTGTCTTACTAGGGGACGTTAGCATAGCTGTTTCTTGGCTGAATGTTCATCTGTACAGATTGTGTGTCTTGATCTCAAGATCATTATCTGAATAAGAATTCACTTCCTCGACTGCCTCCTTCGGGAGGCTTTTTCTTTGTCCTTAACAGGAGCTGAAATGCGTATCTTGTTGATTGATGGTAGCAATCTCTATGACGCTGCTAAGAATATCCAACTCAGTATCGACTACAAGAAACTTCTTACTTTGATGAAAGAAGGGCAATCGAAGTTCAGGGCGTATTACTTTACTGCACTTCCTAACAGGAGTGTACAATCTCCGTTGCACAAACTCGTCGATTGGCTTGGGTATAATGGATATACTTGTGTCACTAAGGAAATGAAAGAATACAAACTTAGTGATGGAAGGATAAGAATTAAAGGGAATATGGATGTAGACATAGCAGTCTACGCTATGAGACTGTGTTCAATCGCTACTGAAATATATCTCTTTAGTGGTGATGGAGATTTCACTTGTTTAGTTGCAGAGATGCAACAACGTTCTTCTGTGGAGGTTACTTGCGTCTCTAGTATGACCTTCATTAGTGCTGATCTGCGTAAACAATGTGATAACTTCATTGCGTTGGAAACAATAGCTGATGCTATTAGACAGGAGGTACCATGACTTATAAAGATTTATTGCTTCTTCTTCAATCGATGTTAGAAGCTAATCATACATCTATGAATGATGAAATAGTATTCAATGATGGTATAGATAAGTATTACTTAGATTTAGTAGAGTCTCTAACTACTGGAGAAGTATACTTTATCTATGGAGATGGGCCTAAGGAAGAAGAACCTTAGTATACCCCGTACCCTCGATAACGTTGGATACATCGAAGTAGGACGGCGTTACCGGGGGTTAGTTAGGGATTATATAGAGGTTTCTGAAGGCTGTCAAGAGAAAAATACACACAAAGAGGATAAAATGAATAAAATAGAACTTATTATTCTCTGGGCAATGCTTTTGTCAGCTATATCCCTTAACATCTACGTCATCGTCGCTACTTTTCAGTACTGCACAACACACTTATGACAGGTTTTTACGATGTACGACACGCTGCTGGGACTGCTGATGATGTTCGCTGGTTTAATGATTATCTATGTGTCGTGGTGGTATCATGACACTATGGATGACATTAACCATCGTCTTGAAAGAGACGTAGAGGAGAAGGTGAAGGAGTTGATTGAAGACAAGAAGAAGGCTGATAACTCTCAAAGGTTTGACATAGAAAGTTAACCATGCTATACTTCTTGAACAATGGGGAGAGTTATGCATGGCTGATTACAGAAGATATTCCGTCCGTGCTGGAATGTCCGGACGCATGACGGTAGACGTTCCTCTCGCAGCGATTAAACTCCGTGGTGAGAAGAATGCTGTCCTAGACTACGCTTGGCGTAAGCTTCTAGGAGAGGATGATATTCTAGGTAAAGTAGATAAATCTCTACAAACTAGGAAGTTCATCTTCACAGAAATGTTTTCACGTTACACTCATGAACGTGGAGATGTTTTTCGTATATTTTGTGCTAAGGTGAAATACTACCCTATGCACAATGTCATTCGTTAGGGGAAGAAAATGGGGAACCGTGTAATTGCTGCTAAGCGCATGAAGATGAAGAGGATGCGCAAAGCGTGGGCTATTCCTTTGTCACGTAGCGGTGGGCAAACACCTAATCGTATCGTAATCAACGAGTACAAACAACGTGCTCGTGGATTGATGCTTGAAGATGACATATCCGAGAGCATCATTCAAAAGTTCTGCCATGATAATCAACGTCGAGAAGCGTTGAGACGTCAGGCAGAATTGGAGTTAGAGCTAGGAGACGCTCGGAGGTACAGCGGTCCTGGCCCTAACAACAAATTCGAAGAATCATGGGTTTATTACAACCCAGAAAAGACCGTGTTCTTTATTCTTCATAAAGATAAGCGGCTGAATATCGAGAGGAGAAGTATAGGGTATTCTTGTAAAGAAATTCTATACGCGAAGTGGAATACGGGAAGGGTTACATGGGTTGAGATCCGCGATCTCCCCAATTCTTCCTAAGACTCTGGCGATCCCCACGCCGGACCAAGGCCGTCATCGGTGACCCCACGCCGGTGGCGGCCTACCTTTTGGAAACCATCATGCAAATCACCAGCGAACAGCTCTTGTCTAAGCACGGCTGTCCATGTCCGTACTGCTTAAGGCTCATGAATGTTCATTCAGAAGTCTTGCGTCCGTCACGAGATCATGTACGTCCGCGTTCTAGATTCGAAGAAACTAGAATTTTCATTGTATGTCAGGAATGTAATCAAATCAAATCCGATAGAACATTGGAAGAATGGATTGCATTTCTGAGTTGCAAGAACCTTGAGCTTGAGAGAAATCTTTTGCTCAACAACCATAGGCTCAAGAACCTTGAGTACTTGTTACATATGGGCCTAACATAGGAGATAACATGAACATAGCCTTGGTTGAGGAGGTGACTAGGTCGGTGGCTGACCAAACGTATTGGTATGTCTTCGCTCATCCTGTCGCTATCTTTTCTGTCTTCTGGAGTGTGGTTGCTGTAGTTTCTTTGTGGGGAATTCTTAAACTAAGAAGGAATAGAAGTGGGGAATCTTACAAGATGGCTCAAAGAAAAGCATACTTGGACCGTCTGTATGCCGACATGATCGGAGATGGTCTGGCAGATTTATTGCACCAAGGGAAGATTAACTCCCAAGAATACCGACGAGGCTTCAAGACCTTTGGTGCGAAGCATGGATTGACCGATCTAATGCCGCGTAAGACACATCCCATGGCCATCAAGACAAGAGTTCAGAAGAATGTTTCTAGTATGAAACTCCTTGATGAATATGGCAAACCAATTCAACCTAGTATTCCTGGGCCGAAACCGGGCGAGGTTACTCTTCCTCCTCGCAAGGAACCCAAGCGTTGGGTAATGACAAGGAAGAAACTGCTGCGTCGTGCAGCAAACTGAGAGGACTATGATGAATACTTCCGTAATCATACAAGTCAAAGCAGGTGAAGTTCCACCGAGAGACTACATCGAGAAGGCTCTCAAGGAATGCCCGACCTGCTTCGGCATTGCGATCCAGAACAAGGACGGGGACAGTTCCTCCCTTGAGGTCGCATCGGAGGCGAAGAACATCTCTGTCGATAAGTTGATGGAGACGCTCGAAGCATGCAAGGAAGTTCCTGTCGTCCTCACTCTCGGGAACATGACGCAGGACTTCGATGCCGAGGAAGACTTGATGCCGTACGTATTCCAGCAAGGTAGTGCTGGAGGAGACGACGTCGAGGACATCCTTGCTGTCTTCATCGAAGGTGACGCCCCTAACTACTCCAAGCCTGGAGAAGGACATACGGAGACGTACCATCTCTGGGAGGATTACATCTTCCCAACAATCTCGGAGAAGTATGAAGCGAGTAGCGATCTCGTTGCTTTCTTCAACAAGCTCCAGACGTCTTCGTTTCAACAGTCCATTCTGAATTCGTTCCATCACCGCGGCGTTGCTGTCTTCGTTCCTCTCCACGGCGACATCATTGCTTACGGCAAGAACGAACTCGGCGGTGAATACCCGTGGGGTATGACGTCAAACACCTTCGGCTACGGCAAAGTGGAGTCTAAGCCAACGGTAGTGCAGAAAGCCAAGAGCCGGCTGGCTGCGTTGACTGGTAAGACGGAGACTACCCCAGTCAAACCGGAGGAGAAGACGAACACAGTCATTACACCCGACAACAAAGGCATGACTGCACTCAAACCGCCGGCGAAGCTCCAGGGCAATGCCCGTAATGCCTGGATCCGGTTGTTCACCGGCCAGAACGAAGGACCTATGCCTGTTGGCCACAACAGCAAGGACTTCACTGTGAGCGTTCCTGAGAGTCTTCTTCCGTTTGCTATGGAAGATGTCTCGACTAAGGATCAAGTCAGGAACCTGACCAAGCGTGTCAAGGCAGCGCATGGCAAGACGGAACTGGAAGAACAGATCCAGGACCCGAAGGTCATCGAGGAGAAGAAGACTCCTGCTTCTCAGCCTGATGGCGACAAGCGTCCTGCTTCCGACTTCCTCCCGGATCTGTCGGCGGATGCCAAGAAGGGTAGTGTCGATCTCGTCACCGACTGGGCAACTCGTCCGACGGAGAAGAGGCCGACTGCTCAGGAGATTCTCCGTATCGAAAGCAAGTGGCCTGTTTTCTCTCAGATGATGGGCATCAAGCCGTTCGATATGTTGAACTGGAGTATCGCTGACATCAAGGAGTTGGCGAAGAAGTATCCGGATGCCATTGCTCTGGCATTCCTGGAGATGAAGACCATCGCGATTGCCAACGGTGCCTTCAAGGATGACATTGATTCTCTGAAGGACAAGAAGGAAGACAAGCCTACTGAGAAGACAGAAGACAAGACGCCTTCGAAGAAGCTGTCTCGACTGGATCGTCTTCGGGCTGCGTAATCCGTCGGACTAGTATCGATCACCGGCGAGGGGAGAGGCTCAGGTCTCTCCCTATTTCTTTGTACATTCCTGCGTAGGAGAAGATGATGTGGCCGTTGAATAACAAGAAGAAAGAATTCATCCAGAAGATTTCTCAGCCGTGCATTCTCACCCCAGACCTTCCTCTCATCCTGAATACACCACGTCAGTTGGTGTTTGCATGCGATGATCTCATGGCTGCACATCAGGGACACGATCTCATCAAAGATAACTCAGCTAAAGTAGGAAGAGGATTTACAAGAAACAAATTCGATTATCGTATCCAAGCTTCATCAGGCATGGGAGTTCCTTTAATAGGAAATAGGCATTCTTCTCCTCTTCGTATTAAAGGAGAGATCTATGCAGTCCGGAGTGAAGTCATAAAAACACTTGACTTTGCGTATGCAAATGGTGTAGCGTACCACCGTACCAAAGCTAATGTTCTTGTTCCCGATAGAATTCTTAGGACATTCACTATCGGAGAAGAAGAAACAATCAAGGATCTTCCTCCCGGAACGATCCGAACTTACTCCGAAACAAACACCAGAAGATATGTCTCTGACCGTATGGTTGGAATAGCCTCAGCCTGGATGTATGTAGCATCCAAGGAATACTGGACTGACATCGATGGTGGGTACGAATATCCAAGAGCTGACATTCATGAGCCCAAGGCATATCTTCCTTGGTTGCCTCAGTATTATAAATACCCAAGTAATTTGAATAGGAATAAATGAACGATATATTAGAACTACACGTTCCCTGCCCAGACTGTGGCTCTTCGGATGCACTATGTACATACGCCGATGGCCACAGTTATTGCTTCTCGTGTCTTACTTATACAGGACCAGAAGGTGGCAAAGAATTCCACGAAGATGTATTTACATACCAATACTTACCTTACCGAGGTATTTCTGCTGATACTTATCGCTTCTTCGACGCTAAGACTAAGATCGATAGCGATGGTAAGCCTATTTCCATTGGGTTTAGATACCCCAATGACTCCTATAAAATTAGAACCTTAGAGAAGAAAGGTTTCTTCACCAAAGGTGACATAGGAAAGGCAGGACTATATGGACGAGATAAGTTCGATGGCTTCAGCAAGAAGTCCGTCACGATCACAGAAGGTGAGTTGGACGCGCTATCGCTTTACGAAGTTCTGCGCTCGCCTGTCGTCTCGGTTAAGTCTGCTGCTACTGCTAGCGCTGATGCTGGCATGGAGAGATCCTGGCTTAACGAATTCGAAAGAATATATCTTGCATTTGACGGAGACGAGGCCGGGCGACGAGCAGCTGCGAAAGTGGCTAAACTCTTTGATCCCAATAAAGTTTACGACATCCGTTTCCCGGGAGGAACCCGGAAAGACCCCAACGATTTTATTCGAAATGGGGAAAGGGACCGACTCGCCCAAATCTGGCACGACGCCAGAAGATACGTACCCGAACAGATAGTCTTCACCTTCTCTGAGTTCGAGAAGATCATCAACGAGCAGCCAAAGGTTGGTGTATCCTACCCTTGGCCTACCTTGAATTACATGACGTACGGTATTCGTACCGGAGAGAGTGTTCTTCTTACTGCACAAGAAGGAGTCGGTAAGACAGAAGTCATGCATGCAATCCTTCATAACCTCTTGACGGAGACTAATGATGCCATCGGTAGTATCTTCCTTGAAGAGCCTAAGAAACGACTTCTCCAGGCTATGGCCGGTATTCATCTACAACGTCCAGTCCACCTACCAGACAGCGGCGTTGCGGATAGTACAGTATTCAACGCAGTACAGGAAGTTGTTCGAAAAGACGAGCGTCTTCATATCTATTCTCATTTTGGATCAGATGATCCAGAGGTTATTCTGGATACCATCCGCTTCTTGGTTACTGCGCGTCTATGTCGCTATATTCTTCTTGACCACATCACTATGGTTGTTAGCGGTCTGGGAGGAGAAAACGAAAGGCGGGCTCTCGACTATCTTTCGACAAGACTTGAAATGATGGTCAAGGAGTTAGACTTCGCGTTGATACTAGTAAGTCATGTCAATGACGATGGTCTGACTCGCGGTAGCCGTAACATCTCTAAGATAGCTGATGTTCGTATCGATCTATCTAGAGACATCAAGAATGCTGATCCTACTGTACGCCGTACTACACACTTAATGGTTAGCAAGAATCGTTTCTGTGGAAGGACTGGTCCAGCAGGACAGCTTCTCTTCGATCCAGGGACATACACCTTAACTGAGGACTTGAGCTATGGGCTTCTACAAGAACCGGCAAATGACAATCATTACCGCGAGCCTTTTAAACTGGGTGCTTGAACCAGGTCCGATCATTAGAGGTACGATATCTAACAGTATCGACAATGAATACGAAGACGGTGAACGTTTCATTTTTATAAATGTAGTTTCATTTGAACACTACGAAGAGATGCCTAACAATTGGCCTGATCATTATTTGTTGAAAATTAACACCGATAAGTATTTTATGTGTCTATCCTCGGAGCAGAAGAATGAACCCATGGCCTGAACTTGAGTGGTGGGACAGCAAGTATCGTCGTATCTGCGAGGAGAGGATTGATGACATTGAAAGAAAGGGGTTTACGTGCAACCCTAAGAAGGGTCTTTTATACCAGGCACTTCGGGAAACATCTTTCGAAGACTGTAAAGTCTGCATCATCGGACAAGATCCATATCCCAACCCGGAGTTCGCAACCGGAGTTGCTTTCTCAATCCCAAGACACATCCCCGAAGACGCTTTCCCGGGAACGTTACGACTCATTCTTAAAGAGTATGTCACCGACACCCACAACACGTTTCCAAGTCATGGTGATCTCAGAAAATGGTGTACACAGGGAGTGCTTCTTTGGAACGCGATCCCAAGTGTACGGCAAGGTCATCCGCTTTCTAATGACTGGAACGAGTGGCGTCACCTCACTTCCGAGATCGTTAGGAGACTTTCCGAAAGAGGAATTGTCTTCGCTTTTCTCGGAGCAGTTGCAAGAAATTATGCGAACGGGATCGACGAAGAACGGAACCGAGTAATTGTTACTGGACATCCGAGTGTCCGTGGCAACATCAACGCTAAGGTTCCGTTTACTGGTAGTCGTATATTCTCGACAATCAATGCTAAGCTCAACGAAATAGAAAGACCTGTAGTTGATTGGTGTCTTGATGAAGTAGGAAAACCTGTCATAGCTTCGGCTGGCAGAGTTCTCCCGAACGTCAACAACCACAGTATTCGTCTTCCTGTTAAGTCTAAAGCACCTATATACCTTGAGAGCAGTTTCAAACTGGAGGAATAAATGCCTAAGCATCCTGTAAACAAGAAGATGGAATACCGTCTTAAGACAATTTTGCTTTCTTTAACGGAAATTCAAAGAATGATTGAATATCCTCCTGAAGATATTCTTAATATCAATTCTTTCATTCTTAATAATTGCAAACAAGACATAGAGAAGGCTACGTTTCATGCCGCAGAAGTTTTTAGACAACTTTCATATTGGGAAGCTAAGCGAGGTGGAAGACCTAAGGGATTTATCCCTGAACGTAAGGATAAGAGAGGTCGGTATGAAAAGGGGTAAAAATAAGAAACCTAGAATACCTGTGATGTCAAAACAGCGTAAATATGAAATAGCTGTTTATTGCGTCAAACACCAACACTTGTCTCATAAAGAAAGAGCCTACTACCTAGGCTTGAACTACAATACATATATAAATGTCTTTCATGAAATGATTGCTGTCTATAGTATTTTCATCATCCGAGATGAAGTCATTCTCGACATCACAGAGAAGAGTTTGGAACAGACGTACATAGATACCTGTTTTGAAAAATAACGCATGTACGGGCTTATACGGGGACAGGAGAGGCATTCTATGAAGCAGTCGTGGGAAACTGTTCCTCCGTTTCAGCCTGAAACCATGGATAGTGTTAAGAAATTATACAAAGAAATTGAGACTAGGAATTATAAACAAGCAGGAAAGATTATGGAATTAGAACAGGAGTTAAGGATGGTCAAGCGTGAAGCTACGGAAAGTATCGACAACGTCCTTGACTTCGTAGAAAGAAAGAAAGCTCTACAGACAGGAGGAGGAACTCCTCCAGACGGAGACTGGCTGTCTGGTATGAAGGTAGGCACTGAATTCCTTGTCCGTCCAAAGACACAAAAGACTTGGATTCTTGCTAAGTTCATGCAAGCAGGAGTAAGAAACGGTAATGTTCTTCTCATTCCTATGCAAGGAGAAGCCGTTACTGCTCAAGACAATGAATGGATTTGGGCAGACCCAGTAGAGTTCTGTAGATTCTGGGAATTAAAAGGGATATTGTTGGAGCCAATGGATGACTGAAACTGAAGTAATATATGTTCTGGAAGAAAAAGGTCCTGATGGCATTATTAAGATGCTTTTCAATACCAGAGGTAAAGCAGAGGAAGAATTAGAAAGATCAAAGAAATTTTGGGACCATTCAGCAGAGAAGAATAAAAGTCCTAAAAGAACTTACATAATCAAGAGATATATTTTCGATGAATAATATTATTGATATGCAAGACAAATCTGATTGGTATGTCATGAGTCTTGTGAAGGAACATATCCGTAAATTAAAATCAACTAATAAGCAGGGTCAGAACAATGAAGACATTCAACGTAATGAAGCTGCGCTTAGGTCCTTTTTCAATGACATTAAAGAACGTTCTCAGAAATATGTAGTAGAAGAAGGATCTCTTCCAATAGCTGCATAAGATGCGTAGCATCATAAGGAGAAAATATGCACACCGTTACCAACATTTCTGTTACTGCTGCTGCACTGATTATCACAGTAGTTGGAGTCCACTACATCAGCACCCACATCGACAGTGCTGCTGTCCTGAACTTCTTCAGGAGTTTCATCAATCGATGAACTCTACTAGCCTGGGTTCGCTCAGGCTAGACTTCTTTGTTATTACGTAACCCAATAGAAGGAATACTAACATGGGTTTCGCGCAGCTGGCTGCCGTTGAGGCAGATATGTCTCCTCCTCAGGGTAATGAGGCGGTTAATTTCCTCCGTAAGGCTATCGATGCTCCGTCGATGTCGGAGGTTCGTGATCTCGTTCGTCAGGAGATCGTTGGGTTTAATATGCTCAACAAGATTGAGCTGGTGACTCCAGCAGAGACTGTCCATCTTGAGGACACTCCTCGTCACTTCTTGTTTCCTCGGGTGTTGACGACGGTTAACGCAGATATTCCTACGGCACTCATTGGTCCTGCGGGATCTGGTAAGTCCACTATGGCTGGACAGATTGCCGATGCTCTTAACCTGAAGTATTATCTCATCAATTCGGTGGGTGGTACTCATGAGCTTGCAGGGTACATGGATGCCCATGGCAAGTACAACACGACGTCCTTCCGAGAAGCCTTCGAGAAAGGTGGATTGGCGTTCGTTGACGAAGTCGATACTTCGGATGCAGGCGCTCTGAAGTGGCTGAATACTGCATTGGCTAACGGCCATGCTATGTTCCCTGACAGTGCTGATGCTGTCAAGCGTCATCCTAAGTTTAGGATGATGATCGGAGCTAATACGTTCGGCAATGGTGCTGATCGTATGTACGTCGGCGCGAACCAGTTGGATGCCAGTACGTTGGATCGGTTCGTGTTCTTTGACTTCGGTTACGATGAGAAACTGGAAGTCATTCTGAGTGGCAATGCAAAGTGGGCAGAGCGTGTCCAGGAACTCCGAGCAGCTGCTTTGGAGGAGAAGGCACGGGTAATCATCTCTCCTCGGGCGACGATCTACGGCGCTAAGCTTCTGGCTGCCGGCTGGAAGCAGGAGGAGGTTGAGCAGGGATTGATCTGGAAGGGAATGGACCCGGAACTTCAGCGCCGTATCGAGGATCGTACGGCTGGTAAGCTTACTGAAGCTGAGCTTAAGAAGGCTTCTTCCAATCAGAAGAAGAAGGGCAAGTAAATGGCAAACAACGACGGAGGGGGTAATTCCCCTCCTGTCTTTGAAGTTGGGGATGCTCCTAACGTCACAAGACTCGTAATGAATGGTGCCTCTGAACAAGACGTACCAAGAAAAAGAAGGTATTCTTCTTGGTCTTCTCCAGAAGCTTTGGTCAAACATCTGAAGGGAGTAAACCCCAACAACATCTGGTATGGAAGGGGCAATGTTTGGCAAGAAATGGACTCTAATTTCTCAGGAGTGAATAATCTTCAAGAAGCGTTTGATATGTGTCGTAATGGGTGGAAAGAAGGTGGCGAGACCATAGAAAGGGCTCGAAGCTATATTCACGCTTTAAATCCCACTATCTCGAAACCTATTAGATACGCAATCGCTGGAAGCACTCCTAATGTTCCTAGAGCAGTAGCTGGGAATATTCTTAACATGAGGGCTCCAGACATTACGAAGTCCAGCCGTCGTAAGACTATTACTCTTCTTTACAACGTCTGCGAAAGCTGGACTGTTTCTAAAGATGCCATCAGTAATAAAGCAGCAGCTATGGCAGCGCTTATTGATGTCATCGAAAGCCAAGGATTTAGTTGTGAAGTCTTCTGTGTCTCAAAATCAAAAGGTTATAATAAGATGTCTGACTTCTTGACAGTTACAGTCAAAGAAAGTCATCATGCAGTAGACACCAACAGATTGGCTTTCTGCTTAGGGCATTCTGCTATGTTTCGAGGAATTGTGTTTGCAGACTGGCAATCCGATCCTCTCTGCCAAGACCTTGGTAGAGGACTAGGTAGTGTCAGTTGCGTAAGCCCTACGAAAGAGTTAAACGAAGACAACATCTTCGTTATCGAGAGCGGTAACAATACCGGCAAAAACTTCAAAGACATAGATACTGCAGCAAAGACTGGTATTAAATCATTGATTGAGGAATTACAAACGCAAGGATGTCCTGCGTTTCCAAAGAAGGATCACAAAGATGATCTTGACAAAAATCAAGAAGATGAAGATGATGAAGATCTTCCAGAATTCGACGAAGAATTCTGACTATACGTATACTTACAGCAGTGGTTGGGCTCCAGGTAAACGTCTTAAATTCTTCAAGGGATCATTTACTTGGCCTCGCGTGACTGACACAGATCAACCCAAAGGTAAGCAAGGGGTTGTGATTGATAACGGAAGGTGGTTGGGCTTTGGACAACCAAGGTTTATTTTCAGGAAGTTTAACGATAAACCTCCTTCTGCTTTCAACGATGGGTACAGTTTCATCAAAGCTCTTGAGAATAAGGGTTTTGTAAAACTAGGAAGCGGATCTTTCTCTACTGTCTTGGCTAAGCCCGGACAGCCAAGAGTAATCAAAGTCACGCGCCGTCCGGATGGATGGATTGATTACATCCATTGGGGATCAAAGAAAGGGAGTCCTTTCGTACCTAAGGTTTTCAGTTATAAGAAAATTAAAGGTAAGAAAAACGATTTTGAGGTTGCAATCGTTGAGAGATTGGAGTATACTTTCAGCAATGCTCCAGAAGACCACGCTCTGCGGGTCATCCCTGATCTTATGTATCGGAGCAAGAAGAACCCCATGGCTGCGCAGTTCATGGAAATCCTTTCTCCAGGTCTGAAAGACTTCATGGAGGAAGTCGAGAAAGAATTCAACGACAGTCGTCTAGACCTCCATGCAGGGAATCTTATGATCCGAAAAGATGGAAGCTTTGTTCTATCTGACCCTATTGCAGATAAAGCAAGGACAGAATACAAGAGGCTGAAGGCAGGGGACTTTTCCCCTGCTATTCCTCTAGAAAGGAATTGTTTGTTAATTGCAATGCGTAATTGATATTGAATGCAATGCACTCGTTGACCCAGATAAGATATGGGTAATAGTTTGCAAAGACATTTCTAATAATAAATATTATATCTTTAGGAATATCTTAGATGATATTGATGAGTATCAAAGATTTGTTGATTTCGCTAAAGGGGTTTCTGTCTGGATTGGGCATAACTATCTTAATTATGATGGTGTTGTTCTTACCAAGCACGTTCCTGGTGTGGATTTTCTATCTCCTGATAACGTCTTGGACACCCTTATCCTCTCCAAACTAATTGATTACCCAAGACAAAATCATAGTATTGAGGACTACGGATTAGAATTCGGAATACCAAAAGGAGACTTTAGTGATTGGAGCAAGTATTCAATCGATATGGAAACTTACTGTATTAGAGACGTGGACATCTGCCATAGGATTTATCTCAAGTATAGGAGTTATATATCTAAACCCGAGCATCTACCAAGCATACGTCTTGAGCATGACTTTCAGTTGGTTTGCAATAAGCTCCATGAGACTGGGTTTGCTTTCAATACTAAGAAAGCGACAAGCTTACTTGAGAAAGTACAATCAGAGCTTGACGTTCTAGACAAAGACATTCTCGAAGAACACAGACCAAGACTTAAATTAATCAGAGAAGTAACACCAAGAGCTACTAAGTATGGTACTATTTCTTTATCAAGTATCCCTAAGGTAATGAGAGACCGGATCCATGAACTCTCAGTTGATGCTCCTTTCTCGTACTGTCAATGGGTAACATTTAATCCAAGTAGTCATTCTCAAATCATCAAAGTCTTGAATGAAGCTAAATGGAAACCTATAGATAAAACAAAGACTCATATAGACACAGAGCGATTACTTAATAAATTAAAACACCAAAGACGTAATAAAGAGCTTGACATTCAGTATAAAGAATGTCAGAATAAGCTCCAAGTCCTTAAGAAGACAGGGTGGAAAGTTAACGAAAACAATCTCGAAACTCTTCCTCCTTCTGCTCCTAAATCAGCTAGTCTACTAGCTAGACGTATTTTACTTGAAGCTAGAAGAAGAACATTAACTGAATGGCTAGAGCTGGTCCAGAAAGATGGTAGAATTCACGGTAAGTTCTATGGCATCGGAGCCTGGACTCACCGGATGAGTCATCAACATCCTAATACTGCAAACATTCCCAATGAGTTTGATACCGCGGGTAAAAAGAAGTTGTATGGAAAGGAGCTCCGTGCTCTTTGGATGGCTCCTCGGAACCGTCTCCTGGTAGGTGTCGATGCTGAAGGCATACAACTTCGTATCTTTGCTCATTACATCAATGATCCAGAGTTCACGGAGGCACTAGTAAATGGACGCAAGGAAGATAAGACCGACCCACATTCACTTAACCAACGAATACTTGGTGATGCATGTCGATCTAGGGCAGGGGCGAAGAGGTTCATATATGCTCTTCTACTCGGGGCAGGAATGGGAAAACTTACTGAAATTCTGGGCTGCTCAAGCGAAGAAACGGAAGAAGCTCTTAATCGTCTCCTATCCCGATACTCCGGGTGGGCGATTCTCAAAGAAGAAGTTTTCCCGAGGGATGCGAGGCGTGGCTACTTCGTTGGGTTGGACGGTCGAAAGATACGCATACCAGGTGATACCGAGAGCAACCGAAGACATCTTGCGATGTCGGGGTATCTTCAATCAGGAGAAGCCGTAGTCATGAAGTCTGCCACTTTGAAATGGTGGAGTAAACTAGAAGACTACGATGCCAAGCTAGTTAACTTCGTTCATGACGAGTGGCAGACTGAATGTCCTAATGATCTTAGTATTGCTTTGAAGATTGCAGAAATGAAAGCAGAGTCATTAAAACAAGTAGGAGAAGATCTTGGATTACTTTGTCCATTAGCAGGGAGTTATTGGAATGACGACACTAAAGACTACACCATCGACACCAACTGGTCCAAAACACACTGAAGTGTGTGGTATAGATTTTCTAAAAGAACAGTGTAATGCTTACTCATTATTGAATTATTACTGCATTGCGCAATATAGCTACAGAATTAAAATAGAAGGAAAGAAAACAGAGTATAATAGAGTTTCTTTTGAACATGCTATGAAAATCTACAGAGATTTAGGTAAACCAAAAGGGTTTGAAGTGTGGTTCAGTCGAGCCGATTATTTACATTTCCAAGTTTCTTAACAGGAGTAAAGATTGATTACTGATACTGAAATTGATGATTTGATTGTTCATCTCAATATTCATTACGGAGAAGATGTTCCTTTGTCAGAGGAAGACTCGGATCTGCTTATTGAAGCACTAGAATATTACAAAGAGAATAGAAAAGATATTAACAAGAATGGCTAAACCTATCGAAAGCAATAAGACTTTTGTCTACTTGTCTGGTAAGGTAAGATGGTACCAACCAAGAGTAGCTAATAAATGGAATAAATGGGACCATGTTCTGTACCCAGATGCAGAAAGTCTCGAAATCCTGAGAGATCTTCAGGCACAAGGCTTGAAGAATGTAATTAAGAAAGATGAAGATGGATATTTTCTACGTATTTCTCGACCCGTCACTAAGCACACACACACCGGTAAGGTACTTACCTTCAAACAGCCGGGTACTTTTGATGCAGACGGAGCTCCGTTTGACGGTAACGTCGGTAATGACAGTGATGTAACCACTAAGGTTGAGGTCTATAAATACATTACTCCTGGAACTAAATCAGGAGGGATTGCTATGCAATGGGTATCAACTAGAATTGATAACTTAGTTCCTTTCAATCCAAATAGTGATCTTCTTCCACATCAAAAAGAAGAGATAGAAGGGTTGATGAACCAACCTCCAAAGGAATTCTTCTAATATTTCTTAGGCAATTAAGCCGAAGACAATCGAAGATTGTCGTTAATGGCAGCTTCGCTGCCTAGGAGACTTAGATGAAGAAGTACATAGGAGTTATGACTGCCGCCAGTAATTGGCAAACAAGCGGAATTAAGACGAAAGAAGATGCCACGCAGTGGGCTCGACAGGTGACCATGAAAAATGGCGGAGTAAAAGCTTACGTCTGCGAAATTCTATCGGAAGTATCTCGTCCTGATCCGGTTGTAATTGTGAAGCCTTACGTACCGGAACCGGAGAAAACTCCCGAGGACAAGTAACCTCAAGGGGCTTACGAGCCCCTTACTTCTTTGTCTATTGATGAAGCCTTAACGCATCGGTGGGTCCAAACCACTTGCCCTTCAGGAAGGCGTAGACCCCGTCAGTTCTGCGATGGTGGCTAAAAAGCAGAACACGTTCAGTACCGGATAGCCGGGAGGAACAAATCAGCCGTGATCCGACAGATCGTGAAACACACCGGAGAGACCGGGCAAACAACTCAGCAATACGAGATTAAGTCCTACCATGGAGTGGGTAATATCTCTGAGCAGGTGTAACTGAAGCACTGTCCGAGCGGACTCATGCAGGGTTCATTTACCCGAAACTGTGAGTAGTAGCAAATAGAAAGCAACTAAGTTGCGATGCCTTGACCAAGGTATTACTCGTAGTGACCTACGAGGACAATCTCAGAGTGGACTGTCGATATACTGACCTCGAAGACCTGAACAAACGCAGCGAGAGGCTTGGGAAGGATGAGGAGATGTCTTGATTAAATTCTAAAGTGTTGAAGTGGTGACAATGTGGCTGAACAGGTCCGTAGTATCAAGCCGGGAAGTGATGCAGTGGTGTAACTCGACTGGCCCGTGGGACGGGTGGGAAGACACATCATGGAGGCCGGTTACGGCATAGCAAGCACAAGGTGTGCAAACCTTGTAATGTGGGTGCAAGTCCCATCATTGTCTGGTGCCATAATGCGAGTAGACACTTGATAAAAGCAAGTCTCCGGATGTCGGTACTTCAAAGACATTAAACTTGAGGTAGCTTAATTGAAGCAGGAGTAATTCCCCTGCTGAGACTGTTGTGGTCACCGGCAAGGTATCTTCTGAGGATACCCCAGAACTGACCCGCTGGAGCGAAAAGAGACCATATGTAATGCTGTACACTGTGACCGTAACTCACAGACCTTAGGTAGTATGTACGAAGCGGAAGCCATTACATATAAGGCATGTGACGGTTTATCACATAGGGCCTATCGACTGTCTTCATGACAGAGAGTAAGAAGTAATCCAACCGTATGATGAGAGCACCACTTAGGGAATGTGGCCAGCCGTTGTCGGTAGAGAAAGCGGAACGTCTTACTCACGGACACACTTGGTTGTCCTAGCGATATATAGACTGGCTAATCCTGAAACCGTAGGATGGATGGATTGGTGAAGGGAATAAATAAGACTCCTTGTAATAGATACAAATCACGCGATTGAGGCTTGGAGCGTATCCGTCTATATATCAGACTCTAACGTCATTCACTCCAGATTAGAGTGTGCAGATAAAGGGAGTCAACCATGGCAATATTGAACATCGAACTGGAACCTCAGCCACCATAACAAGAGGGACTAGAACGTCCCCACTAAATAATGGAGAGAGCTATGAGTAACCTTGATATCGTACCCATCCTTGAATGGGCTGAGCGTAAGCGAAGAGAAGGACGTACTTTTACTTCTACTTCGTCTAAGACTAAGACTCCTGATCTTGTTGAGCTTCTTCAGAAGGAGATCCGAAGGAACGCAGATCTTGAACAGTTCTTCAAGGATCTTGAGAAGATGAGGAAGAAAGAAGAAAAGAAGAAAGATGGTGCTTTTGATAAACTAAGTACAACGCAGTTGACCATCATCATGGTTGTTACTGTTCCCATCTATCTCGTGATGCTGATGAAGTTGTTGACATAACCGGGGTCTAGGAGACCCCAAAGGAAATTAAGATGAAAATGCATCTTGCAACATCTATAGCAGTCTTAGTCCAATTCTATCCTTGGTTAATATTATTTAAATAATTAGAGAATTCATTGCCTTCAATCTACACATTAAAAACTGATATATACGAAAAGATTAAAAATGATCGTAAATGGTTTACCCCAGAAAGATCTTCTTCTTTCTCTTCAAATCTTGAACAAGCTCTCAAGACTAGTTCCGAAGAAAGACTTCCTACACTACGTCTCTCAAAGATGGGTCCTTGCTGCCCAAGACAGTTGTGGTACTCCATTCATCATCCGGAACTTGCTGAGGAAATCCCCGGTTACGCCTTCATTAAATTCACCTACGGCCATATCTTAGAACACTTAGTAATCGAACTAGCTAAAGCAGCTGGGCATGAAGTCTGTGGAGAACAAGATGTACTCACTGTGGATGGAGTTAAGGGTCACCGAGATTGCGTCATTGATGGCTGTGTTGTTGATGTCAAGTCTTGCAGTAGCCGGATGTTTGAAAAGTTCAAGACTAAGTCAATCAGTCAAGATGACAGTTTTGGTTACTTGGATCAGCTTGACGGTTATCTGGTTGGCAGTAATGAGGATAGTCTTGTTCGAGTAAAAGACAGAGGCTACATCCTAGCAGTAGACAAAACATTGGGGCATATAGAGTTATATGAACATAGAGTACGCGAAGACTCAATTCGAAAACGGATTGAATACTACAAACAGATCGTTGGAAGAAGTACTCCACCTTCTTGCGAATGTGGAACTATTCCAGACGGAAAATCAGGCAATGTTAAGCTTGATGTTAAAGCAAGCTACAGTCCTTTCAAACATTCGTGCTTCCCTCATCTACGGACTTTCCTGTATACATCAGGACCAGTTTACTTAACAAAAGTAGTTAGACTTCCTAATGTTTTAGAAATAAACAAAGATGGGAAGATAATCAATGGATACTAAAATAGAAAAGACAACGCATATTCGTTTCACCTTTCATGGTGAGAAATGTGATACCATTGATTTCAAAACTATATTTGAGAGACTAGGGCTTGAAGTTAGTAGTGGCAATGTCAATACGTATTACAACGAAAAGAAAATCGACTTGACAGCGACTAAGAAATAATATATAATAATTGATGTCACGTAAATACCATCTCCTGAGTAAATATGGAATAACAAATAAGTGAGAATGCCCCGTAGAAAAAATCCATACGGGAAAGTTAGTGCTGCTGAACGTTCTAGACTTTGGCGTATAGAATTTCCTGAGAAAGCTAAAGCAACAGATCGTAACGCTAGATTAAAACATGTGTTCGGGATTACTGAAGACCAGTTTGAACAGCTATTAGATCGACAAAACCACCGCTGTGCAATATGTTTAAAACATAAATCCGAGCATAAAACTAGATTTCATATAGACCACAATCATAAGACCGGGGAAATAAGAGGTCTTCTGTGTAATTTTTGTAATCGAAGATTAATTGGCAGGCACACTAATGCTGATTTATTTGAAAGAGCTTCCGTTTATTTAAGACAAGGCACGGGATGGATAGTTCCAGAAAGGAAGAAACGTGGAAGCAAAAGACGACGACGAAATAATCGAAATACTAAGAAGTGATTACGTCAACCAATTCAAGACAGGCATAATGGTCGGAGCTATTGCTGGATTAACCGTTATGTTTCTTATTTATAACTTAATTTAATATGTACTCAGCGATACTCGAAGTCTACGACCTCCCTGAAATAATCGAACTAAATGACTTGACACAAGAGGAAGTCTTAGAGTATCTTGTTGAACATAAGATATTAATTCTACCAGAAGTACAACCATTAGAGTTCTAGATTTCTTTACTCCTTACGAGGATAGAAAACATGACTCTGGAACAATTCTTGATAAAACAACTAAAGAAGAAGTCTACAGTAGAGAGACGTAAAATACCTACTGGTCTGTTAAGAGACGCTTTAACCGCTTATCTCCAACCCTTCCACGGAGTTGCAGGTAAGGAAATCATTGACATAGATATTCCTTCTATTACCACGGAAGAAGTGAATATCAAAATATATTGGAGATAACTAAAGCCGTGGCAAGGAACTACAAGAAAGAGGCAGAATATGAGAGCCGTCCTGAGCAAGTTAAGAGACGTGTTGCCCGTAACAGGGCGAGACGTAAAGCGATCAGAGAAGGCAAAGTCCGAAAAGGAGATGGAAAAGAACTCGACCACGTCGGACATCATAGGACTGGAAGTCTTGATAATGTCAGGACTCGTGTTGTCTCTCGTTCAGCAAATCGTAAGCGCCAGCCTCCTACAAAAGCTAGGGGCAAGGCAAGAAACTCAAACTAAGCATATATTAAAGGATTACAATGACTGATACTGTTATTAATACTATTCGTCTTCCTCTTTCCGATGAAGATGCTATGAAGCTAGCTCAGGTTAACTCAAAGGTTAATGTTCCTGCTCAGGAACCTAAGACTGAGCCTGCTACGATGGAATACAAGACCGAGATTTCAGCAGCCTAATCCTCCCGCTGCTGATAAACTGAGCCTGCTTGCAGGCATAAATGAACCCCCTTGGCTTTCGGGCCTTGGGGGTTTTCTTTTGTCTATGCCCCGAAAGGGGCAGTTATGACAGGTTTTATGGGTTTGGAACGTAGTTTTTGTTCAAGGAGTACCCGTACGGAGTTGCCCAAACAGGTTCTTTGAATGCCGTTTGTTGACTACGAGGAACGTCTTCGGAATACCAAGGAGCGTAATTACGGTTTTCTCCTGGCCCTAACAAAGCTCTAGTAGTTACATTCCTAGCTTCTGTTTCTCCAGCTAACTTCATGTAATTATCAACAGCCTTACTATAAGCAGCTTTCCTACGAAGTAAGTCTAAAGAAAGAACTCTGTAAATGTACTTAGCTCTTTCTCTGTCTTCATTACTGAGAGGTTTCTTCATTTCAAAGAATTCATTCCGAAGTTTCTCTAAGTCTTGATCAAATCTTAGTTTAGGATTCTTAACAGCAGAACCTCCTTTAGCAAACCCTTCTATGTCTTGAATAGCATGCTGAATTTCATGAAGATACGTATCTTTGTCGTTTACATATCTAGGACCTACTTCAATGGTTTTACTGAATTCATCGTAAAAAGCACCATCAAGATTAGGGTCGTATTTAACGTTTAGATTCTTTAATTGAGGGTACGCTTGATATAACTCAGAATGATCTAATACATCAGAGAGTTTAGAATCTGTAGGAAATACATCTCCTTTAGTGTGCCAATCTTCGTTTAGTTTACTATCTCTGTCACTTATCTCGGATTTCCATCTACCTTCAGCTCCTTTGAACATCCCTGTTTGTTTGAAGATGTCATCTGGGTGAACTCCGTTAGCTTCCAAGATATTGGCATGGGCTAGATCGTTTCTATTAAAAGTCTTAGCTTTGACTCCAATGAAAGAGCCAAGAGTTCCATCAGCCATACGACTAGCTACAGGAGCAGGCCCCATAACCATCAATCCAGCTAAGTCTATAGCTTTCTCGATTTCTTGAAGACTACCTGGCTGTACCTTCCCAGAGAGTACATCGCCAGGCAAGGCCATAGCCGATACAGCACTTCTAACAGCTTTCTCAGGCCATGTCTGATATCGTTCTCCGGTCTGACCGAGGAGTTGATCTAGGATGCCTCTCTGGCCGTCGTATTGGCTCGCTGATGCGTTATTTTCTTCAGGAGATACCTGGGTACCGCCTTGAGTTTGCGACGATCCTGAGGCTTCCTCGGGGGCAGGAAGCTGTATCCCTAATTGCTTAGCTGTATAAGACAGTTCGTCTGGATAGACTTCTCCCCCAATAGCGATAGGCATAGTTTAGTCTTTCTTCTTCAGTCTAGTAAGACCAATATCTCTGATGATGTTAGCAGGTATACCACCAACTCTAGATAGACTCTCAGGTCCTACTGCTTTAGCAATACTGCCTAATACAAAACTATCTACATCTGCTCCAGCAGCTTCAGCAATGTTCCTGTATCCTGAGATATTACTGTTCAATCTATTAACGATATTACGGACATGAACACCTTCAGCATCTTCTTCTAGACGAGTAATATGAAGACGTGATCTTTCTTCATCCGAGATGTTGTATGAGAAGACAAAGCGATGGTTATCACTATCCCACCCAACATTAATAGCTGGATTTCTGATTTGGTCTAGATATCTAGCATCTCTAGAGATAAGTTCGTTACCAAGAGTTTCTGTAGCCCAGTTAACGTAGTTATCCCAAACTCTAGGGTTTCTCTGCCCAAGTTCTTTAATAGCTTTAGTCATGCTTGGAGAGGTCAAATCTTGGAAGACAGCGTTCTGACCACGAATAGGTCTACCTTTAGCATCATAGCTGTCTTGATTAAGACGAGAAATAAAACCTCTGTTACCTTCTGAGAATGCAGCTAGTGCATAGTTCTCTCTGATTTTCTCAGGAGTACTAGAGTCAGCGATGCTTTTGATTCTATTAATAGTCGAGTTAACAATAGTAGCCCTATCTTTAGGAGAAGCATCCTTCATCTTATCTGCATAGCTATCGAATACTCGGTTAAGAGTCAACGGACCTGATGTATCCGCTCCTTGCTGAACTGCGATAGCGTTCTGCATACTCTTTCCATAAGCTTCCCACTTACCTCTAAGACCTTCAGTAGCTTGAGCCAATGAAGTGTTAGCCACCCACTGATCTCCACCAAGATTTCTAGCTAGTGCAGTCAACCTAAATGGAGCCCCAATGATTGGGTCTTGCATTGCATTCTTAGTGTCATCGTCTTGCATAGCTTTGACAGTCTTAGCTGCATTATAGATACCGCCGCTATCTTGAGCATAGATACGATCTCGAATGATGTTAGTTCTTTCCATAGCTGCATCGATACGTTTGTTTACTTCAGCAGCACCAAGTGTTTTAACAAGACCATTACTACGAGCATCTTCCCAAAGTTTCTGTCTAAGATCTAGAACCCCTTGAGAATACAGCTGACCTAGTTCTTGCCAACGCTGTGAATTCAATGTACCTACTTTAGTCAATCCATTGATTCGATCTACGTCACTATCTGTGTTAAGACCCATCTGAGAAGTAAACTTAGTTACGAAATTGGAGACAGCATAAGTAGCGAAGTCATCAATAAGCTTACCTCCGGTACGTGCTCTTTCTTCATCACTAAGCTTGACGTCGTCAAAGACAGCTTTCTTTTCCTTGATGTTATTCATCATTCTTTCGTGAGGAGCGGTGACTTGGATTACTTCATTCCTTCCCCATTCACCGTTCTGGACTTTCTGAGCAGCTAAAGCAGCGTCAGGAAACAGTCCTTGGTTGTTCATGATGTAAGTCAGGAGTTTGTTAGTCTCAGAAGCTCTTGAAGAAGCCTGTCTATTGATGTCTGAAATCAATCCAGTAATAACTGAGTTAGCTGGGTTCATACCAGTAACTTTAGCGAACTCTGCATCTATTTCTTGCCTAAACCCTGGGTACTTAGCTCGCAGGTCTTTAGCTCTAGCTAGTAACCTAGCTCTGTAATCCGTAGAGGATATCTTACCTCCGTTACGTGCAGAAGTAAGAACAGATAGTTGATCTGGGAGTTCTTGGAGTTCAGAAGGAGCGTTACTATTGTCTGGAGTACCTCCGGTGTCTACAAGACTCTTGACGTTACCTCCGTTCTTGATTTCTTCAAGACGTTGCATATAAAGATTACGTTCAGCATCAGCTACGTCATAGACTTGATTCTCGATGTCTCTTTGAACCATCTGGACTCCAGCCTTGCCTAAGAAGTCACCTACTTTAACAATACCTTCAAAGAGATCTCCATAAGCTTTGTCTGACAATCCTTGTGCTTGAGAAGCATAGGCTTTAGCTTGTCCCTCGTATTCAGCACTCCTATCTCCTTGTTTAACACCTTCAGGCATAATCCTGTTGGTTTCCACCCCCTGAGGCCTGATGCTATCAGGAATACTAATTGGCCTAGTAGTGTTAGTATAATTAGGATCGTTGGTTGGGTTAATTTGTGTATTGATATTAGCCATTACTGGTTCTGCCTCGCCTTTACTTTTTCTCTACGGATCAAAGAATCCATTCCTTGTTCTCTATCTGTCTGTCTTGTATAGAAGTTAAATTCTACTTTATCGAGAATACTTTGATTATCATTAGCAGCTCTGTTGACAAGAGAACTAACTCTATCTTCTGGATAACCATATCGATGAAGAAGGATATTAGCTCTAGTGAAGAACTTCTTAGATAGTTCTCCGTCTCCGCCTTTTAATGCAACTACTCCTCTTCGGTATTCTCGGAGGAACATTTCTTCGATTTGTTTCTCATATTCCTTCTGAGAAGAAGAAGCAGCTCTGATTGTCTGAATATCATTAATCGTTTGATCTTTGAAACTCGTCAATCCAGCTATGATTGCTTGAGTCGGAGTAGAATCAGCAAGCCAAGATTCCTTCTTAGATACCCATCTCCCTGTCTGCAATGCAGCGATAGTTCTGAATGCTGTATTTACAGAAGTAATTTCTTTCAATAGATCTGTGTAATCCTCTGCAACAGTCGGAAAGAGTTCGCTGTCTCCTCTGGTAAGATTAGTCATAACGTTCCAGAAACCATAGCTCTGAGCTAACGTTCCTTTAGCAATGCTGTAAGCAGGACCACCTAGGACATCTAGGGTACTCTTGTCTGATTTGTTGACACCTCCAAGAAACTCTAATCCTCTGGAACCTAATCTAGGGCCGACGTCATACCAAGTACCTGCCTTAGGGTCTCCTTTACCAGTAATGATTGCTCCGATAGCTGAAGGAAGACCTTCCATCAAGAAGCTCTTAAAGAAGTTGTCTCCTACGACATAACCTCTTTCCATCATTTTCTGACGGAAGTAATCAGCAGCAGGAATGCCTGTAAGACCAATGCCCATGGGGACACCGTACATAACGCTGTTGACAAAGAACAACCTAGCCTTCTCAGCTGAAGTTATTCTGTTACCCATAAAGAGTTCGAACAACCTTATCTGGTAAGCCAAGAATTGAGCTGGAATACTCATAGCTCCTGTATGAAGAGCAGATGAAGAAGCTCTAGACATATTGATGTTTAGAAGATCAGCACGTTGAAGGATATCAGCTCTGTCTTGATCAGTAATCCTGCCGAATGGTTTCTTGTCTCTGAATTCCTTCATGGCTGTGTACCAAGCACCATAACGACTGTTACGTTCACCGTTACGAACGAAGTAAGAACTCATATCAAGAAAGGTATCTGTACCTTTTGTTACGAGTTTAGCATTCATAGGATCATCCAGAGCAGCGTATTCTCCTCTGACGTTACCGAACCCTGTCTTCTGGAATTCTTCGAAGGCTTCTTTGAATTCTCCAGGTTTATAACTACTAACACCTGGGAAGTGAAGCTTAGTGGCCATTCTGTCTAAGTAATTGATAATATTAGGATGACTATTAACAGTACTCCAGAAATGAAGTTGAGCAGCATATGTCCCTGATACGGCGTATCTTGGACCTGCAATACCAAGAATGTTGGTATAGTTACCCATCTGAACGATAAAGGATGGGATATTAGCTAACCCCATCTTGACGTGGTAAGCCATGCTTCTAGCGTATGCAAACGGATCACTGATACGAGAAAGATCCCATTCGTTGGCTAGTACACTATTAGGACCACCAATCTTCTCTCCTGCGTCAGCAAGTTTCTGCGATATACGTTGAAGCTTGTTTGCTGTATCAGAAGGCTGACCAATTAACTGAAGGATATGGGCCTTAGCTGTCTCTAACTGTCCTTTAAGAATCGGATCTGCATCTGGTCTAAACTTAGCTTCATGGAAGTAATAGAAAGGAGAATGTCTAATCTCTGCTTCTGAAGCAGCTAGAGAACCTTTAGCTTGTTGTAGCCAATGCTCTACAGACATAGTCTTGTAATCATCCATGAAGTTACTCTTCATGATGGTATTAAGACCTCTATTCATTACTGTTATAGGGTCTACCTTCTGAGCAGGTACAATGTTATATAACGGGTTTTCTGAAGTACCTTTATTATCTAAAGCAAAGACTTCGTCTGCATCCCTAGCCTGAGAGAACTCTACTCTAGTTTGTCGAGCAAGACTTCCTTCTTTCATTCCATTTCTGAAATTAGGAGTTCGTTTCTCTAGTTCGTCACTCATGTTGACGATAGAGTCTCCTTTAGGAACTACTTGGATCTTTTCACTAAGACTCAACCTAGCTCCTTGGTAAGTGCCATCTGCCTGCTTAGCTCCTTTGAACCAAGTCTGTACAGTTTCCCAAGGAATGTGAAGCATTCGTTGAGTATAATCCTTAGCAGCAGTTTCATTCTCTGCTCTAAGGAGTTTACGTACATGATCTAGTTTCTTAGCGAAGTCAGTAGCCGCCTTAAAGGAATGCCCCATAAGAATACTGATATCACCTTCGTACCAGTTATCTCCAGATACTTTATCGTTTCTAATTAATGCTTGTTTGATGGCATAAGCAAAGTCGTATTCGACATGCCCACCACCTCTACGAGGAAGATGGTCCCAAGATAATTCCTTAGTCTCTACGTTCCTGGCAAGAACAAATCGGATACGTTCATCACCGATGTTACCATACCCCTTAAGCTCTCTTAATTCTGGGTTATAGATTTCTATTAACCGATAAGTACCTTCTTGGATTAGTTTATTCCAATCATTCTTATCCGAAGTAGACATCTTACCAAGATTAAGGACTTTTTCATTGCCGTAATCTTTACCGATAATAGCAATGTTATCTTTAGAGCCACCGAGTTTGTTTCTAGTAACTCCTGAGAAAGTAGGAGATGGCATAGATTCATTACCTTTGTTGGTAATTACAGTATGAGACTGTGCACCAACTCTGGTTTGATTTCTATGTTCTGCAATGTTACGAAAACCTCTATCGATTTCCATATTTCTCTTGAATTCGAAGTAAGCTAAGATTTCATCTTCATCAGGAAGACGTTTGAACCAAGACACATAAGCATTCTCTAAGTCTTCAGGGGAATCAAAGAAATACCCTTTCTGCTTAGTGTTTACATCCCAGAGATCTTGACCGTTCTCGATAACACGAACGAATTCATCCCACTTCTGTCTTCCTTTAGAAAACCTAGCGGGCTTAGCTGTAGCAAGTCTGTTGATGTTAGGAGAATTCTTACTGAGGATTTCTACTAATTCATTAGGATTATAAGTAGCTATTAAACGATTAGCTCTGTCTGCTTTAGACAGAGTTTCTTCTGGAGTTCTGAACTTACCTAGTTTGAAACTATTCAGAATTGCAGACAGTCCTTTAATAGGGATCTGAGTATTCTTTGAACTAGCTATGACATCTCTAACGACGTCATCAGTTTCATTGATTGGTTTAGTAATCTTAATGTAATACCCAAGCCCTTGTTGGTCTACGGATACTATAGGATTACCAAATGATGCATTCTGTCCTTTGACTTCAACAGGTACCATTCCCTTTTCAGGTTTAGTACTGGCTTGCACCTCTACACGATTAGTGATATCAGAAAAGAAAGTAGGAGTACCGTCCTTGATTTCATAACCAAAGTTAGGATTAGCTTTACCTGATACTGTCTTTACTGATGCTTCTGGGATATAGTAAGTCTTAGTCTTAGAAGCTCTAACAGGATTCTGCCCTTCTTTGATACTAGCATCACCGAATCCCATTTCTTTGATGAAATTCTCGGCTGTACTTCGGTTAGTAAAGTAAGTACCGTCGTTGTGGCCTAGATAGAAATCTACATACCGGTTACCGGCAAGATTGTCTCTATATGGTTTAGATACATCAAGAATAGTATTACGCATCCCTGGATATGTATCGGCAATCTTATCCGTAATAGCACGGACATAGACTTCGTTACTCATGATTTCAGGAAGACGTTCCACCTTCCCGATGTCTTTAGCTTTCTCAAGAATAGGACCAACTTGGTCATACATCTCTTCGATACGGTTGACGATGTCTTGTCCACGTGTACCTGGATTGCTTTTAATCTTCTGGAAGTCTACTTTGTGTACAGAAGACAGAGCATCGATACCACGCTTAGTAACATCTGGGGTACCACGTACGTCTTCTACACTATTAGTTACTGCACGAGTAACTGCAGATTCTTTAAGGTCTCCTGCTGATGCTTCTATCGTAGACTTAGAAACATTAGGATCAGCGGAAGCTTCAGCCATCTGGCGAGCAGCTGTCTTAGCATCAGCTACTATTTGCGCGTCTCTTCCAATTAACTTACCGGCAATACCTTTACCAGCCTTTGCTGCAGCTTTGCCAACACCAAGTCCAGCTACATCAATGCCAGTAGTGAGGTTGCTGAACATAATGTCTCTTTCCTTATTGCCAAGCATGGCCCTAAGGAATTCAACCTTCAAGGAAGGATTACTTTCCATTCCAGAAAGAATACGATCAAGTTCTTTATCCATATCAGAGATAGGAAGATTCAATAGAGCTTGTCGTTGTTTTTCTTCATTCTCTCCAAGGAATACTCCAGAGAAGATTGGAACACCTTCTACGTTACCTCTGAGTTGAACGTCATGATACCCAGGAACAAGCATCTTAGCTTGATCATACCCCCAGCCAAGATATCCTTGATTCTTTACTTCATCTTGAGCGTCTTGTAGCTTAGATACAATTCTTTCTCTCTTTGCAACAAGAGAAGAACTATTAATCATCGTACTAGCGATTTCTTCTGGAGAAATCTGCTTAGCTTCGTTCAATACGTTATCAGGAACTCTATCAGCTGCTTTATCAAGCTCAGCAATGAATTGTTTACCGTAAGCTTCTTCGAATACAGTCTGAGGATCTGTAGTTGATGACAGGTTTTTGATTATATCACTCAGTCCAGATGTTTCTTCTGGAGTTAATGGAGATCCTTTGTTAGCTGTTGCTTGCTTAACTACGTTCTCAATAGCAGTAGTTTTACGTCTGTCAATTTCTCCTGCAGCTTGTTCTCTAAGAACAGGTTCATCACCTTTAGAGAGATCGGCATAGATCTCATCCTTGGTTTTCGGAAGGATGTCACCTAAGCCGTATTTAATTTTAGTAGATCTATCGTCTAGCGTTTCATCCGACGGAGGAGTAACAACAGAAACAGGAGTCGTGTCTACTGGGAATGTTTCCTCTTCCTGAGGAATGTCTACGTTAAATTCTTCAGCCATTACAGTTTGAAGCTCCCAAAGATGCTGCTACCCCAAAGTTTATCTGCGTTCATTCCTAGACTAAACAGATTCTGACCCAGTCCCATCATACTACTACCAGATTGCATTTGCATCTGTCCTTGAGACACAAGACCACTGCCTTGGTTAATCAATCCCTGCCCTTGCGCCATCAGCGTCTGTGTATCTGCAAGTCTTGTCTGGAACCCTGCATTGCTTACAGCGTAATCGAAACTCAGATTACTCTTAGCAGTCTGGTTCTGAGCTTGTTGCAGAGCGTAAGTATGCTGGAGATCATTCATAGCGATTTGATTGCCACTGATCGTTTGATTAAGACCATATATGTTTCTACCAATCTGTAGATTTTGTTGGATACCCAGAAGGTTTACCCCGCTCTGACCAGAGGCTTGTCCATAAGCTCCTTGAAGAGCAGAACCACTAATAGCTCCTTGACCTGCCTGTCCCACGCCAGTAGCAAGTGCAAGAGCTCTGTTACGTTGTTGGTTTCTTATGACTTCAAGTTGCTGACGTCTCGCATCAATCTCCATAGCTTGAGCTTGCTGAGCTTGAATTTGCTGCTCTGCTTGAATAGTACCAGAGTTAATGCCATAACTTTGGTTAGCAGCAGTAATACTCTGTTGAGAAGCAAGGTTATTGATATCTCTTTCTTTTCCAGCGAAGGTTACAGACGATGCTGCTTGTTCTTTACTGATTGCAGCTTGCTGCTTAGCAGCTTCTGCCTGCATCTGGCTGCCTTGCTGCTGCAGGGCATACCCCTGTTGAGCGGTATCGCTTCCTTTAGAACTGCCAAATAAACCGGAGACCATACTGGCTCCGCCAAAGACTAATCCTAGTGTAGATAGACCTGCCATTAAAGCACCTTCATGTAAGCCCTTTCATAGAGCTTATATCCATTATTATTGTAGTATTTAGAAAGACCCTCGTCTAAGCAGACCATACTAACCATACTGCATCCAGCTTTCTCTTTAGCCCAGTATTCAAATGCTTTGAGGAAGGATGTTCCTACAGACTTTCCACGGTGCTCTGGGTAGACATACCAAGCTATTTCACTTCCTACTAGGTGAGGACCAAAAGGAAATGGAACACTCCAGCCAGCTAAGAAACCTACACCTGGTTCTAAAAGAATGATCTTCTCATTTTGAGGAGACATAACTATATTCTCAATGAAAGACTTGATAGTGCCTTCATCACTAAACTCAGTGTAGTTAGTTTCTGACATGAATTTCATAGACATATCTAGCACTTCTTGGGTGTCTTCTATTGTAGCTATTTTCATATTCGTCCAAATAACCTAATAGTTAATATTACTGCGATATATCCTAGAAGAAGTCCATTGTACTTGGTGTACTTAAGGATTTCGTTTAAGAGCCTATCGGGAAGGTTTGCAGGAAGGACTTCAGTTAACGTCAACGACATCAACGACCTCTACATTTCGTTTGTAGAAATATAGCCTGACGTGGTTGAGTAGCTCAGGGAAAGATGTGAAAAGTACTTGCAGTCCACCAGGTAAACCTCCTTTATCGTAGTTCAATCTCCACATACCTGTATGGTGACTGAACTGAGCGTGGAGTTGATTACTACCATCAAAAGCAGACTTAGAAATAAGTCCGCTCTGATCTCGGACTCTTTCACCGTCGACGGGTTGAAGAACTATGATTCTGTGATCAGATTTCATTTTCTTTTTACGACGTTCTTCGATATCGTAACTAGGGAGGAAACTCATTTAGTTCTCCAAGCATTGATGCCTACATTACCGAGTAGAAAGATAAGTACGGCATAGGGAAGATAAGATACACTGTCTGGGTATTCTGCCACGTTGAACTTCAACTCAGGAAATCTCAGAGCTACTACAGTATCCCACCCAATAATAACAGACCATACTACCACAGGGAAACACACTAAGTCTCTCATAAATCTGAGACCGATGTCATCTTTGAAAGCCTCTAGAATTCTTGTAGAAGCTAGTACATCTTGGTTGTGAACGTCTGCATCAATCCTAGTTTTCTCAAGTTCTGTATCTTTACTTTTGATAAAGACAGTAGTTAACCCTTGAATAATAGGACCGAGGACAGGAATCCAACTAAGCATTCATATTCCTGCGACGAAGCACTTCAGTAACAATACCATTAATCACAAGACCAATCCCCAGCCAAGCAGTCTGCTTAGGCGTAGTGAAGTCCCATGTCTGGATTTGACTCCAGTCGATACTACCGAGAACTGCTAGAATAAGACCAGCAATAGCCTGAATACGTGCCCAGAGAATTGTCTCGGAACGTTTAAAGAAATCCTTGACGTTTTCCCAATATTTACTTAGTTTTTCCATCTTTCACCTTTAGTCTATTCTTTTCGTTGTTGTAAATTGCAATGCTTAAATCTACTGCAATACCGATGCCTACAAAGATCATTGCAAACATAAACCAATGATCAGTAAAGAAAGTCCACCAAGAATTGCTTGCAGCAGCGGCACCAGCTGTAGCTACGACAGCGCCTGCACCCCCGAGAGTACCTCCACCAACACTAGTCTTGAAGACCCCCATGAATTTCAGAATACCTGCACAACCGAGTTGTTTATCAATAGCATTAGCATTGTATACACCATCGGAAGTATACTTACCCTTTACGTATTGATCAGTGCCTGCCCAGATGTATGGGGAAGGTCTACCTTTGTTGAAGTAACCAAGTCCGTTGTATTCTTCTAGTTTGGTAAGGCTGCCTCCGATACTCCAGTCTTTGTTCTTAGCTGCATAAGGAGCAGCATTAACTAAAGCATCTACCGCACCTTCTTCCCACGTATCGAAAGGGCCACGTCCTGCAGGAACAATCGTTGTCTTCTTATTGAGGGGTTGTCCATTGCCAAGATACGTATCCCAGCGTGGTGAGTTGTTATTGAAACCTGCTTCTCGATAATGAGCTACAGCGATAAACCACCAAGGAATATTATATCCCTGCTGTCTAAGACTGGTAGCTACTTTTTCATACCGAAGACGATTCTCCGGTTTCATAAGAACGTCTGCTACTGCTTTGAAAGCAGGTCCTTTACTAGAAGGAATCTTGGCTTTATCCCAACGTTCTTTATTAAGAGTAATAAGTTCTTGATTCATAATGTCTCTATGGTCGTTGACTTCGTCAACTATGGTTGTTGATTAACAGATTGAGTACTTGCCCAACCGATGATGTCGAAAGATTTACCTGCCAACGAAGATACTCTGAACTGCAGAGCTTCTCCATGTCCTCTGACTTTAAGTCTTCTAGACGCTGACACGTAATTAAGATCGTCGTGTTCAATTAACTGGTTAGTACTCCAACGCCCCGTACCTGATCCTGTCTTAGCAAAGTCCCAAATACCTTGGAAGTAATAAGATACTGGATCTTCCAGTCTAGAGAATACTCTAACCCAATTGGCTTGCATCCTACGGATGCCTTGTCCACGTAACTTAAACCCAGTAATAAAGTAACTGAGGTAGTTAACACCAACGTTGTCGTAAGCTTTCCAGTCTACGTATTCTTCATTTCTTTTATCAGCAAAAGTAAACTTATACGTATCTCCGTCTTTATAAGATACTAAGTACTTATCAAAACTAAGACTGTCAGAGCCAGAAGAAGAAAACGCAATTACTTGGTTTCCTAGACTGTCTTTAACAAGCTTACCTAAACTATCTACGACGTCTAAGACTTCTACAGGTTTAGTAAGAAGTTCAGTACTTATAATCGAATTCACCTTCACATCAGAAGGAGAAATAGTTCCTGGGTAAAATGCAGATGTCTTTGTGTTATAACTCAGCGTTCTGTCGTATTCGTAGTTTTTAGTAATACTATTAGTTGATTCGCTTCGATAGATCCAACGGATGATACCCGTCAGCGGTTGAAAGAAACCTTTAGCAAATCTTTTAGAAGACACAGGAATATCGTTAAAGAAGCTCTGTATTTTATTGAATGTAAGATTCTGTGCTTGTGGGATATTACCTCCACCAGTCAGAATATATATTCCTTCTGAATTCCACCAACAAGGAGTTCCTAAGATACTAACAAAAGAAGAAGCAGATAGTGTTGAGATTTCAGCTATTTTCTGGACTGAATAATCGGTAGCTGTAAATCCAATACCCTGACTTCCTGTAATAAACCAAACACCATTAGCAGCAAAGACACACAACCCTCCTGGCATGGTGAACAGTTTATAGATAGTTCCTGCTTCTGGGATACTAATTACTCCTCCATCTGTAGGAAGAAGATCAAATAAATCTTCAGCAGTAGGATCATTTACTTGATGACATTTTTCGTACTGATCTAAACTTTCTACAATTTGAGTGAAGTATATATCACTGTTAAAACCTACGTAGTTGATACCTGTGTAGAAAACTCTACCAGCAAAGAAAGCAGATATAGATGGCCTCTGAAATCCAGTAGTAGTAGAAGAAACACCAACAACGCCGGAGGCAGTTGCTCTGTCTTGATTAGCTAAATCAAGAATGTAGTGTCCACGAGGAGCAGGAGTATTTCCTGAATTAACTCTGGATATAGAAGGAGTAGTGGCATCGAAATCATCGGTACTGTTCTTGAAACGCCACATTACATCGGCGTTGCTTGGCATAGTTGTCTGAGCAGTATCCCAAGCAGTTAAGTTAGTTGTATTCCAACCTTGGTTATATAGATTGTATTTATGGGAGATATTCAAAGAAGACAGATCAGATGTTGGTCTTTCATCTACATCATAAGGATCAGCTAATGCTCCTTCGAAATCTCTTATCTTGAGATTAAGAGTAGTTGCTGTAGCTGTATGTGCATCCAAATCATAACTGACTCTAATAGGATCACAATACGGATGCGTTACAAACAGATACCCATTTCCATTACTGAACTGAGCTTCTGTAGTTGTAATTACAGGCGCTCCAGAGACTGGAGTAAGGGTAATTGTAGTGCTTTGAACTCCAGTAGAAAATATCCCAGTACCATTGGTTTCGTAGAAGTACAACGTATCTCCGACTTGGATGACAGCAATGCTCGCTGAACCATTCCCGGAGACGTTAGTCCACAAATAAGAAGTAACGACTACTCCCATCCGATTGATATCTTTAGTGGCATAATTACTTTCGAAATCAAAACCTGGACGTCGGTATACACTTCCATCTAGGTCAAACTCACAATCATATGTTTCAGTAACTGCGTTGTCTGGAAAGTTCAATCCAGTAGCTTCAGTCACTAAAGCATTAATGAAATTGTTTTCAACAACTACACCTTGTTCTTGAGCCATTACACTCTCTTACGTGCAAAGTTAGGAAGGAGTTCGAAATCACTACCACCTGAACCTGGAAGACCAGTAGGAATTCCTCTTCTACTTTTCTGAAGATGAGTCCAGTTACGTCTAGCACTCTGCTCTGCTTTAGCGTGAGCAGTCTGCTTAAGCTCTACCCAAGCTAAAGACTTGGCTTCGCTGAGAAGAAGAGCAAACTGATTAGGTTGAAGGTTAGGAATGAAAGTATCAGATATTTCGAAAGTAGTTCTACGGGGACCGTAAGCTAGTGTCTTACTAGCTTCCAGTGTAGTAGAGACATCACTATCGTAGCTATCGAACACCATTGCTATGTCATCGATAGTCGTATAATACTGAGGAGAAGCATTATTCTTATAAGCAAAAGTAACTACGCTTCCTTCTGCTACGTAATCGAAATAACCTACATCTGTTTGACTCGGATTAAAGTTGTGGGTATACTCGATGAAATCTCCTGGTGGAAGAAATCTCATTTCATTCCAAATAGGGTCTACATCACCGTTCTTAACGCTGTTGTATTTAATCCATTCAATCCTGTCCATGATGTCTGGTTTGTACATAAGTACAGGCTTAGATACATCATTACTTGGAAGAAGATTAAACAACGTTTTGTTGCTTTGCAATCCACCTCTGCTGATGATGTCGTCGTAGACAGCCTTGATTATCTCGACTACTTGTTTTGATTCAACAGTATCATTAATTGAGTTTACTTCGTCACTATCCATAGAGGATAAGACTGCTTGAGTTAGTTCTAAAAGGGTGTATTTTATGACACATACTCCTTAGCTTTAGTTATACGAACCGGCACTACAACTTGCCGCGGTCATCGATCCAGCCGGTCGTCGTGATGATGGGCTGTCCCGATGATAGCGTCATAGCGTATTTGACCTGTGCCGATGTGTTCGTCCGTACACGGGTGACGGACCACACCTGAATGGTGCCCGATCCACCGAAATTTATCGTAGATCCGGTAGAGGCCAATGCCCCGGCCGAGTTGACATCGGGAGAAAATACCCATCCTCGGCTATCACCGGTTCCGATGCCGGCAGCGTTGAGGATCGCAGTCGTTTGAACCCCCGGAGGTGTGGTTACTGTTAGGGTCTGAATAGCTGTAGTTCCGGGGGACGTGCTCACGTTGACGACTGCGGCGTCCCATAAAAACTCGTCGCCAAGTTGGGAAAATTTCGTCCATTTGGACGAACCATCGGTTTTCATCGCTCCGATGCGCCGGAACAGCGTGTAATTCGTCGGCAGGGTCGGAGACGTGGCAGAGGCCGAGATCAGAACATCAACGACGCCGGTATCCGTGCGCTTGATCAGGAAAACATGATACCATGTATTAGCAGCAACTGTGCCCGTATCGAGACTGCCGTTTGATGATCCTACCGCCCAAGTTGAAGTAGTCTTAGAATAAGAAGAAGAGAGATACATAGTATCTGTAAAAGTACTATCTGTAGCAAATCCAGCGGCCACACTAAAAGTACTAGAACTTCCTGCAGTAGACAAAACTAATCCATATAGATATCCTGGCAAAGCCAGAACACCTCTAGCGGTATTTACGTCACTAGCTTTGAACAAGGAAGTACCTACCGATGTTCCTCCTAAATTAGTTAAAGCAGTATTTGCATTACTCAGGTCACTGAGATTATTAGTAGAAAGAAGATCGCCAGCGCCTGGGATAGATGTCCATTGTCCATCATCTCTTAGAAACTTAGTACCATCAGGAGTTCCTGTCGTAGACAAATCACTCGGAACAGTTGCTTTGTTCTTCAAAGCAAGACTTCCCAATCCTACTACAGAGGCATTGGGAACATTAGTAATTGTATTATTACTACCACTAATGGTTTTGTTAGTCAGAGTAGCTGAAGCAGAGTTCTTTGTGGCATCGCTGGTGTTATCTACATTACTTAGACCTACATCAGATTTAGTGATTCCTGTAGGAGTGTTGATAGTAGGTGAAGAGAAGGTTCCTCCGGTGACAGTCTTGCCAGTAAATGTAAGGCTATTGGGAAGACTAACGGTAGGATTACCAGACACACCATTGCCGTTAGTGACAGTGATTTCATTACTAGTCCCAGTTACTGTTCTTGGAGTAATAGTATTAGCAGCAGTCTTAGTCATTATGCCGTTTCCAGCATTGACAAGACTATTCAAAGTAGGATCATGAGGTTGAACATCTGTATCGAGAACTAATCCCAGGGTCGCTCGCGCTGTCGCAGCGTCTTCATCATCCACTAACGTTCTAGCATAGGCAGTAAAGTCAGCTACGTCTGCAGTACCTTCCCCTGTAAAATAAGGGAGTTTGTCTTCTGCAGAAACTGTGCTAGCAAGAGCATTAAGTTCTAAGTCAGAGACACGGACAGTGAAGTCCCCTTTAGGACCTCCGTCGATTACCTGAAGATTATCTCCAGCAACTAATACTCTGTCATTAATCGTAGTATCATTGTGCTCAGCAAGAATAAATGCACCGTCAACTACAACACCTTGATTGACAGAAGTAATACCATCAATGAATTGCTCATATGTGACAGGTTCTTGGTCTGATACAGCGTCGGGGAGATTAATGATTCTATTAGAATTCATGTCTAAGACAGAATTCATTTGATTGGGTTGAATACCGTTTCTAGAAACACTATTCTCTATAGCAGCAGTTATTACATTGTTATTGTTGTTAATGGTAGCTGTAACAGTTGCTTCATTTTGAAGGTTGTTTATAGGACTTAGGTTTATTTTAGACATTAGGTTTTAACGCAAGTCATTACAACGATAGAATTAGGACGACTCTCAGAATCTCCGGTTGATCCTGATGTAAAGGAAATAGGATGAGTGTGGTTTTGACTGCTTAAAGAAGTTGTACCTGAATAAGCGTGAGTATGTGAAGCACTTTCTGCAGTTGTAAAAGAAGGCCCTGTGCCCCCAAATCCAGTTCCAACGCCATTGGCTGCGTACCCTGCGCTTACCAATGCTCCGCTGTATGTATGAACATGTTGATTGCTTTCAACACCGGTGTTACCACTATATGTATGTGAATGGCCTGGGGTATCGTTTCCAGTATTGCCAGTTACAGCGTGTGTGTGTGCAAGATTCGTAGTAGCCTGAAGATCCCCAACTTTAGTGGTTGATGTCCTGGACCGTCTATACCTGCCTGCTGCGGAAAGATTAGGAAGACGAATAATCCCGTTACCAAGTCTCCATGGAGAGACAATAACGGTAGTCGTGCCTGAACTAGAAGCTGAAGTACTCATAGTTACTTGGCTAGAAGAATCAATACTTGAGATAGTAGTATCTTCAGGAATACCAATTCCGTATATGTAATAGCCGACTCTCATAGGAGTAGTAGAAGGCAAAGAAGTAATGACTTGACTTCCAAGTGCTCTTGTTCCATTCTGCTGAATAGTCATAACAGAAAACAGTGCACCATAAGTAGTTATATTGATATCGCTACCATCACACTCTAGCCAACCTTCTTGAACGACTGGCCAAGAAAAGTCTGCAATCATTCCTGTAAATGACGAAGTACCGATATTAGACCAATTGCCACTGCCATTACCATCAGCGACGTAGACTTGTCCTAGAAGAGCATCGGCAGCTCCTTTAGGTTCATGAATTTCTGTTCCAGTTAATACTGAGTGTTCTATGTTTGCCATATCAATCCTTTAGAAATAGAAGGGGCCCGAAGGCCCCAATCTACTAGGGCTTGCGATACTTCACGCGAACCGTGACCGTACCACCAACGAAGGCAGCAGTGTCATAGTCAGCAGTGAAATGCGCAGGGTATGCGCCCGAAGACACACCCACGAGATCGCCAGCGCCAGTGACGCCAACAGTGTAGGTCTTCTTCGCGCCAGCGGAAGCAAAGTCAGTCCGAGGAGCAACCTTGAGAACGCCGTCGACATCAATAGCAGTCGAACGATCAAGCTTGATAAGTCCGATGTTCAGCACTGCGTTGGTGCCAGTGAGAGCGACGCCGTTGTTAATGACTTCGACTTCCTCGATAAACATACCTGCAGGCATAACAAGGTTATCCGTGCCGGGGCAAATCGCGGGGGCGGTGCCAAGCGCCGTGACATCGAGAACGAACTCGATTACACGGGTTGCGCCACCGGTGACGTACTCGCCACCCTTCTGAGCGACAGTCTGTTCCGTACCATACTTCTGGTACAGACCAGTGTTATCCATCCATGCCATTTATATTCTCCTTAGTTGACCTGATCGGTGTCGGTGAGGACAACGACGAGGTTTTCTGGACGGAAGACCTGAACACCATATTCAGTGATCGTCAGGAACTCAGTCTGCTGGAGGTCTTTGTTGAACTCCGAGTAAACTGTGGGCATCTGACGGAAGGCACAGATCCACGGCAACGTATCACCCGGCTCAGCCGAGAAGAACTGGTTGGCGACACCGGTTGTAACCGACTTGCCATTGATCGTCTCAGCGATGTTGTTCGGGAGATAGTTCGAGATGTAAACATCCCAACCATAGATGCTGAACCGGAACTGGAAACCAGAAACCAGACCATCCGTAGTCACGCTACCCCACTTCGGAATAGGCGACAGCAGACCCGAGATGGCGGTGTTGCTCTCGATGGCATAAGCCACGGAAGCATCAACGACAGCAACGAGGTTGCGCATCGGGACGTTAGCTTTGCGGAGAGCAAACTCAGCAAGCATGAAGTCCTTGAATGCGATGGTTTCATTGGTTCCCGAACCCACCCAGCGGTGCGCAGCACCGTTGATGGTGTTGAGAGAAGATGCGGTCTGCGAAGAATTACCACGATCGAAGACACGAGCTTCGAACGCTTTCATGAGGGCACGATGCTGCTCTGGGGCAAATGCAGCCTGCACTTGCGAAGACCAGAACGAATCACGCTTGAACTTCTCAGAGATTGAGTTGGCCGAGTACTTGTACTGGTCGATCGGGAACGTGAAGTTACCAGTATCGAACTTGTTGTACTTAATAGCCTGACCTTCAGCGTAGTCGGCAGATTCTGCCTGACCAAGCCGAGGAATGTTCAGCGTCGTACCATCCGGAACATAAACAAATAAGCTTTCACTTATTACTGGACTATATCTTCATCTCTATTGAGAGTCTCGCGTGTAGTCTCTGAGGAGCGAAAATTCTTGAAATGATTCCAGTCATCGTCATCGTATTGACCATGCCCTTTATCTAAACGTTGAGAAACAAAGTTCAAAAGCATAGTAGCCTTAGCCTTCTTTTCTCCTACCAAATAAGGTAGTAGATTTTCACAAATCTTTTTAACGTTCGAAAATTTAGAAGTAGCGACATCATAAACAGTCTTTGTAGATCCTTTCTTGTTGTCATAAGAATGAATAGATACATTCACTCCCATTGATTTGAAAATCTCTACAGCTTTGTTAATCATAAAAGGATCTGTATTAGTTAAACTAACCGTTCCTCTTAACTGACCATTCTTAGCATGATTTGTATTTATCTTTTGGTGGTATATCGAGAAAGTTCCTTCACCTTCCATGATACCTGCCAACCAAGCTAGTTCTATTTCTTTCATAATTTTCTTTCCTGCTGATTGTCCAATCTTCTGTTCTTTTCCTAAGTAGGGACAAAAGCTCTAAGGAGTTTCCAGCATATAGCGAGATTTAGACCGACCTTCCTTAATGGATTCTCAAATCGGTAATCGTCCTAACAAAACGCATAGCGAAGAGATCGTCTTCGAACATCTTCGTCAGCTGATTGCTGTAAAGGTTAGCCCGAATCAGATGCTCATTGGTTGCGACTGTAAAGCCACTAGCCATAAGTAGTATCCTTTGTTAGTTGATTGTTAGAGTTGAATCAGACGTTGCTGAAAGTCACCATCATTAAAGGCATTGCCCAATGCGGTAGCATCCTTAAACATCTGATCTTGAGTTTTCGGATCAAAATACTTAGCAGGTTCGGTCTTCCTCATCTTTTCATAAAAAGACCAAGTCCTTTTATTGACGTTCGGAGCGAAGGGGTCACTTCTGTTCCTAGATGCTGGAGGAGCCTGGAAGGTTTCTTTCTGACTATTACCCGTAATACCAAGAGTTCTGTAAAGAACTTCAGGATGTTTACGTGCAAGGTCATTAACGAAATCTGCCGTTAAACCTAGCTCAGATATTTGTTGTTTCAAAGCATTGGCGTAGTTATCGCCATATACTTCTTTGAGTTTGTTCTGAACGGAGTTGAAGTTATTCTCTTCTCGTTCCTGCTGCTTAGCAGCCTGGAGTTTTGAGGAGACGAGTTCATCAAGCTTCGTTAGATCAAAAGAATCGGACTTGTCTTCGGGTACGTTCTGGGTGATGTCGTTCTGAGACTCCTTATTGGACTTAAGCTGGTCGATAAGTTCCTTAAGGGACTGTCCGGCGTTGTACTCTTCGCGAAGTCTAGTGTAATCTTGACGGAGTTCGTCTTGACTACGTTTGAAATGCTCGATGTACATATCAGATTCAGCTTTACCACGGGCAAGGTCTTCGACCGTTTTGAATTTCTTGTCGTCTCCGACAAGCTCTTCAAGGTAATTCTTGTTCTGATCAATCTGAATTTGGTCGTTCTGATTAGTATTTTCTAGTAGATTCATTTCTGTTGGTCCAGATTTGTTAAAGATTGGAGTTTACGGTAAACACTTCTCTGACCATTTCTGAACGCTTGTTTATGACTCCAGTTAGGATTATCATAACCATCAACAGAAAGTTCAGTTCGTGTAATCTCATCTTCTTCTTGTCGAAGAATTTGAGAAAGTCTTTCTAGGACTAGACGACTTCCCTGGACTGCTCCAGCGAATCTGTCTTTTTCTTCTTGGGTCTTAAGATGATTAGTCCATTGAATTAACATTATTGAGGCGCCTCTTCAGGAACCTGTGGTTGGGCCTGAGTATTAGGAGAAATATCAAAATCTTCTCCCATACCTGAAGCTGTTTGTGTTGCTTGCAACATCTGTTCTTGCAGAGCTTGTGAAAGCTGTTGAGCTTCTGCTTGTTCAGACAATGCAACAAACGGAATAAAGATTTCTTCTTGTTCTGTGTTGAATGATTTATCAAACAACTTAGCAAGTCTGACTGTAGAGATATGAGGTTGTACCGAAGGGTACAGAGGGCTCTGAGCCATACTAGTAAGATTCTGAATCAACTCAGCCTGTTCTGCGAAATGTCTAGCAGCGACTGGTTTGATACGCCCAATACCTGTGATGTCTTCGACACTAAGATTACGGAATGTAGCTGCCTTTAGCTCATCATCAAATACTTTAATAGAAGTAGTACCAGACAGGTTACGTCTAGCTAGTTCCAACATAGCGTTGAGAACTCTTTCTACGACTTGTTCTTCAAATTGTTTAATCTTGTTCTGGAAGACGCGGCTTGCAGCATTCTCAAGACGTTGTACTTCGTACTTAGTTTTTTCACCTGGAGTACGGAAACCCATAGCTTCTTTAGGAGCACCTGCCATTTCTTCCATAAGACTCATGATCAAAGCAATGTCTTGGACGAGTTGTTGAACATTAATATTAGGTTGAACAAGGTCTACGTCTCCTTCTTCAGAAACGTATATTTTCTCTCCTGGCTGCCAAGTAAAGTCTTCTACGAATCCTTTGATCTTCTGGACTGGATAAGTAGAAAGATCCATCATATCTGCTTTCATATTCTCCATATGATCAAGACGGTACTGCATACCGATGAGATTATCTAGAGGACCCATACCCCAGAGGTTGTCTTGACGACGTCTCCATGGAGAATGGAAGATAGGAGGAAATCCGAAGAAAGAAGGATTAGGTTTCTTACCAATCAGTTTATGGCGATCTACGACAGTGATGACGTGGTTCTTGAGGAACTCATCAGTCTCCGTGTCATACATATCTCCGTAGAAAGTCAATATTTCTACCATATCTCCTTGAAGATATCTTTGAAAAGAAGAGTATCCTTCCATAGAGTACATGTTATCTCGGTATTGCCAATCCCCTGTATATTCGTGTGCTTTAGATCTGATGTCTTTCAGGTACTTCCAAAGTTCTTCGTATTCTTCCCTGTTGTCATCGGTAGACATGCTCTCAAGCATCTCCTTGAGTTCACCAAGACCTATAATACTCTTGATGATTTTGGGGGAAGACTCAAAGTTTTCTGCAGTAGGGTTGAAGACGACATCCAAGGGAGATATACGACGTACAATCGGTCCGACATACCCACTTTGGATTTTATCTCCTTGATCTGTTCTTTGGTCAACCCAGTCTACCGTTACAATACAATTCCCATAATCGATGTAATCTAAAACAATTTTATCCATCTCTGATTTAAAGGATGGTTGTTCCATAGTCCATTGCATGTAATTAGTAATAGCATCTCTTTTAGCTTTAGAGTTGCTGTCTTTCTCATTAGCTTCCCAGATAACCGGGACTCTGTTAGGAAACATCGTAGCTATGTAATTACTGTAGAGATTGTCTCTGATTTGACATAGCTTAGGAATAGTAGTCTTGTTCTTCCAAGGCAACGTAGAATTAGTCGTCTGTGAAGTATTAGTAGCGTATACGTACTTACGTATTTCTTCCCAGACCTGCATAGCTGGTTGACGTGCATTACTCCAAGTAATGTATTTATTTACGATACTTGTTGCCATTCTGTCTGGAGAGACTACGTCTTCTACGAGAACTACTGTGCCAGTCATTACGATACACCTCCAAACGTAGAGTGGTAGTTATACACTGGTTGATTTTCCTTCTGGAGTTTGAATATATTAATTGGAGCTACTGCGAAATCTATAGCGGAAGCTAGAGCATCTTTGATATCATCATGAGGAGGGTTCATAAACAGGAGCTCTTCTTCAAGAGCCTGTGTATTGCCTCCGGCGTAATGGTAGATTTGTTTGTTAGAATACTTAGGTTCTAGGATACTAAAGATACGCTCTTCTTTACTTCCCTGCCAACGACTAGGTCTGTACTCGTCTACAGAGAGACTAAGACCATTCTTACGGATGTAGTTGTCTTTTAGATCATTAACGAGGACTTGTTGAGCTGCAGTTACCTCAGCTCTAATCTTTCTGAATCCCCATTTTTCGTACATCTTTAAGATACGCTTAAAGTACTCTGAAGGAGCACCTGTTTTAAACCTATCGATATCCATGATGTAGTAATTGTGACCGCCGTCTACCCCGACAACCACGATACAAGTGTAGTCAGCGGTCTTTGTTGTCGTATAAGCAAAGTCTATGCTAGCTACGACATTAAGTTTATTACCTTTGAAGTGCCAAGCACCACCTCTTTGGCTTAAGAAGTCAGGATTATAATATTGAAATAAACTCCGGTTAATAGGAGAAGAGTCAACATCCCTAGGATCGTTATAATACTGAGCCCTAAAATGGATTTTGTTAACATATTGCGCCCGTTTTCTAGCCAGAATCTTTTCGTCGAATCCGAACCACTTTCCATCAGAACGTTGTTGTAAAGGCCACAAGAACTGGCCAGTGCCGTCGCCAACACTTTCAACTGCGTGTTCCTTGACTTCAAAGAGTTGATCTCTTTCGATAACGTTTCCATATTCATCGAAGTGTTCGACTTCCATTTCCAACAAGGTTGAATACAAGTCTTTAGGGTGGTACCTTGTACCGACCACCCACTCCCGAGCGTTAGCTCCTTCGATAGAAGAAAGATAACCGTATTGTTCTTTTACTTTTGTTCTTCCTTCTTCGATGTACGCGTTGTCCTGAACAACCACATCATCAAGAACGGCAATATCGCAATGTAAGCCAACGATATTACTAGTAAGTCCAGCGGTGAAGATCGATGGTTCACGGATATTTTCTTCTTTACGTCTTGGATGATCTACTGAGATTTCTTTCTGAGTCCATTGCTCACGCTTGGCTTCTTCTTTATTAACCATGTCTGGCCAATAAATCCGATAAGTGTCATTCGTGATAATGTCTTTTATGAACTTTAGTTGCTTTACAGCGAGATTCGCTGTAGAAGAAATATATAGAATCCTCAGAGTAGGGTCTTTAGTCAGCTCCCAAGCAACTCGATAAGCTACTAGCGCTGACTTCATATGGTCTCTAGGAAGCATCAAGAGTTGGTGGGACTTAGCGTCTGCTGAAGTCCACCAAGAAATGACTTCTCTATGGATACTGCCTAATACTCTCTTGGGATGCACGAGCTTAATGAATTCTTCCAAAGAAGATTCAGCAAGCTTACGTCGTTCATCACGTTTAGAGTCTAGTGGTGTTTTCTTTACCAAGTCGTAGCACCGACTTCACGTAGATAGTTATACAACGATGTATACAAATTCTGCCACTGAGAAGCCGTCATGCTTCCGCCTGTGAAGCAAGCAGCAACTTGAGCAGAAGTATTAGTCAGCACTCCGTTTCTTTTAAAGACAGTAAAGGTTTCGGAGTTAACTGCTGAACTAGCTTGAGCATACGTCAGTGTGTTATCTGCAGGTAAGTAGTAGAAGTAGATGTATTGGTTGACACCTCCGTCGTCTTGCATGACGCCAATCTTACCATCACTATCGAAATTAACTCCTTCCAACTGAGCAGAAGTCTCGAAGATACTGCAGATTTGGCGGACTTGACCAGTAAGATCTACGTTCACCAAGAATCTGTTAGGGGCTACCGCACCGCTAGAGATACAAGAAATCCAAAGACTGTTATTTCTATAAGAAAGTCCCTGAATGTTCTTGAAGTTAAAATCTCTGCTGGAGAGTTGAATGCTAGGAAGACGAGAATAATCAGATAGATTATAACAAAAGATCTGGGTAGGATCACAATAAGACGAAACGTAGATTACTCCTCTAGCTCCATCGATAGCTAGTGCTCCTATTTCAGTAGGACCAGTAATAGTATGTGTATCTGCTAAAGCAAGAGTACTTAGATCGTATCTAGCAATCTGTAGATCACTGCTAGGTGTTGAACAACTACCAGAGTAATATTCTACTGGATTGTAGAGGTAGTTACCATAGATGTCTCCATCACCTAAATGATTCGGAGAACCATTAAGACCAGCAAAGACATTGGTATTAGAAGAAACAATACTCCAGTCAGACCTTGAACGCTTACGAATAGCATCTTGTTCAAAGACGTAATAGTACGTTCCATCAGTACACCAACCTTGTCCATGAAGACCTGTCTTGATGTTACCGCTGTTAGCTACGCTAGTGAGATTAAGTGTTACAGGAGAACCGTTTTGGAAGACAGAATAACCAGTAGAAGACTTTCTGTTAGCTCCGTAGAGGTTTCCTTTCTGAGGCCAGTACTGGAAGTTATTGCTTGTAGTTGAAGAATTACGAGTAAAGACGTCTCTGCCACCAGTTCCGAAAGGAGCAATGGCGTAGTTAGTCTGGCCGAAATCCCAACCTCCGGAAGGATCAGCTGGATTGGTTACACACCACACACCGAAGGAGTTGCTATTCTGAGAGAAGTTTACTGCGTCGGTAGATGGGTTGTACATAGTATCGATGTATGCATCGTAACCATCTCCTGTATATCCTCTATTCGGAGTAAACACAGGATCACCGGAGGTAGTTGCTGTTCTATCTGGTTTGACTAAGTCTTGAAGAGCTTGGGCTTCGGTGGGTTGAGCAAAGAGATAGAAACTATCCAGAGGAGAGTTCCATACCGTTTGCTTTAGTTGGTTTAGTTTATTGCTTACAGAACTTCCTACGGAGTTTACTCGAAGAGCTCCAGTAGGATGCTGGACACCTTTGTTGTCTTGGTCGTCTATTACGACGTTAATACTTCCGTCCGGAGCATACATGCCGACTGGTCTGTCTCCAGCTACTGCCGTTACTGAAATTGATCCATCTTGGTTATATAGCATTGTTTGAAACCTTAGTAGTGGAGAGTTCGTCTAGTCTTTTTTCCATATGATTAATTCTATTGTCTTGGACAGCTACTTGAGTCAGTATCTTACCGAGTTGTTTAAAAGCTTCAGTAAGACTCTTATGGGATTCTTGGAGATAGTGGAGATCGTGTTTAACAATAGTGATATCTCCCTTCATGGAGTACAGCAAAGCCATTGTTGAACCCATGACACATAAGACAGTAAAGATATTACTTACTGAGATCGTGTAGTCTATCAAAGGCATAATTATTTCTTCTTGACTTCGACGACTTCGAAAGGCTTTGCTTGTCTTGCTTCGATCTTAGTTCTGTCTTGAGAGTCTCTGATTTCTTGGAGTTCTTTATCGTCAATCCGAGAGACATCAAGCATATAGACTTCTCCGTTCTGACGGAGCATGTATCCGTATTCGTCTTTAGTAAGACGAAGATCGGTAAGCTTAGCGTGTTCCATAACTCCATTTGGGTAGGAGACACGGTAGACAGGAGAGTTATCTGCGGAGTCAACTCTATCGAGGATGGTGACTTCACGATTACGAAGAATGGCCATAAATAATCCTTTCAGTTTAAGGGACCATTAGTATATCACAGAATTAAATACGGTGTCAATATATTTATTTTATTTATTTCTAGTATACGTATTGATTTAGAAAAGGAGATGTGGTATATTCTTAGAATGAGAATATACAAAGAATTATCAATTAATTGGAATACCTTTAACTTCTTAGAAGAACATATAAATAATGTTGTATGGGATATTCTGGAAGAAAATGCAGAACATATTCCTCAAAATAGTTCAGTTAAAGTAACATTAGAGTTTAAAGAAAGAGATAAAAATTAAGTACAAGATTATAAGCCATGACATCCTTAAATTAGAAGGAAAGTATTACATGGAAGGAGTAGGAGAAATCTCTGAAAAATTAGTTAAAGAAGAATTACATCAAAGAATATTCGTAGATGTACATAAAAGACATAGAGAATATTTAGAGAGGTTCAGATGAAAATAGTAGCAGAAAGTAGATATCCAGGTATGTATTATCTGGAGTTTCCTGAAGGAGACCGTAGTTTAGATTTTTATAATCTAACTAGAGCTACTGAATTTATTCATTTACTGAAAAACATTGATTGGAGGAAAGTAAGAATATGAGAATTAAAGTCAAGATAAAGGACCTTCCTAATCATAGAACTCCTATGTTAAACTATGCTAGAATTCTTATAAAACAAGGTTATCCTGAAGACAGTGTAGTTGAGTTTTACAGAGAAAAGGAAGAGCCTGATATGATATTTCACCATCTTGGAAATTGTGCTAAATTAACAGTCAGAGAAGAACCTAGGTGTGTATTTGAAAAATACCAACCATTCTCTTCATTTTAAATACCCTTTTTGGCTACGGGGTGACGCCGTACATTCGTTAAAAAAGAAATTAGGTACCAAGGTAGCTCTCAGAATTTAAAACGATCCTGGAGGCTACATCGGAAGGTAAGAAAAATCACATCTAAGATGTTGTAAATTTTCAAAGAGTAATTTTGAGATAAGAAAAATTTGGTGAGTAATTTATGACGTGCTATTCATCCCCTTCCATCATACCCCCTACCCCTACATGCCGGTACTGGGGTACCTACCATCAAACATAGACAACCTTTGGTTGTCGTCACGCCTACTAGTTGTAGGCTAGGAATTAAATCATATCCGTTGGGGAGTAGGAATATTATCTTATCTGAGGGGATTAGGATTGAAATCCTAGACCGTTGTCGCCATAAGGCGTCCTTACGGTAGATAATGTTACATCATTATACTATATAGTACCTTACTACTACCTAACTACTTATATACCTTATTAATATCATTATACCGTTAGTATACCGTAATTACCTTATGTTATTAATATTATATATTATTAATACCTTATTAATACCTTATATAATTACTTTATACTATACTATAGTATCTCTTATATACCGCGCAGTAGCTTACCCGCGCTATCCTAGAGAATTATATTCTAGGACTAGATCAATCTAACCCTAGATGAATATTCTCTTAGTCTATATCAAATCCTGTATCTTTGGAAGATTATTCTCTCTTTGTCTATTTACAATCTCTTTTCCTCTGCTATGATGATTGTGTTGATTGAAAGAAAGGATGAAAGATGAAAAAGAGACGAGCCGAGGCCATCGCTATCCGTGTTATCGATACTGACGGAAGGATACTTGACAAAACAGTCCTTCTCGTGTCGCCGAAACAGGCTGATGCTTTATTCGCTGCGTTGTCTTCCGTAGACGGCATCGAATCTACGCCAGTATTTCAGGACTTCGATGTATTCGGACGGGCGTATTGGAAAAGAATCGAAGTAGACTACTCTCTGTCTGACGATTAAGGCTGTAGCGTTTGCGTTACAGAATTACTTAGGTTACTATCAAGACTAGGCAATGAAGCCTAAAGAAAGGGAACTACAATGAGCAACGGAACGGAAGTCATTCAAGCTGGCGGTCAATATGGCAAGGCTTTGGCTCTGGCTCATGCCAAGGCGGAACACCTTAACAAAGCCGCTATCGTTGCGGCTGATGCTAAGGATGAATTTAGCGGTGCTCCGGTCAAGCTCTATGTCGCCATGCTTCAAGACTTGGACGACGATACGTTGACGGGCTTGCCTGTCGTCGGTTCCAAGGGCGGAAACAACCCGGACTATTTCATGTGGAAAGACCCTAATTCGGACGCGAAGGAACGTGAAGTATCCTTCTATAACGTTTGGCCGGACAACACGGCAGAGGGCGTCAAGGTCACACAAGAATTGGCTTGGATTAAGGCTCTTGGCAATCCTGAAATGAAGGACGATGATATTCCGGCATGGTTCAAAGAGAAGTATGAAGGGCCGGCAAAGCGGGATAGCAGGAAGAAATATCTTACGTCTCGCCGTTCCACAATCCGGAACTGCTACAAACGTGCGGTTCAATTGATGCATCAATATGATGCTATCAATGAACTAAAAGGCGTCGAAGCTAAGCTAATCCCCGGTGCAGAGGAAGGAACGTACGAAAACTTCATTCTCATTCGTACTAAGGCCGAGGAACGCGTAACTGTGGATGTTATGCATCTTACCGTTGGGCAATTTCTCGCGCTCAAAGCCGCAAATATTGCAGAGCAAGGTGGAACGTACGCTGCATTGAAGGCAAGTATTACTCGCCAAAAGAAAGGAAAGAAAGAGGAAACGGGTATCCCTGCCCTTGCTGAGATACGGACTGGCGAGACATTGGACAAGGTAATGACCGCCGCGCACTCCTACCTTGACCATCTTGTGACTGATAAGAAAGGTAAGGATTGGGGCGACTTCCTTAAATTCCTCACAGGGCCGGGAGGCGCATCGGCAATCGAAACGCTTGGGGATATCAGGACTTGCATTGATGATATCTTCAAGCTAGACAAGGTTGCCTATATCTACGCCAAGGTGAAAGAGGACGGCTTCAATAAGGAAGATGAAAGCCAAGCTGCATAGCCTAGCCTAGATCAAACAACTAACCCCGCCCTAACCCGGCGGGGTTTTTCTTTGTCTATTTATTGCGAATGATTCGCATTAGCAATCCACCGTCGGTTATATCGCATCGAATACAACGTGATGATAGGTTAATGCAGCGGTTAGGGTGTCAACTGTACAAGTAACTGATTTAGTTATGACAGGTTTTGTGCTACAGTGCCAGTAAGGTGCACACATAGTGGGTAGTGTGTGTCCAGATAGTGGCGTAATGTTTGCGATAGAAATCTAACTGTGTTAATATATTGATACTGGGAATTCACCTAGTGACGGTGTCACAGACACCTAGTGATTAGCAAGTGGGGAAATTATGTCGATCTGGATTAAGACTTCTTTGGGCTGGAGACCTATTTCTAGTATCGCTTCAAACCATAACGATTGTCAGGGTGTGTTTCGTCCTGTCTCTGACATTCAAGCTAGGGCAGAAACTGAGGCTAGAGCCAAAGACTACGCCAGAGACGTTGAGAAATACCTCAACGGAGAAATCTCTAAGGAACAAATCTTTAGATCTTTCAGTATTCCAATCTATGGTGCTTTCGGGGAGAAACTGTGATGTGGTATCTCAATATCGAAGATACTGTTCTTAGTTGCGATACTACGGATGAAGTCGTCTACTATCTAATGGGGTACGGTGATCCTCATTACAAAGTTCCTGTCTTACTAGGGGACGTTAGCATAGCTGTTTCTTGGCTGAATGTTCATCTGTACAGATTGTGTGTCTTGATCTCAAGATCATTATCTGAATAAGAATTCACTTCCTCGACTGCCTCCTTCGGGAGGCTTTTTCTTTGTCCTTAACAGGAGCTGAAATGCGTATCTTGTTGATTGATGGTAGCAATCTCTATGACGCTGCTAAGAATATCCAACTCAGTATCGACTACAAGAAACTTCTTACTTTGATGAAAGAAGGGCAATCGAAGTTCAGGGCGTATTACTTTACTGCACTTCCTAACAGGAGTGTACAATCTCCGTTGCACAAACTCGTCGATTGGCTTGGGTATAATGGATATACTTGTGTCACTAAGGAAATGAAAGAATACAAACTTAGTGATGGAAGGATAAGAATTAAAGGGAATATGGATGTAGACATAGCAGTCTACNCTATGAGACTGTGTTCAATCGCTACTGAAATATATCTCTTTAGTGGTGATGGAGATTTCACTTGTTTAGTTGCAGAGATGCAACAACGTTCTTCTGTGGAGGTTACTTGCGTCTCTAGTATGACCTTCATTAGTGCTGATCTGCGTAAACAATGTGATAACTTCATTGCGTTGGAAACAATAGCTGATGCTATTAGACAGGAGGTACCATGACTTATAAAGATTTATTGCTTCTTCTTCAATCGATGTTAGAAGCTAATCATACATCTATGAATGATGAAATAGTATTCAATGATGGTATAGATAAGTATTACTTAGATTTAGTAGAGTCTCTAACTACTGGAGAAGTATACTTTATCTATGGAGATGGGCCTAAGGAAGAAGAACCTTAGTATACCCCGTACCCTCGATAACGTTGGATACATCGAAGTAGGACGGCGTTACCGGGGGTTAGTTAGGGATTATATAGAGGTTTCTGAAGGCTGTCAAGAGAAAAATACACACAAAGAGGATAAAATGAATAAAATAGAACTTATTATTCTCTGGGCAATGCTTTTGTCAGCTATATCCCTTAACATCTACGTCATCGTCGCTACTTTTCAGTACTGCACAACACACTTATGACAGGTTTTTACGATGTACGACACGCTGCTGGGACTGCTGATGATGTTCGCTGGTTTAATGATTATCTATGTGTCGTGGTGGTATCATGACACTATGGATGACATTAACCATCGTCTTGAAAGAGACGTAGAGGAGAAGGTGAAGGAGTTGATTGAAGACAAGAAGAAGGCTGATAACTCTCAAAGGTTTGACATAGAAAGTTAACCATGCTATACTTCTTGAACAATGGGGAGAGTTATGCATGGCTGATTACAGAAGATATTCCGTCCGTGCTGGAATGTCCGGACGCATGACGGTAGACGTTCCTCTCGCAGCGATTAAACTCCGTGGTGAGAAGAATGCTGTCCTAGACTACGCTTGGCGTAAGCTTCTAGGAGAGGATGATATTCTAGGTAAAGTAGATAAATCTCTACAAACTAGGAAGTTCATCTTCACAGAAATGTTTTCACGTTACACTCATGAACGTGGAGATGTTTTTCGTATATTTTGTGCTAAGGTGAAATACTACCCTATGCACAATGTCATTCGTTAGGGGAAGAAAATGGGGAACCGTGTAATTGCTGCTAAGCGCATGAAGATGAAGAGGATGCGCAAAGCGTGGGCTATTCCTTTGTCACGTAGCGGTGGGCAAACACCTAATCGTATCGTAATCAACGAGTACAAACAACGTGCTCGTGGATTGATGCTTGAAGATGACATATCCGAGAGCATCATTCAAAAGTTCTGCCATGATAATCAACGTCGAGAAGCGTTGAGACGTCAGGCAGAATTGGAGTTAGAGCTAGGAGACGCTCGGAGGTACAGCGGTCCTGGCCCTAACAACAAATTCGAAGAATCATGGGTTTATTACAACCCAGAAAAGACCGTGTTCTTTATTCTTCATAAAGATAAGCGGCTGAATATCGAGAGGAGAAGTATAGGGTATTCTTGTAAAGAAATTCTATACGCGAAGTGGAATACGGGAAGGGTTACATGGGTTGAGATCCGCGATCTCCCCAATTCTTCCTAAGACTCTGGCGATCCCCACGCCGGACCAAGGCCGTCATCGGTGACCCCACGCCGGTGGCGGCCTACCTTTTGGAAACCATCATGCAAATCACCAGCGAACAGCTCTTGTCTAAGCACGGCTGTCCATGTCCGTACTGCTTAAGGCTCATGAATGTTCATTCAGAAGTCTTGCGTCCGTCACGAGATCATGTACGTCCGCGTTCTAGATTCGAAGAAACTAGAATTTTCATTGTATGTCAGGAATGTAATCAAATCAAATCCGATAGAACATTGGAAGAATGGATTGCATTTCTGAGTTGCAAGAACCTTGAGCTTGAGAGAAATCTTTTGCTCAACAACCATAGGCTCAAGAACCTTGAGTACTTGTTACATATGGGCCTAACATAGGAGATAACATGAACATAGCCTTGGTTGAGGAGGTGACTAGGTCGGTGGCTGACCAAACGTATTGGTATGTCTTCGCTCATCCTGTCGCTATCTTTTCTGTCTTCTGGAGTGTGGTTGCTGTAGTTTCTTTGTGGGGAATTCTTAAACTAAGAAGGAATAGAAGTGGGGAATCTTACAAGATGGCTCAAAGAAAAGCATACTTGGACCGTCTGTATGCCGACATGATCGGAGATGGTCTGGCAGATTTATTGCACCAAGGGAAGATTAACTCCCAAGAATACCGACGAGGCTTCAAGACCTTTGGTGCGAAGCATGGATTGACCGATCTAATGCCGCGTAAGACACATCCCATGGCCATCAAGACAAGAGTTCAGAAGAATGTTTCTAGTATGAAACTCCTTGATGAATATGGCAAACCAATTCAACCTAGTATTCCTGGGCCGAAACCGGGCGAGGTTACTCTTCCTCCTCGCAAGGAACCCAAGCGTTGGGTAATGACAAGGAAGAAACTGCTGCGTCGTGCAGCAAACTGAGAGGACTATGATGAATACTTCCGTAATCATACAAGTCAAAGCAGGTGAAGTTCCACCGAGAGACTACATCGAGAAGGCTCTCAAGGAATGCCCGACCTGCTTCGGCATTGCGATCCAGAACAAGGACGGGGACAGTTCCTCCCTTGAGGTCGCATCGGAGGCGAAGAACATCTCTGTCGATAAGTTGATGGAGACGCTCGAAGCATGCAAGGAAGTTCCTGTCGTCCTCACTCTCGGGAACATGACGCAGGACTTCGATGCCGAGGAAGACTTGATGCCGTACGTATTCCAGCAAGGTAGTGCTGGAGGAGACGACGTCGAGGACATCCTTGCTGTCTTCATCGAAGGTGACGCCCCTAACTACTCCAAGCCTGGAGAAGGACATACGGAGACGTACCATCTCTGGGAGGATTACATCTTCCCAACAATCTCGGAGAAGTATGAAGCGAGTAGCGATCTCGTTGCTTTCTTCAACAAGCTCCAGACGTCTTCGTTTCAACAGTCCATTCTGAATTCGTTCCATCACCGCGGCGTTGCTGTCTTCGTTCCTCTCCACGGCGACATCATTGCTTACGGCAAGAACGAACTCGGCGGTGAATACCCGTGGGGTATGACGTCAAACACCTTCGGCTACGGCAAAGTGGAGTCTAAGCCAACGGTAGTGCAGAAAGCCAAGAGCCGGCTGGCTGCGTTGACTGGTAAGACGGAGACTACCCCAGTCAAACCGGAGGAGAAGACGAACACAGTCATTACACCCGACAACAAAGGCATGACTGCACTCAAACCGCCGGCGAAGCTCCAGGGCAATGCCCGTAATGCCTGGATCCGGTTGTTCACCGGCCAGAACGAAGGACCTATGCCTGTTGGCCACAACAGCAAGGACTTCACTGTGAGCGTTCCTGAGAGTCTTCTTCCGTTTGCTATGGAAGATGTCTCGACTAAGGATCAAGTCAGGAACCTGACCAAGCGTGTCAAGGCAGCGCATGGCAAGACGGAACTGGAAGAACAGATCCAGGACCCGAAGGTCATCGAGGAGAAGAAGACTCCTGCTTCTCAGCCTGATGGCGACAAGCGTCCTGCTTCCGACTTCCTCCCGGATCTGTCGGCGGATGCCAAGAAGGGTAGTGTCGATCTCGTCACCGACTGGGCAACTCGTCCGACGGAGAAGAGGCCGACTGCTCAGGAGATTCTCCGTATCGAAAGCAAGTGGCCTGTTTTCTCTCAGATGATGGGCATCAAGCCGTTCGATATGTTGAACTGGAGTATCGCTGACATCAAGGAGTTGGCGAAGAAGTATCCGGATGCCATTGCTCTGGCATTCCTGGAGATGAAGACCATCGCGATTGCCAACGGTGCCTTCAAGGATGACATTGATTCTCTGAAGGACAAGAAGGAAGACAAGCCTACTGAGAAGACAGAAGACAAGACGCCTTCGAAGAAGCTGTCTCGACTGGATCGTCTTCGGGCTGCGTAATCCGTCGGACTAGTATCGATCACCGGCGAGGGGAGAGGCTCAGGTCTCTCCCTATTTCTTTGTACATTCCTGCGTAGGAGAAGATGATGTGGCCGTTGAATAACAAGAAGAAAGAATTCATCCAGAAGATTTCTCAGCCGTGCATTCTCACCCCAGACCTTCCTCTCATCCTGAATACACCACGTCAGTTGGTGTTTGCATGCGATGATCTCATGGCTGCACATCAGGGACACGATCTCATCAAAGATAACTCAGCTAAAGTAGGAAGAGGATTTACAAGAAACAAATTCGATTATCGTATCCAAGCTTCATCAGGCATGGGAGTTCCTTTAATAGGAAATAGGCATTCTTCTCCTCTTCGTATTAAAGGAGAGATCTATGCAGTCCGGAGTGAAGTCATAAAAACACTTGACTTTGCGTATGCAAATGGTGTAGCGTACCACCGTACCAAAGCTAATGTTCTTGTTCCCGATAGAATTCTTAGGACATTCACTATCGGAGAAGAAGAAACAATCAAGGATCTTCCTCCCGGAACGATCCGAACTTACTCCGAAACAAACACCAGAAGATATGTCTCTGACCGTATGGTTGGAATAGCCTCAGCCTGGATGTATGTAGCATCCAAGGAATACTGGACTGACATCGATGGTGGGTACGAATATCCAAGAGCTGACATTCATGAGCCCAAGGCATATCTTCCTTGGTTGCCTCAGTATTATAAATACCCAAGTAATTTGAATAGGAATAAATGAACGATATATTAGAACTACACGTTCCCTGCCCAGACTGTGGCTCTTCGGATGCACTATGTACATACGCCGATGGCCACAGTTATTGCTTCTCGTGTCTTACTTATACAGGACCAGAAGGTGGCAAAGAATTCCACGAAGATGTATTTACATACCAATACTTACCTTACCGAGGTATTTCTGCTGATACTTATCGCTTCTTCGACGCTAAGACTAAGATCGATAGCGATGGTAAGCCTATTTCCATTGGGTTTAGATACCCCAATGACTCCTATAAAATTAGAACCTTAGAGAAGAAAGGTTTCTTCACCAAAGGTGACATAGGAAAGGCAGGACTATATGGACGAGATAAGTTCGATGGCTTCAGCAAGAAGTCCGTCACGATCACAGAAGGTGAGTTGGACGCGCTATCGCTTTACGAAGTTCTGCGCTCGCCTGTCGTCTCGGTTAAGTCTGCTGCTACTGCTAGCGCTGATGCTGGCATGGAGAGATCCTGGCTTAACGAATTCGAAAGAATATATCTTGCATTTGACGGAGACGAGGCCGGGCGACGAGCAGCTGCGAAAGTGGCTAAACTCTTTGATCCCAATAAAGTTTACGACATCCGTTTCCCGGGAGGAACCCGGAAAGACCCCAACGATTTTATTCGAAATGGGGAAAGGGACCGACTCGCCCAAATCTGGCACGACGCCAGAAGATACGTACCCGAACAGATAGTCTTCACCTTCTCTGAGTTCGAGAAGATCATCAACGAGCAGCCAAAGGTTGGTGTATCCTACCCTTGGCCTACCTTGAATTACATGACGTACGGTATTCGTACCGGAGAGAGTGTTCTTCTTACTGCACAAGAAGGAGTCGGTAAGACAGAAGTCATGCATGCAATCCTTCATAACCTCTTGACGGAGACTAATGATGCCATCGGTAGTATCTTCCTTGAAGAGCCTAAGAAACGACTTCTCCAGGCTATGGCCGGTATTCATCTACAACGTCCAGTCCACCTACCAGACAGCGGCGTTGCGGATAGTACAGTATTCAACGCAGTACAGGAAGTTGTTCGAAAAGACGAGCGTCTTCATATCTATTCTCATTTTGGATCAGATGATCCAGAGGTTATTCTGGATACCATCCGCTTCTTGGTTACTGCGCGTCTATGTCGCTATATTCTTCTTGACCACATCACTATGGTTGTTAGCGGTCTGGGAGGAGAAAACGAAAGGCGGGCTCTCGACTATCTTTCGACAAGACTTGAAATGATGGTCAAGGAGTTAGACTTCGCGTTGATACTAGTAAGTCATGTCAATGACGATGGTCTGACTCGCGGTAGCCGTAACATCTCTAAGATAGCTGATGTTCGTATCGATCTATCTAGAGACATCAAGAATGCTGATCCTACTGTACGCCGTACTACACACTTAATGGTTAGCAAGAATCGTTTCTGTGGAAGGACTGGTCCAGCAGGACAGCTTCTCTTCGATCCAGGGACATACACCTTAACTGAGGACTTGAGCTATGGGCTTCTACAAGAACCGGCAAATGACAATCATTACCGCGAGCCTTTTAAACTGGGTGCTTGAACCAGGTCCGATCATTAGAGGTACGATATCTAACAGTATCGACAATGAATACGAAGACGGTGAACGTTTCATTTTTATAAATGTAGTTTCATTTGAACACTACGAAGAGATGCCTAACAATTGGCCTGATCATTATTTGTTGAAAATTAACACCGATAAGTATTTTATGTGTCTATCCTCGGAGCAGAAGAATGAACCCATGGCCTGAACTTGAGTGGTGGGACAGCAAGTATCGTCGTATCTGCGAGGAGAGGATTGATGACATTGAAAGAAAGGGGTTTACGTGCAACCCTAAGAAGGGTCTTTTATACCAGGCACTTCGGGAAACATCTTTCGAAGACTGTAAAGTCTGCATCATCGGACAAGATCCATATCCCAACCCGGAGTTCGCAACCGGAGTTGCTTTCTCAATCCCAAGACACATCCCCGAAGACGCTTTCCCGGGAACGTTACGACTCATTCTTAAAGAGTATGTCACCGACACCCACAACACGTTTCCAAGTCATGGTGATCTCAGAAAATGGTGTACACAGGGAGTGCTTCTTTGGAACGCGATCCCAAGTGTACGGCAAGGTCATCCGCTTTCTAATGACTGGAACGAGTGGCGTCACCTCACTTCCGAGATCGTTAGGAGACTTTCCGAAAGAGGAATTGTCTTCGCTTTTCTCGGAGCAGTTGCAAGAAATTATGCGAACGGGATCGACGAAGAACGGAACCGAGTAATTGTTACTGGACATCCGAGTGTCCGTGGCAACATCAACGCTAAGGTTCCGTTTACTGGTAGTCGTATATTCTCGACAATCAATGCTAAGCTCAACGAAATAGAAAGACCTGTAGTTGATTGGTGTCTTGATGAAGTAGGAAAACCTGTCATAGCTTCGGCTGGCAGAGTTCTCCCGAACGTCAACAACCACAGTATTCGTCTTCCTGTTAAGTCTAAAGCACCTATATACCTTGAGAGCAGTTTCAAACTGGAGGAATAAATGCCTAAGCATCCTGTAAACAAGAAGATGGAATACCGTCTTAAGACAATTTTGCTTTCTTTAACGGAAATTCAAAGAATGATTGAATATCCTCCTGAAGATATTCTTAATATCAATTCTTTCATTCTTAATAATTGCAAACAAGACATAGAGAAGGCTACGTTTCATGCCGCAGAAGTTTTTAGACAACTTTCATATTGGGAAGCTAAGCGAGGTGGAAGACCTAAGGGATTTATCCCTGAACGTAAGGATAAGAGAGGTCGGTATGAAAAGGGGTAAAAATAAGAAACCTAGAATACCTGTGATGTCAAAACAGCGTAAATATGAAATAGCTGTTTATTGCGTCAAACACCAACACTTGTCTCATAAAGAAAGAGCCTACTACCTAGGCTTGAACTACAATACATATATAAATGTCTTTCATGAAATGATTGCTGTCTATAGTATTTTCATCATCCGAGATGAAGTCATTCTCGACATCACAGAGAAGAGTTTGGAACAGACGTACATAGATACCTGTTTTGAAAAATAACGCATGTACGGGCTTATACGGGGACAGGAGAGGCATTCTATGAAGCAGTCGTGGGAAACTGTTCCTCCGTTTCAGCCTGAAACCATGGATAGTGTTAAGAAATTATACAAAGAAATTGAGACTAGGAATTATAAACAAGCAGGAAAGATTATGGAATTAGAACAGGAGTTAAGGATGGTCAAGCGTGAAGCTACGGAAAGTATCGACAACGTCCTTGACTTCGTAGAAAGAAAGAAAGCTCTACAGACAGGAGGAGGAACTCCTCCAGACGGAGACTGGCTGTCTGGTATGAAGGTAGGCACTGAATTCCTTGTCCGTCCAAAGACACAAAAGACTTGGATTCTTGCTAAGTTCATGCAAGCAGGAGTAAGAAACGGTAATGTTCTTCTCATTCCTATGCAAGGAGAAGCCGTTACTGCTCAAGACAATGAATGGATTTGGGCAGACCCAGTAGAGTTCTGTAGATTCTGGGAATTAAAAGGGATATTGTTGGAGCCAATGGATGACTGAAACTGAAGTAATATATGTTCTGGAAGAAAAAGGTCCTGATGGCATTATTAAGATGCTTTTCAATACCAGAGGTAAAGCAGAGGAAGAATTAGAAAGATCAAAGAAATTTTGGGACCATTCAGCAGAGAAGAATAAAAGTCCTAAAAGAACTTACATAATCAAGAGATATATTTTCGATGAATAATATTATTGATATGCAAGACAAATCTGATTGGTATGTCATGAGTCTTGTGAAGGAACATATCCGTAAATTAAAATCAACTAATAAGCAGGGTCAGAACAATGAAGACATTCAACGTAATGAAGCTGCGCTTAGGTCCTTTTTCAATGACATTAAAGAACGTTCTCAGAAATATGTAGTAGAAGAAGGATCTCTTCCAATAGCTGCATAAGATGCGTAGCATCATAAGGAGAAAATATGCACACCGTTACCAACATTTCTGTTACTGCTGCTGCACTGATTATCACAGTAGTTGGAGTCCACTACATCAGCACCCACATCGACAGTGCTGCTGTCCTGAACTTCTTCAGGAGTTTCATCAATCGATGAACTCTACTAGCCTGGGTTCGCTCAGGCTAGACTTCTTTGTTATTACGTAACCCAATAGAAGGAATACTAACATGGGTTTCGCGCAGCTGGCTGCCGTTGAGGCAGATATGTCTCCTCCTCAGGGTAATGAGGCGGTTAATTTCCTCCGTAAGGCTATCGATGCTCCGTCGATGTCGGAGGTTCGTGATCTCGTTCGTCAGGAGATCGTTGGGTTTAATATGCTCAACAAGATTGAGCTGGTGACTCCAGCAGAGACTGTCCATCTTGAGGACACTCCTCGTCACTTCTTGTTTCCTCGGGTGTTGACGACGGTTAACGCAGATATTCCTACGGCACTCATTGGTCCTGCGGGATCTGGTAAGTCCACTATGGCTGGACAGATTGCCGATGCTCTTAACCTGAAGTATTATCTCATCAATTCGGTGGGTGGTACTCATGAGCTTGCAGGGTACATGGATGCCCATGGCAAGTACAACACGACGTCCTTCCGAGAAGCCTTCGAGAAAGGTGGATTGGCGTTCGTTGACGAAGTCGATACTTCGGATGCAGGCGCTCTGAAGTGGCTGAATACTGCATTGGCTAACGGCCATGCTATGTTCCCTGACAGTGCTGATGCTGTCAAGCGTCATCCTAAGTTTAGGATGATGATCGGAGCTAATACGTTCGGCAATGGTGCTGATCGTATGTACGTCGGCGCGAACCAGTTGGATGCCAGTACGTTGGATCGGTTCGTGTTCTTTGACTTCGGTTACGATGAGAAACTGGAAGTCATTCTGAGTGGCAATGCAAAGTGGGCAGAGCGTGTCCAGGAACTCCGAGCAGCTGCTTTGGAGGAGAAGGCACGGGTAATCATCTCTCCTCGGGCGACGATCTACGGCGCTAAGCTTCTGGCTGCCGGCTGGAAGCAGGAGGAGGTTGAGCAGGGATTGATCTGGAAGGGAATGGACCCGGAACTTCAGCGCCGTATCGAGGATCGTACGGCTGGTAAGCTTACTGAAGCTGAGCTTAAGAAGGCTTCTTCCAATCAGAAGAAGAAGGGCAAGTAAATGGCAAACAACGACGGAGGGGGTAATTCCCCTCCTGTCTTTGAAGTTGGGGATGCTCCTAACGTCACAAGACTCGTAATGAATGGTGCCTCTGAACAAGACGTACCAAGAAAAAGAAGGTATTCTTCTTGGTCTTCTCCAGAAGCTTTGGTCAAACATCTGAAGGGAGTAAACCCCAACAACATCTGGTATGGAAGGGGCAATGTTTGGCAAGAAATGGACTCTAATTTCTCAGGAGTGAATAATCTTCAAGAAGCGTTTGATATGTGTCGTAATGGGTGGAAAGAAGGTGGCGAGACCATAGAAAGGGCTCGAAGCTATATTCACGCTTTAAATCCCACTATCTCGAAACCTATTAGATACGCAATCGCTGGAAGCACTCCTAATGTTCCTAGAGCAGTAGCTGGGAATATTCTTAACATGAGGGCTCCAGACATTACGAAGTCCAGCCGTCGTAAGACTATTACTCTTCTTTACAACGTCTGCGAAAGCTGGACTGTTTCTAAAGATGCCATCAGTAATAAAGCAGCAGCTATGGCAGCGCTTATTGATGTCATCGAAAGCCAAGGATTTAGTTGTGAAGTCTTCTGTGTCTCAAAATCAAAAGGTTATAATAAGATGTCTGACTTCTTGACAGTTACAGTCAAAGAAAGTCATCATGCAGTAGACACCAACAGATTGGCTTTCTGCTTAGGGCATTCTGCTATGTTTCGAGGAATTGTGTTTGCAGACTGGCAATCCGATCCTCTCTGCCAAGACCTTGGTAGAGGACTAGGTAGTGTCAGTTGCGTAAGCCCTACGAAAGAGTTAAACGAAGACAACATCTTCGTTATCGAGAGCGGTAACAATACCGGCAAAAACTTCAAAGACATAGATACTGCAGCAAAGACTGGTATTAAATCATTGATTGAGGAATTACAAACGCAAGGATGTCCTGCGTTTCCAAAGAAGGATCACAAAGATGATCTTGACAAAAATCAAGAAGATGAAGATGATGAAGATCTTCCAGAATTCGACGAAGAATTCTGACTATACGTATACTTACAGCAGTGGTTGGGCTCCAGGTAAACGTCTTAAATTCTTCAAGGGATCATTTACTTGGCCTCGCGTGACTGACACAGATCAACCCAAAGGTAAGCAAGGGGTTGTGATTGATAACGGAAGGTGGTTGGGCTTTGGACAACCAAGGTTTATTTTCAGGAAGTTTAACGATAAACCTCCTTCTGCTTTCAACGATGGGTACAGTTTCATCAAAGCTCTTGAGAATAAGGGTTTTGTAAAACTAGGAAGCGGATCTTTCTCTACTGTCTTGGCTAAGCCCGGACAGCCAAGAGTAATCAAAGTCACGCGCCGTCCGGATGGATGGATTGATTACATCCATTGGGGATCAAAGAAAGGGAGTCCTTTCGTACCTAAGGTTTTCAGTTATAAGAAAATTAAAGGTAAGAAAAACGATTTTGAGGTTGCAATCGTTGAGAGATTGGAGTATACTTTCAGCAATGCTCCAGAAGACCACGCTCTGCGGGTCATCCCTGATCTTATGTATCGGAGCAAGAAGAACCCCATGGCTGCGCAGTTCATGGAAATCCTTTCTCCAGGTCTGAAAGACTTCATGGAGGAAGTCGAGAAAGAATTCAACGACAGTCGTCTAGACCTCCATGCAGGGAATCTTATGATCCGAAAAGATGGAAGCTTTGTTCTATCTGACCCTATTGCAGATAAAGCAAGGACAGAATACAAGAGGCTGAAGGCAGGGGACTTTTCCCCTGCTATTCCTCTAGAAAGGAATTGTTTGTTAATTGCAATGCGTAATTGATATTGAATGCAATGCACTCGTTGACCCAGATAAGATATGGGTAATAGTTTGCAAAGACATTTCTAATAATAAATATTATATCTTTAGGAATATCTTAGATGATATTGATGAGTATCAAAGATTTGTTGATTTCGCTAAAGGGGTTTCTGTCTGGATTGGGCATAACTATCTTAATTATGATGGTGTTGTTCTTACCAAGCACGTTCCTGGTGTGGATTTTCTATCTCCTGATAACGTCTTGGACACCCTTATCCTCTCCAAACTAATTGATTACCCAAGACAAAATCATAGTATTGAGGACTACGGATTAGAATTCGGAATACCAAAAGGAGACTTTAGTGATTGGAGCAAGTATTCAATCGATATGGAAACTTACTGTATTAGAGACGTGGACATCTGCCATAGGATTTATCTCAAGTATAGGAGTTATATATCTAAACCCGAGCATCTACCAAGCATACGTCTTGAGCATGACTTTCAGTTGGTTTGCAATAAGCTCCATGAGACTGGGTTTGCTTTCAATACTAAGAAAGCGACAAGCTTACTTGAGAAAGTACAATCAGAGCTTGACGTTCTAGACAAAGACATTCTCGAAGAACACAGACCAAGACTTAAATTAATCAGAGAAGTAACACCAAGAGCTACTAAGTATGGTACTATTTCTTTATCAAGTATCCCTAAGGTAATGAGAGACCGGATCCATGAACTCTCAGTTGATGCTCCTTTCTCGTACTGTCAATGGGTAACATTTAATCCAAGTAGTCATTCTCAAATCATCAAAGTCTTGAATGAAGCTAAATGGAAACCTATAGATAAAACAAAGACTCATATAGACACAGAGCGATTACTTAATAAATTAAAACACCAAAGACGTAATAAAGAGCTTGACATTCAGTATAAAGAATGTCAGAATAAGCTCCAAGTCCTTAAGAAGACAGGGTGGAAAGTTAACGAAAACAATCTCGAAACTCTTCCTCCTTCTGCTCCTAAATCAGCTAGTCTACTAGCTAGACGTATTTTACTTGAAGCTAGAAGAAGAACATTAACTGAATGGCTAGAGCTGGTCCAGAAAGATGGTAGAATTCACGGTAAGTTCTATGGCATCGGAGCCTGGACTCACCGGATGAGTCATCAACATCCTAATACTGCAAACATTCCCAATGAGTTTGATACCGCGGGTAAAAAGAAGTTGTATGGAAAGGAGCTCCGTGCTCTTTGGATGGCTCCTCGGAACCGTCTCCTGGTAGGTGTCGATGCTGAAGGCATACAACTTCGTATCTTTGCTCATTACATCAATGATCCAGAGTTCACGGAGGCACTAGTAAATGGACGCAAGGAAGATAAGACCGACCCACATTCACTTAACCAACGAATACTTGGTGATGCATGTCGATCTAGGGCAGGGGCGAAGAGGTTCATATATGCTCTTCTACTCGGGGCAGGAATGGGAAAACTTACTGAAATTCTGGGCTGCTCAAGCGAAGAAACGGAAGAAGCTCTTAATCGTCTCCTATCCCGATACTCCGGGTGGGCGATTCTCAAAGAAGAAGTTTTCCCGAGGGATGCGAGGCGTGGCTACTTCGTTGGGTTGGACGGTCGAAAGATACGCATACCAGGTGATACCGAGAGCAACCGAAGACATCTTGCGATGTCGGGGTATCTTCAATCAGGAGAAGCCGTAGTCATGAAGTCTGCCACTTTGAAATGGTGGAGTAAACTAGAAGACTACGATGCCAAGCTAGTTAACTTCGTTCATGACGAGTGGCAGACTGAATGTCCTAATGATCTTAGTATTGCTTTGAAGATTGCAGAAATGAAAGCAGAGTCATTAAAACAAGTAGGAGAAGATCTTGGATTACTTTGTCCATTAGCAGGGAGTTATTGGAATGACGACACTAAAGACTACACCATCGACACCAACTGGTCCAAAACACACTGAAGTGTGTGGTATAGATTTTCTAAAAGAACAGTGTAATGCTTACTCATTATTGAATTATTACTGCATTGCGCAATATAGCTACAGAATTAAAATAGAAGGAAAGAAAACAGAGTATAATAGAGTTTCTTTTGAACATGCTATGAAAATCTACAGAGATTTAGGTAAACCAAAAGGGTTTGAAGTGTGGTTCAGTCGAGCCGATTATTTACATTTCCAAGTTTCTTAACAGGAGTAAAGATTGATTACTGATACTGAAATTGATGATTTGATTGTTCATCTCAATATTCATTACGGAGAAGATGTTCCTTTGTCAGAGGAAGACTCGGATCTGCTTATTGAAGCACTAGAATATTACAAAGAGAATAGAAAAGATATTAACAAGAATGGCTAAACCTATCGAAAGCAATAAGACTTTTGTCTACTTGTCTGGTAAGGTAAGATGGTACCAACCAAGAGTAGCTAATAAATGGAATAAATGGGACCATGTTCTGTACCCAGATGCAGAAAGTCTCGAAATCCTGAGAGATCTTCAGGCACAAGGCTTGAAGAATGTAATTAAGAAAGATGAAGATGGATATTTTCTACGTATTTCTCGACCCGTCACTAAGCACACACACACCGGTAAGGTACTTACCTTCAAACAGCCGGGTACTTTTGATGCAGACGGAGCTCCGTTTGACGGTAACGTCGGTAATGACAGTGATGTAACCACTAAGGTTGAGGTCTATAAATACATTACTCCTGGAACTAAATCAGGAGGGATTGCTATGCAATGGGTATCAACTAGAATTGATAACTTAGTTCCTTTCAATCCAAATAGTGATCTTCTTCCACATCAAAAAGAAGAGATAGAAGGGTTGATGAACCAACCTCCAAAGGAATTCTTCTAATATTTCTTAGGCAATTAAGCCGAAGACAATCGAAGATTGTCGTTAATGGCAGCTTCGCTGCCTAGGAGACTTAGATGAAGAAGTACATAGGAGTTATGACTGCCGCCAGTAATTGGCAAACAAGCGGAATTAAGACGAAAGAAGATGCCACGCAGTGGGCTCGACAGGTGACCATGAAAAATGGCGGAGTAAAAGCTTACGTCTGCGAAATTCTATCGGAAGTATCTCGTCCTGATCCGGTTGTAATTGTGAAGCCTTACGTACCGGAACCGGAGAAAACTCCCGAGGACAAGTAACCTCAAGGGGCTTACGAGCCCCTTACTTCTTTGTCTATTGATGAAGCCTTAACGCATCGGTGGGTCCAAACCACTTGCCCTTCAGGAAGGCGTAGACCCCGTCAGTTCTGCGATGGTGGCTAAAAAGCAGAACACGTTCAGTACCGGATAGCCGGGAGGAACAAATCAGCCGTGATCCGACAGATCGTGAAACACACCGGAGAGACCGGGCAAACAACTCAGCAATACGAGATTAAGTCCTACCATGGAGTGGGTAATATCTCTGAGCAGGTGTAACTGAAGCACTGTCCGAGCGGACTCATGCAGGGTTCATTTACCCGAAACTGTGAGTAGTAGCAAATAGAAAGCAACTAAGTTGCGATGCCTTGACCAAGGTATTACTCGTAGTGACCTACGAGGACAATCTCAGAGTGGACTGTCGATATACTGACCTCGAAGACCTGAACAAACGCAGCGAGAGGCTTGGGAAGGATGAGGAGATGTCTTGATTAAATTCTAAAGTGTTGAAGTGGTGACAATGTGGCTGAACAGGTCCGTAGTATCAAGCCGGGAAGTGATGCAGTGGTGTAACTCGACTGGCCCGTGGGACGGGTGGGAAGACACATCATGGAGGCCGGTTACGGCATAGCAAGCACAAGGTGTGCAAACCTTGTAATGTGGGTGCAAGTCCCATCATTGTCTGGTGCCATAATGCGAGTAGACACTTGATAAAAGCAAGTCTCCGGATGTCGGTACTTCAAAGACATTAAACTTGAGGTAGCTTAATTGAAGCAGGAGTAATTCCCCTGCTGAGACTGTTGTGGTCACCGGCAAGGTATCTTCTGAGGATACCCCAGAACTGACCCGCTGGAGCGAAAAGAGACCATATGTAATGCTGTACACTGTGACCGTAACTCACAGACCTTAGGTAGTATGTACGAAGCGGAAGCCATTACATATAAGGCATGTGACGGTTTATCACATAGGGCCTATCGACTGTCTTCATGACAGAGAGTAAGAAGTAATCCAACCGTATGATGAGAGCACCACTTAGGGAATGTGGCCAGCCGTTGTCGGTAGAGAAAGCGGAACGTCTTACTCACGGACACACTTGGTTGTCCTAGCGATATATAGACTGGCTAATCCTGAAACCGTAGGATGGATGGATTGGTGAAGGGAATAAATAAGACTCCTTGTAATAGATACAAATCACGCGATTGAGGCTTGGAGCGTATCCGTCTATATATCAGACTCTAACGTCATTCACTCCAGATTAGAGTGTGCAGATAAAGGGAGTCAACCATGGCAATATTGAACATCGAACTGGAACCTCAGCCACCATAACAAGAGGGACTAGAACGTCCCCACTAAATAATGGAGAGAGCTATGAGTAACCTTGATATCGTACCCATCCTTGAATGGGCTGAGCGTAAGCGAAGAGAAGGACGTACTTTTACTTCTACTTCGTCTAAGACTAAGACTCCTGATCTTGTTGAGCTTCTTCAGAAGGAGATCCGAAGGAACGCAGATCTTGAACAGTTCTTCAAGGATCTTGAGAAGATGAGGAAGAAAGAAGAAAAGAAGAAAGATGGTGCTTTTGATAAACTAAGTACAACGCAGTTGACCATCATCATGGTTGTTACTGTTCCCATCTATCTCGTGATGCTGATGAAGTTGTTGACATAACCGGGGTCTAGGAGACCCCAAAGGAAATTAAGATGAAAATGCATCTTGCAACATCTATAGCAGTCTTAGTCCAATTCTATCCTTGGTTAATATTATTTAAATAATTAGAGAATTCATTGCCTTCAATCTACACATTAAAAACTGATATATACGAAAAGATTAAAAATGATCGTAAATGGTTTACCCCAGAAAGATCTTCTTCTTTCTCTTCAAATCTTGAACAAGCTCTCAAGACTAGTTCCGAAGAAAGACTTCCTACACTACGTCTCTCAAAGATGGGTCCTTGCTGCCCAAGACAGTTGTGGTACTCCATTCATCATCCGGAACTTGCTGAGGAAATCCCCGGTTACGCCTTCATTAAATTCACCTACGGCCATATCTTAGAACACTTAGTAATCGAACTAGCTAAAGCAGCTGGGCATGAAGTCTGTGGAGAACAAGATGTACTCACTGTGGATGGAGTTAAGGGTCACCGAGATTGCGTCATTGATGGCTGTGTTGTTGATGTCAAGTCTTGCAGTAGCCGGATGTTTGAAAAGTTCAAGACTAAGTCAATCAGTCAAGATGACAGTTTTGGTTACTTGGATCAGCTTGACGGTTATCTGGTTGGCAGTAATGAGGATAGTCTTGTTCGAGTAAAAGACAGAGGCTACATCCTAGCAGTAGACAAAACATTGGGGCATATAGAGTTATATGAACATAGAGTACGCGAAGACTCAATTCGAAAACGGATTGAATACTACAAACAGATCGTTGGAAGAAGTACTCCACCTTCTTGCGAATGTGGAACTATTCCAGACGGAAAATCAGGCAATGTTAAGCTTGATGTTAAAGCAAGCTACAGTCCTTTCAAACATTCGTGCTTCCCTCATCTACGGACTTTCCTGTATACATCAGGACCAGTTTACTTAACAAAAGTAGTTAGACTTCCTAATGTTTTAGAAATAAACAAAGATGGGAAGATAATCAATGGATACTAAAATAGAAAAGACAACGCATATTCGTTTCACCTTTCATGGTGAGAAATGTGATACCATTGATTTCAAAACTATATTTGAGAGACTAGGGCTTGAAGTTAGTAGTGGCAATGTCAATACGTATTACAACGAAAAGAAAATCGACTTGACAGCGACTAAGAAATAATATATAATAATTGATGTCACGTAAATACCATCTCCTGAGTAAATATGGAATAACAAATAAGTGAGAATGCCCCGTAGAAAAAATCCATACGGGAAAGTTAGTGCTGCTGAACGTTCTAGACTTTGGCGTATAGAATTTCCTGAGAAAGCTAAAGCAACAGATCGTAACGCTAGATTAAAACATGTGTTCGGGATTACTGAAGACCAGTTTGAACAGCTATTAGATCGACAAAACCACCGCTGTGCAATATGTTTAAAACATAAATCCGAGCATAAAACTAGATTTCATATAGACCACAATCATAAGACCGGGGAAATAAGAGGTCTTCTGTGTAATTTTTGTAATCGAAGATTAATTGGCAGGCACACTAATGCTGATTTATTTGAAAGAGCTTCCGTTTATTTAAGACAAGGCACGGGATGGATAGTTCCAGAAAGGAAGAAACGTGGAAGCAAAAGACGACGACGAAATAATCGAAATACTAAGAAGTGATTACGTCAACCAATTCAAGACAGGCATAATGGTCGGAGCTATTGCTGGATTAACCGTTATGTTTCTTATTTATAACTTAATTTAATATGTACTCAGCGATACTCGAAGTCTACGACCTCCCTGAAATAATCGAACTAAATGACTTGACACAAGAGGAAGTCTTAGAGTATCTTGTTGAACATAAGATATTAATTCTACCAGAAGTACAACCATTAGAGTTCTAGATTTCTTTACTCCTTACGAGGATAGAAAACATGACTCTGGAACAATTCTTGATAAAACAACTAAAGAAGAAGTCTACAGTAGAGAGACGTAAAATACCTACTGGTCTGTTAAGAGACGCTTTAACCGCTTATCTCCAACCCTTCCACGGAGTTGCAGGTAAGGAAATCATTGACATAGATATTCCTTCTATTACCACGGAAGAAGTGAATATCAAAATATATTGGAGATAACTAAAGCCGTGGCAAGGAACTACAAGAAAGAGGCAGAATATGAGAGCCGTCCTGAGCAAGTTAAGAGACGTGTTGCCCGTAACAGGGCGAGACGTAAAGCGATCAGAGAAGGCAAAGTCCGAAAAGGAGATGGAAAAGAACTCGACCACGTCGGACATCATAGGACTGGAAGTCTTGATAATGTCAGGACTCGTGTTGTCTCTCGTTCAGCAAATCGTAAGCGCCAGCCTCCTACAAAAGCTAGGGGCAAGGCAAGAAACTCAAACTAAGCATATATTAAAGGATTACAATGACTGATACTGTTATTAATACTATTCGTCTTCCTCTTTCCGATGAAGATGCTATGAAGCTAGCTCAGGTTAACTCAAAGGTTAATGTTCCTGCTCAGGAACCTAAGACTGAGCCTGCTACGATGGAATACAAGACCGAGATTTCAGCAGCCTAATCCTCCCGCTGCTGATAAACTGAGCCTGCTTGCAGGCATAAATGAACCCCCTTGGCTTTCGGGCCTTGGGGGTTTTCTTTTGTCTATGCCCCGAAAGGGGCAGTTATGACAGGTTTTATGGGTTTGGAACGTAGTTTTTGTTCAAGGAGTACCCGTACGGAGTTGCCCAAACAGGTTCTTTGAATGCCGTTTGTTGACTACGAGGAACGTCTTCGGAATACCAAGGAGCGTAATTACGGTTTTCTCCTGGCCCTAACAAAGCTCTAGTAGTTACATTCCTAGCTTCTGTTTCTCCAGCTAACTTCATGTAATTATCAACAGCCTTACTATAAGCAGCTTTCCTACGAAGTAAGTCTAAAGAAAGAACTCTGTAAATGTACTTAGCTCTTTCTCTGTCTTCATTACTGAGAGGTTTCTTCATTTCAAAGAATTCATTCCGAAGTTTCTCTAAGTCTTGATCAAATCTTAGTTTAGGATTCTTAACAGCAGAACCTCCTTTAGCAAACCCTTCTATGTCTTGAATAGCATGCTGAATTTCATGAAGATACGTATCTTTGTCGTTTACATATCTAGGACCTACTTCAATGGTTTTACTGAATTCATCGTAAAAAGCACCATCAAGATTAGGGTCGTATTTAACGTTTAGATTCTTTAATTGAGGGTACGCTTGATATAACTCAGAATGATCTAATACATCAGAGAGTTTAGAATCTGTAGGAAATACATCTCCTTTAGTGTGCCAATCTTCGTTTAGTTTACTATCTCTGTCACTTATCTCGGATTTCCATCTACCTTCAGCTCCTTTGAACATCCCTGTTTGTTTGAAGATGTCATCTGGGTGAACTCCGTTAGCTTCCAAGATATTGGCATGGGCTAGATCGTTTCTATTAAAAGTCTTAGCTTTGACTCCAATGAAAGAGCCAAGAGTTCCATCAGCCATACGACTAGCTACAGGAGCAGGCCCCATAACCATCAATCCAGCTAAGTCTATAGCTTTCTCGATTTCTTGAAGACTACCTGGCTGTACCTTCCCAGAGAGTACATCGCCAGGCAAGGCCATAGCCGATACAGCACTTCTAACAGCTTTCTCAGGCCATGTCTGATATCGTTCTCCGGTCTGACCGAGGAGTTGATCTAGGATGCCTCTCTGGCCGTCGTATTGGCTCGCTGATGCGTTATTTTCTTCAGGAGATACCTGGGTACCGCCTTGAGTTTGCGACGATCCTGAGGCTTCCTCGGGGGCAGGAAGCTGTATCCCTAATTGCTTAGCTGTATAAGACAGTTCGTCTGGATAGACTTCTCCCCCAATAGCGATAGGCATAGTTTAGTCTTTCTTCTTCAGTCTAGTAAGACCAATATCTCTGATGATGTTAGCAGGTATACCACCAACTCTAGATAGACTCTCAGGTCCTACTGCTTTAGCAATACTGCCTAATACAAAACTATCTACATCTGCTCCAGCAGCTTCAGCAATGTTCCTGTATCCTGAGATATTACTGTTCAATCTATTAACGATATTACGGACATGAACACCTTCAGCATCTTCTTCTAGACGAGTAATATGAAGACGTGATCTTTCTTCATCCGAGATGTTGTATGAGAAGACAAAGCGATGGTTATCACTATCCCACCCAACATTAATAGCTGGATTTCTGATTTGGTCTAGATATCTAGCATCTCTAGAGATAAGTTCGTTACCAAGAGTTTCTGTAGCCCAGTTAACGTAGTTATCCCAAACTCTAGGGTTTCTCTGCCCAAGTTCTTTAATAGCTTTAGTCATGCTTGGAGAGGTCAAATCTTGGAAGACAGCGTTCTGACCACGAATAGGTCTACCTTTAGCATCATAGCTGTCTTGATTAAGACGAGAAATAAAACCTCTGTTACCTTCTGAGAATGCAGCTAGTGCATAGTTCTCTCTGATTTTCTCAGGAGTACTAGAGTCAGCGATGCTTTTGATTCTATTAATAGTCGAGTTAACAATAGTAGCCCTATCTTTAGGAGAAGCATCCTTCATCTTATCTGCATAGCTATCGAATACTCGGTTAAGAGTCAACGGACCTGATGTATCCGCTCCTTGCTGAACTGCGATAGCGTTCTGCATACTCTTTCCATAAGCTTCCCACTTACCTCTAAGACCTTCAGTAGCTTGAGCCAATGAAGTGTTAGCCACCCACTGATCTCCACCAAGATTTCTAGCTAGTGCAGTCAACCTAAATGGAGCCCCAATGATTGGGTCTTGCATTGCATTCTTAGTGTCATCGTCTTGCATAGCTTTGACAGTCTTAGCTGCATTATAGATACCGCCGCTATCTTGAGCATAGATACGATCTCGAATGATGTTAGTTCTTTCCATAGCTGCATCGATACGTTTGTTTACTTCAGCAGCACCAAGTGTTTTAACAAGACCATTACTACGAGCATCTTCCCAAAGTTTCTGTCTAAGATCTAGAACCCCTTGAGAATACAGCTGACCTAGTTCTTGCCAACGCTGTGAATTCAATGTACCTACTTTAGTCAATCCATTGATTCGATCTACGTCACTATCTGTGTTAAGACCCATCTGAGAAGTAAACTTAGTTACGAAATTGGAGACAGCATAAGTAGCGAAGTCATCAATAAGCTTACCTCCGGTACGTGCTCTTTCTTCATCACTAAGCTTGACGTCGTCAAAGACAGCTTTCTTTTCCTTGATGTTATTCATCATTCTTTCGTGAGGAGCGGTGACTTGGATTACTTCATTCCTTCCCCATTCACCGTTCTGGACTTTCTGAGCAGCTAAAGCAGCGTCAGGAAACAGTCCTTGGTTGTTCATGATGTAAGTCAGGAGTTTGTTAGTCTCAGAAGCTCTTGAAGAAGCCTGTCTATTGATGTCTGAAATCAATCCAGTAATAACTGAGTTAGCTGGGTTCATACCAGTAACTTTAGCGAACTCTGCATCTATTTCTTGCCTAAACCCTGGGTACTTAGCTCGCAGGTCTTTAGCTCTAGCTAGTAACCTAGCTCTGTAATCCGTAGAGGATATCTTACCTCCGTTACGTGCAGAAGTAAGAACAGATAGTTGATCTGGGAGTTCTTGGAGTTCAGAAGGAGCGTTACTATTGTCTGGAGTACCTCCGGTGTCTACAAGACTCTTGACGTTACCTCCGTTCTTGATTTCTTCAAGACGTTGCATATAAAGATTACGTTCAGCATCAGCTACGTCATAGACTTGATTCTCGATGTCTCTTTGAACCATCTGGACTCCAGCCTTGCCTAAGAAGTCACCTACTTTAACAATACCTTCAAAGAGATCTCCATAAGCTTTGTCTGACAATCCTTGTGCTTGAGAAGCATAGGCTTTAGCTTGTCCCTCGTATTCAGCACTCCTATCTCCTTGTTTAACACCTTCAGGCATAATCCTGTTGGTTTCCACCCCCTGAGGCCTGATGCTATCAGGAATACTAATTGGCCTAGTAGTGTTAGTATAATTAGGATCGTTGGTTGGGTTAATTTGTGTATTGATATTAGCCATTACTGGTTCTGCCTCGCCTTTACTTTTTCTCTACGGATCAAAGAATCCATTCCTTGTTCTCTATCTGTCTGTCTTGTATAGAAGTTAAATTCTACTTTATCGAGAATACTTTGATTATCATTAGCAGCTCTGTTGACAAGAGAACTAACTCTATCTTCTGGATAACCATATCGATGAAGAAGGATATTAGCTCTAGTGAAGAACTTCTTAGATAGTTCTCCGTCTCCGCCTTTTAATGCAACTACTCCTCTTCGGTATTCTCGGAGGAACATTTCTTCGATTTGTTTCTCATATTCCTTCTGAGAAGAAGAAGCAGCTCTGATTGTCTGAATATCATTAATCGTTTGATCTTTGAAACTCGTCAATCCAGCTATGATTGCTTGAGTCGGAGTAGAATCAGCAAGCCAAGATTCCTTCTTAGATACCCATCTCCCTGTCTGCAATGCAGCGATAGTTCTGAATGCTGTATTTACAGAAGTAATTTCTTTCAATAGATCTGTGTAATCCTCTGCAACAGTCGGAAAGAGTTCGCTGTCTCCTCTGGTAAGATTAGTCATAACGTTCCAGAAACCATAGCTCTGAGCTAACGTTCCTTTAGCAATGCTGTAAGCAGGACCACCTAGGACATCTAGGGTACTCTTGTCTGATTTGTTGACACCTCCAAGAAACTCTAATCCTCTGGAACCTAATCTAGGGCCGACGTCATACCAAGTACCTGCCTTAGGGTCTCCTTTACCAGTAATGATTGCTCCGATAGCTGAAGGAAGACCTTCCATCAAGAAGCTCTTAAAGAAGTTGTCTCCTACGACATAACCTCTTTCCATCATTTTCTGACGGAAGTAATCAGCAGCAGGAATGCCTGTAAGACCAATGCCCATGGGGACACCGTACATAACGCTGTTGACAAAGAACAACCTAGCCTTCTCAGCTGAAGTTATTCTGTTACCCATAAAGAGTTCGAACAACCTTATCTGGTAAGCCAAGAATTGAGCTGGAATACTCATAGCTCCTGTATGAAGAGCAGATGAAGAAGCTCTAGACATATTGATGTTTAGAAGATCAGCACGTTGAAGGATATCAGCTCTGTCTTGATCAGTAATCCTGCCGAATGGTTTCTTGTCTCTGAATTCCTTCATGGCTGTGTACCAAGCACCATAACGACTGTTACGTTCACCGTTACGAACGAAGTAAGAACTCATATCAAGAAAGGTATCTGTACCTTTTGTTACGAGTTTAGCATTCATAGGATCATCCAGAGCAGCGTATTCTCCTCTGACGTTACCGAACCCTGTCTTCTGGAATTCTTCGAAGGCTTCTTTGAATTCTCCAGGTTTATAACTACTAACACCTGGGAAGTGAAGCTTAGTGGCCATTCTGTCTAAGTAATTGATAATATTAGGATGACTATTAACAGTACTCCAGAAATGAAGTTGAGCAGCATATGTCCCTGATACGGCGTATCTTGGACCTGCAATACCAAGAATGTTGGTATAGTTACCCATCTGAACGATAAAGGATGGGATATTAGCTAACCCCATCTTGACGTGGTAAGCCATGCTTCTAGCGTATGCAAACGGATCACTGATACGAGAAAGATCCCATTCGTTGGCTAGTACACTATTAGGACCACCAATCTTCTCTCCTGCGTCAGCAAGTTTCTGCGATATACGTTGAAGCTTGTTTGCTGTATCAGAAGGCTGACCAATTAACTGAAGGATATGGGCCTTAGCTGTCTCTAACTGTCCTTTAAGAATCGGATCTGCATCTGGTCTAAACTTAGCTTCATGGAAGTAATAGAAAGGAGAATGTCTAATCTCTGCTTCTGAAGCAGCTAGAGAACCTTTAGCTTGTTGTAGCCAATGCTCTACAGACATAGTCTTGTAATCATCCATGAAGTTACTCTTCATGATGGTATTAAGACCTCTATTCATTACTGTTATAGGGTCTACCTTCTGAGCAGGTACAATGTTATATAACGGGTTTTCTGAAGTACCTTTATTATCTAAAGCAAAGACTTCGTCTGCATCCCTAGCCTGAGAGAACTCTACTCTAGTTTGTCGAGCAAGACTTCCTTCTTTCATTCCATTTCTGAAATTAGGAGTTCGTTTCTCTAGTTCGTCACTCATGTTGACGATAGAGTCTCCTTTAGGAACTACTTGGATCTTTTCACTAAGACTCAACCTAGCTCCTTGGTAAGTGCCATCTGCCTGCTTAGCTCCTTTGAACCAAGTCTGTACAGTTTCCCAAGGAATGTGAAGCATTCGTTGAGTATAATCCTTAGCAGCAGTTTCATTCTCTGCTCTAAGGAGTTTACGTACATGATCTAGTTTCTTAGCGAAGTCAGTAGCCGCCTTAAAGGAATGCCCCATAAGAATACTGATATCACCTTCGTACCAGTTATCTCCAGATACTTTATCGTTTCTAATTAATGCTTGTTTGATGGCATAAGCAAAGTCGTATTCGACATGCCCACCACCTCTACGAGGAAGATGGTCCCAAGATAATTCCTTAGTCTCTACGTTCCTGGCAAGAACAAATCGGATACGTTCATCACCGATGTTACCATACCCCTTAAGCTCTCTTAATTCTGGGTTATAGATTTCTATTAACCGATAAGTACCTTCTTGGATTAGTTTATTCCAATCATTCTTATCCGAAGTAGACATCTTACCAAGATTAAGGACTTTTTCATTGCCGTAATCTTTACCGATAATAGCAATGTTATCTTTAGAGCCACCGAGTTTGTTTCTAGTAACTCCTGAGAAAGTAGGAGATGGCATAGATTCATTACCTTTGTTGGTAATTACAGTATGAGACTGTGCACCAACTCTGGTTTGATTTCTATGTTCTGCAATGTTACGAAAACCTCTATCGATTTCCATATTTCTCTTGAATTCGAAGTAAGCTAAGATTTCATCTTCATCAGGAAGACGTTTGAACCAAGACACATAAGCATTCTCTAAGTCTTCAGGGGAATCAAAGAAATACCCTTTCTGCTTAGTGTTTACATCCCAGAGATCTTGACCGTTCTCGATAACACGAACGAATTCATCCCACTTCTGTCTTCCTTTAGAAAACCTAGCGGGCTTAGCTGTAGCAAGTCTGTTGATGTTAGGAGAATTCTTACTGAGGATTTCTACTAATTCATTAGGATTATAAGTAGCTATTAAACGATTAGCTCTGTCTGCTTTAGACAGAGTTTCTTCTGGAGTTCTGAACTTACCTAGTTTGAAACTATTCAGAATTGCAGACAGTCCTTTAATAGGGATCTGAGTATTCTTTGAACTAGCTATGACATCTCTAACGACGTCATCAGTTTCATTGATTGGTTTAGTAATCTTAATGTAATACCCAAGCCCTTGTTGGTCTACGGATACTATAGGATTACCAAATGATGCATTCTGTCCTTTGACTTCAACAGGTACCATTCCCTTTTCAGGTTTAGTACTGGCTTGCACCTCTACACGATTAGTGATATCAGAAAAGAAAGTAGGAGTACCGTCCTTGATTTCATAACCAAAGTTAGGATTAGCTTTACCTGATACTGTCTTTACTGATGCTTCTGGGATATAGTAAGTCTTAGTCTTAGAAGCTCTAACAGGATTCTGCCCTTCTTTGATACTAGCATCACCGAATCCCATTTCTTTGATGAAATTCTCGGCTGTACTTCGGTTAGTAAAGTAAGTACCGTCGTTGTGGCCTAGATAGAAATCTACATACCGGTTACCGGCAAGATTGTCTCTATATGGTTTAGATACATCAAGAATAGTATTACGCATCCCTGGATATGTATCGGCAATCTTATCCGTAATAGCACGGACATAGACTTCGTTACTCATGATTTCAGGAAGACGTTCCACCTTCCCGATGTCTTTAGCTTTCTCAAGAATAGGACCAACTTGGTCATACATCTCTTCGATACGGTTGACGATGTCTTGTCCACGTGTACCTGGATTGCTTTTAATCTTCTGGAAGTCTACTTTGTGTACAGAAGACAGAGCATCGATACCACGCTTAGTAACATCTGGGGTACCACGTACGTCTTCTACACTATTAGTTACTGCACGAGTAACTGCAGATTCTTTAAGGTCTCCTGCTGATGCTTCTATCGTAGACTTAGAAACATTAGGATCAGCGGAAGCTTCAGCCATCTGGCGAGCAGCTGTCTTAGCATCAGCTACTATTTGCGCGTCTCTTCCAATTAACTTACCGGCAATACCTTTACCAGCCTTTGCTGCAGCTTTGCCAACACCAAGTCCAGCTACATCAATGCCAGTAGTGAGGTTGCTGAACATAATGTCTCTTTCCTTATTGCCAAGCATGGCCCTAAGGAATTCAACCTTCAAGGAAGGATTACTTTCCATTCCAGAAAGAATACGATCAAGTTCTTTATCCATATCAGAGATAGGAAGATTCAATAGAGCTTGTCGTTGTTTTTCTTCATTCTCTCCAAGGAATACTCCAGAGAAGATTGGAACACCTTCTACGTTACCTCTGAGTTGAACGTCATGATACCCAGGAACAAGCATCTTAGCTTGATCATACCCCCAGCCAAGATATCCTTGATTCTTTACTTCATCTTGAGCGTCTTGTAGCTTAGATACAATTCTTTCTCTCTTTGCAACAAGAGAAGAACTATTAATCATCGTACTAGCGATTTCTTCTGGAGAAATCTGCTTAGCTTCGTTCAATACGTTATCAGGAACTCTATCAGCTGCTTTATCAAGCTCAGCAATGAATTGTTTACCGTAAGCTTCTTCGAATACAGTCTGAGGATCTGTAGTTGATGACAGGTTTTTGATTATATCACTCAGTCCAGATGTTTCTTCTGGAGTTAATGGAGATCCTTTGTTAGCTGTTGCTTGCTTAACTACGTTCTCAATAGCAGTAGTTTTACGTCTGTCAATTTCTCCTGCAGCTTGTTCTCTAAGAACAGGTTCATCACCTTTAGAGAGATCGGCATAGATCTCATCCTTGGTTTTCGGAAGGATGTCACCTAAGCCGTATTTAATTTTAGTAGATCTATCGTCTAGCGTTTCATCCGACGGAGGAGTAACAACAGAAACAGGAGTCGTGTCTACTGGGAATGTTTCCTCTTCCTGAGGAATGTCTACGTTAAATTCTTCAGCCATTACAGTTTGAAGCTCCCAAAGATGCTGCTACCCCAAAGTTTATCTGCGTTCATTCCTAGACTAAACAGATTCTGACCCAGTCCCATCATACTACTACCAGATTGCATTTGCATCTGTCCTTGAGACACAAGACCACTGCCTTGGTTAATCAATCCCTGCCCTTGCGCCATCAGCGTCTGTGTATCTGCAAGTCTTGTCTGGAACCCTGCATTGCTTACAGCGTAATCGAAACTCAGATTACTCTTAGCAGTCTGGTTCTGAGCTTGTTGCAGAGCGTAAGTATGCTGGAGATCATTCATAGCGATTTGATTGCCACTGATCGTTTGATTAAGACCATATATGTTTCTACCAATCTGTAGATTTTGTTGGATACCCAGAAGGTTTACCCCGCTCTGACCAGAGGCTTGTCCATAAGCTCCTTGAAGAGCAGAACCACTAATAGCTCCTTGACCTGCCTGTCCCACGCCAGTAGCAAGTGCAAGAGCTCTGTTACGTTGTTGGTTTCTTATGACTTCAAGTTGCTGACGTCTCGCATCAATCTCCATAGCTTGAGCTTGCTGAGCTTGAATTTGCTGCTCTGCTTGAATAGTACCAGAGTTAATGCCATAACTTTGGTTAGCAGCAGTAATACTCTGTTGAGAAGCAAGGTTATTGATATCTCTTTCTTTTCCAGCGAAGGTTACAGACGATGCTGCTTGTTCTTTACTGATTGCAGCTTGCTGCTTAGCAGCTTCTGCCTGCATCTGGCTGCCTTGCTGCTGCAGGGCATACCCCTGTTGAGCGGTATCGCTTCCTTTAGAACTGCCAAATAAACCGGAGACCATACTGGCTCCGCCAAAGACTAATCCTAGTGTAGATAGACCTGCCATTAAAGCACCTTCATGTAAGCCCTTTCATAGAGCTTATATCCATTATTATTGTAGTATTTAGAAAGACCCTCGTCTAAGCAGACCATACTAACCATACTGCATCCAGCTTTCTCTTTAGCCCAGTATTCAAATGCTTTGAGGAAGGATGTTCCTACAGACTTTCCACGGTGCTCTGGGTAGACATACCAAGCTATTTCACTTCCTACTAGGTGAGGACCAAAAGGAAATGGAACACTCCAGCCAGCTAAGAAACCTACACCTGGTTCTAAAAGAATGATCTTCTCATTTTGAGGAGACATAACTATATTCTCAATGAAAGACTTGATAGTGCCTTCATCACTAAACTCAGTGTAGTTAGTTTCTGACATGAATTTCATAGACATATCTAGCACTTCTTGGGTGTCTTCTATTGTAGCTATTTTCATATTCGTCCAAATAACCTAATAGTTAATATTACTGCGATATATCCTAGAAGAAGTCCATTGTACTTGGTGTACTTAAGGATTTCGTTTAAGAGCCTATCGGGAAGGTTTGCAGGAAGGACTTCAGTTAACGTCAACGACATCAACGACCTCTACATTTCGTTTGTAGAAATATAGCCTGACGTGGTTGAGTAGCTCAGGGAAAGATGTGAAAAGTACTTGCAGTCCACCAGGTAAACCTCCTTTATCGTAGTTCAATCTCCACATACCTGTATGGTGACTGAACTGAGCGTGGAGTTGATTACTACCATCAAAAGCAGACTTAGAAATAAGTCCGCTCTGATCTCGGACTCTTTCACCGTCGACGGGTTGAAGAACTATGATTCTGTGATCAGATTTCATTTTCTTTTTACGACGTTCTTCGATATCGTAACTAGGGAGGAAACTCATTTAGTTCTCCAAGCATTGATGCCTACATTACCGAGTAGAAAGATAAGTACGGCATAGGGAAGATAAGATACACTGTCTGGGTATTCTGCCACGTTGAACTTCAACTCAGGAAATCTCAGAGCTACTACAGTATCCCACCCAATAATAACAGACCATACTACCACAGGGAAACACACTAAGTCTCTCATAAATCTGAGACCGATGTCATCTTTGAAAGCCTCTAGAATTCTTGTAGAAGCTAGTACATCTTGGTTGTGAACGTCTGCATCAATCCTAGTTTTCTCAAGTTCTGTATCTTTACTTTTGATAAAGACAGTAGTTAACCCTTGAATAATAGGACCGAGGACAGGAATCCAACTAAGCATTCATATTCCTGCGACGAAGCACTTCAGTAACAATACCATTAATCACAAGACCAATCCCCAGCCAAGCAGTCTGCTTAGGCGTAGTGAAGTCCCATGTCTGGATTTGACTCCAGTCGATACTACCGAGAACTGCTAGAATAAGACCAGCAATAGCCTGAATACGTGCCCAGAGAATTGTCTCGGAACGTTTAAAGAAATCCTTGACGTTTTCCCAATATTTACTTAGTTTTTCCATCTTTCACCTTTAGTCTATTCTTTTCGTTGTTGTAAATTGCAATGCTTAAATCTACTGCAATACCGATGCCTACAAAGATCATTGCAAACATAAACCAATGATCAGTAAAGAAAGTCCACCAAGAATTGCTTGCAGCAGCGGCACCAGCTGTAGCTACGACAGCGCCTGCACCCCCGAGAGTACCTCCACCAACACTAGTCTTGAAGACCCCCATGAATTTCAGAATACCTGCACAACCGAGTTGTTTATCAATAGCATTAGCATTGTATACACCATCGGAAGTATACTTACCCTTTACGTATTGATCAGTGCCTGCCCAGATGTATGGGGAAGGTCTACCTTTGTTGAAGTAACCAAGTCCGTTGTATTCTTCTAGTTTGGTAAGGCTGCCTCCGATACTCCAGTCTTTGTTCTTAGCTGCATAAGGAGCAGCATTAACTAAAGCATCTACCGCACCTTCTTCCCACGTATCGAAAGGGCCACGTCCTGCAGGAACAATCGTTGTCTTCTTATTGAGGGGTTGTCCATTGCCAAGATACGTATCCCAGCGTGGTGAGTTGTTATTGAAACCTGCTTCTCGATAATGAGCTACAGCGATAAACCACCAAGGAATATTATATCCCTGCTGTCTAAGACTGGTAGCTACTTTTTCATACCGAAGACGATTCTCCGGTTTCATAAGAACGTCTGCTACTGCTTTGAAAGCAGGTCCTTTACTAGAAGGAATCTTGGCTTTATCCCAACGTTCTTTATTAAGAGTAATAAGTTCTTGATTCATAATGTCTCTATGGTCGTTGACTTCGTCAACTATGGTTGTTGATTAACAGATTGAGTACTTGCCCAACCGATGATGTCGAAAGATTTACCTGCCAACGAAGATACTCTGAACTGCAGAGCTTCTCCATGTCCTCTGACTTTAAGTCTTCTAGACGCTGACACGTAATTAAGATCGTCGTGTTCAATTAACTGGTTAGTACTCCAACGCCCCGTACCTGATCCTGTCTTAGCAAAGTCCCAAATACCTTGGAAGTAATAAGATACTGGATCTTCCAGTCTAGAGAATACTCTAACCCAATTGGCTTGCATCCTACGGATGCCTTGTCCACGTAACTTAAACCCAGTAATAAAGTAACTGAGGTAGTTAACACCAACGTTGTCGTAAGCTTTCCAGTCTACGTATTCTTCATTTCTTTTATCAGCAAAAGTAAACTTATACGTATCTCCGTCTTTATAAGATACTAAGTACTTATCAAAACTAAGACTGTCAGAGCCAGAAGAAGAAAACGCAATTACTTGGTTTCCTAGACTGTCTTTAACAAGCTTACCTAAACTATCTACGACGTCTAAGACTTCTACAGGTTTAGTAAGAAGTTCAGTACTTATAATCGAATTCACCTTCACATCAGAAGGAGAAATAGTTCCTGGGTAAAATGCAGATGTCTTTGTGTTATAACTCAGCGTTCTGTCGTATTCGTAGTTTTTAGTAATACTATTAGTTGATTCGCTTCGATAGATCCAACGGATGATACCCGTCAGCGGTTGAAAGAAACCTTTAGCAAATCTTTTAGAAGACACAGGAATATCGTTAAAGAAGCTCTGTATTTTATTGAATGTAAGATTCTGTGCTTGTGGGATATTACCTCCACCAGTCAGAATATATATTCCTTCTGAATTCCACCAACAAGGAGTTCCTAAGATACTAACAAAAGAAGAAGCAGATAGTGTTGAGATTTCAGCTATTTTCTGGACTGAATAATCGGTAGCTGTAAATCCAATACCCTGACTTCCTGTAATAAACCAAACACCATTAGCAGCAAAGACACACAACCCTCCTGGCATGGTGAACAGTTTATAGATAGTTCCTGCTTCTGGGATACTAATTACTCCTCCATCTGTAGGAAGAAGATCAAATAAATCTTCAGCAGTAGGATCATTTACTTGATGACATTTTTCGTACTGATCTAAACTTTCTACAATTTGAGTGAAGTATATATCACTGTTAAAACCTACGTAGTTGATACCTGTGTAGAAAACTCTACCAGCAAAGAAAGCAGATATAGATGGCCTCTGAAATCCAGTAGTAGTAGAAGAAACACCAACAACGCCGGAGGCAGTTGCTCTGTCTTGATTAGCTAAATCAAGAATGTAGTGTCCACGAGGAGCAGGAGTATTTCCTGAATTAACTCTGGATATAGAAGGAGTAGTGGCATCGAAATCATCGGTACTGTTCTTGAAACGCCACATTACATCGGCGTTGCTTGGCATAGTTGTCTGAGCAGTATCCCAAGCAGTTAAGTTAGTTGTATTCCAACCTTGGTTATATAGATTGTATTTATGGGAGATATTCAAAGAAGACAGATCAGATGTTGGTCTTTCATCTACATCATAAGGATCAGCTAATGCTCCTTCGAAATCTCTTATCTTGAGATTAAGAGTAGTTGCTGTAGCTGTATGTGCATCCAAATCATAACTGACTCTAATAGGATCACAATACGGATGCGTTACAAACAGATACCCATTTCCATTACTGAACTGAGCTTCTGTAGTTGTAATTACAGGCGCTCCAGAGACTGGAGTAAGGGTAATTGTAGTGCTTTGAACTCCAGTAGAAAATATCCCAGTACCATTGGTTTCGTAGAAGTACAACGTATCTCCGACTTGGATGACAGCAATGCTCGCTGAACCATTCCCGGAGACGTTAGTCCACAAATAAGAAGTAACGACTACTCCCATCCGATTGATATCTTTAGTGGCATAATTACTTTCGAAATCAAAACCTGGACGTCGGTATACACTTCCATCTAGGTCAAACTCACAATCATATGTTTCAGTAACTGCGTTGTCTGGAAAGTTCAATCCAGTAGCTTCAGTCACTAAAGCATTAATGAAATTGTTTTCAACAACTACACCTTGTTCTTGAGCCATTACACTCTCTTACGTGCAAAGTTAGGAAGGAGTTCGAAATCACTACCACCTGAACCTGGAAGACCAGTAGGAATTCCTCTTCTACTTTTCTGAAGATGAGTCCAGTTACGTCTAGCACTCTGCTCTGCTTTAGCGTGAGCAGTCTGCTTAAGCTCTACCCAAGCTAAAGACTTGGCTTCGCTGAGAAGAAGAGCAAACTGATTAGGTTGAAGGTTAGGAATGAAAGTATCAGATATTTCGAAAGTAGTTCTACGGGGACCGTAAGCTAGTGTCTTACTAGCTTCCAGTGTAGTAGAGACATCACTATCGTAGCTATCGAACACCATTGCTATGTCATCGATAGTCGTATAATACTGAGGAGAAGCATTATTCTTATAAGCAAAAGTAACTACGCTTCCTTCTGCTACGTAATCGAAATAACCTACATCTGTTTGACTCGGATTAAAGTTGTGGGTATACTCGATGAAATCTCCTGGTGGAAGAAATCTCATTTCATTCCAAATAGGGTCTACATCACCGTTCTTAACGCTGTTGTATTTAATCCATTCAATCCTGTCCATGATGTCTGGTTTGTACATAAGTACAGGCTTAGATACATCATTACTTGGAAGAAGATTAAACAACGTTTTGTTGCTTTGCAATCCACCTCTGCTGATGATGTCGTCGTAGACAGCCTTGATTATCTCGACTACTTGTTTTGATTCAACAGTATCATTAATTGAGTTTACTTCGTCACTATCCATAGAGGATAAGACTGCTTGAGTTAGTTCTAAAAGGGTGTATTTTATGACACATACTCCTTAGCTTTAGTTATACGAACCGGCACTACAACTTGCCGCGGTCATCGATCCAGCCGGTCGTCGTGATGATGGGCTGTCCCGATGATAGCGTCATAGCGTATTTGACCTGTGCCGATGTGTTCGTCCGTACACGGGTGACGGACCACACCTGAATGGTGCCCGATCCACCGAAATTTATCGTAGATCCGGTAGAGGCCAATGCCCCGGCCGAGTTGACATCGGGAGAAAATACCCATCCTCGGCTATCACCGGTTCCGATGCCGGCAGCGTTGAGGATCGCAGTCGTTTGAACCCCCGGAGGTGTGGTTACTGTTAGGGTCTGAATAGCTGTAGTTCCGGGGGACGTGCTCACGTTGACGACTGCGGCGTCCCATAAAAACTCGTCGCCAAGTTGGGAAAATTTCGTCCATTTGGACGAACCATCGGTTTTCATCGCTCCGATGCGCCGGAACAGCGTGTAATTCGTCGGCAGGGTCGGAGACGTGGCAGAGGCCGAGATCAGAACATCAACGACGCCGGTATCCGTGCGCTTGATCAGGAAAACATGATACCATGTATTAGCAGCAACTGTGCCCGTATCGAGACTGCCGTTTGATGATCCTACCGCCCAAGTTGAAGTAGTCTTAGAATAAGAAGAAGAGAGATACATAGTATCTGTAAAAGTACTATCTGTAGCAAATCCAGCGGCCACACTAAAAGTACTAGAACTTCCTGCAGTAGACAAAACTAATCCATATAGATATCCTGGCAAAGCCAGAACACCTCTAGCGGTATTTACGTCACTAGCTTTGAACAAGGAAGTACCTACCGATGTTCCTCCTAAATTAGTTAAAGCAGTATTTGCATTACTCAGGTCACTGAGATTATTAGTAGAAAGAAGATCGCCAGCGCCTGGGATAGATGTCCATTGTCCATCATCTCTTAGAAACTTAGTACCATCAGGAGTTCCTGTCGTAGACAAATCACTCGGAACAGTTGCTTTGTTCTTCAAAGCAAGACTTCCCAATCCTACTACAGAGGCATTGGGAACATTAGTAATTGTATTATTACTACCACTAATGGTTTTGTTAGTCAGAGTAGCTGAAGCAGAGTTCTTTGTGGCATCGCTGGTGTTATCTACATTACTTAGACCTACATCAGATTTAGTGATTCCTGTAGGAGTGTTGATAGTAGGTGAAGAGAAGGTTCCTCCGGTGACAGTCTTGCCAGTAAATGTAAGGCTATTGGGAAGACTAACGGTAGGATTACCAGACACACCATTGCCGTTAGTGACAGTGATTTCATTACTAGTCCCAGTTACTGTTCTTGGAGTAATAGTATTAGCAGCAGTCTTAGTCATTATGCCGTTTCCAGCATTGACAAGACTATTCAAAGTAGGATCATGAGGTTGAACATCTGTATCGAGAACTAATCCCAGGGTCGCTCGCGCTGTCGCAGCGTCTTCATCATCCACTAACGTTCTAGCATAGGCAGTAAAGTCAGCTACGTCTGCAGTACCTTCCCCTGTAAAATAAGGGAGTTTGTCTTCTGCAGAAACTGTGCTAGCAAGAGCATTAAGTTCTAAGTCAGAGACACGGACAGTGAAGTCCCCTTTAGGACCTCCGTCGATTACCTGAAGATTATCTCCAGCAACTAATACTCTGTCATTAATCGTAGTATCATTGTGCTCAGCAAGAATAAATGCACCGTCAACTACAACACCTTGATTGACAGAAGTAATACCATCAATGAATTGCTCATATGTGACAGGTTCTTGGTCTGATACAGCGTCGGGGAGATTAATGATTCTATTAGAATTCATGTCTAAGACAGAATTCATTTGATTGGGTTGAATACCGTTTCTAGAAACACTATTCTCTATAGCAGCAGTTATTACATTGTTATTGTTGTTAATGGTAGCTGTAACAGTTGCTTCATTTTGAAGGTTGTTTATAGGACTTAGGTTTATTTTAGACATTAGGTTTTAACGCAAGTCATTACAACGATAGAATTAGGACGACTCTCAGAATCTCCGGTTGATCCTGATGTAAAGGAAATAGGATGAGTGTGGTTTTGACTGCTTAAAGAAGTTGTACCTGAATAAGCGTGAGTATGTGAAGCACTTTCTGCAGTTGTAAAAGAAGGCCCTGTGCCCCCAAATCCAGTTCCAACGCCATTGGCTGCGTACCCTGCGCTTACCAATGCTCCGCTGTATGTATGAACATGTTGATTGCTTTCAACACCGGTGTTACCACTATATGTATGTGAATGGCCTGGGGTATCGTTTCCAGTATTGCCAGTTACAGCGTGTGTGTGTGCAAGATTCGTAGTAGCCTGAAGATCCCCAACTTTAGTGGTTGATGTCCTGGACCGTCTATACCTGCCTGCTGCGGAAAGATTAGGAAGACGAATAATCCCGTTACCAAGTCTCCATGGAGAGACAATAACGGTAGTCGTGCCTGAACTAGAAGCTGAAGTACTCATAGTTACTTGGCTAGAAGAATCAATACTTGAGATAGTAGTATCTTCAGGAATACCAATTCCGTATATGTAATAGCCGACTCTCATAGGAGTAGTAGAAGGCAAAGAAGTAATGACTTGACTTCCAAGTGCTCTTGTTCCATTCTGCTGAATAGTCATAACAGAAAACAGTGCACCATAAGTAGTTATATTGATATCGCTACCATCACACTCTAGCCAACCTTCTTGAACGACTGGCCAAGAAAAGTCTGCAATCATTCCTGTAAATGACGAAGTACCGATATTAGACCAATTGCCACTGCCATTACCATCAGCGACGTAGACTTGTCCTAGAAGAGCATCGGCAGCTCCTTTAGGTTCATGAATTTCTGTTCCAGTTAATACTGAGTGTTCTATGTTTGCCATATCAATCCTTTAGAAATAGAAGGGGCCCGAAGGCCCCAATCTACTAGGGCTTGCGATACTTCACGCGAACCGTGACCGTACCACCAACGAAGGCAGCAGTGTCATAGTCAGCAGTGAAATGCGCAGGGTATGCGCCCGAAGACACACCCACGAGATCGCCAGCGCCAGTGACGCCAACAGTGTAGGTCTTCTTCGCGCCAGCGGAAGCAAAGTCAGTCCGAGGAGCAACCTTGAGAACGCCGTCGACATCAATAGCAGTCGAACGATCAAGCTTGATAAGTCCGATGTTCAGCACTGCGTTGGTGCCAGTGAGAGCGACGCCGTTGTTAATGACTTCGACTTCCTCGATAAACATACCTGCAGGCATAACAAGGTTATCCGTGCCGGGGCAAATCGCGGGGGCGGTGCCAAGCGCCGTGACATCGAGAACGAACTCGATTACACGGGTTGCGCCACCGGTGACGTACTCGCCACCCTTCTGAGCGACAGTCTGTTCCGTACCATACTTCTGGTACAGACCAGTGTTATCCATCCATGCCATTTATATTCTCCTTAGTTGACCTGATCGGTGTCGGTGAGGACAACGACGAGGTTTTCTGGACGGAAGACCTGAACACCATATTCAGTGATCGTCAGGAACTCAGTCTGCTGGAGGTCTTTGTTGAACTCCGAGTAAACTGTGGGCATCTGACGGAAGGCACAGATCCACGGCAACGTATCACCCGGCTCAGCCGAGAAGAACTGGTTGGCGACACCGGTTGTAACCGACTTGCCATTGATCGTCTCAGCGATGTTGTTCGGGAGATAGTTCGAGATGTAAACATCCCAACCATAGATGCTGAACCGGAACTGGAAACCAGAAACCAGACCATCCGTAGTCACGCTACCCCACTTCGGAATAGGCGACAGCAGACCCGAGATGGCGGTGTTGCTCTCGATGGCATAAGCCACGGAAGCATCAACGACAGCAACGAGGTTGCGCATCGGGACGTTAGCTTTGCGGAGAGCAAACTCAGCAAGCATGAAGTCCTTGAATGCGATGGTTTCATTGGTTCCCGAACCCACCCAGCGGTGCGCAGCACCGTTGATGGTGTTGAGAGAAGATGCGGTCTGCGAAGAATTACCACGATCGAAGACACGAGCTTCGAACGCTTTCATGAGGGCACGATGCTGCTCTGGGGCAAATGCAGCCTGCACTTGCGAAGACCAGAACGAATCACGCTTGAACTTCTCAGAGATTGAGTTGGCCGAGTACTTGTACTGGTCGATCGGGAACGTGAAGTTACCAGTATCGAACTTGTTGTACTTAATAGCCTGACCTTCAGCGTAGTCGGCAGATTCTGCCTGACCAAGCCGAGGAATGTTCAGCGTCGTACCATCCGGAACATAAACAAATAAGCTTTCACTTATTACTGGACTATATCTTCATCTCTATTGAGAGTCTCGCGTGTAGTCTCTGAGGAGCGAAAATTCTTGAAATGATTCCAGTCATCGTCATCGTATTGACCATGCCCTTTATCTAAACGTTGAGAAACAAAGTTCAAAAGCATAGTAGCCTTAGCCTTCTTTTCTCCTACCAAATAAGGTAGTAGATTTTCACAAATCTTTTTAACGTTCGAAAATTTAGAAGTAGCGACATCATAAACAGTCTTTGTAGATCCTTTCTTGTTGTCATAAGAATGAATAGATACATTCACTCCCATTGATTTGAAAATCTCTACAGCTTTGTTAATCATAAAAGGATCTGTATTAGTTAAACTAACCGTTCCTCTTAACTGACCATTCTTAGCATGATTTGTATTTATCTTTTGGTGGTATATCGAGAAAGTTCCTTCACCTTCCATGATACCTGCCAACCAAGCTAGTTCTATTTCTTTCATAATTTTCTTTCCTGCTGATTGTCCAATCTTCTGTTCTTTTCCTAAGTAGGGACAAAAGCTCTAAGGAGTTTCCAGCATATAGCGAGATTTAGACCGACCTTCCTTAATGGATTCTCAAATCGGTAATCGTCCTAACAAAACGCATAGCGAAGAGATCGTCTTCGAACATCTTCGTCAGCTGATTGCTGTAAAGGTTAGCCCGAATCAGATGCTCATTGGTTGCGACTGTAAAGCCACTAGCCATAAGTAGTATCCTTTGTTAGTTGATTGTTAGAGTTGAATCAGACGTTGCTGAAAGTCACCATCATTAAAGGCATTGCCCAATGCGGTAGCATCCTTAAACATCTGATCTTGAGTTTTCGGATCAAAATACTTAGCAGGTTCGGTCTTCCTCATCTTTTCATAAAAAGACCAAGTCCTTTTATTGACGTTCGGAGCGAAGGGGTCACTTCTGTTCCTAGATGCTGGAGGAGCCTGGAAGGTTTCTTTCTGACTATTACCCGTAATACCAAGAGTTCTGTAAAGAACTTCAGGATGTTTACGTGCAAGGTCATTAACGAAATCTGCCGTTAAACCTAGCTCAGATATTTGTTGTTTCAAAGCATTGGCGTAGTTATCGCCATATACTTCTTTGAGTTTGTTCTGAACGGAGTTGAAGTTATTCTCTTCTCGTTCCTGCTGCTTAGCAGCCTGGAGTTTTGAGGAGACGAGTTCATCAAGCTTCGTTAGATCAAAAGAATCGGACTTGTCTTCGGGTACGTTCTGGGTGATGTCGTTCTGAGACTCCTTATTGGACTTAAGCTGGTCGATAAGTTCCTTAAGGGACTGTCCGGCGTTGTACTCTTCGCGAAGTCTAGTGTAATCTTGACGGAGTTCGTCTTGACTACGTTTGAAATGCTCGATGTACATATCAGATTCAGCTTTACCACGGGCAAGGTCTTCGACCGTTTTGAATTTCTTGTCGTCTCCGACAAGCTCTTCAAGGTAATTCTTGTTCTGATCAATCTGAATTTGGTCGTTCTGATTAGTATTTTCTAGTAGATTCATTTCTGTTGGTCCAGATTTGTTAAAGATTGGAGTTTACGGTAAACACTTCTCTGACCATTTCTGAACGCTTGTTTATGACTCCAGTTAGGATTATCATAACCATCAACAGAAAGTTCAGTTCGTGTAATCTCATCTTCTTCTTGTCGAAGAATTTGAGAAAGTCTTTCTAGGACTAGACGACTTCCCTGGACTGCTCCAGCGAATCTGTCTTTTTCTTCTTGGGTCTTAAGATGATTAGTCCATTGAATTAACATTATTGAGGCGCCTCTTCAGGAACCTGTGGTTGGGCCTGAGTATTAGGAGAAATATCAAAATCTTCTCCCATACCTGAAGCTGTTTGTGTTGCTTGCAACATCTGTTCTTGCAGAGCTTGTGAAAGCTGTTGAGCTTCTGCTTGTTCAGACAATGCAACAAACGGAATAAAGATTTCTTCTTGTTCTGTGTTGAATGATTTATCAAACAACTTAGCAAGTCTGACTGTAGAGATATGAGGTTGTACCGAAGGGTACAGAGGGCTCTGAGCCATACTAGTAAGATTCTGAATCAACTCAGCCTGTTCTGCGAAATGTCTAGCAGCGACTGGTTTGATACGCCCAATACCTGTGATGTCTTCGACACTAAGATTACGGAATGTAGCTGCCTTTAGCTCATCATCAAATACTTTAATAGAAGTAGTACCAGACAGGTTACGTCTAGCTAGTTCCAACATAGCGTTGAGAACTCTTTCTACGACTTGTTCTTCAAATTGTTTAATCTTGTTCTGGAAGACGCGGCTTGCAGCATTCTCAAGACGTTGTACTTCGTACTTAGTTTTTTCACCTGGAGTACGGAAACCCATAGCTTCTTTAGGAGCACCTGCCATTTCTTCCATAAGACTCATGATCAAAGCAATGTCTTGGACGAGTTGTTGAACATTAATATTAGGTTGAACAAGGTCTACGTCTCCTTCTTCAGAAACGTATATTTTCTCTCCTGGCTGCCAAGTAAAGTCTTCTACGAATCCTTTGATCTTCTGGACTGGATAAGTAGAAAGATCCATCATATCTGCTTTCATATTCTCCATATGATCAAGACGGTACTGCATACCGATGAGATTATCTAGAGGACCCATACCCCAGAGGTTGTCTTGACGACGTCTCCATGGAGAATGGAAGATAGGAGGAAATCCGAAGAAAGAAGGATTAGGTTTCTTACCAATCAGTTTATGGCGATCTACGACAGTGATGACGTGGTTCTTGAGGAACTCATCAGTCTCCGTGTCATACATATCTCCGTAGAAAGTCAATATTTCTACCATATCTCCTTGAAGATATCTTTGAAAAGAAGAGTATCCTTCCATAGAGTACATGTTATCTCGGTATTGCCAATCCCCTGTATATTCGTGTGCTTTAGATCTGATGTCTTTCAGGTACTTCCAAAGTTCTTCGTATTCTTCCCTGTTGTCATCGGTAGACATGCTCTCAAGCATCTCCTTGAGTTCACCAAGACCTATAATACTCTTGATGATTTTGGGGGAAGACTCAAAGTTTTCTGCAGTAGGGTTGAAGACGACATCCAAGGGAGATATACGACGTACAATCGGTCCGACATACCCACTTTGGATTTTATCTCCTTGATCTGTTCTTTGGTCAACCCAGTCTACCGTTACAATACAATTCCCATAATCGATGTAATCTAAAACAATTTTATCCATCTCTGATTTAAAGGATGGTTGTTCCATAGTCCATTGCATGTAATTAGTAATAGCATCTCTTTTAGCTTTAGAGTTGCTGTCTTTCTCATTAGCTTCCCAGATAACCGGGACTCTGTTAGGAAACATCGTAGCTATGTAATTACTGTAGAGATTGTCTCTGATTTGACATAGCTTAGGAATAGTAGTCTTGTTCTTCCAAGGCAACGTAGAATTAGTCGTCTGTGAAGTATTAGTAGCGTATACGTACTTACGTATTTCTTCCCAGACCTGCATAGCTGGTTGACGTGCATTACTCCAAGTAATGTATTTATTTACGATACTTGTTGCCATTCTGTCTGGAGAGACTACGTCTTCTACGAGAACTACTGTGCCAGTCATTACGATACACCTCCAAACGTAGAGTGGTAGTTATACACTGGTTGATTTTCCTTCTGGAGTTTGAATATATTAATTGGAGCTACTGCGAAATCTATAGCGGAAGCTAGAGCATCTTTGATATCATCATGAGGAGGGTTCATAAACAGGAGCTCTTCTTCAAGAGCCTGTGTATTGCCTCCGGCGTAATGGTAGATTTGTTTGTTAGAATACTTAGGTTCTAGGATACTAAAGATACGCTCTTCTTTACTTCCCTGCCAACGACTAGGTCTGTACTCGTCTACAGAGAGACTAAGACCATTCTTACGGATGTAGTTGTCTTTTAGATCATTAACGAGGACTTGTTGAGCTGCAGTTACCTCAGCTCTAATCTTTCTGAATCCCCATTTTTCGTACATCTTTAAGATACGCTTAAAGTACTCTGAAGGAGCACCTGTTTTAAACCTATCGATATCCATGATGTAGTAATTGTGACCGCCGTCTACCCCGACAACCACGATACAAGTGTAGTCAGCGGTCTTTGTTGTCGTATAAGCAAAGTCTATGCTAGCTACGACATTAAGTTTATTACCTTTGAAGTGCCAAGCACCACCTCTTTGGCTTAAGAAGTCAGGATTATAATATTGAAATAAACTCCGGTTAATAGGAGAAGAGTCAACATCCCTAGGATCGTTATAATACTGAGCCCTAAAATGGATTTTGTTAACATATTGCGCCCGTTTTCTAGCCAGAATCTTTTCGTCGAATCCGAACCACTTTCCATCAGAACGTTGTTGTAAAGGCCACAAGAACTGGCCAGTGCCGTCGCCAACACTTTCAACTGCGTGTTCCTTGACTTCAAAGAGTTGATCTCTTTCGATAACGTTTCCATATTCATCGAAGTGTTCGACTTCCATTTCCAACAAGGTTGAATACAAGTCTTTAGGGTGGTACCTTGTACCGACCACCCACTCCCGAGCGTTAGCTCCTTCGATAGAAGAAAGATAACCGTATTGTTCTTTTACTTTTGTTCTTCCTTCTTCGATGTACGCGTTGTCCTGAACAACCACATCATCAAGAACGGCAATATCGCAATGTAAGCCAACGATATTACTAGTAAGTCCAGCGGTGAAGATCGATGGTTCACGGATATTTTCTTCTTTACGTCTTGGATGATCTACTGAGATTTCTTTCTGAGTCCATTGCTCACGCTTGGCTTCTTCTTTATTAACCATGTCTGGCCAATAAATCCGATAAGTGTCATTCGTGATAATGTCTTTTATGAACTTTAGTTGCTTTACAGCGAGATTCGCTGTAGAAGAAATATATAGAATCCTCAGAGTAGGGTCTTTAGTCAGCTCCCAAGCAACTCGATAAGCTACTAGCGCTGACTTCATATGGTCTCTAGGAAGCATCAAGAGTTGGTGGGACTTAGCGTCTGCTGAAGTCCACCAAGAAATGACTTCTCTATGGATACTGCCTAATACTCTCTTGGGATGCACGAGCTTAATGAATTCTTCCAAAGAAGATTCAGCAAGCTTACGTCGTTCATCACGTTTAGAGTCTAGTGGTGTTTTCTTTACCAAGTCGTAGCACCGACTTCACGTAGATAGTTATACAACGATGTATACAAATTCTGCCACTGAGAAGCCGTCATGCTTCCGCCTGTGAAGCAAGCAGCAACTTGAGCAGAAGTATTAGTCAGCACTCCGTTTCTTTTAAAGACAGTAAAGGTTTCGGAGTTAACTGCTGAACTAGCTTGAGCATACGTCAGTGTGTTATCTGCAGGTAAGTAGTAGAAGTAGATGTATTGGTTGACACCTCCGTCGTCTTGCATGACGCCAATCTTACCATCACTATCGAAATTAACTCCTTCCAACTGAGCAGAAGTCTCGAAGATACTGCAGATTTGGCGGACTTGACCAGTAAGATCTACGTTCACCAAGAATCTGTTAGGGGCTACCGCACCGCTAGAGATACAAGAAATCCAAAGACTGTTATTTCTATAAGAAAGTCCCTGAATGTTCTTGAAGTTAAAATCTCTGCTGGAGAGTTGAATGCTAGGAAGACGAGAATAATCAGATAGATTATAACAAAAGATCTGGGTAGGATCACAATAAGACGAAACGTAGATTACTCCTCTAGCTCCATCGATAGCTAGTGCTCCTATTTCAGTAGGACCAGTAATAGTATGTGTATCTGCTAAAGCAAGAGTACTTAGATCGTATCTAGCAATCTGTAGATCACTGCTAGGTGTTGAACAACTACCAGAGTAATATTCTACTGGATTGTAGAGGTAGTTACCATAGATGTCTCCATCACCTAAATGATTCGGAGAACCATTAAGACCAGCAAAGACATTGGTATTAGAAGAAACAATACTCCAGTCAGACCTTGAACGCTTACGAATAGCATCTTGTTCAAAGACGTAATAGTACGTTCCATCAGTACACCAACCTTGTCCATGAAGACCTGTCTTGATGTTACCGCTGTTAGCTACGCTAGTGAGATTAAGTGTTACAGGAGAACCGTTTTGGAAGACAGAATAACCAGTAGAAGACTTTCTGTTAGCTCCGTAGAGGTTTCCTTTCTGAGGCCAGTACTGGAAGTTATTGCTTGTAGTTGAAGAATTACGAGTAAAGACGTCTCTGCCACCAGTTCCGAAAGGAGCAATGGCGTAGTTAGTCTGGCCGAAATCCCAACCTCCGGAAGGATCAGCTGGATTGGTTACACACCACACACCGAAGGAGTTGCTATTCTGAGAGAAGTTTACTGCGTCGGTAGATGGGTTGTACATAGTATCGATGTATGCATCGTAACCATCTCCTGTATATCCTCTATTCGGAGTAAACACAGGATCACCGGAGGTAGTTGCTGTTCTATCTGGTTTGACTAAGTCTTGAAGAGCTTGGGCTTCGGTGGGTTGAGCAAAGAGATAGAAACTATCCAGAGGAGAGTTCCATACCGTTTGCTTTAGTTGGTTTAGTTTATTGCTTACAGAACTTCCTACGGAGTTTACTCGAAGAGCTCCAGTAGGATGCTGGACACCTTTGTTGTCTTGGTCGTCTATTACGACGTTAATACTTCCGTCCGGAGCATACATGCCGACTGGTCTGTCTCCAGCTACTGCCGTTACTGAAATTGATCCATCTTGGTTATATAGCATTGTTTGAAACCTTAGTAGTGGAGAGTTCGTCTAGTCTTTTTTCCATATGATTAATTCTATTGTCTTGGACAGCTACTTGAGTCAGTATCTTACCGAGTTGTTTAAAAGCTTCAGTAAGACTCTTATGGGATTCTTGGAGATAGTGGAGATCGTGTTTAACAATAGTGATATCTCCCTTCATGGAGTACAGCAAAGCCATTGTTGAACCCATGACACATAAGACAGTAAAGATATTACTTACTGAGATCGTGTAGTCTATCAAAGGCATAATTATTTCTTCTTGACTTCGACGACTTCGAAAGGCTTTGCTTGTCTTGCTTCGATCTTAGTTCTGTCTTGAGAGTCTCTGATTTCTTGGAGTTCTTTATCGTCAATCCGAGAGACATCAAGCATATAGACTTCTCCGTTCTGACGGAGCATGTATCCGTATTCGTCTTTAGTAAGACGAAGATCGGTAAGCTTAGCGTGTTCCATAACTCCATTTGGGTAGGAGACACGGTAGACAGGAGAGTTATCTGCGGAGTCAACTCTATCGAGGATGGTGACTTCACGATTACGAAGAATGGCCATAAATAATCCTTTCAGTTTAAGGGACCATTAGTATATCACAGAATTAAATACGGTGTCAATATATTTATTTTATTTATTTCTAGTATACGTATTGATTTAGAAAAGGAGATGTGGTATATTCTTAGAATGAGAATATACAAAGAATTATCAATTAATTGGAATACCTTTAACTTCTTAGAAGAACATATAAATAATGTTGTATGGGATATTCTGGAAGAAAATGCAGAACATATTCCTCAAAATAGTTCAGTTAAAGTAACATTAGAGTTTAAAGAAAGAGATAAAAATTAAGTACAAGATTATAAGCCATGACATCCTTAAATTAGAAGGAAAGTATTACATGGAAGGAGTAGGAGAAATCTCTGAAAAATTAGTTAAAGAAGAATTACATCAAAGAATATTCGTAGATGTACATAAAAGACATAGAGAATATTTAGAGAGGTTCAGATGAAAATAGTAGCAGAAAGTAGATATCCAGGTATGTATTATCTGGAGTTTCCTGAAGGAGACCGTAGTTTAGATTTTTATAATCTAACTAGAGCTACTGAATTTATTCATTTACTGAAAAACATTGATTGGAGGAAAGTAAGAATATGAGAATTAAAGTCAAGATAAAGGACCTTCCTAATCATAGAACTCCTATGTTAAACTATGCTAGAATTCTTATAAAACAAGGTTATCCTGAAGACAGTGTAGTTGAGTTTTACAGAGAAAAGGAAGAGCCTGATATGATATTTCACCATCTTGGAAATTGTGCTAAATTAACAGTCAGAGAAGAACCTAGGTGTGTATTTGAAAAATACCAACCATTCTCTTCATTTTAAATACCCTTTTTGGCTACGGGGTGACGCCGTACATTCGTTAAAAAAGAAATTAGGTACCAAGGTAGCTCTCAGAATTTAAAACGATCCTGGAGGCTACATCGGAAGGTAAGAAAAATCACATCTAAGATGTTGTAAATTTTCAAAGAGTAATTTTGAGATAAGAAAAATTTGGTGAGTAATTTATGACGTGCTATTCATCCCCTTCCATCATACCCCCTACCCCTACATGCCGGTACTGGGGTACCTACCATCAAACATAGACAACCTTTGGTTGTCGTCACGCCTACTAGTTGTAGGCTAGGAATTAAATCATATCCGTTGGGGAGTAGGAATATTATCTTATCTGAGGGGATTAGGATTGAAATCCTAGACCGTTGTCGCCATAAGGCGTCCTTACGGTAGATAATGTTACATCATTATACTATATAGTACCTTACTACTACCTAACTACTTATATACCTTATTAATATCATTATACCGTTAGTATACCGTAATTACCTTATGTTATTAATATTATATATTATTAATACCTTATTAATACCTTATATAATTACTTTATACTATACTATAGTATCTCTTATATACCGCGCAGTAGCTTACCCGCGCTATCCTAGAGAATTATATTCTAGGACTAGATCAATCTAACCCTAGATGAATATTCTCTTAGTCTATATCAAATCCTGTATCTTTGGAAGATTATTCTCTCTTTGTCTATTTACAATCTCTTTTCCTCTGCTATGATGATTGTGTTGATTGAAAGAAAGGATGAAAGATGAAAAAGAGACGAGCCGAGGCCATCGCTATCCGTGTTATCGATACTGACGGAAGGATACTTGACAAAACAGTCCTTCTCGTGTCGCCGAAACAGGCTGATGCTTTATTCGCTGCGTTGTCTTCCGTAGACGGCATCGAATCTACGCCAGTATTTCAGGACTTCGATGTATTCGGACGGGCGTATTGGAAAAGAATCGAAGTAGACTACTCTCTGTCTGACGATTAAGGCTGTAGCGTTTGCGTTACAGAATTACTTAGGTTACTATCAAGACTAGGCAATGAAGCCTAAAGAAAGGGAACTACAATGAGCAACGGAACGGAAGTCATTCAAGCTGGCGGTCAATATGGCAAGGCTTTGGCTCTGGCTCATGCCAAGGCGGAACACCTTAACAAAGCCGCTATCGTTGCGGCTGATGCTAAGGATGAATTTAGCGGTGCTCCGGTCAAGCTCTATGTCGCCATGCTTCAAGACTTGGACGACGATACGTTGACGGGCTTGCCTGTCGTCGGTTCCAAGGGCGGAAACAACCCGGACTATTTCATGTGGAAAGACCCTAATTCGGACGCGAAGGAACGTGAAGTATCCTTCTATAACGTTTGGCCGGACAACACGGCAGAGGGCGTCAAGGTCACACAAGAATTGGCTTGGATTAAGGCTCTTGGCAATCCTGAAATGAAGGACGATGATATTCCGGCATGGTTCAAAGAGAAGTATGAAGGGCCGGCAAAGCGGGATAGCAGGAAGAAATATCTTACGTCTCGCCGTTCCACAATCCGGAACTGCTACAAACGTGCGGTTCAATTGATGCATCAATATGATGCTATCAATGAACTAAAAGGCGTCGAAGCTAAGCTAATCCCCGGTGCAGAGGAAGGAACGTACGAAAACTTCATTCTCATTCGTACTAAGGCCGAGGAACGCGTAACTGTGGATGTTATGCATCTTACCGTTGGGCAATTTCTCGCGCTCAAAGCCGCAAATATTGCAGAGCAAGGTGGAACGTACGCTGCATTGAAGGCAAGTATTACTCGCCAAAAGAAAGGAAAGAAAGAGGAAACGGGTATCCCTGCCCTTGCTGAGATACGGACTGGCGAGACATTGGACAAGGTAATGACCGCCGCGCACTCCTACCTTGACCATCTTGTGACTGATAAGAAAGGTAAGGATTGGGGCGACTTCCTTAAATTCCTCACAGGGCCGGGAGGCGCATCGGCAATCGAAACGCTTGGGGATATCAGGACTTGCATTGATGATATCTTCAAGCTAGACAAGGTTGCCTATATCTACGCCAAGGTGAAAGAGGACGGCTTCAATAAGGAAGATGAAAGCCAAGCTGCATAGCCTAGCCTAGATCAAACAACTAACCCCGCCCTAACCCGGCGGGGTTTTTCTTTGTCTATTTATTGCGAATGATTCGCATTAGCAATCCACCGTCGGTTATATCGCATCGAATACAACGTGATGATAGGTTAATGCAGCGGTTAGGGTGTCAACTGTACAAGTAACTGATTTAGTTATGACAGGTTTTGTGCTACAGTGCCAGTAAGGTGCACACATAGTGGGTAGTGTGTGTCCAGATAGTGGCGTAATGTTTGCGATAGAAATCTAACTGTGTTAATATATTGATACTGGGAATTCACCTAGTGACGGTGTCACAGACACCTAGTGATTAGCAAGTGGGGAAATTATGTCGATCTGGATTAAGACTTCTTTGGGCTGGAGACCTATTTCTAGTATCGCTTCAAACCATAACGATTGTCAGGGTGTGTTTCGTCCTGTCTCTGACATTCAAGCTAGGGCAGAAACTGAGGCTAGAGCCAAAGACTACGCCAGAGACGTTGAGAAATACCTCAACGGAGAAATCTCTAAGGAACAAATCTTTAGATCTTTCAGTATTCCAATCTATGGTGCTTTCGGGGAGAAACTGTGATGTGGTATCTCAATATCGAAGATACTGTTCTTAGTTGCGATACTACGGATGAAGTCGTCTACTATCTAATGGGGTACGGTGATCCTCATTACAAAGTTCCTGTCTTACTAGGGGACGTTAGCATAGCTGTTTCTTGGCTGAATGTTCATCTGTACAGATTGTGTGTCTTGATCTCAAGATCATTATCTGAATAAGAATTCACTTCCTCGACTGCCTCCTTCGGGAGGCTTTTTCTTTGTCCTTAACAGGAGCTGAAATGCGTATCTTGTTGATTGATGGTAGCAATCTCTATGACGCTGCTAAGAATATCCAACTCAGTATCGACTACAAGAAACTTCTTACTTTGATGAAAGAAGGGCAATCGAAGTTCAGGGCGTATTACTTTACTGCACTTCCTAACAGGAGTGTACAATCTCCGTTGCACAAACTCGTCGATTGGCTTGGGTATAATGGATATACTTGTGTCACTAAGGAAATGAAAGAATACAAACTTAGTGATGGAAGGATAAGAATTAAAGGGAATATGGATGTAGACATAGCAGTCTACGCTATGAGACTGTGTTCAATCGCTACTGAAATATATCTCTTTAGTGGTGATGGAGATTTCACTTGTTTAGTTGCAGAGATGCAACAACGTTCTTCTGTGGAGGTTACTTGCGTCTCTAGTATGACCTTCATTAGTGCTGATCTGCGTAAACAATGTGATAACTTCATTGCGTTGGAAACAATAGCTGATGCTATTAGACAGGAGGTACCATGACTTATAAAGATTTATTGCTTCTTCTTCAATCGATGTTAGAAGCTAATCATACATCTATGAATGATGAAATAGTATTCAATGATGGTATAGATAAGTATTACTTAGATTTAGTAGAGTCTCTAACTACTGGAGAAGTATACTTTATCTATGGAGATGGGCCTAAGGAAGAAGAACCTTAGTATACCCCGTACCCTCGATAACGTTGGATACATCGAAGTAGGACGGCGTTACCGGGGGTTAGTTAGGGATTATATAGAGGTTTCTGAAGGCTGTCAAGAGAAAAATACACACAAAGAGGATAAAATGAATAAAATAGAACTTATTATTCTCTGGGCAATGCTTTTGTCAGCTATATCCCTTAACATCTACGTCATCGTCGCTACTTTTCAGTACTGCACAACACACTTATGACAGGTTTTTACGATGTACGACACGCTGCTGGGACTGCTGATGATGTTCGCTGGTTTAATGATTATCTATGTGTCGTGGTGGTATCATGACACTATGGATGACATTAACCATCGTCTTGAAAGAGACGTAGAGGAGAAGGTGAAGGAGTTGATTGAAGACAAGAAGAAGGCTGATAACTCTCAAAGGTTTGACATAGAAAGTTAACCATGCTATACTTCTTGAACAATGGGGAGAGTTATGCATGGCTGATTACAGAAGATATTCCGTCCGTGCTGGAATGTCCGGACGCATGACGGTAGACGTTCCTCTCGCAGCGATTAAACTCCGTGGTGAGAAGAATGCTGTCCTAGACTACGCTTGGCGTAAGCTTCTAGGAGAGGATGATATTCTAGGTAAAGTAGATAAATCTCTACAAACTAGGAAGTTCATCTTCACAGAAATGTTTTCACGTTACACTCATGAACGTGGAGATGTTTTTCGTATATTTTGTGCTAAGGTGAAATACTACCCTATGCACAATGTCATTCGTTAGGGGAAGAAAATGGGGAACCGTGTAATTGCTGCTAAGCGCATGAAGATGAAGAGGATGCGCAAAGCGTGGGCTATTCCTTTGTCACGTAGCGGTGGGCAAACACCTAATCGTATCGTAATCAACGAGTACAAACAACGTGCTCGTGGATTGATGCTTGAAGATGACATATCCGAGAGCATCATTCAAAAGTTCTGCCATGATAATCAACGTCGAGAAGCGTTGAGACGTCAGGCAGAATTGGAGTTAGAGCTAGGAGACGCTCGGAGGTACAGCGGTCCTGGCCCTAACAACAAATTCGAAGAATCATGGGTTTATTACAACCCAGAAAAGACCGTGTTCTTTATTCTTCATAAAGATAAGCGGCTGAATATCGAGAGGAGAAGTATAGGGTATTCTTGTAAAGAAATTCTATACGCGAAGTGGAATACGGGAAGGGTTACATGGGTTGAGATCCGCGATCTCCCCAATTCTTCCTAAGACTCTGGCGATCCCCACGCCGGACCAAGGCCGTCATCGGTGACCCCACGCCGGTGGCGGCCTACCTTTTGGAAACCATCATGCAAATCACCAGCGAACAGCTCTTGTCTAAGCACGGCTGTCCATGTCCGTACTGCTTAAGGCTCATGAATGTTCATTCAGAAGTCTTGCGTCCGTCACGAGATCATGTACGTCCGCGTTCTAGATTCGAAGAAACTAGAATTTTCATTGTATGTCAGGAATGTAATCAAATCAAATCCGATAGAACATTGGAAGAATGGATTGCATTTCTGAGTTGCAAGAACCTTGAGCTTGAGAGAAATCTTTTGCTCAACAACCATAGGCTCAAGAACCTTGAGTACTTGTTACATATGGGCCTAACATAGGAGATAACATGAACATAGCCTTGGTTGAGGAGGTGACTAGGTCGGTGGCTGACCAAACGTATTGGTATGTCTTCGCTCATCCTGTCGCTATCTTTTCTGTCTTCTGGAGTGTGGTTGCTGTAGTTTCTTTGTGGGGAATTCTTAAACTAAGAAGGAATAGAAGTGGGGAATCTTACAAGATGGCTCAAAGAAAAGCATACTTGGACCGTCTGTATGCCGACATGATCGGAGATGGTCTGGCAGATTTATTGCACCAAGGGAAGATTAACTCCCAAGAATACCGACGAGGCTTCAAGACCTTTGGTGCGAAGCATGGATTGACCGATCTAATGCCGCGTAAGACACATCCCATGGCCATCAAGACAAGAGTTCAGAAGAATGTTTCTAGTATGAAACTCCTTGATGAATATGGCAAACCAATTCAACCTAGTATTCCTGGGCCGAAACCGGGCGAGGTTACTCTTCCTCCTCGCAAGGAACCCAAGCGTTGGGTAATGACAAGGAAGAAACTGCTGCGTCGTGCAGCAAACTGAGAGGACTATGATGAATACTTCCGTAATCATACAAGTCAAAGCAGGTGAAGTTCCACCGAGAGACTACATCGAGAAGGCTCTCAAGGAATGCCCGACCTGCTTCGGCATTGCGATCCAGAACAAGGACGGGGACAGTTCCTCCCTTGAGGTCGCATCGGAGGCGAAGAACATCTCTGTCGATAAGTTGATGGAGACGCTCGAAGCATGCAAGGAAGTTCCTGTCGTCCTCACTCTCGGGAACATGACGCAGGACTTCGATGCCGAGGAAGACTTGATGCCGTACGTATTCCAGCAAGGTAGTGCTGGAGGAGACGACGTCGAGGACATCCTTGCTGTCTTCATCGAAGGTGACGCCCCTAACTACTCCAAGCCTGGAGAAGGACATACGGAGACGTACCATCTCTGGGAGGATTACATCTTCCCAACAATCTCGGAGAAGTATGAAGCGAGTAGCGATCTCGTTGCTTTCTTCAACAAGCTCCAGACGTCTTCGTTTCAACAGTCCATTCTGAATTCGTTCCATCACCGCGGCGTTGCTGTCTTCGTTCCTCTCCACGGCGACATCATTGCTTACGGCAAGAACGAACTCGGCGGTGAATACCCGTGGGGTATGACGTCAAACACCTTCGGCTACGGCAAAGTGGAGTCTAAGCCAACGGTAGTGCAGAAAGCCAAGAGCCGGCTGGCTGCGTTGACTGGTAAGACGGAGACTACCCCAGTCAAACCGGAGGAGAAGACGAACACAGTCATTACACCCGACAACAAAGGCATGACTGCACTCAAACCGCCGGCGAAGCTCCAGGGCAATGCCCGTAATGCCTGGATCCGGTTGTTCACCGGCCAGAACGAAGGACCTATGCCTGTTGGCCACAACAGCAAGGACTTCACTGTGAGCGTTCCTGAGAGTCTTCTTCCGTTTGCTATGGAAGATGTCTCGACTAAGGATCAAGTCAGGAACCTGACCAAGCGTGTCAAGGCAGCGCATGGCAAGACGGAACTGGAAGAACAGATCCAGGACCCGAAGGTCATCGAGGAGAAGAAGACTCCTGCTTCTCAGCCTGATGGCGACAAGCGTCCTGCTTCCGACTTCCTCCCGGATCTGTCGGCGGATGCCAAGAAGGGTAGTGTCGATCTCGTCACCGACTGGGCAACTCGTCCGACGGAGAAGAGGCCGACTGCTCAGGAGATTCTCCGTATCGAAAGCAAGTGGCCTGTTTTCTCTCAGATGATGGGCATCAAGCCGTTCGATATGTTGAACTGGAGTATCGCTGACATCAAGGAGTTGGCGAAGAAGTATCCGGATGCCATTGCTCTGGCATTCCTGGAGATGAAGACCATCGCGATTGCCAACGGTGCCTTCAAGGATGACATTGATTCTCTGAAGGACAAGAAGGAAGACAAGCCTACTGAGAAGACAGAAGACAAGACGCCTTCGAAGAAGCTGTCTCGACTGGATCGTCTTCGGGCTGCGTAATCCGTCGGACTAGTATCGATCACCGGCGAGGGGAGAGGCTCAGGTCTCTCCCTATTTCTTTGTACATTCCTGCGTAGGAGAAGATGATGTGGCCGTTGAATAACAAGAAGAAAGAATTCATCCAGAAGATTTCTCAGCCGTGCATTCTCACCCCAGACCTTCCTCTCATCCTGAATACACCACGTCAGTTGGTGTTTGCATGCGATGATCTCATGGCTGCACATCAGGGACACGATCTCATCAAAGATAACTCAGCTAAAGTAGGAAGAGGATTTACAAGAAACAAATTCGATTATCGTATCCAAGCTTCATCAGGCATGGGAGTTCCTTTAATAGGAAATAGGCATTCTTCTCCTCTTCGTATTAAAGGAGAGATCTATGCAGTCCGGAGTGAAGTCATAAAAACACTTGACTTTGCGTATGCAAATGGTGTAGCGTACCACCGTACCAAAGCTAATGTTCTTGTTCCCGATAGAATTCTTAGGACATTCACTATCGGAGAAGAAGAAACAATCAAGGATCTTCCTCCCGGAACGATCCGAACTTACTCCGAAACAAACACCAGAAGATATGTCTCTGACCGTATGGTTGGAATAGCCTCAGCCTGGATGTATGTAGCATCCAAGGAATACTGGACTGACATCGATGGTGGGTACGAATATCCAAGAGCTGACATTCATGAGCCCAAGGCATATCTTCCTTGGTTGCCTCAGTATTATAAATACCCAAGTAATTTGAATAGGAATAAATGAACGATATATTAGAACTACACGTTCCCTGCCCAGACTGTGGCTCTTCGGATGCACTATGTACATACGCCGATGGCCACAGTTATTGCTTCTCGTGTCTTACTTATACAGGACCAGAAGGTGGCAAAGAATTCCACGAAGATGTATTTACATACCAATACTTACCTTACCGAGGTATTTCTGCTGATACTTATCGCTTCTTCGACGCTAAGACTAAGATCGATAGCGATGGTAAGCCTATTTCCATTGGGTTTAGATACCCCAATGACTCCTATAAAATTAGAACCTTAGAGAAGAAAGGTTTCTTCACCAAAGGTGACATAGGAAAGGCAGGACTATATGGACGAGATAAGTTCGATGGCTTCAGCAAGAAGTCCGTCACGATCACAGAAGGTGAGTTGGACGCGCTATCGCTTTACGAAGTTCTGCGCTCGCCTGTCGTCTCGGTTAAGTCTGCTGCTACTGCTAGCGCTGATGCTGGCATGGAGAGATCCTGGCTTAACGAATTCGAAAGAATATATCTTGCATTTGACGGAGACGAGGCCGGGCGACGAGCAGCTGCGAAAGTGGCTAAACTCTTTGATCCCAATAAAGTTTACGACATCCGTTTCCCGGGAGGAACCCGGAAAGACCCCAACGATTTTATTCGAAATGGGGAAAGGGACCGACTCGCCCAAATCTGGCACGACGCCAGAAGATACGTACCCGAACAGATAGTCTTCACCTTCTCTGAGTTCGAGAAGATCATCAACGAGCAGCCAAAGGTTGGTGTATCCTACCCTTGGCCTACCTTGAATTACATGACGTACGGTATTCGTACCGGAGAGAGTGTTCTTCTTACTGCACAAGAAGGAGTCGGTAAGACAGAAGTCATGCATGCAATCCTTCATAACCTCTTGACGGAGACTAATGATGCCATCGGTAGTATCTTCCTTGAAGAGCCTAAGAAACGACTTCTCCAGGCTATGGCCGGTATTCATCTACAACGTCCAGTCCACCTACCAGACAGCGGCGTTGCGGATAGTACAGTATTCAACGCAGTACAGGAAGTTGTTCGAAAAGACGAGCGTCTTCATATCTATTCTCATTTTGGATCAGATGATCCAGAGGTTATTCTGGATACCATCCGCTTCTTGGTTACTGCGCGTCTATGTCGCTATATTCTTCTTGACCACATCACTATGGTTGTTAGCGGTCTGGGAGGAGAAAACGAAAGGCGGGCTCTCGACTATCTTTCGACAAGACTTGAAATGATGGTCAAGGAGTTAGACTTCGCGTTGATACTAGTAAGTCATGTCAATGACGATGGTCTGACTCGCGGTAGCCGTAACATCTCTAAGATAGCTGATGTTCGTATCGATCTATCTAGAGACATCAAGAATGCTGATCCTACTGTACGCCGTACTACACACTTAATGGTTAGCAAGAATCGTTTCTGTGGAAGGACTGGTCCAGCAGGACAGCTTCTCTTCGATCCAGGGACATACACCTTAACTGAGGACTTGAGCTATGGGCTTCTACAAGAACCGGCAAATGACAATCATTACCGCGAGCCTTTTAAACTGGGTGCTTGAACCAGGTCCGATCATTAGAGGTACGATATCTAACAGTATCGACAATGAATACGAAGACGGTGAACGTTTCATTTTTATAAATGTAGTTTCATTTGAACACTACGAAGAGATGCCTAACAATTGGCCTGATCATTATTTGTTGAAAATTAACACCGATAAGTATTTTATGTGTCTATCCTCGGAGCAGAAGAATGAACCCATGGCCTGAACTTGAGTGGTGGGACAGCAAGTATCGTCGTATCTGCGAGGAGAGGATTGATGACATTGAAAGAAAGGGGTTTACGTGCAACCCTAAGAAGGGTCTTTTATACCAGGCACTTCGGGAAACATCTTTCGAAGACTGTAAAGTCTGCATCATCGGACAAGATCCATATCCCAACCCGGAGTTCGCAACCGGAGTTGCTTTCTCAATCCCAAGACACATCCCCGAAGACGCTTTCCCGGGAACGTTACGACTCATTCTTAAAGAGTATGTCACCGACACCCACAACACGTTTCCAAGTCATGGTGATCTCAGAAAATGGTGTACACAGGGAGTGCTTCTTTGGAACGCGATCCCAAGTGTACGGCAAGGTCATCCGCTTTCTAATGACTGGAACGAGTGGCGTCACCTCACTTCCGAGATCGTTAGGAGACTTTCCGAAAGAGGAATTGTCTTCGCTTTTCTCGGAGCAGTTGCAAGAAATTATGCGAACGGGATCGACGAAGAACGGAACCGAGTAATTGTTACTGGACATCCGAGTGTCCGTGGCAACATCAACGCTAAGGTTCCGTTTACTGGTAGTCGTATATTCTCGACAATCAATGCTAAGCTCAACGAAATAGAAAGACCTGTAGTTGATTGGTGTCTTGATGAAGTAGGAAAACCTGTCATAGCTTCGGCTGGCAGAGTTCTCCCGAACGTCAACAACCACAGTATTCGTCTTCCTGTTAAGTCTAAAGCACCTATATACCTTGAGAGCAGTTTCAAACTGGAGGAATAAATGCCTAAGCATCCTGTAAACAAGAAGATGGAATACCGTCTTAAGACAATTTTGCTTTCTTTAACGGAAATTCAAAGAATGATTGAATATCCTCCTGAAGATATTCTTAATATCAATTCTTTCATTCTTAATAATTGCAAACAAGACATAGAGAAGGCTACGTTTCATGCCGCAGAAGTTTTTAGACAACTTTCATATTGGGAAGCTAAGCGAGGTGGAAGACCTAAGGGATTTATCCCTGAACGTAAGGATAAGAGAGGTCGGTATGAAAAGGGGTAAAAATAAGAAACCTAGAATACCTGTGATGTCAAAACAGCGTAAATATGAAATAGCTGTTTATTGCGTCAAACACCAACACTTGTCTCATAAAGAAAGAGCCTACTACCTAGGCTTGAACTACAATACATATATAAATGTCTTTCATGAAATGATTGCTGTCTATAGTATTTTCATCATCCGAGATGAAGTCATTCTCGACATCACAGAGAAGAGTTTGGAACAGACGTACATAGATACCTGTTTTGAAAAATAACGCATGTACGGGCTTATACGGGGACAGGAGAGGCATTCTATGAAGCAGTCGTGGGAAACTGTTCCTCCGTTTCAGCCTGAAACCATGGATAGTGTTAAGAAATTATACAAAGAAATTGAGACTAGGAATTATAAACAAGCAGGAAAGATTATGGAATTAGAACAGGAGTTAAGGATGGTCAAGCGTGAAGCTACGGAAAGTATCGACAACGTCCTTGACTTCGTAGAAAGAAAGAAAGCTCTACAGACAGGAGGAGGAACTCCTCCAGACGGAGACTGGCTGTCTGGTATGAAGGTAGGCACTGAATTCCTTGTCCGTCCAAAGACACAAAAGACTTGGATTCTTGCTAAGTTCATGCAAGCAGGAGTAAGAAACGGTAATGTTCTTCTCATTCCTATGCAAGGAGAAGCCGTTACTGCTCAAGACAATGAATGGATTTGGGCAGACCCAGTAGAGTTCTGTAGATTCTGGGAATTAAAAGGGATATTGTTGGAGCCAATGGATGACTGAAACTGAAGTAATATATGTTCTGGAAGAAAAAGGTCCTGATGGCATTATTAAGATGCTTTTCAATACCAGAGGTAAAGCAGAGGAAGAATTAGAAAGATCAAAGAAATTTTGGGACCATTCAGCAGAGAAGAATAAAAGTCCTAAAAGAACTTACATAATCAAGAGATATATTTTCGATGAATAATATTATTGATATGCAAGACAAATCTGATTGGTATGTCATGAGTCTTGTGAAGGAACATATCCGTAAATTAAAATCAACTAATAAGCAGGGTCAGAACAATGAAGACATTCAACGTAATGAAGCTGCGCTTAGGTCCTTTTTCAATGACATTAAAGAACGTTCTCAGAAATATGTAGTAGAAGAAGGATCTCTTCCAATAGCTGCATAAGATGCGTAGCATCATAAGGAGAAAATATGCACACCGTTACCAACATTTCTGTTACTGCTGCTGCACTGATTATCACAGTAGTTGGAGTCCACTACATCAGCACCCACATCGACAGTGCTGCTGTCCTGAACTTCTTCAGGAGTTTCATCAATCGATGAACTCTACTAGCCTGGGTTCGCTCAGGCTAGACTTCTTTGTTATTACGTAACCCAATAGAAGGAATACTAACATGGGTTTCGCGCAGCTGGCTGCCGTTGAGGCAGATATGTCTCCTCCTCAGGGTAATGAGGCGGTTAATTTCCTCCGTAAGGCTATCGATGCTCCGTCGATGTCGGAGGTTCGTGATCTCGTTCGTCAGGAGATCGTTGGGTTTAATATGCTCAACAAGATTGAGCTGGTGACTCCAGCAGAGACTGTCCATCTTGAGGACACTCCTCGTCACTTCTTGTTTCCTCGGGTGTTGACGACGGTTAACGCAGATATTCCTACGGCACTCATTGGTCCTGCGGGATCTGGTAAGTCCACTATGGCTGGACAGATTGCCGATGCTCTTAACCTGAAGTATTATCTCATCAATTCGGTGGGTGGTACTCATGAGCTTGCAGGGTACATGGATGCCCATGGCAAGTACAACACGACGTCCTTCCGAGAAGCCTTCGAGAAAGGTGGATTGGCGTTCGTTGACGAAGTCGATACTTCGGATGCAGGCGCTCTGAAGTGGCTGAATACTGCATTGGCTAACGGCCATGCTATGTTCCCTGACAGTGCTGATGCTGTCAAGCGTCATCCTAAGTTTAGGATGATGATCGGAGCTAATACGTTCGGCAATGGTGCTGATCGTATGTACGTCGGCGCGAACCAGTTGGATGCCAGTACGTTGGATCGGTTCGTGTTCTTTGACTTCGGTTACGATGAGAAACTGGAAGTCATTCTGAGTGGCAATGCAAAGTGGGCAGAGCGTGTCCAGGAACTCCGAGCAGCTGCTTTGGAGGAGAAGGCACGGGTAATCATCTCTCCTCGGGCGACGATCTACGGCGCTAAGCTTCTGGCTGCCGGCTGGAAGCAGGAGGAGGTTGAGCAGGGATTGATCTGGAAGGGAATGGACCCGGAACTTCAGCGCCGTATCGAGGATCGTACGGCTGGTAAGCTTACTGAAGCTGAGCTTAAGAAGGCTTCTTCCAATCAGAAGAAGAAGGGCAAGTAAATGGCAAACAACGACGGAGGGGGTAATTCCCCTCCTGTCTTTGAAGTTGGGGATGCTCCTAACGTCACAAGACTCGTAATGAATGGTGCCTCTGAACAAGACGTACCAAGAAAAAGAAGGTATTCTTCTTGGTCTTCTCCAGAAGCTTTGGTCAAACATCTGAAGGGAGTAAACCCCAACAACATCTGGTATGGAAGGGGCAATGTTTGGCAAGAAATGGACTCTAATTTCTCAGGAGTGAATAATCTTCAAGAAGCGTTTGATATGTGTCGTAATGGGTGGAAAGAAGGTGGCGAGACCATAGAAAGGGCTCGAAGCTATATTCACGCTTTAAATCCCACTATCTCGAAACCTATTAGATACGCAATCGCTGGAAGCACTCCTAATGTTCCTAGAGCAGTAGCTGGGAATATTCTTAACATGAGGGCTCCAGACATTACGAAGTCCAGCCGTCGTAAGACTATTACTCTTCTTTACAACGTCTGCGAAAGCTGGACTGTTTCTAAAGATGCCATCAGTAATAAAGCAGCAGCTATGGCAGCGCTTATTGATGTCATCGAAAGCCAAGGATTTAGTTGTGAAGTCTTCTGTGTCTCAAAATCAAAAGGTTATAATAAGATGTCTGACTTCTTGACAGTTACAGTCAAAGAAAGTCATCATGCAGTAGACACCAACAGATTGGCTTTCTGCTTAGGGCATTCTGCTATGTTTCGAGGAATTGTGTTTGCAGACTGGCAATCCGATCCTCTCTGCCAAGACCTTGGTAGAGGACTAGGTAGTGTCAGTTGCGTAAGCCCTACGAAAGAGTTAAACGAAGACAACATCTTCGTTATCGAGAGCGGTAACAATACCGGCAAAAACTTCAAAGACATAGATACTGCAGCAAAGACTGGTATTAAATCATTGATTGAGGAATTACAAACGCAAGGATGTCCTGCGTTTCCAAAGAAGGATCACAAAGATGATCTTGACAAAAATCAAGAAGATGAAGATGATGAAGATCTTCCAGAATTCGACGAAGAATTCTGACTATACGTATACTTACAGCAGTGGTTGGGCTCCAGGTAAACGTCTTAAATTCTTCAAGGGATCATTTACTTGGCCTCGCGTGACTGACACAGATCAACCCAAAGGTAAGCAAGGGGTTGTGATTGATAACGGAAGGTGGTTGGGCTTTGGACAACCAAGGTTTATTTTCAGGAAGTTTAACGATAAACCTCCTTCTGCTTTCAACGATGGGTACAGTTTCATCAAAGCTCTTGAGAATAAGGGTTTTGTAAAACTAGGAAGCGGATCTTTCTCTACTGTCTTGGCTAAGCCCGGACAGCCAAGAGTAATCAAAGTCACGCGCCGTCCGGATGGATGGATTGATTACATCCATTGGGGATCAAAGAAAGGGAGTCCTTTCGTACCTAAGGTTTTCAGTTATAAGAAAATTAAAGGTAAGAAAAACGATTTTGAGGTTGCAATCGTTGAGAGATTGGAGTATACTTTCAGCAATGCTCCAGAAGACCACGCTCTGCGGGTCATCCCTGATCTTATGTATCGGAGCAAGAAGAACCCCATGGCTGCGCAGTTCATGGAAATCCTTTCTCCAGGTCTGAAAGACTTCATGGAGGAAGTCGAGAAAGAATTCAACGACAGTCGTCTAGACCTCCATGCAGGGAATCTTATGATCCGAAAAGATGGAAGCTTTGTTCTATCTGACCCTATTGCAGATAAAGCAAGGACAGAATACAAGAGGCTGAAGGCAGGGGACTTTTCCCCTGCTATTCCTCTAGAAAGGAATTGTTTGTTAATTGCAATGCGTAATTGATATTGAATGCAATGCACTCGTTGACCCAGATAAGATATGGGTAATAGTTTGCAAAGACATTTCTAATAATAAATATTATATCTTTAGGAATATCTTAGATGATATTGATGAGTATCAAAGATTTGTTGATTTCGCTAAAGGGGTTTCTGTCTGGATTGGGCATAACTATCTTAATTATGATGGTGTTGTTCTTACCAAGCACGTTCCTGGTGTGGATTTTCTATCTCCTGATAACGTCTTGGACACCCTTATCCTCTCCAAACTAATTGATTACCCAAGACAAAATCATAGTATTGAGGACTACGGATTAGAATTCGGAATACCAAAAGGAGACTTTAGTGATTGGAGCAAGTATTCAATCGATATGGAAACTTACTGTATTAGAGACGTGGACATCTGCCATAGGATTTATCTCAAGTATAGGAGTTATATATCTAAACCCGAGCATCTACCAAGCATACGTCTTGAGCATGACTTTCAGTTGGTTTGCAATAAGCTCCATGAGACTGGGTTTGCTTTCAATACTAAGAAAGCGACAAGCTTACTTGAGAAAGTACAATCAGAGCTTGACGTTCTAGACAAAGACATTCTCGAAGAACACAGACCAAGACTTAAATTAATCAGAGAAGTAACACCAAGAGCTACTAAGTATGGTACTATTTCTTTATCAAGTATCCCTAAGGTAATGAGAGACCGGATCCATGAACTCTCAGTTGATGCTCCTTTCTCGTACTGTCAATGGGTAACATTTAATCCAAGTAGTCATTCTCAAATCATCAAAGTCTTGAATGAAGCTAAATGGAAACCTATAGATAAAACAAAGACTCATATAGACACAGAGCGATTACTTAATAAATTAAAACACCAAAGACGTAATAAAGAGCTTGACATTCAGTATAAAGAATGTCAGAATAAGCTCCAAGTCCTTAAGAAGACAGGGTGGAAAGTTAACGAAAACAATCTCGAAACTCTTCCTCCTTCTGCTCCTAAATCAGCTAGTCTACTAGCTAGACGTATTTTACTTGAAGCTAGAAGAAGAACATTAACTGAATGGCTAGAGCTGGTCCAGAAAGATGGTAGAATTCACGGTAAGTTCTATGGCATCGGAGCCTGGACTCACCGGATGAGTCATCAACATCCTAATACTGCAAACATTCCCAATGAGTTTGATACCGCGGGTAAAAAGAAGTTGTATGGAAAGGAGCTCCGTGCTCTTTGGATGGCTCCTCGGAACCGTCTCCTGGTAGGTGTCGATGCTGAAGGCATACAACTTCGTATCTTTGCTCATTACATCAATGATCCAGAGTTCACGGAGGCACTAGTAAATGGACGCAAGGAAGATAAGACCGACCCACATTCACTTAACCAACGAATACTTGGTGATGCATGTCGATCTAGGGCAGGGGCGAAGAGGTTCATATATGCTCTTCTACTCGGGGCAGGAATGGGAAAACTTACTGAAATTCTGGGCTGCTCAAGCGAAGAAACGGAAGAAGCTCTTAATCGTCTCCTATCCCGATACTCCGGGTGGGCGATTCTCAAAGAAGAAGTTTTCCCGAGGGATGCGAGGCGTGGCTACTTCGTTGGGTTGGACGGTCGAAAGATACGCATACCAGGTGATACCGAGAGCAACCGAAGACATCTTGCGATGTCGGGGTATCTTCAATCAGGAGAAGCCGTAGTCATGAAGTCTGCCACTTTGAAATGGTGGAGTAAACTAGAAGACTACGATGCCAAGCTAGTTAACTTCGTTCATGACGAGTGGCAGACTGAATGTCCTAATGATCTTAGTATTGCTTTGAAGATTGCAGAAATGAAAGCAGAGTCATTAAAACAAGTAGGAGAAGATCTTGGATTACTTTGTCCATTAGCAGGGAGTTATTGGAATGACGACACTAAAGACTACACCATCGACACCAACTGGTCCAAAACACACTGAAGTGTGTGGTATAGATTTTCTAAAAGAACAGTGTAATGCTTACTCATTATTGAATTATTACTGCATTGCGCAATATAGCTACAGAATTAAAATAGAAGGAAAGAAAACAGAGTATAATAGAGTTTCTTTTGAACATGCTATGAAAATCTACAGAGATTTAGGTAAACCAAAAGGGTTTGAAGTGTGGTTCAGTCGAGCCGATTATTTACATTTCCAAGTTTCTTAACAGGAGTAAAGATTGATTACTGATACTGAAATTGATGATTTGATTGTTCATCTCAATATTCATTACGGAGAAGATGTTCCTTTGTCAGAGGAAGACTCGGATCTGCTTATTGAAGCACTAGAATATTACAAAGAGAATAGAAAAGATATTAACAAGAATGGCTAAACCTATCGAAAGCAATAAGACTTTTGTCTACTTGTCTGGTAAGGTAAGATGGTACCAACCAAGAGTAGCTAATAAATGGAATAAATGGGACCATGTTCTGTACCCAGATGCAGAAAGTCTCGAAATCCTGAGAGATCTTCAGGCACAAGGCTTGAAGAATGTAATTAAGAAAGATGAAGATGGATATTTTCTACGTATTTCTCGACCCGTCACTAAGCACACACACACCGGTAAGGTACTTACCTTCAAACAGCCGGGTACTTTTGATGCAGACGGAGCTCCGTTTGACGGTAACGTCGGTAATGACAGTGATGTAACCACTAAGGTTGAGGTCTATAAATACATTACTCCTGGAACTAAATCAGGAGGGATTGCTATGCAATGGGTATCAACTAGAATTGATAACTTAGTTCCTTTCAATCCAAATAGTGATCTTCTTCCACATCAAAAAGAAGAGATAGAAGGGTTGATGAACCAACCTCCAAAGGAATTCTTCTAATATTTCTTAGGCAATTAAGCCGAAGACAATCGAAGATTGTCGTTAATGGCAGCTTCGCTGCCTAGGAGACTTAGATGAAGAAGTACATAGGAGTTATGACTGCCGCCAGTAATTGGCAAACAAGCGGAATTAAGACGAAAGAAGATGCCACGCAGTGGGCTCGACAGGTGACCATGAAAAATGGCGGAGTAAAAGCTTACGTCTGCGAAATTCTATCGGAAGTATCTCGTCCTGATCCGGTTGTAATTGTGAAGCCTTACGTACCGGAACCGGAGAAAACTCCCGAGGACAAGTAACCTCAAGGGGCTTACGAGCCCCTTACTTCTTTGTCTATTGATGAAGCCTTAACGCATCGGTGGGTCCAAACCACTTGCCCTTCAGGAAGGCGTAGACCCCGTCAGTTCTGCGATGGTGGCTAAAAAGCAGAACACGTTCAGTACCGGATAGCCGGGAGGAACAAATCAGCCGTGATCCGACAGATCGTGAAACACACCGGAGAGACCGGGCAAACAACTCAGCAATACGAGATTAAGTCCTACCATGGAGTGGGTAATATCTCTGAGCAGGTGTAACTGAAGCACTGTCCGAGCGGACTCATGCAGGGTTCATTTACCCGAAACTGTGAGTAGTAGCAAATAGAAAGCAACTAAGTTGCGATGCCTTGACCAAGGTATTACTCGTAGTGACCTACGAGGACAATCTCAGAGTGGACTGTCGATATACTGACCTCGAAGACCTGAACAAACGCAGCGAGAGGCTTGGGAAGGATGAGGAGATGTCTTGATTAAATTCTAAAGTGTTGAAGTGGTGACAATGTGGCTGAACAGGTCCGTAGTATCAAGCCGGGAAGTGATGCAGTGGTGTAACTCGACTGGCCCGTGGGACGGGTGGGAAGACACATCATGGAGGCCGGTTACGGCATAGCAAGCACAAGGTGTGCAAACCTTGTAATGTGGGTGCAAGTCCCATCATTGTCTGGTGCCATAATGCGAGTAGACACTTGATAAAAGCAAGTCTCCGGATGTCGGTACTTCAAAGACATTAAACTTGAGGTAGCTTAATTGAAGCAGGAGTAATTCCCCTGCTGAGACTGTTGTGGTCACCGGCAAGGTATCTTCTGAGGATACCCCAGAACTGACCCGCTGGAGCGAAAAGAGACCATATGTAATGCTGTACACTGTGACCGTAACTCACAGACCTTAGGTAGTATGTACGAAGCGGAAGCCATTACATATAAGGCATGTGACGGTTTATCACATAGGGCCTATCGACTGTCTTCATGACAGAGAGTAAGAAGTAATCCAACCGTATGATGAGAGCACCACTTAGGGAATGTGGCCAGCCGTTGTCGGTAGAGAAAGCGGAACGTCTTACTCACGGACACACTTGGTTGTCCTAGCGATATATAGACTGGCTAATCCTGAAACCGTAGGATGGATGGATTGGTGAAGGGAATAAATAAGACTCCTTGTAATAGATACAAATCACGCGATTGAGGCTTGGAGCGTATCCGTCTATATATCAGACTCTAACGTCATTCACTCCAGATTAGAGTGTGCAGATAAAGGGAGTCAACCATGGCAATATTGAACATCGAACTGGAACCTCAGCCACCATAACAAGAGGGACTAGAACGTCCCCACTAAATAATGGAGAGAGCTATGAGTAACCTTGATATCGTACCCATCCTTGAATGGGCTGAGCGTAAGCGAAGAGAAGGACGTACTTTTACTTCTACTTCGTCTAAGACTAAGACTCCTGATCTTGTTGAGCTTCTTCAGAAGGAGATCCGAAGGAACGCAGATCTTGAACAGTTCTTCAAGGATCTTGAGAAGATGAGGAAGAAAGAAGAAAAGAAGAAAGATGGTGCTTTTGATAAACTAAGTACAACGCAGTTGACCATCATCATGGTTGTTACTGTTCCCATCTATCTCGTGATGCTGATGAAGTTGTTGACATAACCGGGGTCTAGGAGACCCCAAAGGAAATTAAGATGAAAATGCATCTTGCAACATCTATAGCAGTCTTAGTCCAATTCTATCCTTGGTTAATATTATTTAAATAATTAGAGAATTCATTGCCTTCAATCTACACATTAAAAACTGATATATACGAAAAGATTAAAAATGATCGTAAATGGTTTACCCCAGAAAGATCTTCTTCTTTCTCTTCAAATCTTGAACAAGCTCTCAAGACTAGTTCCGAAGAAAGACTTCCTACACTACGTCTCTCAAAGATGGGTCCTTGCTGCCCAAGACAGTTGTGGTACTCCATTCATCATCCGGAACTTGCTGAGGAAATCCCCGGTTACGCCTTCATTAAATTCACCTACGGCCATATCTTAGAACACTTAGTAATCGAACTAGCTAAAGCAGCTGGGCATGAAGTCTGTGGAGAACAAGATGTACTCACTGTGGATGGAGTTAAGGGTCACCGAGATTGCGTCATTGATGGCTGTGTTGTTGATGTCAAGTCTTGCAGTAGCCGGATGTTTGAAAAGTTCAAGACTAAGTCAATCAGTCAAGATGACAGTTTTGGTTACTTGGATCAGCTTGACGGTTATCTGGTTGGCAGTAATGAGGATAGTCTTGTTCGAGTAAAAGACAGAGGCTACATCCTAGCAGTAGACAAAACATTGGGGCATATAGAGTTATATGAACATAGAGTACGCGAAGACTCAATTCGAAAACGGATTGAATACTACAAACAGATCGTTGGAAGAAGTACTCCACCTTCTTGCGAATGTGGAACTATTCCAGACGGAAAATCAGGCAATGTTAAGCTTGATGTTAAAGCAAGCTACAGTCCTTTCAAACATTCGTGCTTCCCTCATCTACGGACTTTCCTGTATACATCAGGACCAGTTTACTTAACAAAAGTAGTTAGACTTCCTAATGTTTTAGAAATAAACAAAGATGGGAAGATAATCAATGGATACTAAAATAGAAAAGACAACGCATATTCGTTTCACCTTTCATGGTGAGAAATGTGATACCATTGATTTCAAAACTATATTTGAGAGACTAGGGCTTGAAGTTAGTAGTGGCAATGTCAATACGTATTACAACGAAAAGAAAATCGACTTGACAGCGACTAAGAAATAATATATAATAATTGATGTCACGTAAATACCATCTCCTGAGTAAATATGGAATAACAAATAAGTGAGAATGCCCCGTAGAAAAAATCCATACGGGAAAGTTAGTGCTGCTGAACGTTCTAGACTTTGGCGTATAGAATTTCCTGAGAAAGCTAAAGCAACAGATCGTAACGCTAGATTAAAACATGTGTTCGGGATTACTGAAGACCAGTTTGAACAGCTATTAGATCGACAAAACCACCGCTGTGCAATATGTTTAAAACATAAATCCGAGCATAAAACTAGATTTCATATAGACCACAATCATAAGACCGGGGAAATAAGAGGTCTTCTGTGTAATTTTTGTAATCGAAGATTAATTGGCAGGCACACTAATGCTGATTTATTTGAAAGAGCTTCCGTTTATTTAAGACAAGGCACGGGATGGATAGTTCCAGAAAGGAAGAAACGTGGAAGCAAAAGACGACGACGAAATAATCGAAATACTAAGAAGTGATTACGTCAACCAATTCAAGACAGGCATAATGGTCGGAGCTATTGCTGGATTAACCGTTATGTTTCTTATTTATAACTTAATTTAATATGTACTCAGCGATACTCGAAGTCTACGACCTCCCTGAAATAATCGAACTAAATGACTTGACACAAGAGGAAGTCTTAGAGTATCTTGTTGAACATAAGATATTAATTCTACCAGAAGTACAACCATTAGAGTTCTAGATTTCTTTACTCCTTACGAGGATAGAAAACATGACTCTGGAACAATTCTTGATAAAACAACTAAAGAAGAAGTCTACAGTAGAGAGACGTAAAATACCTACTGGTCTGTTAAGAGACGCTTTAACCGCTTATCTCCAACCCTTCCACGGAGTTGCAGGTAAGGAAATCATTGACATAGATATTCCTTCTATTACCACGGAAGAAGTGAATATCAAAATATATTGGAGATAACTAAAGCCGTGGCAAGGAACTACAAGAAAGAGGCAGAATATGAGAGCCGTCCTGAGCAAGTTAAGAGACGTGTTGCCCGTAACAGGGCGAGACGTAAAGCGATCAGAGAAGGCAAAGTCCGAAAAGGAGATGGAAAAGAACTCGACCACGTCGGACATCATAGGACTGGAAGTCTTGATAATGTCAGGACTCGTGTTGTCTCTCGTTCAGCAAATCGTAAGCGCCAGCCTCCTACAAAAGCTAGGGGCAAGGCAAGAAACTCAAACTAAGCATATATTAAAGGATTACAATGACTGATACTGTTATTAATACTATTCGTCTTCCTCTTTCCGATGAAGATGCTATGAAGCTAGCTCAGGTTAACTCAAAGGTTAATGTTCCTGCTCAGGAACCTAAGACTGAGCCTGCTACGATGGAATACAAGACCGAGATTTCAGCAGCCTAATCCTCCCGCTGCTGATAAACTGAGCCTGCTTGCAGGCATAAATGAACCCCCTTGGCTTTCGGGCCTTGGGGGTTTTCTTTTGTCTATGCCCCGAAAGGGGCAGTTATGACAGGTTTTATGGGTTTGGAACGTAGTTTTTGTTCAAGGAGTACCCGTACGGAGTTGCCCAAACAGGTTCTTTGAATGCCGTTTGTTGACTACGAGGAACGTCTTCGGAATACCAAGGAGCGTAATTACGGTTTTCTCCTGGCCCTAACAAAGCTCTAGTAGTTACATTCCTAGCTTCTGTTTCTCCAGCTAACTTCATGTAATTATCAACAGCCTTACTATAAGCAGCTTTCCTACGAAGTAAGTCTAAAGAAAGAACTCTGTAAATGTACTTAGCTCTTTCTCTGTCTTCATTACTGAGAGGTTTCTTCATTTCAAAGAATTCATTCCGAAGTTTCTCTAAGTCTTGATCAAATCTTAGTTTAGGATTCTTAACAGCAGAACCTCCTTTAGCAAACCCTTCTATGTCTTGAATAGCATGCTGAATTTCATGAAGATACGTATCTTTGTCGTTTACATATCTAGGACCTACTTCAATGGTTTTACTGAATTCATCGTAAAAAGCACCATCAAGATTAGGGTCGTATTTAACGTTTAGATTCTTTAATTGAGGGTACGCTTGATATAACTCAGAATGATCTAATACATCAGAGAGTTTAGAATCTGTAGGAAATACATCTCCTTTAGTGTGCCAATCTTCGTTTAGTTTACTATCTCTGTCACTTATCTCGGATTTCCATCTACCTTCAGCTCCTTTGAACATCCCTGTTTGTTTGAAGATGTCATCTGGGTGAACTCCGTTAGCTTCCAAGATATTGGCATGGGCTAGATCGTTTCTATTAAAAGTCTTAGCTTTGACTCCAATGAAAGAGCCAAGAGTTCCATCAGCCATACGACTAGCTACAGGAGCAGGCCCCATAACCATCAATCCAGCTAAGTCTATAGCTTTCTCGATTTCTTGAAGACTACCTGGCTGTACCTTCCCAGAGAGTACATCGCCAGGCAAGGCCATAGCCGATACAGCACTTCTAACAGCTTTCTCAGGCCATGTCTGATATCGTTCTCCGGTCTGACCGAGGAGTTGATCTAGGATGCCTCTCTGGCCGTCGTATTGGCTCGCTGATGCGTTATTTTCTTCAGGAGATACCTGGGTACCGCCTTGAGTTTGCGACGATCCTGAGGCTTCCTCGGGGGCAGGAAGCTGTATCCCTAATTGCTTAGCTGTATAAGACAGTTCGTCTGGATAGACTTCTCCCCCAATAGCGATAGGCATAGTTTAGTCTTTCTTCTTCAGTCTAGTAAGACCAATATCTCTGATGATGTTAGCAGGTATACCACCAACTCTAGATAGACTCTCAGGTCCTACTGCTTTAGCAATACTGCCTAATACAAAACTATCTACATCTGCTCCAGCAGCTTCAGCAATGTTCCTGTATCCTGAGATATTACTGTTCAATCTATTAACGATATTACGGACATGAACACCTTCAGCATCTTCTTCTAGACGAGTAATATGAAGACGTGATCTTTCTTCATCCGAGATGTTGTATGAGAAGACAAAGCGATGGTTATCACTATCCCACCCAACATTAATAGCTGGATTTCTGATTTGGTCTAGATATCTAGCATCTCTAGAGATAAGTTCGTTACCAAGAGTTTCTGTAGCCCAGTTAACGTAGTTATCCCAAACTCTAGGGTTTCTCTGCCCAAGTTCTTTAATAGCTTTAGTCATGCTTGGAGAGGTCAAATCTTGGAAGACAGCGTTCTGACCACGAATAGGTCTACCTTTAGCATCATAGCTGTCTTGATTAAGACGAGAAATAAAACCTCTGTTACCTTCTGAGAATGCAGCTAGTGCATAGTTCTCTCTGATTTTCTCAGGAGTACTAGAGTCAGCGATGCTTTTGATTCTATTAATAGTCGAGTTAACAATAGTAGCCCTATCTTTAGGAGAAGCATCCTTCATCTTATCTGCATAGCTATCGAATACTCGGTTAAGAGTCAACGGACCTGATGTATCCGCTCCTTGCTGAACTGCGATAGCGTTCTGCATACTCTTTCCATAAGCTTCCCACTTACCTCTAAGACCTTCAGTAGCTTGAGCCAATGAAGTGTTAGCCACCCACTGATCTCCACCAAGATTTCTAGCTAGTGCAGTCAACCTAAATGGAGCCCCAATGATTGGGTCTTGCATTGCATTCTTAGTGTCATCGTCTTGCATAGCTTTGACAGTCTTAGCTGCATTATAGATACCGCCGCTATCTTGAGCATAGATACGATCTCGAATGATGTTAGTTCTTTCCATAGCTGCATCGATACGTTTGTTTACTTCAGCAGCACCAAGTGTTTTAACAAGACCATTACTACGAGCATCTTCCCAAAGTTTCTGTCTAAGATCTAGAACCCCTTGAGAATACAGCTGACCTAGTTCTTGCCAACGCTGTGAATTCAATGTACCTACTTTAGTCAATCCATTGATTCGATCTACGTCACTATCTGTGTTAAGACCCATCTGAGAAGTAAACTTAGTTACGAAATTGGAGACAGCATAAGTAGCGAAGTCATCAATAAGCTTACCTCCGGTACGTGCTCTTTCTTCATCACTAAGCTTGACGTCGTCAAAGACAGCTTTCTTTTCCTTGATGTTATTCATCATTCTTTCGTGAGGAGCGGTGACTTGGATTACTTCATTCCTTCCCCATTCACCGTTCTGGACTTTCTGAGCAGCTAAAGCAGCGTCAGGAAACAGTCCTTGGTTGTTCATGATGTAAGTCAGGAGTTTGTTAGTCTCAGAAGCTCTTGAAGAAGCCTGTCTATTGATGTCTGAAATCAATCCAGTAATAACTGAGTTAGCTGGGTTCATACCAGTAACTTTAGCGAACTCTGCATCTATTTCTTGCCTAAACCCTGGGTACTTAGCTCGCAGGTCTTTAGCTCTAGCTAGTAACCTAGCTCTGTAATCCGTAGAGGATATCTTACCTCCGTTACGTGCAGAAGTAAGAACAGATAGTTGATCTGGGAGTTCTTGGAGTTCAGAAGGAGCGTTACTATTGTCTGGAGTACCTCCGGTGTCTACAAGACTCTTGACGTTACCTCCGTTCTTGATTTCTTCAAGACGTTGCATATAAAGATTACGTTCAGCATCAGCTACGTCATAGACTTGATTCTCGATGTCTCTTTGAACCATCTGGACTCCAGCCTTGCCTAAGAAGTCACCTACTTTAACAATACCTTCAAAGAGATCTCCATAAGCTTTGTCTGACAATCCTTGTGCTTGAGAAGCATAGGCTTTAGCTTGTCCCTCGTATTCAGCACTCCTATCTCCTTGTTTAACACCTTCAGGCATAATCCTGTTGGTTTCCACCCCCTGAGGCCTGATGCTATCAGGAATACTAATTGGCCTAGTAGTGTTAGTATAATTAGGATCGTTGGTTGGGTTAATTTGTGTATTGATATTAGCCATTACTGGTTCTGCCTCGCCTTTACTTTTTCTCTACGGATCAAAGAATCCATTCCTTGTTCTCTATCTGTCTGTCTTGTATAGAAGTTAAATTCTACTTTATCGAGAATACTTTGATTATCATTAGCAGCTCTGTTGACAAGAGAACTAACTCTATCTTCTGGATAACCATATCGATGAAGAAGGATATTAGCTCTAGTGAAGAACTTCTTAGATAGTTCTCCGTCTCCGCCTTTTAATGCAACTACTCCTCTTCGGTATTCTCGGAGGAACATTTCTTCGATTTGTTTCTCATATTCCTTCTGAGAAGAAGAAGCAGCTCTGATTGTCTGAATATCATTAATCGTTTGATCTTTGAAACTCGTCAATCCAGCTATGATTGCTTGAGTCGGAGTAGAATCAGCAAGCCAAGATTCCTTCTTAGATACCCATCTCCCTGTCTGCAATGCAGCGATAGTTCTGAATGCTGTATTTACAGAAGTAATTTCTTTCAATAGATCTGTGTAATCCTCTGCAACAGTCGGAAAGAGTTCGCTGTCTCCTCTGGTAAGATTAGTCATAACGTTCCAGAAACCATAGCTCTGAGCTAACGTTCCTTTAGCAATGCTGTAAGCAGGACCACCTAGGACATCTAGGGTACTCTTGTCTGATTTGTTGACACCTCCAAGAAACTCTAATCCTCTGGAACCTAATCTAGGGCCGACGTCATACCAAGTACCTGCCTTAGGGTCTCCTTTACCAGTAATGATTGCTCCGATAGCTGAAGGAAGACCTTCCATCAAGAAGCTCTTAAAGAAGTTGTCTCCTACGACATAACCTCTTTCCATCATTTTCTGACGGAAGTAATCAGCAGCAGGAATGCCTGTAAGACCAATGCCCATGGGGACACCGTACATAACGCTGTTGACAAAGAACAACCTAGCCTTCTCAGCTGAAGTTATTCTGTTACCCATAAAGAGTTCGAACAACCTTATCTGGTAAGCCAAGAATTGAGCTGGAATACTCATAGCTCCTGTATGAAGAGCAGATGAAGAAGCTCTAGACATATTGATGTTTAGAAGATCAGCACGTTGAAGGATATCAGCTCTGTCTTGATCAGTAATCCTGCCGAATGGTTTCTTGTCTCTGAATTCCTTCATGGCTGTGTACCAAGCACCATAACGACTGTTACGTTCACCGTTACGAACGAAGTAAGAACTCATATCAAGAAAGGTATCTGTACCTTTTGTTACGAGTTTAGCATTCATAGGATCATCCAGAGCAGCGTATTCTCCTCTGACGTTACCGAACCCTGTCTTCTGGAATTCTTCGAAGGCTTCTTTGAATTCTCCAGGTTTATAACTACTAACACCTGGGAAGTGAAGCTTAGTGGCCATTCTGTCTAAGTAATTGATAATATTAGGATGACTATTAACAGTACTCCAGAAATGAAGTTGAGCAGCATATGTCCCTGATACGGCGTATCTTGGACCTGCAATACCAAGAATGTTGGTATAGTTACCCATCTGAACGATAAAGGATGGGATATTAGCTAACCCCATCTTGACGTGGTAAGCCATGCTTCTAGCGTATGCAAACGGATCACTGATACGAGAAAGATCCCATTCGTTGGCTAGTACACTATTAGGACCACCAATCTTCTCTCCTGCGTCAGCAAGTTTCTGCGATATACGTTGAAGCTTGTTTGCTGTATCAGAAGGCTGACCAATTAACTGAAGGATATGGGCCTTAGCTGTCTCTAACTGTCCTTTAAGAATCGGATCTGCATCTGGTCTAAACTTAGCTTCATGGAAGTAATAGAAAGGAGAATGTCTAATCTCTGCTTCTGAAGCAGCTAGAGAACCTTTAGCTTGTTGTAGCCAATGCTCTACAGACATAGTCTTGTAATCATCCATGAAGTTACTCTTCATGATGGTATTAAGACCTCTATTCATTACTGTTATAGGGTCTACCTTCTGAGCAGGTACAATGTTATATAACGGGTTTTCTGAAGTACCTTTATTATCTAAAGCAAAGACTTCGTCTGCATCCCTAGCCTGAGAGAACTCTACTCTAGTTTGTCGAGCAAGACTTCCTTCTTTCATTCCATTTCTGAAATTAGGAGTTCGTTTCTCTAGTTCGTCACTCATGTTGACGATAGAGTCTCCTTTAGGAACTACTTGGATCTTTTCACTAAGACTCAACCTAGCTCCTTGGTAAGTGCCATCTGCCTGCTTAGCTCCTTTGAACCAAGTCTGTACAGTTTCCCAAGGAATGTGAAGCATTCGTTGAGTATAATCCTTAGCAGCAGTTTCATTCTCTGCTCTAAGGAGTTTACGTACATGATCTAGTTTCTTAGCGAAGTCAGTAGCCGCCTTAAAGGAATGCCCCATAAGAATACTGATATCACCTTCGTACCAGTTATCTCCAGATACTTTATCGTTTCTAATTAATGCTTGTTTGATGGCATAAGCAAAGTCGTATTCGACATGCCCACCACCTCTACGAGGAAGATGGTCCCAAGATAATTCCTTAGTCTCTACGTTCCTGGCAAGAACAAATCGGATACGTTCATCACCGATGTTACCATACCCCTTAAGCTCTCTTAATTCTGGGTTATAGATTTCTATTAACCGATAAGTACCTTCTTGGATTAGTTTATTCCAATCATTCTTATCCGAAGTAGACATCTTACCAAGATTAAGGACTTTTTCATTGCCGTAATCTTTACCGATAATAGCAATGTTATCTTTAGAGCCACCGAGTTTGTTTCTAGTAACTCCTGAGAAAGTAGGAGATGGCATAGATTCATTACCTTTGTTGGTAATTACAGTATGAGACTGTGCACCAACTCTGGTTTGATTTCTATGTTCTGCAATGTTACGAAAACCTCTATCGATTTCCATATTTCTCTTGAATTCGAAGTAAGCTAAGATTTCATCTTCATCAGGAAGACGTTTGAACCAAGACACATAAGCATTCTCTAAGTCTTCAGGGGAATCAAAGAAATACCCTTTCTGCTTAGTGTTTACATCCCAGAGATCTTGACCGTTCTCGATAACACGAACGAATTCATCCCACTTCTGTCTTCCTTTAGAAAACCTAGCGGGCTTAGCTGTAGCAAGTCTGTTGATGTTAGGAGAATTCTTACTGAGGATTTCTACTAATTCATTAGGATTATAAGTAGCTATTAAACGATTAGCTCTGTCTGCTTTAGACAGAGTTTCTTCTGGAGTTCTGAACTTACCTAGTTTGAAACTATTCAGAATTGCAGACAGTCCTTTAATAGGGATCTGAGTATTCTTTGAACTAGCTATGACATCTCTAACGACGTCATCAGTTTCATTGATTGGTTTAGTAATCTTAATGTAATACCCAAGCCCTTGTTGGTCTACGGATACTATAGGATTACCAAATGATGCATTCTGTCCTTTGACTTCAACAGGTACCATTCCCTTTTCAGGTTTAGTACTGGCTTGCACCTCTACACGATTAGTGATATCAGAAAAGAAAGTAGGAGTACCGTCCTTGATTTCATAACCAAAGTTAGGATTAGCTTTACCTGATACTGTCTTTACTGATGCTTCTGGGATATAGTAAGTCTTAGTCTTAGAAGCTCTAACAGGATTCTGCCCTTCTTTGATACTAGCATCACCGAATCCCATTTCTTTGATGAAATTCTCGGCTGTACTTCGGTTAGTAAAGTAAGTACCGTCGTTGTGGCCTAGATAGAAATCTACATACCGGTTACCGGCAAGATTGTCTCTATATGGTTTAGATACATCAAGAATAGTATTACGCATCCCTGGATATGTATCGGCAATCTTATCCGTAATAGCACGGACATAGACTTCGTTACTCATGATTTCAGGAAGACGTTCCACCTTCCCGATGTCTTTAGCTTTCTCAAGAATAGGACCAACTTGGTCATACATCTCTTCGATACGGTTGACGATGTCTTGTCCACGTGTACCTGGATTGCTTTTAATCTTCTGGAAGTCTACTTTGTGTACAGAAGACAGAGCATCGATACCACGCTTAGTAACATCTGGGGTACCACGTACGTCTTCTACACTATTAGTTACTGCACGAGTAACTGCAGATTCTTTAAGGTCTCCTGCTGATGCTTCTATCGTAGACTTAGAAACATTAGGATCAGCGGAAGCTTCAGCCATCTGGCGAGCAGCTGTCTTAGCATCAGCTACTATTTGCGCGTCTCTTCCAATTAACTTACCGGCAATACCTTTACCAGCCTTTGCTGCAGCTTTGCCAACACCAAGTCCAGCTACATCAATGCCAGTAGTGAGGTTGCTGAACATAATGTCTCTTTCCTTATTGCCAAGCATGGCCCTAAGGAATTCAACCTTCAAGGAAGGATTACTTTCCATTCCAGAAAGAATACGATCAAGTTCTTTATCCATATCAGAGATAGGAAGATTCAATAGAGCTTGTCGTTGTTTTTCTTCATTCTCTCCAAGGAATACTCCAGAGAAGATTGGAACACCTTCTACGTTACCTCTGAGTTGAACGTCATGATACCCAGGAACAAGCATCTTAGCTTGATCATACCCCCAGCCAAGATATCCTTGATTCTTTACTTCATCTTGAGCGTCTTGTAGCTTAGATACAATTCTTTCTCTCTTTGCAACAAGAGAAGAACTATTAATCATCGTACTAGCGATTTCTTCTGGAGAAATCTGCTTAGCTTCGTTCAATACGTTATCAGGAACTCTATCAGCTGCTTTATCAAGCTCAGCAATGAATTGTTTACCGTAAGCTTCTTCGAATACAGTCTGAGGATCTGTAGTTGATGACAGGTTTTTGATTATATCACTCAGTCCAGATGTTTCTTCTGGAGTTAATGGAGATCCTTTGTTAGCTGTTGCTTGCTTAACTACGTTCTCAATAGCAGTAGTTTTACGTCTGTCAATTTCTCCTGCAGCTTGTTCTCTAAGAACAGGTTCATCACCTTTAGAGAGATCGGCATAGATCTCATCCTTGGTTTTCGGAAGGATGTCACCTAAGCCGTATTTAATTTTAGTAGATCTATCGTCTAGCGTTTCATCCGACGGAGGAGTAACAACAGAAACAGGAGTCGTGTCTACTGGGAATGTTTCCTCTTCCTGAGGAATGTCTACGTTAAATTCTTCAGCCATTACAGTTTGAAGCTCCCAAAGATGCTGCTACCCCAAAGTTTATCTGCGTTCATTCCTAGACTAAACAGATTCTGACCCAGTCCCATCATACTACTACCAGATTGCATTTGCATCTGTCCTTGAGACACAAGACCACTGCCTTGGTTAATCAATCCCTGCCCTTGCGCCATCAGCGTCTGTGTATCTGCAAGTCTTGTCTGGAACCCTGCATTGCTTACAGCGTAATCGAAACTCAGATTACTCTTAGCAGTCTGGTTCTGAGCTTGTTGCAGAGCGTAAGTATGCTGGAGATCATTCATAGCGATTTGATTGCCACTGATCGTTTGATTAAGACCATATATGTTTCTACCAATCTGTAGATTTTGTTGGATACCCAGAAGGTTTACCCCGCTCTGACCAGAGGCTTGTCCATAAGCTCCTTGAAGAGCAGAACCACTAATAGCTCCTTGACCTGCCTGTCCCACGCCAGTAGCAAGTGCAAGAGCTCTGTTACGTTGTTGGTTTCTTATGACTTCAAGTTGCTGACGTCTCGCATCAATCTCCATAGCTTGAGCTTGCTGAGCTTGAATTTGCTGCTCTGCTTGAATAGTACCAGAGTTAATGCCATAACTTTGGTTAGCAGCAGTAATACTCTGTTGAGAAGCAAGGTTATTGATATCTCTTTCTTTTCCAGCGAAGGTTACAGACGATGCTGCTTGTTCTTTACTGATTGCAGCTTGCTGCTTAGCAGCTTCTGCCTGCATCTGGCTGCCTTGCTGCTGCAGGGCATACCCCTGTTGAGCGGTATCGCTTCCTTTAGAACTGCCAAATAAACCGGAGACCATACTGGCTCCGCCAAAGACTAATCCTAGTGTAGATAGACCTGCCATTAAAGCACCTTCATGTAAGCCCTTTCATAGAGCTTATATCCATTATTATTGTAGTATTTAGAAAGACCCTCGTCTAAGCAGACCATACTAACCATACTGCATCCAGCTTTCTCTTTAGCCCAGTATTCAAATGCTTTGAGGAAGGATGTTCCTACAGACTTTCCACGGTGCTCTGGGTAGACATACCAAGCTATTTCACTTCCTACTAGGTGAGGACCAAAAGGAAATGGAACACTCCAGCCAGCTAAGAAACCTACACCTGGTTCTAAAAGAATGATCTTCTCATTTTGAGGAGACATAACTATATTCTCAATGAAAGACTTGATAGTGCCTTCATCACTAAACTCAGTGTAGTTAGTTTCTGACATGAATTTCATAGACATATCTAGCACTTCTTGGGTGTCTTCTATTGTAGCTATTTTCATATTCGTCCAAATAACCTAATAGTTAATATTACTGCGATATATCCTAGAAGAAGTCCATTGTACTTGGTGTACTTAAGGATTTCGTTTAAGAGCCTATCGGGAAGGTTTGCAGGAAGGACTTCAGTTAACGTCAACGACATCAACGACCTCTACATTTCGTTTGTAGAAATATAGCCTGACGTGGTTGAGTAGCTCAGGGAAAGATGTGAAAAGTACTTGCAGTCCACCAGGTAAACCTCCTTTATCGTAGTTCAATCTCCACATACCTGTATGGTGACTGAACTGAGCGTGGAGTTGATTACTACCATCAAAAGCAGACTTAGAAATAAGTCCGCTCTGATCTCGGACTCTTTCACCGTCGACGGGTTGAAGAACTATGATTCTGTGATCAGATTTCATTTTCTTTTTACGACGTTCTTCGATATCGTAACTAGGGAGGAAACTCATTTAGTTCTCCAAGCATTGATGCCTACATTACCGAGTAGAAAGATAAGTACGGCATAGGGAAGATAAGATACACTGTCTGGGTATTCTGCCACGTTGAACTTCAACTCAGGAAATCTCAGAGCTACTACAGTATCCCACCCAATAATAACAGACCATACTACCACAGGGAAACACACTAAGTCTCTCATAAATCTGAGACCGATGTCATCTTTGAAAGCCTCTAGAATTCTTGTAGAAGCTAGTACATCTTGGTTGTGAACGTCTGCATCAATCCTAGTTTTCTCAAGTTCTGTATCTTTACTTTTGATAAAGACAGTAGTTAACCCTTGAATAATAGGACCGAGGACAGGAATCCAACTAAGCATTCATATTCCTGCGACGAAGCACTTCAGTAACAATACCATTAATCACAAGACCAATCCCCAGCCAAGCAGTCTGCTTAGGCGTAGTGAAGTCCCATGTCTGGATTTGACTCCAGTCGATACTACCGAGAACTGCTAGAATAAGACCAGCAATAGCCTGAATACGTGCCCAGAGAATTGTCTCGGAACGTTTAAAGAAATCCTTGACGTTTTCCCAATATTTACTTAGTTTTTCCATCTTTCACCTTTAGTCTATTCTTTTCGTTGTTGTAAATTGCAATGCTTAAATCTACTGCAATACCGATGCCTACAAAGATCATTGCAAACATAAACCAATGATCAGTAAAGAAAGTCCACCAAGAATTGCTTGCAGCAGCGGCACCAGCTGTAGCTACGACAGCGCCTGCACCCCCGAGAGTACCTCCACCAACACTAGTCTTGAAGACCCCCATGAATTTCAGAATACCTGCACAACCGAGTTGTTTATCAATAGCATTAGCATTGTATACACCATCGGAAGTATACTTACCCTTTACGTATTGATCAGTGCCTGCCCAGATGTATGGGGAAGGTCTACCTTTGTTGAAGTAACCAAGTCCGTTGTATTCTTCTAGTTTGGTAAGGCTGCCTCCGATACTCCAGTCTTTGTTCTTAGCTGCATAAGGAGCAGCATTAACTAAAGCATCTACCGCACCTTCTTCCCACGTATCGAAAGGGCCACGTCCTGCAGGAACAATCGTTGTCTTCTTATTGAGGGGTTGTCCATTGCCAAGATACGTATCCCAGCGTGGTGAGTTGTTATTGAAACCTGCTTCTCGATAATGAGCTACAGCGATAAACCACCAAGGAATATTATATCCCTGCTGTCTAAGACTGGTAGCTACTTTTTCATACCGAAGACGATTCTCCGGTTTCATAAGAACGTCTGCTACTGCTTTGAAAGCAGGTCCTTTACTAGAAGGAATCTTGGCTTTATCCCAACGTTCTTTATTAAGAGTAATAAGTTCTTGATTCATAATGTCTCTATGGTCGTTGACTTCGTCAACTATGGTTGTTGATTAACAGATTGAGTACTTGCCCAACCGATGATGTCGAAAGATTTACCTGCCAACGAAGATACTCTGAACTGCAGAGCTTCTCCATGTCCTCTGACTTTAAGTCTTCTAGACGCTGACACGTAATTAAGATCGTCGTGTTCAATTAACTGGTTAGTACTCCAACGCCCCGTACCTGATCCTGTCTTAGCAAAGTCCCAAATACCTTGGAAGTAATAAGATACTGGATCTTCCAGTCTAGAGAATACTCTAACCCAATTGGCTTGCATCCTACGGATGCCTTGTCCACGTAACTTAAACCCAGTAATAAAGTAACTGAGGTAGTTAACACCAACGTTGTCGTAAGCTTTCCAGTCTACGTATTCTTCATTTCTTTTATCAGCAAAAGTAAACTTATACGTATCTCCGTCTTTATAAGATACTAAGTACTTATCAAAACTAAGACTGTCAGAGCCAGAAGAAGAAAACGCAATTACTTGGTTTCCTAGACTGTCTTTAACAAGCTTACCTAAACTATCTACGACGTCTAAGACTTCTACAGGTTTAGTAAGAAGTTCAGTACTTATAATCGAATTCACCTTCACATCAGAAGGAGAAATAGTTCCTGGGTAAAATGCAGATGTCTTTGTGTTATAACTCAGCGTTCTGTCGTATTCGTAGTTTTTAGTAATACTATTAGTTGATTCGCTTCGATAGATCCAACGGATGATACCCGTCAGCGGTTGAAAGAAACCTTTAGCAAATCTTTTAGAAGACACAGGAATATCGTTAAAGAAGCTCTGTATTTTATTGAATGTAAGATTCTGTGCTTGTGGGATATTACCTCCACCAGTCAGAATATATATTCCTTCTGAATTCCACCAACAAGGAGTTCCTAAGATACTAACAAAAGAAGAAGCAGATAGTGTTGAGATTTCAGCTATTTTCTGGACTGAATAATCGGTAGCTGTAAATCCAATACCCTGACTTCCTGTAATAAACCAAACACCATTAGCAGCAAAGACACACAACCCTCCTGGCATGGTGAACAGTTTATAGATAGTTCCTGCTTCTGGGATACTAATTACTCCTCCATCTGTAGGAAGAAGATCAAATAAATCTTCAGCAGTAGGATCATTTACTTGATGACATTTTTCGTACTGATCTAAACTTTCTACAATTTGAGTGAAGTATATATCACTGTTAAAACCTACGTAGTTGATACCTGTGTAGAAAACTCTACCAGCAAAGAAAGCAGATATAGATGGCCTCTGAAATCCAGTAGTAGTAGAAGAAACACCAACAACGCCGGAGGCAGTTGCTCTGTCTTGATTAGCTAAATCAAGAATGTAGTGTCCACGAGGAGCAGGAGTATTTCCTGAATTAACTCTGGATATAGAAGGAGTAGTGGCATCGAAATCATCGGTACTGTTCTTGAAACGCCACATTACATCGGCGTTGCTTGGCATAGTTGTCTGAGCAGTATCCCAAGCAGTTAAGTTAGTTGTATTCCAACCTTGGTTATATAGATTGTATTTATGGGAGATATTCAAAGAAGACAGATCAGATGTTGGTCTTTCATCTACATCATAAGGATCAGCTAATGCTCCTTCGAAATCTCTTATCTTGAGATTAAGAGTAGTTGCTGTAGCTGTATGTGCATCCAAATCATAACTGACTCTAATAGGATCACAATACGGATGCGTTACAAACAGATACCCATTTCCATTACTGAACTGAGCTTCTGTAGTTGTAATTACAGGCGCTCCAGAGACTGGAGTAAGGGTAATTGTAGTGCTTTGAACTCCAGTAGAAAATATCCCAGTACCATTGGTTTCGTAGAAGTACAACGTATCTCCGACTTGGATGACAGCAATGCTCGCTGAACCATTCCCGGAGACGTTAGTCCACAAATAAGAAGTAACGACTACTCCCATCCGATTGATATCTTTAGTGGCATAATTACTTTCGAAATCAAAACCTGGACGTCGGTATACACTTCCATCTAGGTCAAACTCACAATCATATGTTTCAGTAACTGCGTTGTCTGGAAAGTTCAATCCAGTAGCTTCAGTCACTAAAGCATTAATGAAATTGTTTTCAACAACTACACCTTGTTCTTGAGCCATTACACTCTCTTACGTGCAAAGTTAGGAAGGAGTTCGAAATCACTACCACCTGAACCTGGAAGACCAGTAGGAATTCCTCTTCTACTTTTCTGAAGATGAGTCCAGTTACGTCTAGCACTCTGCTCTGCTTTAGCGTGAGCAGTCTGCTTAAGCTCTACCCAAGCTAAAGACTTGGCTTCGCTGAGAAGAAGAGCAAACTGATTAGGTTGAAGGTTAGGAATGAAAGTATCAGATATTTCGAAAGTAGTTCTACGGGGACCGTAAGCTAGTGTCTTACTAGCTTCCAGTGTAGTAGAGACATCACTATCGTAGCTATCGAACACCATTGCTATGTCATCGATAGTCGTATAATACTGAGGAGAAGCATTATTCTTATAAGCAAAAGTAACTACGCTTCCTTCTGCTACGTAATCGAAATAACCTACATCTGTTTGACTCGGATTAAAGTTGTGGGTATACTCGATGAAATCTCCTGGTGGAAGAAATCTCATTTCATTCCAAATAGGGTCTACATCACCGTTCTTAACGCTGTTGTATTTAATCCATTCAATCCTGTCCATGATGTCTGGTTTGTACATAAGTACAGGCTTAGATACATCATTACTTGGAAGAAGATTAAACAACGTTTTGTTGCTTTGCAATCCACCTCTGCTGATGATGTCGTCGTAGACAGCCTTGATTATCTCGACTACTTGTTTTGATTCAACAGTATCATTAATTGAGTTTACTTCGTCACTATCCATAGAGGATAAGACTGCTTGAGTTAGTTCTAAAAGGGTGTATTTTATGACACATACTCCTTAGCTTTAGTTATACGAACCGGCACTACAACTTGCCGCGGTCATCGATCCAGCCGGTCGTCGTGATGATGGGCTGTCCCGATGATAGCGTCATAGCGTATTTGACCTGTGCCGATGTGTTCGTCCGTACACGGGTGACGGACCACACCTGAATGGTGCCCGATCCACCGAAATTTATCGTAGATCCGGTAGAGGCCAATGCCCCGGCCGAGTTGACATCGGGAGAAAATACCCATCCTCGGCTATCACCGGTTCCGATGCCGGCAGCGTTGAGGATCGCAGTCGTTTGAACCCCCGGAGGTGTGGTTACTGTTAGGGTCTGAATAGCTGTAGTTCCGGGGGACGTGCTCACGTTGACGACTGCGGCGTCCCATAAAAACTCGTCGCCAAGTTGGGAAAATTTCGTCCATTTGGACGAACCATCGGTTTTCATCGCTCCGATGCGCCGGAACAGCGTGTAATTCGTCGGCAGGGTCGGAGACGTGGCAGAGGCCGAGATCAGAACATCAACGACGCCGGTATCCGTGCGCTTGATCAGGAAAACATGATACCATGTATTAGCAGCAACTGTGCCCGTATCGAGACTGCCGTTTGATGATCCTACCGCCCAAGTTGAAGTAGTCTTAGAATAAGAAGAAGAGAGATACATAGTATCTGTAAAAGTACTATCTGTAGCAAATCCAGCGGCCACACTAAAAGTACTAGAACTTCCTGCAGTAGACAAAACTAATCCATATAGATATCCTGGCAAAGCCAGAACACCTCTAGCGGTATTTACGTCACTAGCTTTGAACAAGGAAGTACCTACCGATGTTCCTCCTAAATTAGTTAAAGCAGTATTTGCATTACTCAGGTCACTGAGATTATTAGTAGAAAGAAGATCGCCAGCGCCTGGGATAGATGTCCATTGTCCATCATCTCTTAGAAACTTAGTACCATCAGGAGTTCCTGTCGTAGACAAATCACTCGGAACAGTTGCTTTGTTCTTCAAAGCAAGACTTCCCAATCCTACTACAGAGGCATTGGGAACATTAGTAATTGTATTATTACTACCACTAATGGTTTTGTTAGTCAGAGTAGCTGAAGCAGAGTTCTTTGTGGCATCGCTGGTGTTATCTACATTACTTAGACCTACATCAGATTTAGTGATTCCTGTAGGAGTGTTGATAGTAGGTGAAGAGAAGGTTCCTCCGGTGACAGTCTTGCCAGTAAATGTAAGGCTATTGGGAAGACTAACGGTAGGATTACCAGACACACCATTGCCGTTAGTGACAGTGATTTCATTACTAGTCCCAGTTACTGTTCTTGGAGTAATAGTATTAGCAGCAGTCTTAGTCATTATGCCGTTTCCAGCATTGACAAGACTATTCAAAGTAGGATCATGAGGTTGAACATCTGTATCGAGAACTAATCCCAGGGTCGCTCGCGCTGTCGCAGCGTCTTCATCATCCACTAACGTTCTAGCATAGGCAGTAAAGTCAGCTACGTCTGCAGTACCTTCCCCTGTAAAATAAGGGAGTTTGTCTTCTGCAGAAACTGTGCTAGCAAGAGCATTAAGTTCTAAGTCAGAGACACGGACAGTGAAGTCCCCTTTAGGACCTCCGTCGATTACCTGAAGATTATCTCCAGCAACTAATACTCTGTCATTAATCGTAGTATCATTGTGCTCAGCAAGAATAAATGCACCGTCAACTACAACACCTTGATTGACAGAAGTAATACCATCAATGAATTGCTCATATGTGACAGGTTCTTGGTCTGATACAGCGTCGGGGAGATTAATGATTCTATTAGAATTCATGTCTAAGACAGAATTCATTTGATTGGGTTGAATACCGTTTCTAGAAACACTATTCTCTATAGCAGCAGTTATTACATTGTTATTGTTGTTAATGGTAGCTGTAACAGTTGCTTCATTTTGAAGGTTGTTTATAGGACTTAGGTTTATTTTAGACATTAGGTTTTAACGCAAGTCATTACAACGATAGAATTAGGACGACTCTCAGAATCTCCGGTTGATCCTGATGTAAAGGAAATAGGATGAGTGTGGTTTTGACTGCTTAAAGAAGTTGTACCTGAATAAGCGTGAGTATGTGAAGCACTTTCTGCAGTTGTAAAAGAAGGCCCTGTGCCCCCAAATCCAGTTCCAACGCCATTGGCTGCGTACCCTGCGCTTACCAATGCTCCGCTGTATGTATGAACATGTTGATTGCTTTCAACACCGGTGTTACCACTATATGTATGTGAATGGCCTGGGGTATCGTTTCCAGTATTGCCAGTTACAGCGTGTGTGTGTGCAAGATTCGTAGTAGCCTGAAGATCCCCAACTTTAGTGGTTGATGTCCTGGACCGTCTATACCTGCCTGCTGCGGAAAGATTAGGAAGACGAATAATCCCGTTACCAAGTCTCCATGGAGAGACAATAACGGTAGTCGTGCCTGAACTAGAAGCTGAAGTACTCATAGTTACTTGGCTAGAAGAATCAATACTTGAGATAGTAGTATCTTCAGGAATACCAATTCCGTATATGTAATAGCCGACTCTCATAGGAGTAGTAGAAGGCAAAGAAGTAATGACTTGACTTCCAAGTGCTCTTGTTCCATTCTGCTGAATAGTCATAACAGAAAACAGTGCACCATAAGTAGTTATATTGATATCGCTACCATCACACTCTAGCCAACCTTCTTGAACGACTGGCCAAGAAAAGTCTGCAATCATTCCTGTAAATGACGAAGTACCGATATTAGACCAATTGCCACTGCCATTACCATCAGCGACGTAGACTTGTCCTAGAAGAGCATCGGCAGCTCCTTTAGGTTCATGAATTTCTGTTCCAGTTAATACTGAGTGTTCTATGTTTGCCATATCAATCCTTTAGAAATAGAAGGGGCCCGAAGGCCCCAATCTACTAGGGCTTGCGATACTTCACGCGAACCGTGACCGTACCACCAACGAAGGCAGCAGTGTCATAGTCAGCAGTGAAATGCGCAGGGTATGCGCCCGAAGACACACCCACGAGATCGCCAGCGCCAGTGACGCCAACAGTGTAGGTCTTCTTCGCGCCAGCGGAAGCAAAGTCAGTCCGAGGAGCAACCTTGAGAACGCCGTCGACATCAATAGCAGTCGAACGATCAAGCTTGATAAGTCCGATGTTCAGCACTGCGTTGGTGCCAGTGAGAGCGACGCCGTTGTTAATGACTTCGACTTCCTCGATAAACATACCTGCAGGCATAACAAGGTTATCCGTGCCGGGGCAAATCGCGGGGGCGGTGCCAAGCGCCGTGACATCGAGAACGAACTCGATTACACGGGTTGCGCCACCGGTGACGTACTCGCCACCCTTCTGAGCGACAGTCTGTTCCGTACCATACTTCTGGTACAGACCAGTGTTATCCATCCATGCCATTTATATTCTCCTTAGTTGACCTGATCGGTGTCGGTGAGGACAACGACGAGGTTTTCTGGACGGAAGACCTGAACACCATATTCAGTGATCGTCAGGAACTCAGTCTGCTGGAGGTCTTTGTTGAACTCCGAGTAAACTGTGGGCATCTGACGGAAGGCACAGATCCACGGCAACGTATCACCCGGCTCAGCCGAGAAGAACTGGTTGGCGACACCGGTTGTAACCGACTTGCCATTGATCGTCTCAGCGATGTTGTTCGGGAGATAGTTCGAGATGTAAACATCCCAACCATAGATGCTGAACCGGAACTGGAAACCAGAAACCAGACCATCCGTAGTCACGCTACCCCACTTCGGAATAGGCGACAGCAGACCCGAGATGGCGGTGTTGCTCTCGATGGCATAAGCCACGGAAGCATCAACGACAGCAACGAGGTTGCGCATCGGGACGTTAGCTTTGCGGAGAGCAAACTCAGCAAGCATGAAGTCCTTGAATGCGATGGTTTCATTGGTTCCCGAACCCACCCAGCGGTGCGCAGCACCGTTGATGGTGTTGAGAGAAGATGCGGTCTGCGAAGAATTACCACGA
>JGI26536J50258_1000225_pt1 | contig 58285 bp, 36 predicted proteins | sample ThiBiot_750_plan_FD_50258 | JGI IMG/M metagenome (IMG submission 50258)
TTACCGCCAGTAAATCGCTGGCCGAAATTACCGGGCAACCTATCGGCGGGGTGTTGGTCCAGGTCCTGACCGCTCCCTTCGCCATCGCCGTTGATGCCGCCTCTTTCCTGGTCTCTGCTTTATGTATCGGCTTAATCCGCAAACCTGAAAACCGCTCCACCGAACCGGAAGAAGCCCAACCGATGCTCCGGGAAGCCCTGGAAGGATTACAGGTGGTATTCAAAAATAAGATTCAGCGAGCCCTGGTCCTGAGTGAGGTCCAGCGCGCTTTTTTCGGGAGCTTTATCGGCACCCTCTACATGATTTTTATCATCCGGGAATTGCAGATGCCGGTCTGGGTATCCGGGGTGCTTATCGGGGTTGGGGGGATTTCCTCGTTAGCCGGGTCGGTCATAGCCCGGCGGTTGACCGGGCGAATAGGCATTGGTAAAAGCCTGATCTGGTCGGCCCTCCTGACTTCCCTGATAACAATGCTGATTCCCCTCGCTGCCGGACCGTTCTGGTTGGCCTTTGGCCTGCTGGTAATAAGCCAGGCCGGGGATATCGGGTGGAGTATTTACCTCATCAACCAGACCAGTCTGCGCCAGTCTATCACCCCCGAACGCCAGTTGGGCCGGGTCAATGCCAGCCTCTATTTCCTGGAAGGGGTGGCCGGGCTGGTAGGGGCGGTATTAAGCGGGGGGTTGGGCGATTTAATCGGGGTCAGGACGACCCTTTTTGTAGCGGTAGCCGGGTTCCTGGCGGCATTGGGCTGGCTATATTTTTCCCCTGTGCGCCATCTCAAAGAGCTAGACGAAATTTCCCCGCCCCTGGAAAATTTAGAAAAGGCCGGTGTCAATTAGATACCGGAAGTGTTAGCAAGCCGGGAAAATACTATAATAAGAGCAGGAAATTTTCTTCTGGCAGATTTCGAAAAGGGGAAGTCAATGCTCGAAAAGACCGTAGGCGAAAAATTAATCAAGACCGGCCTGAAACTGGCAAGCGCTGAAAGCTGTACCGGCGGGCTGGTCGGACACCGGTTAACCAATATAGCAGGTAGCAGCGTTTACTACCTGGGTGGGGTTATCAGCTACGACAACAGCGTCAAACAAAATGTGTTACAAGTCCCGGCGGAAATCCTGAACACGGTCGGGGCGGTTAGCGAGCAATGCGCCCTTGCAATGGCCCACGGCGTCCGAAAACTACTAGGTGCAGACCTGGCGATTAGCACGACAGGTATTGCCGGTCCCGGCGGGGCTACACCCGACAAACCGGTTGGACTGGTCTTTATCGGGCTGGTGGATGGCCTGGGTTATGAAAAGTGCGAATGTTTTATCTGGTCCGGCGACCGGGAAACCAACAAAGCCCTTTCGGCGGAAGCGGCCCTCAAAATGGTCGAGGATTACCTGGCCTTAAAACTGGTAGCAGACTAATCAACTTCTAAACTGGAATTCAGCTTATATTCATCTGGTCCTTTTAAAATTTTCCCCAGGTTATCGGAAAGACGCGCTTTATCGGCCCCGTTTTAAGGGTTGGCAAGGCCGTCAAAATCAGAAACAGAATTAAAATTTGCTGGCCTGGGTTTTGCGTAGAAGTTTGGCGCAAAGTAAGGAAAACGATGGATTTTTTTAACAACATTTTAGATTTTGTAAAACAGCAATACGCCACTTTTGGCTATTTAATCGTTTTTCTGGGGGCTTACTTCGAGAATACGATTTTCCTGGGCCTGATTCTGCCGGGCGGCAGCCTGGTCTTGCTGGGAGCGATTTATTCCTCGGAAGGAACCATGTTTTTGCCGCTGGTAATCCTCTTCGGCTGGCTGGGGATGTTTTTGGGCAACAGCACCGATTTCTGGCTGGGCCGGGTCGGCGTCATTCGCCTGATTGAAAAAACTCGCTTCAAAGATAAATTGGCCCCCCACATTGAAACGGCCCGCAAATTCCTGGACAGACGGGGCGGCTGGGCCATCTTCTTCTCCCACTTTATCGGCCATATCCGCTCATTCGTAGCGATTACCGCCGGGGCAACCCGCTTCCCCTACAGCCGTTTCGCTCGTTACGAACTGTTGGCGGCTCTAATCTGGAATATTATGTATTGTCTGGCCGGGTTCTTCTTCGCCGAAAGTATCAAAAAGATAGAAGGTTTGTTTAGCGGAGTAGGTATCGGCCTGGTGGTAATCGTGGGGGTGGGCTTCTTCGGCTACAAAGGCTACACCTGGTGGCGCGACCGCCAGCCCAAGACCATTCACCCGGCCAAAAAACTGGAAGACCAGCCCTAACCCCGGTCTTGCAGCGATTGCCTTAACGGCCCCACTTTATCAAGAAAATGGGGTCAGAGGCCGGTCCAATTTATCCCCATCAACTACCAGGTCCACCCGTTCGTTATAAAAGCAAATCAGCTCTTTGAGAGCAGGTTGCTGGGGGATCGGATCCAGGTAACTCCAGGCGATATTTTTGTTGAAAGTGTTGCCGCTCTGGACCGACCAGTAACTCGCCACCCCTTTGTAAGGACAGATGGTGTGAGTCGTTTCCGGCTGCATTAAATCCATCCTGACATCTTCCCGGGGAATGTAAAAGCGGGGCGGCAGATGGGTTTCAAATAACAGGTGGGGACGATGGGTATCCGCGACCTTTAACCCGTTGATTATAACCTCGACATGGCGTGAACTCGGCATCACATCTACCCGTTTATAGGGATCACGGGCGTGCGCGAAAATTTCCTCCTCCTCCTCGAACCAACCGTCCATTGTATTCCACTCGAACGAATAATAACCCTTAAGCGCCTTCAGGTTTTCGGGCGGGTCGTGGTATAACCAGGCGGCCCTTTCGGCCACTTTATCGCCCACCTTCAGGTCGAAATATTCTTTATCGGCAGTAATTTTAGAGGCGGAGCCGAGCAAATCCAGCCTGACATCGGTGGCGGAGAAATAGTAGGTGGGCAAGACCATCCGTCCATAGTTGATTAAAAGCAGGGGATGCTTGCTATCCGCGAGGATTACGCCGCCGAATTTTACCCGGACCCATCGCTGGCTCGGTTCGACTTTAGCCGGTGGGAGAATAAAACGGGCGGGTTTTTCGGTACTCAGAGACTCAGGCATGGGCTTACTCCTTTGCTTCACTAAAATGTTTAGCCTTACCAAAATTTATAACATAATCAATCCCTTTTTACAATAGGAGAGTTATAAAAAAGACCTGTAAACAGGTGGGGTTCTGGCGCAACCACCGCCGGTTATAGTCGTTTCTTTATAAGAAATAAGTACCCTTTTGCTCGATATTATGGCAAGTTGACCAAAAATCTATTGCCAATTCTAGGATAATTATGTATAGTTAAAAGGCCGAAAGCCGCTATTGTGGTCTGTTTTCCGCCTCAAAATAGCAGTTTGGATACACCAAAACCAGACAAACCAGTAAAACGCCCGTCGAAAGGGCCGCTTAAATTATTCGCTCTAGTTACTTTGGTCGGGAGGTTCAGCTAATGTTTAGGATGCTTGCGCGGAACGAGTTTTCGTCCCGACCGCTTTCAGAGCGGTCCCCGTTATGGGTGGCGTTTTTGGTCCTGCTGGTTTGCTCACTTATTACAGGCGTTTTCGGCACAGGCTCGACGGCAGAAGCCTACCCGTTTTCCAACAATTCCTTCCAGCGCGCCTGGCAGCAGGCCGACTACCCGGTGGTAATCGGGGCGGTTACGCGGGGTTACACCTGGGGGGCCGAACCCTTCTTCAACACCACCGAGCCTTATGCCGAGTCGCCCGGTGGGATGCGCCAGGTCGCCTATCTCGACAAAGCGCGCATGGAAATAACCCAGCCCGGTCAGAACCCGAACAACCCCTACTATGTGACCAACGGCTTGCTGGTCAAAGAAATGGTTACAGGGCTATTACAGCAGGGCGACTTCGCCTTCAGCCAGCGGTTCCCGGCCTATGATGTCCCGGTCGCGGGCGACCCGGTCGAGGTAAACCCGGAAGCGCCGACCTACGCCAGTTTCTATGCCCTCAACTCTTTTTATCAGACCCAGCCCCCGGCAGTGGTAGTTACCGGCAGCAACCAGATTACCAACACAACCACCATCACTAACTCTAATGGCATTTCGTCCACCAACGGTATCTCGTCCACCAACGGAGTCACTTCTACCAACGGCATCACAAATACCAATGGAATTACCCCGACAAACGGCATTTCGAATACCGTCCTTCCCCGTTTGCAATTGAGCGCCACCGCTGACCGGCAGGTTATGGCTGACGTGGATATTCCGCAAGGCCCGGAGGTCAGTTTGCTCGACCGCCAACCAGACCTGACCAACCACCAGATTACCTCGACCCTGGCCCGTAACGGGGCGGTCGGGCAGAACAATTTGCTGGGCGCAATGGAAGGGGCGACCTATGTCTACTGGGAAAGGACTCTCGGCCATAATATCCCGGCAGTCTTCTGGAATTTCCTCAACCAGACCGGGCCGGTCTTTAACGGGGCCGGGTTGGTCAACGGCAAGGTCTTCGATTGGGTCCAGACCATGGGCTACCCGATAACCGACGCCTATTGGATAAGGACGAACGTGGCCGGGATTCCCCGTGACGTGTTAGTCCAGTTGTACGAGCGGCGTATCCTCACCTATACCCCTACCAACCCGGTCCAGTTCCGGGTAGAGATGGGGAACGTGGGCCAGCACTATTACAAGTGGCGGTACAATCCTAAATACAATTTGACCTTGCCGCTGCAATCCAATACCGATGTTAAGCCGGAAGCGGGCTTCCCCGGCACCACCTTCAGTATCCGGGTCTTCGGGATGATTGGTCACATTCTGGCCGGACCTGGGGAAGATATTGAGACAACCATTATCACGCCTGACGGCCAGCCTTTTGAAGGTGTAATAATTCCAGGTAGTTATAGTCCCACCGGGTTCACCTTCTTCCCGGTCTACGTCAGGACCGACGTAAATACCCCACCCGGTCTCTATGAGATGGACTTCAAAGGTGTCACGTCGGGGAACGAGGCCAAAGCCTACTTCTTCGTCCTGGGTATTCCGGGGTATAACCTGCCCGCCTGAGTCCATCGTTAAAATCGAAAGCCGGGGTGCGTTTTTCACCCCGGCTTTTTTGTATTAATTTTCAGTTTCGGCTAGAACTAGAATTGCTCCCGGTGGACCCTTTCAAGGAACCGGGTAATAACAGGCCCTTGCTGCTGGGCTTCCAGCAAGAAAGCATCGTGCCCGTAGGGGGATAAGGCGGCAAAATATTCGACCACGTCGCCCCGCCCGGCTTGCTGCAAGGCTGTGACCATCAGTTCCGATTGGGAGGGCGGATACAGCCAGTCGCTTGAGAACGAAATAAAGAGAAAATGACCCTGGGTCACGGCAAAAGCATCGGCCAGGGAGGGATAGTCGCCCTGCAAGCTGAAATAATCCATCGCCCTGGTGATATAAAGATAGCTGTTGGCATCAAAGCGCTTTATAAAAACCTCGCCCTGGTGTTGCAGGTAACTTTCGACCTCAAAATCTACCCCGAAGGTATAGCTATAGTTGTCGCGGTTGCGCAACCGGCGGCCAAATTTGTTGCTCATTGATTCTTCGGAAAGATAGGTCAGGTGGCCGACCATACGGGCGACTGCCAGGCCTGCTTCGGGGCGGGGATGGCCCGGTGTATAGTAATTGCCGTTATCCCAGTTCATATCGGCCATAATCGCCCGGCGGCCAATCTCGTCCCAGGCGATACCCTGCGCCGAAAGGTGCGGGCTGGTCGCAATCGGAATGGCCGAGGCTACCATATCGGGATACTGGACAGCCCAGCTAAGGGCCTGCATCCCACCCATTGAGCCACCTATCACGGTCAACAGCCGCTCGACACCCAGGTAATCGAGCAACTTCTTCTGGACCCGCACCATGTCTTCAATCGTGATGATAGGGAATTCGAGGGCGTAGGGCTTCCCGGTGGCAGGGTTGATGGAGGATGGGCCGGTGGTGCCTTTGCAACCACCCAGCACGTTAGCGCAGATAATATAATAGCGGTCGGTGTCGAGCGGCATTCCCGGCCCGACCAGCACTTCCCACCAGCCGACCCGGCCATCCTCGCTGCTGATACCTGCAGCGTGGGCATCCCCGGTCAGGGCGTGGCAAATTAAAATGGCGTTATCGTGGTGGGGACTAAGGGTGCCATAGGTTTCGTAGGCAACCGTGATAGGGCCAAGGTTTTGGCCCGACATCAGCGTAAATTTCTCCGGCCCATCCGCAAAGGTAAAAAATAATGTACCGGTTACTCCTAAAGGGCTGCTCTCCAGCCTGGGCATAAAAACGGCTCCCTTTATAATTGGTGAACGTTAAACATGCAACGTCTGACGTCCAGTGGTATCTAATAAGAGAAAGTCTATATTTTTTATCAATTATATAGTATTTAGGGCTTTTTGTTATATATAAATCTACCCATTTTTGCAACGTTTATAAGCCAGGTACCCGCTGGCGTTCAAGTTTTCCTTCAACGCCACTCCTGCTTTATTGCTGCAACCCTGTTACCAGTCCAGCGTACTTATCTACCAGGATCTGGGCCTGGTCCGACGACTGCGACTCGGCAAAGATGTGGAACAAAGGCCGGTCCGGGTCGGGTAAAATCAAGACCCATTCCTCACCCAGCGCGATTCTAACCCCATCCACCTGCTGGGCGCCATTCTTGTACTGCTCGTTGAGGACGCGCATTACCCGGCCCTTATCCTCCCACCGGCAGGCTACCTTGGTGCGGACCAGGGCATAACTCGGCAGGCTGTTGACTACCTCGCTAATCCGCTGGCCCTGCTTGATGCTCAATTCGAGGATTTTGGCGGTAGCAAACATGGCGTCCATGCCGGGGTGGAAGTTCGGGAAGATAAACCCGCCTTCGCCGTCGGTCGCCATTATAACGCCGCTCCGGGTCGCCGCCTGCATCTGGGCATAAGGGCTGACCCGCGTGCGCTGGATTTCGCCGCCATAACGCTGGGCAATCCGCTCGAAAATGCTGGGAGCATTGACCGGGACCGCCACGATACCGCCTTCCTGGGCCTTGAACATAAGCAAGGCTACCGCCGCCGCCAACTGCATCGGTTGAATCTGGTGACCCCGGTTGTCTACGGCGAATAATTTCTCACCGCCGGTATCAATGCGTACCCCCAGGTCGGCATCCAGGGTCTGTGTGATAACCCCCAACCGCTTCATATTCTCCTGGGCCTGTTCCTGGGTGCGGAAGAGCTTGGCCTCGTCGAGGGCCGCGTTAAGGGCGACCACGTCGCAATTCATTTTGTCGAGAATGGAAGGCAAAATCGCGCTGGTATTGCCCGAACTGTAATCGACCACCACCCGGCGACCCCGGTCATGGCCTTCCAGGCCGGTTAAATCTATCCGGCGCAGAAAATCCTGGATGTATTTCTCAACCGGGTTGGGGGCGTACTCAATCCGGCCAATCTCATCCAGGTAGACCCGGCGGAAATCCTCGCGGAAGAAGACATTTTCGATTTTACGCTCGGTATTTTTATCAATATCGAGACCGCGTTTATCGAAGAAACGGATGTCGATGGTGCGGTTATCGTAAGGGGAAAGCCGCACGTGAATACCACCGGAAACATTTTCGCTGTTGCGGGTGTTAAAACGGGCCACTGGAATAGGCAGGTTTCCCAGGTCGCTAACATTGACTCCGGCGGAAGGCAGCCCGCTCAAGATCGCCCGCTTTATCATACGCGGGGTATGGTGGGGTTCGCGATTGACCGTGATGACGCTACCCTTTTGCAAAATAGCGCCAAAAGCCGCCCCCAGTTTGGCGGCAAATTCGGGCGTAATATCCACGTTGACCAGGCCGGTCACGCCGTAGCGCCCGAACAAAATACGGCGGCCCTGGCTCCCCCAGATAATCGAGGTATTGACCATCGCGCCGCGTTCGATTTCCTTGCTCGGCCAGATTTTCACGTTCGGGGCGATAACGGCGCTTTCGCCCACGATGCTGTTATCCCCCAGTACCACCCCTTCAAAGAGCATCGAGCGGCCCTTGATGTTACACTGGCGGCCCACGATGCAGCCCCGCAACTCGGCCCGCTCACCGATATAGCTGTTGCGCCAGATTATGCTGCGGTCAATAGTGGCGCGGTTGTCCACGATGGTAAAGTCGCGGATAACCGAAGGCCCCCGGATAATTGCCCCGCCTTTGACTTTGACGCCCGGCCCCAGGTAAATCGGGCCGTAAAGCTGGGCATCAGGGGCAATCTCAACGTCTTCGTCTACCCAGATGCGCCCACCGATATGCTTGCCGGGCAATTCGACGTGCATGCGCTGTTCGAGCATATCGGCGGTGGCCCGCATGTAATCGTTCAGGCTGCCGACATCCGACCAGTAACCCTCGGCCACATAACCATAAATCAGGTCGCCTTTTTCCAGCATCAGAGGGAATATATTCTGGCTCCAGTCGTAAGGCTGGCCCTTTTCCATGTACTGGAAAATCCTGGGGTCGAGCAGGTAGATACCGGTGTTCACCGTGTCGGAAAAGACCTCTCCCCAGCTAGGTTTTTCCTGGAACTGGCGGACCCGCCCGTCTTCCCCGATAATAACCAGGCCGTATTCGAGCGGGTTGGAAACGCGGGTTAAGGTCAGGGTCGCCATCGCGCCCGCTTCCTGGTGGAATCTCATCAGGTCAGTCAGGTCGAAATCGGTCAGGGCGTCACCGCTGATGACTATAAAAGGTTCGTCCAACCATTCTTCGGCTAATTTAACACTTCCGGCGGTACCGAGGGGGGTTTCTTCAATGGAGTAGCGGATATTGACGCCATAGTTGTGACCATCGCCGAAGTGGTCTTGAATATCTTCAGCCCGGTATTGCAGGGTGACAATAATATCGGTGATGCCGTGTTTTTTGAGCAAATCAATGATATGGGCCATAACCGGCTGGTTTACAACCGGAACCATGGGTTTGGGCCGACCCAATGTCAACGGGCGCAACCGTGAACCTTCGCCACCCGCCATTACCACTGCTTTCATTGCAGTTTTACCACTCACTTTCCCAGGCTTACACTTGCCAGTTTCCGGGCTAAATTGTCTCCGATGTATGGTGAAATGGTTATATCTACCATAACTTTTTACACCAATATTTTACCCCGGCCTCCCCGATAACGCAATTCACCTATCCAGGGATAGGATTAAGCTAGAAAGTTATTAGTTTTAAAACCGAAAGGAAATTAGAAGAAAAGTTTAACCTAATTCACAACTTATTAACAACCGGATAATTTTTCTTTAAAAACTTTCAGGTTTAATAGGAGTGTATTCGAAAGATGATTTTGAAAAGAAATTAAAACCTACAGGAGTTAATTGGCGATTACCGAAGCTGGTATCGCGAAAAAACTCTCCTCCTCCTCAACCTAACTCTCAGGGGGCCTTAGTCTTTAATCGCGGCTTGGGCCTTCTTTATTTTAAAAAATTTACCCCACACGAGAAAGTTAATCCGAGCCAATTCCTCCTATTTTCGATTGTTAACAGGTCTTTACATTGTTCCCCATAAGGCTGGCATAACAGTTGCCTTTACAATTTCTAAATTTGGGTATTTGGGTAAAAAGCAAGCATTTCTAAGAAAAGAGATTTCTATGTCGAAAAAAGAACAACCTAACCGCTGGAAAGGCTATCTTACCGGGGTTATCGGCGGGGTAGCCGGGACTATCGCCATGGGCTACTTCTGGCAAGCCGCCAAAATCCTGAACGGGGATAAAGACCCGCGCCAGGAAACCATCGAGAATCCCGGCGAGTTTACCGATATTTCGCTGGCCGGCAAGCACCACGAAGACGACGAATCTTCAACTATGGCGATGGGGCGGATAGCCTATACCTTTGTGACCGCTAAACCACCTGACTCGGATGCCCTGAAAAGCCTGTTGAGCAATATCGTTCATTACAGTTACGGGGCGAAACAGGGCGCGAATTACGGAGCCATCCGGGCCGGGACAGGTGCCTTCGATATTGAGGGCGGGCTGGCCTGGGGGACCGGGTTGTGGCTCCTGGGTGATGAACTGTCTGTCTCGGCGCTGGGGCTAGCCGAGGGGCCGGGCAAGTACCCGCTCAAGCAGCATTTGTATCGCTGGGGCGCACACCTCACCTACGGGCTGGTGACAAGCCTGGTGGCCCGCCTTTTTTACAAAATATTTTAGAAGCAAACACAAAACAAAACCCCGGCTATCTCAGGTTTTAGGTAGCCGGGAGTTTGTTTTTAAGTCAATTTAAGAATTGTGGTCTACCGCCTCGTGGAAGATTTTCCAGAGCCTATCGGGCCACAAAGGCATGTCGAGGTTGTTAATGCCGTAAGGCCGGAAGGCGTCCAACACCGCGTTGACCACCGCCGGGGGAGCCCCGGTCGCGCCCGACTCCCCGATGCCTTTCGCCCCCAACGGGTTACGCGGGCTGGGAGTAAAGGTCCGGCCCAACTCCATCGAAGGAGTAAGGCGGGTGTTGGGGAAACTGTAATCCATCAGGCTCCCGCTGAGCATCTGGCCGTTTTCGTCGTAAACAACCTGCTCGAAAAGGGCCTGGGAAATCCCCTGGATGACCCCTCCCATTACCTGCCCGTCTACAATCATCGGGTTGATGACCGTCCCGCAATCGTCCACCGAGACATACTTCAAGATTTTTACATCGAAAGTTTCGGTGTCAATTTCGAGGGCGCAGACGTGCGAACCGAAGGGAAAAACCACGTCCGGCGCGTTGAAGAAACGGGACGACTCCAACCCCACGTCCATGTTAGGCGGCAGTTTGGCCGGGTTATAGGCGTACCGGGCCACTTTATCAAAAGTAACCGAGCGGTTCGGCACCCCTTTGACGAAAACCTGGCCGTCGGACATCTCAATATCGCCCTCGGCGGCCTCGAGCATGTGGGCGGCCAGTTGCTTGATTTTATCTTTGACGGATAGGGCCGTAATCTTTACCGCCGACCCGCCGACCGCCGCGCTCCGGCTACCATAAGTCCCCTGGCCGTAGGGAGTATCCTTGGTATCGCCGTGACTGACCTCAATCCGGTCAAGCGAAATACCAAAAGTATCGGCCACAATCTGGGCCAGCGTGGTCTCGCTGCCCTGGCCATGCGGCGAAGTTCCCGTAAAGACTCCCACGCTACCGTCCGGGTTGACCCGTACAACCGCGTTTTCAAAACCCATCGCGCCGCGTTCCACGTAAGAACCGAGGCCGATACCCATCAGCTTGGCCGGGATTTTGTCGCCCGCCTCGGCCCGCAACCGGGCCTGGGTCTCGCGCAGGGCGGCGTAGTCGGCCATATCAAGAGCGGTCTGGAGAGTCTTCGCATACTCGCCGCTATCATAGGTCTCGCCCGTAGCCGACTTGTAGGGGAAGGCTTCCGGCTTGATAAAGTTGCGCAGGCGGATTTCCGCCGGGTCCATCTTCAGGCGAGCAGCCAGTTCGTCAATGATGCGCTCGACAAAATAAGCCGCTTCGGGACGCCCTGCCCCCCGGTAAGCCGTGGTCGGGGTCGTGTTGGTAAAGATATATTCAATACGGGTCGAAAGAAGCGGGATAGGGTAGCAACCTGAAGCCATTGCGGTGGTGAGGGTCGGGATAAAAAGCCCGTCCTCGCTGGCGTAGCAGCCGATGTCGGCCAGAAGCCGCAGGTCAAGGGCCTGGATAATCCCGTCTTCGGTCGCGCCAAGCCGCAAGTAGTCAATCTGGCAGCGCCCGTGATAAGTGGCGGCCAGGCTTTCCGAACGACCTTCCAGCCATTTGACCGGGCGGCCCAGCTTGACCGCCGTCGCCGCGATGATAAATTCTTCCGGGTAGACCATAATTTTGGAGCCAAACCCGCCGCCCACTTCCGGCGCAATAACCCGGATACGGTGTTCGGGCATTTTGAGGGCGTCGGCAAAAGCCGAGCGGGACAGGTGTGGGGCCTGGTTGGAAAGCCAGATGGTCAACTGGCCGCTTCCGGCATTGTAGTCGGCCAGGATGCCGCGTGTTTCGAGCGATACCGCCGCGACCCGCTGGTTGTAGATGCGCTGCTCGACCACGACCGGACATTCGTTTATTTTGGCTTCGACGGCGGCGCGGTCCCCGTGTTCCGTGACCCGTACCAGGTTCGAGGCTAAACTGGCATGGATTTTAGGGGCATCCGGCTTGATGGCTTCTTCGGGGTCCACCACGACTGGGAGCGGTTCGTAATCCACCGCGAAACCGTCGCTCAGGTCTTCGGCTTGCCCGGCGGTAGGGGCCAGCACCAGGCCAATCGCCTCGCCAAACATCCGGACCTCCCCATCGGCCAGGTGGGGCCGGTTGGGCAACCCGCGCAGCAACGGGTTATATTTCATTGACGATTTGAAGTCATTCCAGCTAAAGAAATAACCGTCCTGGCCGAGGTCGCCAGGGTCAGGCACCGTAAAACGAGCGTGGGCATAGGGAGAGCGGATAAACCGGGCGTACAACATATGGGGCAGATTGATGTCGCCCACGTAGGTGGCTTTGCCCTGGACCAACCGGGGGTCTTCCTTGCGCCGGACGCTAACGCCTACTAACGAACCAACGGTCATTGTTGTGTCCTTTCAAATGAATGAGAATTGATGAGTTTAACATTGAGGCCATTTTTGGCATTAAGTAGGCAGATGGTAAAGCTTTGGACGGCTTTTGGCAAATTTAAAGGCTAAAACGGCAACCGCGCTTCCCCCAAATTATAATGAAAGAGGGTAAAATAGGAAGCGTACATCAAGTTTATTTTAGCACAGTCATACTGGCGGGTAATTGAGTGGCCTCGAAAGGCCCGGAAGGACAATTACCAGCCTGGCATGGTAGCAATCACTACATCTATGAAAATCACAGGGAGGTGAAAAGGTTGTCAGCGGATGTTACCACCTCAAAACCGGTCATAGGGATAGACATCGGTGGGACCAAGTGCGCCGTCAGCCTGGGGAGAGAAATCCGGCGGGATGGGCGCGCCAGTCTCGAAGTCGTTTCTAAAATCAAGTTTCCTACTCTCTCGGAAAAGGGGCCGGAATACGCCCTGGGGCAGATAGAACAAACCGTCGCCCAACTGCTCGAAGAAGCCCGCACCAAAAACCTTGGCGTGGTCCAGGCTATCGGTATCAGTTGTGGCGGTCCCCTCGATAGCCGCAAGGGTCTGATTCTTTCCCCGCCCAACCTGCCGGGCTGGGATGCCATACCGGTGGTAGACCGCCTGACCGCCAAATTCGGGCTCCCGGTATCCCTGCAAAACGACGCCAATGCCTGCGCCCTGGCCGAGTGGCAATTTGGGGCCGGGCAAGGCTTTAGCAACCTGGTCTTTCTGACCTTTGGGACGGGCATGGGAGCCGGGTTAATCCTGGACAACCGGCTATACAGCGGCACGAACGATTTGGCCGGGGAGGTCGGGCACGTCCGCCTGTCCGAGCGCGGCCCCTTCGGATATGGCAAATTCGGCTCTTTTGAAGGCTTTTGCAGCGGGGGAGGGCTGGTCAACCTGGCCCGGCAGCTAATCGAAAAGCGCTGGCAGGCCGGGCAAAGTGTCGCCTTTTGCCCCGCTCCCGGCGACCTGGATAAACTGAGCGCCGAAACGATTGCCCAGGCGGCCCTGACCGGGGACGAAACCGCCCTGGAAGTTTTCAGGTTGAGCGGGCAATACCTGGGCCGGGGTTTAGCCCTCCTGATTGACCTGCTCAACCCCGAAGCAATCATAATTGGCAGTATTTTTAGCCGCCAGCGCGATTTACTCTGGCCCCACGCTCGCGCCGTTATCGAAACCGAGGCGCTCGCCCTGGCCGCCCAGGTCTGCCAGGTCTTACCCACCGGGTTGGGCGAACAGGTCGGGGATTTTGCCAGCCTTGCGGTAGCCATATCTTCCGTTAAGGCCCAAAATCCAACCAACTAAAGCACGCCAAAGCTAAATTAACAAAACAATAGGACTAAAAAGAGGTAACCGAATGAAAACGGCCACCAGGCAACACCTGACCGACCTGCTGGAGCGGGTTCCGGCGCTGGCAAGTTGCGCGGAAGCAATTGAGAAGGGATTTGAGTTGTGGGCGCAGACCTACCGCCGGGACGGGAAAGCCCTGCTCTGCGGAAATGGCGGGAGCGCCGCCGACTGCGACCATATCGTGGGCGAGTTGATGAAAGGTTTTATGCTGCGGCGGCCTCTCCCGGCGGAACACCAGGAAGCCATCGAGAAGGCCAGCCCAGCCAGCAGCGAATATTTTATCCAGAACTTGCAAGCGGCCCTCCCGGCCATTTCGCTTTCGAGCCACGGGGCCCTGATGACCGCTTTTATCAACGATGTAAAGGCCGATATGGTCTTCGCACAGCAGGTTTACGGGCTGGGCCGGGCTGGAGACATCGTCATCGGGATAAGCACATCGGGGAATTCGGCCAACGTGATTAATGCCCTATGCCTGGCAAAAGCGCTCGGCCTGACCACGTTAGGGCTGAGCGGGCAGGGTGGAGGACGTATGAAAGAGGTGTGCGATTGTGTCATCCGGGTCCCGGCCAGTTCAACCCCGCTGGTGCAGGAACTCCACCTCCCGGTTTACCACACCCTCTGCTTGATGCTGGAGGAAGAATTTTTCGGCAATTAGCTAGAACAAATAAAGAAGCCTCCTGGCTAGACCCAATCCAAGCGCAAACAGGAATAGCCAGGAGGTTTTCTCTTTATCACACTCTTTGGGCGCGAACGCAGTCGAGGATTCTCATTCCCCACATCAGGCGTTGTGAGGGTAATGTTGGCGTTAGCACTTTCGACCGTGATATTGTCAACGGACCGGAAATTCTGGGGCTTCGCCCCAGAATGACAACGAAATTTACTTTGAAGTCAGGGCAGCCAGGGCCTCTTTCGCCGCTGCCACACCCAGGCGTGGACTCGCCAGGATTGGCACCTTTTTCTCGTTAGCCGGGATAGCCTCGGCCACCCGCGCCATCGAAGCCTGGGCCAGCACCACTACGTCCACCTTGTCCATCAACTCCATCAGCCCGGCGGTTACAATCCGGTCGTGGGTCGCGGTATCCCCCGAAACAACGGCCTGAAAAGCGCCCTCACAGAGATATTCCACAATCTCGATTTCGCGGTCCTGGGCAGCGGCCCTGGCTTTAATCAGGTTTACGGTCGGTTTGAGCGTGGTCGAGAGGGTGGCAATCACCCCGATGCGGCGACCTACCCTGACCGCTTCGTCGGCCATCGGCTCGTCCACCCTTAAGACCGGGATATTGATAAAAGGGCGGGCCGCTTCGACCGCCGGGCCGATAGAAGAACAGGTCACCAGGATGGCGTCGGCCCCGGCTTCTTCGGCGGATTCGAGGTAGTGGGCCAGCCGTTTCGAGGTGGCCGGGGTTAGCTGGTTGGCCGCAATCGTGTTGTTGATAAGGCTTTCGTCCACGATATTAAACACTTTGACATCGGGCATAAGCTCCTGGCAAAGTTTCGTAAAGACCTGGGGGAGAAAAGCCCCGGTATGAATCAGGGCAAGGGTTTTCGGCATTAGTAAATCCTCCACGATTTAGATTTTTCTTTGAAATTTTTCCTCAAATCTTCATAAATACATATATAGCAGACCAGGCTGAAAATCTGTCATTTTCAAGAATAGTGCTTGCGCCAACGGCGCTGCCCATAGGGAAACCTTCGGGCTAGATTCCTCGACTACGCTCGGAATGACAGAGGGCATTTATTGGCCGCGCTTAATCCTGCCAAAGAAATCAGGCGCGCCGACCTGGCCTCCCTTTAGCGACAGTTCGAGGCCATCCAGGTCCGGCAGGGCGGATTTGGAATAGGCCCGGCAGAGGGGCGCGCCGGGAGATAAAGGGTAGACCACGGTCATGGCAAAGAGGCCGAGTTGCTGCACGACATAGCTTGAAGTGTCGCCCCCGGCCACACAGATGCGCCGGACTGCCGTCTTTTCGAGTAAATTCCGCAGCAGTTGGCCCTGCGCGATACCCAGTCTCCGCCCCAGGCCGGTTTGTCCCGGTTCCAGGGAATTTAGCGAGGACAGGGCCGGGTCGCCGGGACCGCGCGCCGAGTAGAAAAGAGGGCTTGCCCCCGCGTCCAGGATTGCCGCGCCTTGGCGGGCCATTTCCTCGCTTTCCGAGCGGGCGGTCTGCGGGTCGAGCAGGCGAGGTACATCCAACCTGATACTTTGAAAACCGTTGGCCTCGGCCCAGGCAATCTGGGCGGCGGTCACCGGGGAAGCGCTACCCGACATCACGATTATTTTTCCGGCGTAACCAGGCGGCTCGAAAAATGGCGCGTCCTGGGCTATAACCTGCTCCCGCCACCACCCCGCCAGGGCTGTTTCGAGTCCCTGTGAACCGACCGCGAATAACGGCTTTCGCCGGGCCTGTTCCCAGAGTAAGCGGCCAATCTTTAGCAAGTGGCTCTCGTCAAGGGTATCGAACAGGATAACCTCGTTGTCAGCCCGGCGCAACTCAGCCAGCTGCTCTTCCAGCGCCGCGTCAGGTCCGGCCAGTTGCAACACGTCCACCAGGGCAATACGGCGCGAGGTTTGCCGGGCCAGGTGAAGCCGCAAATCGCTTTCGTCCATCGGCGTAACCGGGTGGTGGCGCATGGTCAGGTGGCGGTCCAGCCGGAAGGTTTCGTCACCTACCGTGGCAAAGAGGTTGCCAAAAAGCACGTAGCGCTTGAAACCGGGCGCGCCGATGACCACCGGGACGAAAGCCGGGTCGAAAGTGCGCCAGCCTATATCGATAGCCCGGCCAATGCTGCCTACCCCGGGCGACGAGTCGAAGGTCGAGCAAACTTTATAATGGCAGATTGGGGCTCCCAACCGTTTGAGGGCCGCGAAAATGGGCGGCAGGGCTTCTTCCATCTCCGCCAGGTTCATCGAACGGCTGGTCCCGGCGACACCGACCGCTTTAACTCCGGGAAACCGGGCCGCTACCAACTCAGGGTCGGGTGGTTCCAGGAACAGGACTGCCGGGACACCGCCGAGGGCCAATTCTTCCAGGGCGGCGGTAGAACCGGTGAAATCGTCCCCGTAATAGGTCAGCAGCAGTTCGCTCACGCCTTACCAAACTTCTCTAACGCCTGACCTAAAGCGGTATGAGTGGCGGCGTATTCGCCCAGTTCAATCCCACTGGCGGCAGCTTCCCAGGCTTCCCGCAGACTGGCAACCCCACCCGCCGGGCCGCCGGGATGGGCCATAATCCCGCCCCCGGCCATAAAAAGAAAATCCTTGCTGCCCAGGGCGGTGTAGGTGTCCGGCACCTGGGCGGCGGTCTGACCGGACGAGAAGACCGGCATTACGGTATAACCACCCAGCAAAGGGGTCAGGCATTCCCTGGCGGAGGCAATTACCGATTCGTCCGACTCCACGAACTTGTTGCGCAACCCATTGACGTGCAGGTGGTCCACCCCGGCTACCCGCCAGAACTTTTGAAAGGCCCGGTAGTCCATGCCCAAAAGGGGATGGCGGGAGAGGCCACCCCAACCGTTGCGGTGGCCGTGAACCGGCAGTTGGCTGTAACGGCACAACTGGATAACCCCGGCCAGCCCAACCGAAATCAGGTTGACCATCACGCAGGTGCCCCCGGCCTTCAAGACGGTATCGTGGTGGCGGAGCATCCGGTCGAGGTCGTCGCTGATATTGAAAGCGTACATCACTTTTTTACCGGTGCGTTCGGCATGGGCATTGATGACCGCCATCACCGCCGCCACCCGCTCCTCAATCGGGGAGTAGGCCGGGCTGGCAATCAACTCATCATCCTTGATAAAGTCCACCCCGGCTTCGACCAATTCCGCCACCAGTTCGGCGGTCTGGGCGGGGGATAGCCCCACACTCGGCTTGATAATAGTGCCGAAAAGAGGCCGGTCGTAGACCCCGGTCAGCTTGCGGGTGCCTTCGACCCCGAACTGCGGCCCCGGATAGTCCTCTACGAAGCTTTCCGGTAGTGTCAGGTCGACCATGCGCAGACCGGAGAGAGGAGCCAGTTCGAAAAGGTTCCCGGCCACCGTGGTCATTAGCTGCGAAAGCGACGACCCCACGTTCAGGGCCGGAAAAGAGATGACAACCTCGGCCCGGCGGTAGCAAGGAGAAGCGGACGCACCTTTGGGCGGGCGCGAACCGGGCAAGGAAGGAGCAGGTGTTTCGTCCAGCAGAGTTACCCGCTCCACCCGCCCGGCGTGGAGGGCGCGGAGTTCTTCCGTTTCACCCGGCACGGCCACGAACGTACCGCTCGATTGTTCACCCGCCATCACCTCGGCTATCTGGGCGGGTTCGTGCGCGGTTTCAATCAGGTAGGTGGCTTCAAAACGTTCAGCAGTCATAATTGAGTTGTCCTTCTTCGCCTTTCACTTACCAGACCAACGGCAGCCAGACCGTCATTTCCGATTTACCGCGATTAGCCCAGGCATAATAAGGAACCATTTTAATATCAATCTCGCTCAAAGAAGCCGTCCGCAGCCCTCGCAGGAAGGGCTGGACTTTTCCGCGCTGTTCGGGAACCATCCTGGCCCGGCCTTCCAGGGCTACCACGCCCTCTAAAGGTCCGTCCGGCGAGTTGACAGGTTGCGGGTGGAATGCTATATCACGCGGCATAAAGACTTCGGAGGGACGCACGTTCGTGTCAAGATCCGGCGATTCAAGACAGTAGACCACCGGCCCGCGCATTACCGCAACGTGATTGCGGGTTTCCTCGACTAAAGGGTGCGCTTCCAGCAGCCGCACCGGCAGGGGCAAATCCAACTCGACGGTATCCCCGGCGGACCACTTCCGTAGCAACTTGAAATACTGTCCGGGCACCGGATTCGGGCTAACAACCTCGCCATTAACCCGAACGGTCACACCCTCGGCCCAACCGGGTATCCGCAATAGCAGGCCGAATTCCCCGGTAGGCCCTTCATTTACGGTTATTTTAACGGCCCCGTCCCAGGGATAATTGGTCTCCAGGGTCAATTTGAGGGGTTCGCCGTTGAGCAGAACTGTTTCCAGGGTATTGCTGCCGTACAGGTTGACCCAGACCCCTTCATCCGAGAGGGAGTAGGCGTAGCCGCCAACCTCGGCCAGGGTCCGCACGATATTGGGCGGGCAACAAAAGCAACTGATGTAATGTTCCCGCTGGCGGGACCAGCGCAATTCGAAAGGCAGGTCGTCCACCTGGCGCAGCGTATTGGTATAGAAAAAACTCTTGCCGTCCAGGCCGATGCTGGACAGGGCGCTGTTATACAGCACCAGTTCCAGAATATCGGCAAAACGGGCTTCCCCGGTAATGTTAAGCATGCGCCAGTTCCAGAGCATGTTCCCGATGTTAGCGCAGGTTTCGTTATAAGCGGTGACGTTGGGCAACTGGTATTCTCGCCCGTAGGACTGGTGGACGCGAGTGATAGTGGCCTGGTCAGGCGAACCATCGGGGGAAGCGCCATCGTAAAGAGCGCCGCAGCCGCCCGTTATGTACATCTTCTCGTAGACGACATTTTCCCAGAGCTTTTCGAGCGTTGCCAGTAACGAGGCGTCACCCGTTTCGGCGTAAACATCGGCCACCCCGGCGTAAAGATAATTAGCCCGGACCGCATGGCCCGCCGCCGTGGTCTGCTGGCGGAACGGAAGGCGATCCTGGTTGTCGTCCCCGCCTCCGGTGACGAGGTCGCGGATTTCAACCAGGTTCTGGCCCAGTTCGAGATAGCGGCGGTCGTGGGTGGTCCGGTAGAGTTCAATCACTGCCATATAATGGGAAGGACAGATGGCATTGCGGGCCAGTTCGGAGGCCGCTTCGATGTAAAAGCGATAGAGGTAGTCCGCGGCTTTCTTCGCGAGGGCTAAAAGGCTCTCTTTGCCGGTAGCGCGATAGTGAAGGCAGGCCGTTGTTATGAGATGGCCCATGTTGTAAGTCTCGAAATCGAGCCGCTCCCCGAACTCCTGGGCGGCTATCCGGCCCTGGCGCTGTTTAATCAAGACGGGTGTATGGATATAGCCGTCCTCACGCTGGACCCGGCCAAGCAAATCAATCAGTTCGTCCATCAACCGGTCAAGATTTTCGTCCTTTGTAACGGCGTAGACGGCGACCACCCCTTCCAGCCATTTGTAGAAATCGCCGTCCTGCCACTGCGGCCCGGCATGGTTGCCTTCTTTTTCACCCGCGGCAATCTGGAAATTGGCAAGACCGTGGCTGAGGTCGTCATCCTGCCAGACCTGCCACATATTTGGAACCATCACATCGCAGCAGCGTTGGAAATGGTCGTGCCAGAAGCCCTCGGTCCAACGGACCGCGCCGAGCGGGACGCCCCGCAACCGGGCGTAAGGACTGGAAGAAGTGTCTGTAAGCATCTGCGCTTTCTTTTTCTTAGTTTTTGTTTCTACTCTTACTTCAAAAGTCGCAAAGTAAAAGTGAAATTGTAATCCAGGTCGTTAAGTTGATATTCGGGCAGGGTATCCACGATAAGACCCGTCCCCAGGCCGCGCATCCCCCAATCGAGATTGAGGACGATTTCAGCGCGGGGCGTCAGGTCGGGCGTGTGTTGAGCGGCAGTCAAATCCTCGTCGGTAAAGTGGAGGGCATTAAATTCAAACAGGCCGTCCGCTGTAACTTCCAGACCCCGGCCCGTTTCATCTTCCAACCGGAGCCAGCGAATATCAGTCTTATGGCCGTTCTCCTGCGGCATAATATAAGGGACGTACTGGTCCCTAACGCGGCCCTGGTAGACATCGACCCGGCTGCTGGCTTTGCGATCGCTATAATTTTCCCACGGACCCCGCCCATACCAGGTCAGGTTTTCAAAGTCCGGTTTCAGCTTCAGGTTCAAACCCAACCGGGGCAAATCCCCGAAATCGGGGGCCAGCCTGACCATATTCTGGATAGTAACGGCCCCATCTTCGAGCAGGGTATAGGTATGGGTATGCCGGACATCGTTCCAGCGGTCCCGGCCACTGAGGACGTGCCTGATTTTCACAATCAGACTGTCTTCCGGCCCTTTCTCAATCTCGAAGGATTCGAGGCGGCGTGCCAGGTTGGGAATACCGAGGGTTTGCCACAACCCGGCGGCCCGGTGAGGATTGCCAAAACTCCGGCTGAGTTGCAGCCGGTCGTTATCGGTCGGAGCTCGCCAGAGGTTCAAAACGGGACCGTTTACCAGCAAATTGGGGCTCCCGAACTCCACCAGTTCACCCTGTCCCACGTCAAAAGTAAGCTGGGCCTCACGCAGCCGGAGCGTTACCAGCGAAGCCCCTTCGAATAGCTCGACATTATGGGCCGGTAAGCTCGGTGACACCTGGCCTGCCGGGGCGACCGGGCTTTCTAGCTGGTCCCAGGCCACCAGGTGACCCGCCTCGGCCCAGGAGGTGCTTTCACGGGTCGTGAAGGAAAATTCCAGGAAAGCCTCGCCCCTTTCCGGCCATTTTATGGGCAGACTTACTTCGATTTTATCCTGGGGCGGCACCTCTAACTCGCCTAAATCACCTGTTTGCAGCACTTCGCCCGCGACTTTGAGCGTCCACTCGCCCCGCAGGTCGTCCAGGCCGGTGAAATAGCGGCGGTTTTCGACCTGAAAAACCCCTTTTGTAGCATCGAGAGCCGTCACCCGGACCTGGCGGGCCAGGAATTTGAATTCGTTCAGGCCGGGATGGGGCGTGCGGTCGGGCCAGACCATCCCATCGGCTACGAAATTGCCGTCGTTCGGTTCGTCGCCAAAATCACCCCCGTAGACCCAGTAGGGTGCGCCTTCCGGCGTTTCCATGCGGATACCGTGGTCGAGCCATTCCCAGATGAACCCGCCCTGCAAGCCGGGATATTTTTCAAAGGCGGCGTAGTAATCGGCCAGGGAACCGCTGCTGTTGCCCATGGCATGGGCGTATTCACAGATAATAAGAGGCCGGGGGTCGTCCACGGTCGTTACGAAGTTGACCACGTCGGCGATAGGCGGGTACATCGGCCCGATAATATCGGTTACCCGGTGGCCCTGGTCCCAGCGAGAGGTCCGGGGCGCGTTAAAGTAATTCCTGACGCCTCCCTCGTAAAAGAGGGCCCGGCTGGGGTCGGCCTGGCGGACCCAGGCGGCGGTAGTTTCGTGGTTGAGGCCGTGCCCGCTTTCGTTGCCCAGCGACCAGACCACAATGCAGGGGTGATTCTTGTCGCGCTCGACCATGTTTCGGACCCGTTCGAGATAGGCCGCCGTGACCCGCTTGTCGTCGGCCAGGCCAAACCACTCGTGATTTTCGATGTTGGCCTCGTCGTAGACATAAAAGCCGTACTCGTCACATAAATCGAGCCAGTAGGGGTCGTTCGGGTAGTGCGAGGTACGGACCGCGTTGACGTTATGCTGCTTCATGGTCTGGGCGTCAAGTTCCATCAACTCGCGGGTGACCGCCTTGCCGGTTTCGTCGTTATGGTCGTGGCGGTTCATCCCGTGAATCATGACCGGTTGGCCGTTCACAAGCAGTTGGCGGTCCTTTACTTCGACCTGGCGAAAACCGAGGCGGAACGAGGTATGCATCTCGCCCCGGTCAGTTTCGAGTGAAAGGACCAGGGTATACAGGTGGGGTGCCTCCGCGTTCCACAAACGGGGTTGCTGGACGGTCGCCTTGAGCAGATAAGTGCCGGTATCGGCGGGCGGGTTATAGAGGGTTTTTAGAGGGGTGGTATCAGTGGAGGTGGGCAGGGTCAACGCCAAAGGCTCGGCGAAGGCGGGAACACCTGCCGGGTCGTAAAGCTGGCCTGAAATCTTGCCGCTGGCCTGACCCGGTTCATTGGTGCGGACCAGCGCCTTTAGCGTCAATAAGGCCGAAGAAAAATCGTTGTTCAGTTCGACTTGAACCCCTATATCCTCAAAATAGGTCTGCGGGGTGCTGTAGAGGTAAACATCCCGGTGAATCCCGGCCTGCCGCCAGTGGTCCTGGTCTTCGAGATAGCTGGCATCGGAAAACCGTGGATTAACACAGGTCAGTTGATAACTTTCCCCGGCCCGGACCAGCTTTGTAATGTCGTACTCGGCGGGGGTCCGGCTGTCCTTGTTCATGCCCACGAATTTGCCGTCGAGGTAAACGTAGAGCAGGCTCTCGCACCCCGCGAAATGGAGAATCACCCGGCGTCCCGACCACTCGGCGGGAACTTTCAGGGCAGTGCGGTAGACCCCGGTCGCGGTATATTCGGGGACATGCGGGAACAGGGCCGTAAAGGGCATGCGGCTGCTGGTGTAGTGCGGCATCGTGAAAGCGGGTCCGGTTGATTTCTCACGGCGCAGTTGCATGGTCCAGTTGCCGGGCACCGCCAGGGGCCGCCAGGAGCCCGAAGCCAGGGCTTCAAAGGTCACGTCACCGGGCCGGTCGAACAACTGGAAATCCCAGGTGCCGTTCAGACAGCGCACCAGCGGGGAATGTTCGGGCAGCCGAGCCGGGGCCGTTTCGGCGGAAGGAAAAGGCCAGAAGGTAGCGCGCGGCGGAAGTTTGCGAAGGGAAGGCAGTTCGGGCATTTCCCAGGTGGGTTGCCCGTCGAGCAAGAGAAAAGGCAGGGAAAAGGGCGCGATTTCGGTCATAAATGATCCAGTTTCCTTGTTAGTATTACGGCGGACATTGCCGTGACTTTCCGGTTGCAGGGATCGTGCCGGGTACAGCGAAAAGCTTATGCTGGGTTGAATATCAGGTTGTTTGGTTCATATATGAACATTATATCCGCAGGTGAACATACTGTCAACGGATTGTTTTTAACTTTTCATTCTCAAACATCTTTACAAAACCTGGGCTGGCATTCAGAAGTAGGGTTTGTTGCATCAACTTACGCTGGACCGGAAAGGCGTGGTAGTTTTACTGGCCAGCATCAAGATAGGTAAATCGGCATTGATAGCTTTTTAACCATAATGGTGGGTAAAGTTATTTGATAGATGGAGGGGATATGTAGATTAAAAGGAAGGTTTTGCACAAATAGGCTGAAACAAAACCAAAGGCCCGCTTGCCGGTAAAGTCACCAGAATAACCGGGGCCGGAAGCGGGTTCAGGCAAGTCCCCTACGCCTGGCGTGAACCGGGAAAGAGCCAGCCTGAAGCCGGTAGGCCGGACCTTCCCCGCGCCCAACACCGTGTGAAAAGTGGAGTATTCCGGCCTTCTTCGACTTAAAAACTAGCGAGCCTGAGGTTTACAGGGCCTCGACAGCGCGTAGCCATGTCCGGGCAATCAAAGCGTGTCCTGCCGGGGACGGATGAACGCCGTCCGGAGTCCAATAGGCGGCATCCTGGGTTTTTAACGCCTCGGTAAAGATTTTATCGAGCGGCAGCAAAATGGCCTGGTATTCCTCCGCCAGTTTATGGACCACCTCAATTTTGGGGTCGAGGTCTTCTCGCCAGGTCTTGCGGTCCGCCGGGTAAGGCAAAACAAAAGGCTCGGCCATAATCAGGCGGCTGTCCAGGTTGGTTTTAATGGCTTCCAAAATCGCCCGGTAATTATCCTCAAAGGTTTTGGTCGAGGTCGGGTCGCCACTGTCATAACGCCGCCAGGTGTCGTTGATACCGATTAAAATCGAAACCCAATCGGGCTTTAAATTGAGGCAATCGGCCTTCCAGCGCGCCCGCAGGTCAGCGGCCCGGTTGCCGCCAATGCCCCGGTTGAGAAACTTTACATTCAACTCGGGGTGGCTAGCCCCAAACCAGGCCCCGGCCAGCAGAGCATAACCGCTCCCCAGGTTGGCAGGGTCGGCCCGGTTCCGCCCGGCATCGGTAATACTATCGCCCTGGAAAAGTACGGTTGAATTAGCCTTAATAAGAGGAGTCATTATTTTCCTTTGCTTCTTAAACCAGTTAATCCCAATAAATTAAATTCCAAATTCCCGGTCCCACTCTTATAGCGTTTCTTATTCTAACATTTCCGGCTGAGATGGGCTAAACCCGGCTTTGTGAAATTCTAAACGCTATCGAGTGAACCAAATTGTAAACCATATAAACCGGCCAGTTTTAGGTGATAAAGCCAAACTGTGTTATTATTCCTCCATTACCAAACCTGAATCTGACTCAAAAGGACTACCCGCCCAACCATGGAACTGAAAGAGATTACCACCGGCAGGCGTGAAAACGGAGGCTCGCCCATTTTTACGCTGCAAAGGGTTCAAATCGGCCTTATCTTTGCGGCCTACCTGTTCGTAGGTCTGAACAGCGGCGCTTTTGGGGTAATTTTGCCCTATTTAAGCAACACCTACGGCCTGGATAAAGGTACGACCGGACTGTTATTCCTGGCCGGGTCAGGCGGCTATGTAATGGCCGCCTTTGTAAGTAGCTGGCTGTCGTTACGGCTGGGGCTGCGCTACTTTATCGTAGTCGGGCTGGGCCTGTTCTGTCTTGGCAGTTTTACGATGGGCATCCAGGCCCCCTTTCTGCTGGTGCTGGTGGCCCGACTCTTATTGGGGTTGGCGATGGCAACCCTCGAAACGGGCGGCAACTTCTACGTGACGGCCTTACCCCGCAACACAGCCCTTTTGAACTATCTGCACGCCCTGTTCGGGGCCGGGGCTTTACTCGGTCCGATTGTGGCAACTTTATTAGTCGGGTGGGGCTGGCAGTTGGTCTTCTGGCTCTGGCTAATCCTGGGCAGTTTACTGGTGCTGGGCTTCTTTATCGCCTTCCGGCGTTTGCCCCCGGCGGTCGAGTTGGCCCCGGTCCATCCCGATAATCCGGGAGCCGGGGGTCTCATGTGGAAGACCATGCAGTTGAGCGTGGTCTGGTGGGCCGTGCTTTTCCTGCTGCTGTACGTGGGCGGCGAGAGCAGCGTGGGAAGCTGGACTTACACCTATCTCAGCCAGGGTCAGCACCTCGAAACAGTCCTGGCGGGTGGGCTCGTCAGCGTCTACTGGCTGGGCCTGACGTTAGGACGGCTGGCGATGGGCTGGGCGACCGGCCGGATGCATCTTTCAGACCGGTTTATGCTGCTGGGCTGCGTGGTAGGTTCGGGATTTGGCATCCTGCTTATCTGGGGCGGGGCAAACCAACCCTTCGTAGTCGGCCTGGGGCTGCTCATCACCGGTTTTTTCTACGGCCCTATCTACCCGACCACCCTGGCTTTAATCTCTCGCATAATTGCCCCGGTCTTTGTCCCCAGCATGATTGCCCTGCTGACCAGCCTGAGTATCCTGGGAATTGCGGTCTTCCCCTGGCTGGCCGGGGTCCTGTTCGACCAGGCTGGTTTAGGGATTTTTGCGCCTTACAACCTGGTCCTGGGCGGCACCATGTTGATAAGTGGATTAATTTTGCTGCGAAAAAAGCATGTTATTTGACCCGATTTTAGGGGTAGCTTTTATCGGTCCTTTATGTTATAACTGAGTAAACGGGCAAATGTATTTAGCGGAGCAGTTTACTATATGTACGACCTGACAGGTTTTGCTAACCGCAAAGGTAGAAGTTCCATCAAACATGAGAGAGCTTACCTGGCGGCAAAAACTTTGATTGGCTATTTCGGGTTACACAAGAACCCCTGGAATATAGTCGATGTCGGCCAGCTTTTAGAGAACTACGATTTGCGATTCCTGGACCTTCCCGAAGCCATCTGGGGTTTCACGCTGCTCCTTGACGATACCGCTACGACAATTGCCATCAACCAGAATTTGACGCCTGAACAAAGCCGCTATGTCGCGGTCCACGAAATCGGCCATATTGCTTGCGGCCATCCCAACCAGTTCCACAACTGTTTACAGGAGGAATGGCACCAGACCCAGGAGGAGTTCGAAGCCAACATCGTAGCCGCCTTTCTCTTGATTCCTCACACATTTATGGAAACCACCCTGACCCCCAACAATTCACCTCTGAGCGATGACGAGGTCGAAGAAATCGCCATGCACTACATGGTTCCACCCGACCTGGTAATCCTCCGCCAGGAACTATATAACCTCGTAAATTACTAAATCCTCCCCTGGTTATGGTCCCCACCTATTCGATTCTCTAGCTGTTTTCCTCAACTTTCTCAAAGAAAACCGCCTTATTCCAACGTCAGCCAAAGCTTTTCACCCTATCATTCTGAGCGTAACGAAGCAGTCGCACTGCACACTCAAAGGACATCTAAGCCACTTTGGCATAACGCAAGATCCCCGACTCTTCTAGCCCGAATTGGGTCAGGTCAAAACCTGAAACTGCCTGAGATGCGGGACAGGTGGTGTCTTTTCGTAACGCCATCGGCGCGAGATTCCGTAAGCCGCCGTTTGATAGTGGGAGGTCTTCTTTCTAGAAGCGGCTTACGGAATGACATGCCAAGGGCTATTTTTAAATGAGGAAGCCATATTGATGGGCAGAGCTTCATTTTATCGAAACTTTCCTTGAGGGTAAGGCACTATTGTAGTATTTTTTTGATAGAACCTTTGCTCGAACGAAATACACAAAAAACTCAACCATGCAAAAAGCGCAATTTTCCCCGTAAAAGGTAATTGCGCTTTTCTTGAAAAATTCAAAGTTGGACGAGGCTACTTCTTCTTGCTAAAGATGTAGAGGATAGCTCCGAAAAGAATGATGCTCCAATAGCTGATGACCCGGTCGAGGATGGCGACCGACCCGGCCAGGTTCTTCTCAACCCCGAAGGTGGTCAGGACAAAGACCATCGTCCCTTCGACCGCGCCCAGGCCCGCCGGGGTGAACGGAATGGTGGTCAGGAGTGAGCTCGCCAGGGCGATAAAGACAATCACCGACAGCCCCAGGTTGATATTCAAACCCTGCAACACGCAGTAAAGTCTTGCCCCTTCGCACAACCAGATAATCATGGTATAGCCATAGAGTTTTAACTGGGTATTGCGGTGGAACGAGCTGACCGTCCCCTGCTGGAACCGGTGGAACATGGTGCGGAAGCGGGCCGGGATAATCCGTTCGATATAGTGACTGGCAAACCGCAACGCAACCAGCCCCGCGATTATCGCGCCGACCAGAATCAGGCCAAAGACAAAGACCAGTGAAATATCGCTAATCTTGCTTTCGACGCTCGAAAAAGCCACCAGGCCGCCCAGGCACAATAGCCCGAAAAGGACCAGCACATCCGCGATACGTTCGGCGAAGATAGTGCCGAGGGTGCGACTAAAACTGGCGTTAGCGTTCTTTTTTAGCAGGTAACCCCGGTAGGCGTCACCCAGTTTGGCCGGGACCAGGCAGTTAACGAACCAGGAAAGAAAGATAATCTCGATAAGGGTCGGGATTTTTGGGATCTGGACGTTTTTCTCTTTCTGGAACCCGGCGCTGTTAAGGAGCAACCGCCAGCGATAGCCGCGGGCCAGGAAAGCGGCGTAATAGACCACAAAAGCCGCCACCAGCCAGAGTGGTTGGACCTTGCTAATATTGGTCCAGATGACCCCAAAATCAATTTTTATTGTCAGGACGAAAAAGATTACGATGGCGATACTGACCGCAAACCCGGCCAGGGTTTTGATGTCAAAAAGGCGGTCTTTGAGGGAAATACGCGGGACATAACTTTCGGCTTCAGATTCCTGTTCTTCGAGGACTTCCAACTCGGCGTCCATGGCCGCGTCGGAACCGGCGGGGTCGGAATTGGGCGGTACCGGGCGCAGGTTACCCGGCCTTTGCTGACCTAATATTTCATCTTCGGTAATTGACACTGCTTGTTCTTCTCTCCTGTTGCGTTTTAACACCATTACTCTCGCCCCTCGCGAGCATACCACTCGAAGAATTGTTGATAGCCCTGGCTGAGCGGGATTTCCGCGCTGAAATTGAGAAGGCGGCGGGCTTTCGAGGTATCGGCAAAAGTAACCGCCGGTTCTGTGGCCGGGCGTTCAAGGTAATGTATATTGGCCTTTTTCCCCAGGGCTTCCTCGGCGGCCTGGATGAGGTCCATCTCGGTCTGCGGATGACCGTTCCCCAGGTTGATAATTTCGTAACCGAGCGGAATATCCAGGGCGGCCATAATCCCGCGCATGGTATCGGCCACAAAAGTCCAATCGCGCCGGGCGGTGCCATCCCCAAAGAGTTTAATCGGCTCGCCCTGGTCAATCGCCCTTGTAAAGAGGGATACCGCCATGTCGGGCCTGTTGCGGGGGCCGTAGACGGTAAAAAAGCGCAAGGCCGTCACCTTCAACCCGTGCAGGTGATGGTAGGTGTAGGCCAGCAGTTCGGCGCTGCGTTTGGTGGCGGCGTAACTCGAAATCGGGGCGTCCACCCGGTCATCCTCGTTGAAGGGGACACCGTTATCGGGCCGCCCGCCATAGACCGAGGACGAACTGGCAAAGACAAACTGCGGCACCTCGTACATGCGGGAGAGTTCCAGCAGATTGAGAGTACCTTTAACGTTTACTTCTTCGAATAAGAGGGGATGCTTGAGCGAGTAGCGGACATTCGCCATCCCGGCCAGGTGACAAATTTTATCGGGGTGTTCTTTCTCGAAAATAGCTTTGAGGCCGTCGAAATCCCGGATGTCGGTCCGGTAGAGGGTATAACCAGCGGTCCGGGAAGCAGTCTGGATGTTGCGTTCCTTACGAAGGGGGTTATAAAAATCGTTGAAATTGTCCACGGTGCAAACTGTGTCACCGCGGGCAAGTAGGGCCTCAGCCAGGTTGCTGCCAATGAAACCGGCGGCGCCGGTCAGCAAAATCTTCAATTCGGTCTAAACTCCGTTCCTACGCCCCACCAACCTGCTTATAGTCAGGCAGAGCCTTCTCCTCACCTTTAGGGGCTTTATCCAACCGGTTCACCAGGTAAAACAAAGCCAGCAGGCAGCTCCATTGAATGCCCATATTTAGAACGTGCAAATCCTCGAAAATGTTGTGGACGGCGACGGCCATTATTGTCCCAAACGCGCCCCACGCCACGTACCGTAAGGCTGTATCTTTCGTGCGGACCGCTGCACGCAAGCCCTGAGCGATGCCGCACCCCAGGAGGAAAAGATAAGCCACCAGGCCAATTGTACCTGTTTCGGCGGCGGCCTGTATATAGTAGTTATGGGCGTGGCCGCGTGAAACCTTCCAGAAAGGCGCGTTAAAATCGGTATAGCGCGCATTGTAGTTGCCGATACCGACACCCAGGAAGGGATTGGATAGGTACATGTTGCCGCCCGCCTGCCACATCGCCATGCGTTCGACCTCGGCAAAATTGTCCGGCGTGACCGCGACATCGCGGACATCAAACGGCGTTAGCGAATCGATCTGGGCCAACCGGCCAAAAGTGCTTAGTGGAATGACCTCGGTCTGGACCCCGGCCAGCACCAGGATAATTATACCAAGCGCCACGAAGATGACTGGCAGCGCCTTTTTACCGCGCACCAGCACCATTATAACCAACGCGAACCCGATGCCAATCTGGGCTCCCCTGGAAGCGGCGGCTTCGAACCCCAGCAAGATAAAAACAATTCCAACCGCCAGCAAGATAAACAGGCTGAAAATCTTAAAGAACCGGTTATTCAGGGCCGGGCTGTAGCGCGTGGCCCAGGCACGGGCGGTTTCGTTGCGGCGGACAAAAACCAGCAGCAAGATTGCACCCAGTAGCGGCAATCCCATTTCGAGATAACCGCCGTAGGAATTGGGCATTTCAAAGGTGCCACAGGCCCGCGAGATGTCGGCGCAGCCGATGAATTTTTTCTGGACGGTTTCGTAGTGCAACTGGGCCCAGCCAAGCAAACCCTCCGCGACCGGCCCGGCGCAAAGACACCCGACCAGTACCCAGAGTTGCTTACGGGTCTGGATGACCGTAACAGCCAGCAGATAGGCAAAACTGGCAATCAACCAGCGCGAAATTTCGTTTAGGCCATCGCTCGTGCTTTTAGCGACCGTCAGGGAGACAAACATTACCAGCAGGTAAAGACCGTAGAAGGGCAACAAGAGCGGGGTGGGACGCGGTATAAAAGGCTGTTTGGTCAGGATACGGTTGCAGAACCAGCCTGACAACGCCAGCAGCACGGCCAGTTGGGTTAAGGTCACCTTCGAGCCGCCCAGGCTGAGACTGGTATAAGCCTGACCCGGCACCGACAGCACCAGCAAATACAGGCCGAATTCAGGCCGTCGCGAAACCAAGAGGAAGGCAGCTACCCCGGCTACCAGGCCAATAACCACGAAAGGCGATTGGGTCAGCAGGAGGAACCCCAGGACCAGCACCCCACAGGCCGCCAGGATATTTAGTCCGTTAAACGTTGAACGTGTGCCCATAAAAGGCACGTTGAACGTGGAAAACTTACGAAATATCAAAATGCTAATTTATATCCAAAAAATTAAAACTTACCAAGATACTCAATATAGTTGGGTCAAAAACTACGTTTAACGTTGTTTCGCGCCCTTTAGGGTGAACGTTTTACGCATTTTTTTCTTTAAGCTGGCGCTGCCCGGCCTGGCTCCTGAAATACTCAATCGTCTTTGCCAAACCTTCATCCAGCGAGACTACCGGCTCCCAGCCCAGTTTGGCGCGGGCCTTGGTAATATCAGGGCAACGCTGGTTGGGGTCGTCCACCCGGCCCGGTTGGTAAACCAGTTCCACCTCGGGATTGCAAATCCGGCGGACCGTTTCGGCAAAATCGAGAATTGTGCGTTCGTCGGGGTTGCCCAGGTTAATGACCTCGCCTTTGGTGCCATCCGTGAACATGGCCGCCAGCAACCCGCGCACCAGGTCGGAAACATAGCAGAAAGAGCGGGTCTGGCTGCCATTGCCGTAAATGGTTATCGGGCGGCCTTCCAGGGCCTGGTTCACAAAGTTAGGGACCACCCGGCCATCCAGAGGGTCGTTGCGGGGGCCGTAGGTATTAAAGAGACGAACAATCCGGGCGTCCAGGCCGAACTGCCGGAAATACTCCATGGTCAGGCTTTCCGAGAACCGCTTGCTTTCATCGTAGCAACTGCGCGGGCCGACCGGGTTGACGTTCCCCCAGTAATCCTCGCGCTGGGGGTGCTGGAGCGGGTCGCCATAGGCTTCCGAGGTCGAGGTCACCAGGAATTTCGCGCCGTGCTGCTGGGCCAGTTTTAGCATGTTGTGAGTGCCAACCGAGTTCACCAGGTGGGTTTCAATCGGGTGAGCGCTGTAGCCGACCGGGCTGGCGGGACTGGCGAGGTGAAAAATGGCCTCGACCGGGGCGGTTAACCCGGTGAAAGGCTCGACAATATCGTGTTCGTGAAACTCGAACTCAGGGTGGTCGCGATAATCTTCCATGTTGCCGGGGCGACCGGTGATAAAGTTGTCCAGCACAATGACATGGTGGCCCTCGGCCAGTAATGCTTCAGTCAGATGGGAACCGATGAACCCTGCCCCACCACTAATTAGGATTCTCAAACGATATTCTCCTTAATACGGTCCCCGGCGGTCGAGGCAGTTTGCCGGGCCTCGCGCCTGAGTATTTCCAGCATCGCGCAACTTAAACAGAAAATGATTGCCAGGTCTATTACAAAGAAAGAGTTATCTACCATCCCATGAACCACGAAATCCACCATACTGCCAAACAGGCCCAGGGTCAGGGCCCGGCGCAACCCGGCGGTACCGCTGCCCGGTTTTTCGACAACGGGTTTTTCGACAACGGGCTTTCCCCCGTCCGCGCGGCCTAAAGAGACACCCGGTTTTAGCAGCGTCCGGCTCCAGGCAGTCTTAAAGAAAGTAAAGAGCAACCAGATCAAGAGTAACGGCCCTAGTATACCTAATCTCAGCCAGAAATCCAACACCATGTTATGGGGATGGGAAGTAAAGCGTTCGGTCCAGGCCAGGGGGTTGACATACTGCGGGTTATAGACGTACAGAAACTGGTCCAGGCCAATGCCGGTCAGGGGATGGTCTTTGATTATGTCAATCGCGGACTGCCAGATGTATAGTCGGGTGCTGCTGCTACCCCCTCCCGTAAAAAGGCTGGTAATCCGCTCGATTTTGATAAACGGCACCGCCGCCAGAGCCAGCAGGGCCAGCACACCGTAAGCTATCAACCACCGCCGCGACCCGATGACCACGAACATACCGAGGAAGGCCGCCGCCACACCGAGCCAGGCTCCCCGCGAGTACGAAAGAAAGAGGGTTGCCAACAGCGGTATGAGGGCCAGGGCGTACAGCTTCACCCGCCAGGACGGGTTCTTCCAGAGCCGCCAATCGCCCCCGTTAAAGAAAAGAGGGAGACACGCGGCCAGGGGTATCACCCGCCCCAGGAAAAGCCCCAGGTTGTCAGGATGGCTGTAGACCGAGCAAATCCGCACCACCCCTTCAGTCTTGATGGCGCACCCGGTTGTAGTAGCCGTGATTAAATCGGAGGTGCTGGCCGCCTGTAGCGGGAAAAGCTCCTGGATTAAGCCATACCCGGCCACCACGACCCCGCCTGCGACCAGAAAATCGAACAGGCGAGCGACAGCCGGGGCTCCTTGCTTGCCCAGGATTGCCAGGGCCAGCAGGAATAAAGCCAACGGCTCGATGATAACCAGGCGGTACTCCCGGATGGCTTCCTTGAGATGTTCCGGGAACGGGTTTAATAGCGAGATGGTCGCCAGGATTAGCAGGACGGCCAGCGGCCAGAAAAACGGCCCTTGCCGCCGGGTCCAGGCCCAAACTTTCGCGGGCGAGAGGGATTTTGCCGGGCGGTTTCCAGTTTGCCACTGGCGCACGGCTTGCCAGGCCCAGCCGACCACCCAGGCCGCTGCCAGTTCGACGATTATTACCTCGGAGAGGGCAAATTCGAGAGTGCCACCGGAGCGCAAATTGCGCGGATGCAGGTAGAACGGAGCCGTAAAGAGAGCCAGCCCGACCGCAAAGTCTGGCCGGATAAAACAGAGGGGGAAAAACAAAACCGCCCCCAGCAGAGCCACCGGGACAGGTGGCACGTAGTAGAAAATAGCCAGGGCAATAACCATGGCCCAGGGAGCCCACTTTTGGCGCTCCACCCAGAAATTCCGGCGCACGTACCCACCTCCCACGACCAGGCCGCGACCCGCTATTGGGGTCAGCCAGGCCACTCCCCGGCCCAGCCCGATAAACAGGGACACGCCACTCACCAGCGCCCCGACCCCACATACAACCAGCCCCAGCACAATCAGCCAGGCAAAATGGTTGTCCCGGCTGATGTAAAAGCTATCTATAAGACCGGGCGAGAGGCCCGAAATTTCGGCCACATGGGTCGAATCGGACAGACCTTCGGCCAGGGTCACACGGGCCGCTGCGCCGGTATAGCTTATCGAATGGGTGTCTTTACCGTCAACGGTTACTTTAACATCGAAAGTAGGTGCTCCGGTCGCAGCTTTTAAGACCAGTTCGGCCCGTTCACCCTGGAAGGTCAGTTTGAGGTTTGCGCCGCTCGGCTGGCCGTCCGGTTGCAAGGCCGGGTCGTTGGCCGCCGGGTGCCACCCGGTATAGGCGATATTGGCCCTGGTGGTGTTGTACTGCTGGAGGGCGGTATAGGCCGGGCGCGGCGTGAAATCCTCGTTGACAATCGTAAAATAACGGGTCGGCGAGTTCACGGTCAACCCCTCGGTGTTGTCGGGCCGGAAAAACCAGACGTTAATCACGCCGACCCAGGGCCATTCCTTACGGACCCGCTCAATACCCTGCACCAGATAGTTGGCCTGCTCCTGCTCGGTGACGCTCTTGCCCCAGTTGGTCTGCTTCTGGGCGTCAGACCAACTCGCCGGAACCGAGACCCAGCCATATTCGGCGGCCCATGCCGGTTTATTCCCGTCCCCGTTTTGAATCATCACCTGGTGAATCGAGGCCGGACGGTTCAGGTTGATGCGTTTGAGGTCGATAAACTTTTTACCCTCAAACTGGGGGTCCGGCTGGATAAAGCGAAAGTCGGGCGAATAACCCAGGCCATAAAGCTGGACCGACAGGATGTCAAAGTAGTTCCCAGCCCCGGCTTTATACATACGGTCGAGAAATTCCAGGTCGTTCATGTTGGGCGACAGGGCGTTGGTCGGGGCCAGGGGCGCGGCCAGGACTTTAGCTGCCGGGTCGCCCGCCTTGATGCTCTTGTAGGCTCCCTTGAGCAATTCGGCGTAGCGTTCGGGGTTCACCTGCTGGCCGTTCCACTCGCTTTCGAGGTTCGGCTCGTTCATTACCTGGTAATACTCGACCTTGCCTTTGTAGCGGGCCGCCACCATCCCCACGAACTTGTAATACTCGTTGTAATCGTCGGGCGGGCCGGTCTTGTTCTTTTTGTCGTCGACGCTCATGCCTTCCATGGCCTGTAAACGGTAAAAAGAAGGAGGGCGGTCGAGCCGGAACAGGACCTGCAACCCCCGGTCGCGGGCTTTATCCACCAGTATATCGAAACGCTCCCAGTCGTACTTCCCCTTTGCCCCCTCAACTTCTTCCCAGGGCAAAATCTGCCGGATGTAGCCAAAACCCCCGGCCTTCACCATATCGAGCGTTTTATCTATGTTGGGGCTGTTAGGGTCGGCTTCGTGATCGAGCAGGACGTTAACGCCGATTGGGGTCGCGCCAAGCTGCCCGGCGGTGACATCCTGGACCTGGTCGAGTTTGGTCCCGTAGGCGACACCGTAATTAAAGAAAAGGTCGGCAAAAGCGGTCCCGGCCAACCCGGCCAGGAAGACCAGTAGCAGGATAAAAGATAATACCGTGAGCAAAAAAGGGCGCCGTCTGAAGAAAGGGCGCTTCGAGGCAGGTGAAACATTGGGTCTGGAAACGGGCTTTTGCTGGTCGCTAATCACACTTGTTTCTGGTTAGTTCAGGTGACCGCAGAGGTCTTGGGCTAATTTCAGGCCGAGTTCCAGGGTGAGTGTTAAAAACCGGGGAACTTCAGGGAAGGTCGGGGCGGCGCCGCCTTTACGCCTGATTATAGCATAGCCGGTAGGTAGTAGCCAGCAGGCAGTAATCAGTAGTTAGAGGTCAGAGGTCAGTAGCCAGTAAATGCTGCGTGCGTGTAAAGTCAGGTCTTGCAAAATTATAAAACCGCGCCCCGGCTAACTACCACCAACCTCTAACTCCTGCCCTCTAGCTTCTGCCTTCTGACTTCTGACTACTGTTCTCGGCAAATATTCGAAAAGCAGCCCTCCAAAGATAAAAAGTTCGCCCACAAAATACTTGCAATAAGAGTAATCGGTCAGAAGCTTGACCCAGAGCGCCTCCTGGTCAATTCTGCGCACCGTGAAAGGCCCGTTTTGCAAATCGGGGAGCGCAATTAATAGCAGGCCGAAAATGAGCAGCGGCATCGAAATTCTTGAGTTAAGCTGGCCGGGATGAGTAAAGTAGTAAACCGGCAGGAAAAAGAGCGGGATAACCCAGATAGTGTTCATCATCCAGGTAAGCGGGCTTGCCATCAAAATTATCACCAGCACCATCTGCCAGAAAAGAAATTCCGGGCGGGGCGGCAACATAGACCGGGTTCCAAACCAGGGTCCGGCCTTATGCCAGAATTCCCAGGCCAGGACCACCAGGAAGAAAACCACCAGGACACCTGCCGAGACCAGCGACATGTTCAAATTCAGCCCCAGGTTGGTAAATACCTGGTTCACCGCCTTGGATAGGCTGGCGTTGTCCTGGAACTCAATCGTCGCCACTGCATAAATAGTATCATTTTTGGTGACATAGTGGCCGGTGCCGCCCTGCACTTTGACAAAATCGGACCGGGGAAGTTGCTGGGCAGGAGTGCCGTTCTCGCCGTTGGCCGAAATCCGGGGAAACTCGGTAAAGACATACTGGAAGGTATTGTCTACCCCGTTAAAGAGCAGGGTCAGGGCGACAATCAGGACACCTCCCGCGAGATAGCCAAGAGTGGCCTTAAGTTGTTTTCTGAGCAGCAAAAACGGGATGAGATAGACGCAGTTCAACTTTAAGAGGGTGGCAAAAGCCAGCAATATCCCGGCGGCGATGGCCCACTGGGGCTTTTTGAGCAGGACAAACAAGGCGGCGGAAACCAGGAGCAGGGTTATGGCGTCAACCTGGCCGCGTTCGACAAAGGGAGTCAGGGGAAAGAAAAAACCAACAAAGACCAGGGCAACCGGCCACCAGTTTATTTTGTCGCCTGGTTTGTTGAAAGTCTTTACAAAAAGGAACATAGAAAACGCCAACCCTGCCAGGCTGATAATGGTCCAGGCCAGTTTTGCGTCGGGATAGCCGAGCAGGGCAAAAGGGCGAAAAAGGGTCGCCGCCAGGGGTGGATAGAGAAAACGGCTGAACGTGTAACGGTCAAAGCCATCCCAGACCGTCGGGATAATCCCCACGTTATTTTTGTAGGGGTCGAGGCCGTGATTCAGGGCATCTCCGGCGGTATAAAAAGCCGAGAAATCCATCTGCAAATCATCGTGAAGATAGGTGGCGGTTACCGTAACCACCCGGTAGAGGGAAAAGATTACCAGGATGAGAATTACCAGCCCGGCGGCGATTTTACCAAATCCCAGGTTGCTAAACTTAGTCCTGGCCTTGAAATAAAGTTGATTTACCACTCTGGCATACCTTTTCAAACATCGGCGATTGATGCGACAAACCCTGTCGGCAAATAATTGGAAAGCAGTCTGGTGATTTAAGGACCCTAAAACTATAAAAAAACCTTTCGCAATAAGCTAGAGGTAAATCCGTATTAGTTGTGCGCGATTCCGACTTTTTGAACCAATATAAAAAGAGCCGGCCCAGGAACCACAAGCGGCGTTGCTTATTGCTCCTGGGCCAGCAAAGATTTGATTTTAATAAACTCAGGTGGGAGCGGAATTGCGGGTACTTTCGATAAAAACCTGCCGGATAACCCCCAGCAGAATTTCGACATCACTCTTTGGCACAAAGGCCGCCGCTCCCGCCGAACGGGCCGCTGCCTGGGTAGCCGGGTCGTCCTGGATGCTCAAAATAACCACCCTGCATTCCGGGCTAACCTGGCCCATGAGCGAGGTAGCCGTGAGACCGTCCATACCCGGCATATTCAGGTCCATCAGGGTTATGTCGGGGTGAAGCAGGGCGGCCTGTTGCAGGGCTTGCTCCCCGTTTTTGGCCTCGCCCACCACCAGGAAATCCTTTTCGACCCTGAACTGCAATTTCAGGGAGGTCCTCACATTATTCTGGTCATCCGCAATTAAAACTTTAATCATTCCATTTCGATTTTCTCTTATTTACCCCTTCTAATTCAGGAGTGTACCATTTAAGACGATCGGAAAAATCATGCGGGAGGATGAATCTAAAGTTTAATTTGAAGGATAGGCCGTTCCTTCGATAAGAGGATGAACCAACTCCTACTTTTGGAGGATTTAGCAAGACCCCGGCGTCAATCCCTGGCGGCCTGACTCAAGCTTAAGCGGGGCAGCGGCACGTCCAGGCAAACCCGGGTCCCCTCGCCCGGCTTGCTCTCAATCGAAAGTTTGGCCCCCGGCAATTTCTGGGCGCGTTCCTGCATGGTGTGTAACCCATAATGCCCGGAGAAATCGCCCTCCGGCTCAAAACCAATGCCGTAATCCCGGACCACCAAACGGATAGCCTGGCTGTCCCAGGTCAATTCCAGTTCGACCCGCTCACTACTGGCGTGCTTAACAACGTTATGTAAAGCTTCCCTGGCGACCCGGTAAAGGGCTTCCTTGTATTTAAGGGGTAGTTCCGGCTCGGTCTCCTGGCTGAACCGCACCTCCACCTCAAGATTGTAGCGGTCTTTCAGGGCGACAATCTGTTTTTGCAAAGCGCCGAGCAGACCCTCTTTTTCGATAGATTCGGGGCGAAGGTCGAAAATGAGCGCCCGCATTTCGTCCAGCCCGCCTTTCGCCAGCGCAATCAAATAGTTGACGGTCTCTTTAGCTTCGGATAGCTGTTCTTCCTGCAAGAAATTGCGGAGGGCGCGAGAGCCAAGCTGGATACTGAAAAGGACCTGGGAGGTCGAGTCGTGCAGTTCGCGGGCCAGGCGCTGGCGTTCTTCCAGCGCGGCAATATCCTGGGCCTGGTCGTACAGGCGGGCATTTTCAATCGCGGTCGCTACCTGGGTGCCGACCGCCTGGGCCAGTTGAGCGTGATAAGGGGTGTAGTAGCCCGGCTCGTGATAATTCAGGACGAGCAAGCCCACTACTTCTTCCTTCACGACAAGCGGTACATACATAACCGAGCGAAAAGACGTTTCGTCCGAAACTTCGCGCCGGAATGCTTCAGCCGCGCTCGGGCTATCCGAGAAATCGTCCACGATGAGCGGGGTGGGGGTAGCAGCCGACTCGGCAGGCCAGGGAGAAAGAGCATTTAACCCGGCGACCAGGCTGTTCAGTGAAACCGGGGCAACCGGCAAGGAGGTATCGAGGAGACTAAAAGAGCCATCCTTGTGCCGACGGTAGAGGCTGAATAAATCGAAATTCATCAGCTTATTCAACTGCCCGGTCAAAACCCCTTTGATGGAGGGCAGGTTCAGGTTGGCGGCCACGTTTTGCGAAATTTCCAGCAAGACGCTTAACTCGGCGGTCCGGCGGGCCACCCGTTCTTCCAGCAGTTGAAAAGCCTGGACCCGTTCGGTAATGTCGCGGATAAAGATGGTATAGAATTGCTGCCCGTCCGTCTCAACCTGGGATACGGTAGCCTCAACCGGGAACTTTTCCCCGCTCGACCGCAGGGCATAAAGTTGGTCCGAGGAACTTATAGGACCGCTAGTGTCGGCAACCCGGTTAAAGTTGGCGGTATAAAAATCGGGGTGGCCGGGGTTTAAAAGGGCCGGGATAAGGCGGTCGAGACCCTGCCCGAAGACCTCGCCGGAGCTATAGCCAAAAAGGTTCTCTGCCGCCGGGTTAAAATTCACAATCCGGTGGCTGGCATCAACGGTTATGATAGCATCCAGGGCCGCCGTAACAATCTTACTCAACCGGGCCTGGCTGGACTGGGCCTCGCGTTCGAGACGTTTGCGCTCGGTAATATCGGTCGAAATCCCGCCGACCGCGTAAATTTTCCCGGTATCGTCCCGGACCGGAAATTTTACTGACAGGACCGTATGCAAGCCATCCTTCAAAGAATATTCTTCCTCGATTTCCAGTGGCTTCCCGCTTTCCAGCACTTTCCGGTCGTTTACAAACCCCTGGCCGGTTTCATCCTGGGGGAAAAGCTCCTGGCCGGTCTTACCGATAGCGTTGGTAGGGTCCAGGCCAAAGCGCTGCTCGATCTGGCGGTTAATCAGAAGATAGCGGCCTTCGGTATCCTTCAAGTAGATGCTGGTGGTGGAATTATCCAGGATGGACTGGATTTGCTGGGTCTGCTTTCGCAGGATTTGCTCTTGTTCTTGAAGTTGGGCCGTCCGCTCTTTGACCCGCTGTTCCAGGTGCGAGTTTAAGAGGCGGACTTCTTCCTCGGCCTGGGTCTGTTTTGCCAGGACCGCTTTTAGCTCAATCGAGTGGGCCTGTTCCTGTTCAAGTTTTTCGGCCAGGGTGGTTTCGGCGCGGGAACGCAGCCGGGAGACCATTATCACGATTAAGGGGGCGCTCAAAATCAGGACGACTACCTGGACAATATCCTCGGTCCGGTAGAATAGCAGGCCGCCAGGGGTCACCAGTTCAATCAGGTGATAAAGTGTCGTCAAACTGACGCTGAGCAGGGCCGAGGAAAGCCCGCCTGTAAAAGCAGTATAGACCAGGATGAGCAGGAATATCGGAGTCGAGATTGGCAGGTGGTAATCGGTTAAAAGGGCCAGCCCAGAAAGCAATCCCGCCGCGACCACAATCAAGAAAGGGCCGCTCCACCAGCGCCAGTCTCTTAACTGGTTTCGATTAAAACTTTTGAACATGATTTGTGACCGGGAGGTTAAACTTCCGGCTCCTGGGAAATATTAATCAAACCCAGGCGGGTCGCCTGGTAGGCGGCCTGGGTCCGGCTCTGGACACCCAGCTTGGCTAAAAGGTTGCTGACGTGACTTTTGACAGTGGTTTCGCTGACATTCAGGGTGTGGGCAATTTCTTTATTCGACTGGCCCTGCGCCAACAGGGTAATAACCTCAAGCTCACGTTTACTCAACTCTCTGACGGCGGGCGGTTCCGGCTCGCGCATCCGCTGCATCAGGCTGGCTATCGCCCTGGTCGAGAGTTGTATCTGCCCGGCGGCGGCGGCTTTGATGGCCTGGTTTAGCTCCTGGCTCTCGGTGTCTTTGAGAATATACCCGATGGCCCCGGCCTGGACCGCCTTTGCCACCGAAACTTCTTCCAGCACGCTGGTCAGGGCCAGCACCTCCGTATCGGGCAAATCCTTGCGAATCTGGGCAATTGCCTCAATCCCGTTCATCACCGGCATCATCAAATCCATGAGGATTACATCCGGTTTGAGGCGCTGGGCCTGGATAATTCCTTCCTGTCCATTGGCCGCTTCCCCGACTACCTCTATATCCCGGTCCTGGCCGAGCAGCAAGCGCAAACCTTGCCGGACAATCCGGTGGTCGTCCACAATCAACACCCTGACAGCCACAATCTCCCCCTTACCCTGTCTATTTTCTGCATGCCATGATTCCCCAGAAAACCTTCTTCAAATTTGATTATACCTTGCTACTTAAACACCTTACAAACTTCTTTCAGCTTCTTTAATTTAACCTTTATCCCTGGTTCCCCTTTTTCGGGGACCGGATTGGATGGTACCCCTAAATAACCATTGAAATAAAACTTTGTATGCCAAATATGAAGGAAACTTTTAGATTTACTAAAAATGCCTTTGCAACTTCTTAGCAAAATCAACATAGTAGTTTGCTAAGTTGGTAGTGAAATTATTTAAGAAGAAAGAATCTGCTGAATCCATGGAAAAATAAGATGTTGGAATCGAAAGGAAAGATGTATGCCCATTTTTAGCCCTCAAAAAGGAAAAATCAAAGCTTTTAGCATGGTGGCGGTGTTTAGCATGCTGGCTTTGCTGGTGGCGCTAAGTTTCTCGACAAAACTCGCCCAGGCAGACGCTCCCGCCGCCATGCTGACCCTGAATAACACGACCCTGACCCTGGGCGTTTCCCCGGTAGTGACCGGGACCGGCTTTACAGCGAACGAGTCGATTGCCCTCTGGTTGACCGCCCCCGACCAGACCGTCCGGTATTACGGCCAGGGCAAGGCCGACTCGGCGGGAAACCTGCTGAATTTCTCCTATACGCCCGACCCTAAAGTCTATACCGGCTATTCCCAGGCCCAGTTAGCCACCCTGCAAGTTAACCTGCCGGGCATGTGGTCCCTCACCGCCCAGGGCCTGACCAGCGGCGCGGTCGGTATCGCCAACTTTAAGGTGCTGACGCCCACCGTAAACGCCACTATTACCAATGTCAGCGGAAACATGGTTACAATTCAGCTTGGCGGGACATTCTTCTATGCCTACGAACCGGTCGGACTCTGGCTGACCGAGAGTAGCAGTGGGGCGGTAATCCCCTTACCAACCATGCTTACCAATGGCATCGGGGTCTTCCCGAACAACGACAATGTCGACGGCGCCAACGTCACAACCGTTATTTTTAACAGCAACGGGACGACCGGACCCTACATGCTCACCGCTTACGGCAATTACAGCACCCAAAGGGTTGTTATCCCCGTTACAACGAATTAAATCCAGCTTTAGAGAGGGAGCGCCAGGGTTGTCGCTCCCTCTCTAAAGTATCCTTTGCATTTCAAAGCTGCAAGGCCCACCCGGCAGGTTTACAAAATTTTGTAAGCCTGCCGTTTTTGTTTCGAGCTCAAACCCCGCCACTTTTAACAAAAACATCCTTCAAAAGTAGGAGTAGTCTATCCTCATCTTGGATGAATTCTCCTCCCCCTTCATAAGAAGCATTTACAATCATCCTCCTGCATGATTTAACCGCCGCCCCAAACTGCTAAACTGCCCTCGTGAGCAAGGAAACGAACTCAAGATTTTAAATGTGCAAAACTGAGCCTGGAACACGCCCGGAGTCCGCTCTCCAAAATTCTCAAAATACCCAAATAAGAAAGATTGGCAACGAACCAAAACAAATGGAAAAAGGGTCTATGGTAGTTCAATTACACCCGGCCAACCCGGCGTATGCGCTGCTGGCGAAATCAAAACGGGTTCTACTTATTGACAATGACCAGTGTGACCTGGAATTGTTGACGAAATTTTGCAAAGAAGAAGGTTACGCGGTGCTTACGGCGCGGGACGGTCTGCACGGGTTGGCCCGGTTTCAAACCGAAAACCCCGATTTCGTCTTACTCAACCTGGTCCTGCCCGGTTTGAGCGGGACCGAGGTCTGCCGGAGAATCCGGCTCGAAAGCGAGGTGCCGGTTTTCTTTCTGAGCGCCTCGAACGACGAGGTGGATAAATTGCTTGGCTTCGAAATCGGGGCAGACGACTTTATCACCAAACCTTTTAGCCCGCGTGAGGTTATGGCTCGCATGCGGCTGAAATTCCGCCGGATGGAAAAAACTGTCAACCCGGCGGAATTTCCGTTTCAAACCGCCGGGACCGGTGGGCTGCCCGGCACCCACCTGGTGGTGGTTGGGGCGCTGGTTATCGAGCGTTACCGCCGGATTGTCCTCTATGCCGGGCAAATCGTCCCCGCTTTAACCAACAAAGAGTACCAACTGTTGCTGACCCTGGCGGGTGCCCCTGGCCGGGTCTTTAACATCCTCGAACTGGAAGAAGCCCTCTACAACTGCGACGACCCGATTGGGTCACGGGCTATCGGGGTGCACATCTCCAATTTGAGAGGCAAGCTACCAAACCCAAAACTCATCGAAACAGTTTACGGGGCAGGTTACAAATTATCGCAGGAGCAACCGGCGGACCTGCTGGCTAAACCCAAAATTAAATATGTAAAGGCCTAGCCGGGCCAGATTCTAAAGTTTTATTTTGAAGCGGTTATTAGAGTTTTAACAAATTTTTAGCAAGTTGTCGAAAATGCTTTGCTACTCTGATAACCATATATCCTGGCTAAAAGAGTGGTTTGAAGGACACTCCAAATATGCAACAAACCATCCCTAACACGGGGTAAAAAAGAATAATTTCGCCGGCTTTGGAAAATTATCCTCTAAGGTTATTTACTCCAAAAGCAGGGCAGGTTTACACGCCTGTAAGCCTGCCCTTTATGAAAAATAAGGAAAACCAAAAACCGATAGCACAGGAAATAAATCGAAAAAGAAAGACTCATTAAAGACCTGCTCAACCTGCGGAATTTGCGCCGGTTTTTAGCAAATCCACCAGACGTTATTCGAGATTTGAGGTTATTGACAATGGATGAACCCAAAAATGAAGCTCCGAACCCCGGAGCAACAAAACCGGAGGTAAGCAAAAACCAGCTTGCCCACACCCACGAGATAGAGATAAAGGAAGCCGGTAAAGTAACCAGCGCCGCCGATGCCGGGAGCGACGTGGCAACCCAGCCCGCCCCTTCCACCGAAGCGACCCATTTAGGACCGGTCACAGGGGGCGGGGCGCTCGGACCCCATGCTCAACCGGTCCGGCGACCTCGCCCGGCCCCCCGCAAACGCACCAGGCCCTGGGGCTGGCTATTGGTGGTGTTTGTAGCGGCAGCGGCAGGAGCGGGCACCTTTTTTTATGTCCGCAGCACCCAGACCAACCCGGCTTTTGTCGGTCAGACCGTCACCGCCTCCACTCGTCTTCCCATCACCGTCTCTTTAAGCTCTACCGGGCAGGTCCAGCCCAACGCCGACCAGAGCGTGACTTTTAGCACGTCGGGTACCATCACCAAACTTTATAAAAACCTGGGTGATACCGTCAAAGCGGGTGACACCCTGGCCCAGATTGACGATAGCAGCCTGCAAAACGACCTCAAAAGCGCCCAGGCTGCTTACGACCAGCAACTGGCGAATTACAACACGACCATAGCCGGGGCCACCCAGAAAGACCTCGAGGTAGCCCAGGCCCAACTCGATTCGGCTAAGGCCAGTTATGACCAAACAGTCAAAGGGACGGCCACGGCCCAGGACATCGCCAGCGCTAACGCCTCGATTGCCTCGGCCAACGGCCAGATTGGCACAGCCCAGGCTAACCTCAAGAGCGCCCAGGCCAAACTGGCCCAGGACCAGCAGGGCGGTAGCCCGTCCGATATTGCAGCCGCCAAATCGGCGGTGAGTTCGGCCCAGGCTGCCCTTGATAACGCCAAGGCCCAGCAGGCCAAGACCCTGGCCGGGAATGACGCCGCCACCATTGAAGCGGCCCAATCTTCTTACGACCAGGCCGTTGCCAACCAGCAGAAAACGCTTAGCTCCCTGAACCTGGCAATCGCCAGCGACCAGATGGCTAAACAGGAAGACCTCCTGGCCTTGCAGGATGCCCAGGAAAAATACCAGGAGCAGGTGACCGCCAACCGCAATGCCGACGGCTCCTTAAAATCTAACCTGACCCAGGCCCAGATTGACGCCGAAACCGCCGCGCTGCGGACGATGCAGACGGCCCAGGACACCTACAACAAAGCCGACCTGACGTTAAATGACGCCAATGTCCAGTTGCAGACTCAGACGGCCACCCTCCAATCGGCGGTAGATAACGCCAAGGCGCAGCTCGACAAAGCCAAGGCCGGACCGACCCAGGCCGATATTGCCGCGGCAGCGGCCCAGGTAGCCTCGGCCCAGGCCGGGCTCGACTCCGCCAACAAAGCCCTGATTGCCCTGACCCCGACCGACGCAACCCTCGCCGCCGACCAGGCTTCGGTGGCTTCGGCCCAGCAGTCTATTATCTCGGCCCAGGCCGGGGTGGCTTCGGCGGTGGCTAACCTGGCTAAACTCGGCGGGGGCACCCCGGATGCGATTACCCAGGCCAATTCTAACGTCAAACAGGCCCAGGCGACCCTGGACGACCTCAAAGCCGGTCCGACCCAGAACACTATTGCTATCGCCAAGGCTCAACTGGACGTGGCCCAGACTAACCTCGACAAAGCCAAGGCCACTCTCACTACCGCCACCGTTACCTCGCCAATTTCAGGCATTATCATCGCGGCCCCGATTGTGGTCGGCCAGCAGGTAGGTGCCTCGACTGTGGTCTATGAAGTGGTTGATACGAGCAGCCTGCACGTCGATGTAAACGTAGGTGAAACTGACATCTCCAAGATTACCGAAAATATGCCGGTGGCACTCAACCTGGATGGTATCCCTAACAAGAGCTTCACCGGGAAAGTCACTTTTATCTCGTCCAAGGCGACCGTGACCAGCAACGTCGTGAACTACACCGTTACCGTCACCCTCGACCAGGGCACGACCAACAGCCTGGTAAGCGCTTACCCGCAGGAATTCGCCAAGTTGTTGCAGCGGCCAAACGGACAAGGGAACGCAGGGAGGGGTAACGGGGCCAGCACCAATACCGCCACAGGTGGCGCGGCTACCAAACCCGGCGCGAACGCCCAAGGTAACGGTGGTGGATTTGCGGGCCGGGCAGGCGGGGCAGCACTGGCCTCGACCGGCATCTGCGGCTACACCCTGACCAGCGCCAACGCCCAGGCTATTCAGCCCAAAGTCGGTATGACCGCTAACGTCACCTTCTGTCTGAACCTGAAAGCGGGGGTCCTCTCAGTCCCCAACCGGGCCATCAAGACCCACCGAGTCAATGGGGTCACCAGCAGCTATGTAACCGTCCTGCTCGATGCTGCTACCGATAAGACCGAAAATGTAGACGTGGCAACCGGCCTGGTCGGTGACACTTACACCGAAATCACCGGCGGCAACCTCAAAGATGGCGACGTGATTGTGGTCAGTACGGCCAGCGGCGCGGCAGCCAGCACGACCTCGCCCCAGAACCGGCCCGGTGGCTTCGGTGGGGGCGGCTTTGGAGGAGGCGGCTTCGGCGGTCGAGGGGGTTAGAAATCTTACCTCAAAGATTACTTTAGAAAGGGTACAAGCTGATGATTAAAGTCACGGATGTGACAAAGACCTACTGGATGGGGGAAATTGAGGTAAATGCCCTCCGAGGAGTAACTTTCGAGGTCCATGATGGCGAGATGGTCGCCATCATGGGGCCGTCCGGCTCCGGTAAGTCCACCTTGATGAATATCCTGGGGGTGCTGGATACTCCTTCCACCGGCAGCTATACGATTGACGACGAAGAAGTGGCCCGCATGAGCGAGAGCCAGATGGCCGAGATCCGCAACCGCAAAATCGGCTTCGTCTTCCAGAGTTTCAACCTTCTACCCCGCCTGACCGCTATCGAAAACGTCGAACTGCCGATGCTCTATTCAGGATTGTTCAGCCGGGGAGAACGCTACGAGCGGGCGGCAGCGGCCCTCGAATCGGTCGGGCTAGGGGAACGGCTCGATCACAAACCGAAAGAGTTATCCGGCGGGCAGCAGCAGCGCGTAGCAATCGCCCGGTCGCTGGTGAATGACCCCACCATTATCCTGGCCGACGAGCCGACCGGGGCCCTCGACACCCGCTCGACCGAGGAAGTGCTGGGGATTTTCCAGAAACTAAATTACGAAGACGGCATTACGGTCGTCTTTGTCACCCACGAATCCGAAGTAGCCGACCACTGTCGCCGGGTAGTCCGTATCCGCGACGGCCTGATTGAAAGCAACGAACCAGTCCTGAATCAACGCTGGGTCTACCGGCCCCCGATGATGAATATTGCCGTACCTGCCCCTGCCTTAACGGCAGGTATAAAATAAACGGCAGGCGGATAAGAGCAGGTGTGAAAAAGCATGAACATTATTGAAAGTTTCAAAATCGCCCTGACCAGCCTGGCCTCCAACAAAATGCGGTCACTCCTGACCATGCTCGGTATCATTATCGGTGTGGGCGCGGTTATCGCCTTGCAGAGTATCGGGGAGGGAGTGGTCGCCAGCAGTATGGCCCGTCTCACCGCCAACGGCACCAACCTGATTACCATCACGCCCGGCAACACTTCTTCGGGTGGAATCGCCACCAGCACCACCGCCGCCACCCTGACCCTTGAAGACGCCGAGGCGCTGCAAGACACCACCCGGATTACAGCCGCAACGGCGGTAGCGCCCGAACTGCAATCCGGCGGCCAGCTTGTCAATGGTAACATCAATACGGTTGGCCGGATTATCGGGACTACCACCGATTACCCGGAGGTCCGCGATTTAACGGTTGCCGAGGGTGACTGGTTCCAGGATACCGATTACAACCAGTCCAAAACGGTGGTGGTCCTGGGCGCGACCGTCGCCTCTACACTCTTTCCGGCAGACGACCCCATCAACAAAACGATAAAAATCAACCGGATTAACTTTACGGTGGTGGGCGTGATGGCGGCCAAAGGCGGCACCGGGTTTGGTTCGGTGGACAACCAGACTTATATCCCCCTTACAACTGTCGAGCAGAAGTTGGCCGGGAAACGCCAGCAGGGTCTTTCCGGCACCGGCCATACCGTCAGCGACATTGTAGCCAAGGCCAGTTCCAACGATAACGTCGATTTGCTAATCAGCCAGGTAACCGACCTCCTGGATGAACGTCACAAAATCAGCGGGGCCCAGGCGGCTGACTTTTCAATTGTCAACCAGCAAGACCTGTTACAGACGGCTAAAGACCAGGCTGCTACCTACACCATCTTTCTGCTGGTCATCGCTTCTATCTCGCTTTTCGTCGGCGGTATCGGCATTATGAATATCATGCTGGTAACGGTGACGGAACGGACCCGCGAAATCGGTATCCGCAAGGCTATCGGGGCCAAACCCTTCGACATTCTCATCCAATTCATGATAGAAAGTATCAGCATTTGCCTGGTAGGCGGGTTAATCGGGGTAGTGCTGGGGGTGATTTCCTCGCTTATCGTAAACGCGACAGTGCCATCTTTGCCAACCCAGCTAAGTGTCTCGGTTATCGTAATCGCGGTCGGGTTCGCGGTGGCGGTGGGGCTATTCTTCGGGATATACCCGGCTCGCCGGGCCAGTAAGCTCAACCCGATTGACGCCCTCCGCTACGATTAGTCTCTTTAACTAAGGCTTACCGGGCTGTTTCACCAAAAGGCCCGGCAAGAGCCCTGGTATTCTTCACCTCACTCGTATAACCCCAACTTACCCCGCAAGTCGCGCTGCCAGCGTCTTCCGGGGTAAGTTATTGCTATAATTGTCCGGCTGGTAATACCGCCGAATCTGGCCTGTATCAGTTATAGATAAAGACTCTAATTCTGTCATCCTGAGCACAGCGAAGGATCTCCGGCCCGTTGGGCTAAACCACACCCGTTGTCCAACGGGACCCGTACCCTTTGGGTACGGGAGCCCCGGATTCCTCGCAAGCTCCGAGTGACAAGTAGTCACCCCTAATTGATATTAGGTCCACGGATGGTCTGCACCCCTGGAAAATGGAGAATTATAAAAGTTAGAAGTTAGAGTAAGAGTAAGGGAGGAAATTCAACGTTGAATACGCCCGGCTTCAGGGTCTTTACCTTTACCACTTTTGGCGAAAGCGCCCGCGCCATCCTCGAACCGTTAGCTGAAATCGTGACCGGAACGGTCGAGGATACCCCTGCCTGGTACGAGCAGGCACGCACCTTTGACGCTATCATTATCAACGCCCTGGCTTACATAAACGGTGCCGTACTGGACCGGATTGGCCCCCGCCTCAAGGTAATTGGCCGGACCGGCATCGGCGTGGACCGGATAGACCTGGACGCCGCGACCGAACGAGGTATCCAGGTGGTCAATACCCCGGATGGCCCGACCGAATCTACCGCCGAACACGCTATCGCCCTCATGCTGAGCCTGACCAAGGGGGTTGCTTTTAGCGATAGGATAACCCACGGCGGTCACGGTTTCACACCCCAGAGCCGGATGCCGCAGGGACTGGAAGCGGTCGGGGTGACGCTGGGGCTAATCGGCCTGGGCCGCATCGGGGCCAGGGTCGCTGAAATCGCCCGCGTCCTCGGCATGCGCGTTATCGCTTATGACCCCTTCGTCACCACCGAACGCGCAGGACAGTTGGGAGTCGAACTGACGCCGGACCTGCCGTCTTTGCTAAAACAATCCCCGGTCGTTTCGATTCACTGCCCGGCTATCCCCGAAACCTACCGTCTTATCAACCGGGAAACCCTGGCCCTGATGCCGCCGGGAGCTTTATTTATCAATGTGTCGCGGGGAATTCTGGTAGACGAGGCGGCCCTGCTCGAAGCGCTGGACAGCGGTCACCTGGGCGGAGCGGCCCTGGATGTCTACGACCCCGAACCACCCGCGCCGGATAACCCACTCCTGACCCACCCCAAGACCATCTGCACCTCCCATATCGGCTCATACACCAGGGCCAGCAATTTAAGGATGCAGGAGATGGTCTGCCGGGAAGTAGCCACCGCCTTGCAGGGACAGCGCCCGTCTAACCTCGTCAACCGGGAGGTCTGGACCAGGCTTAACCCGGTTTAGGTTGCGCCCGGAAGAAGCCTGGGTTAGGCTAGGGGTTAGCGGCTTTTAACTGCTTTTGTGTAAATACTAATTCAGGACTTTCCCTTTTAACCGGCAAAACCTTCTCAACAGGGTAGTGATAGCATGAGTGAAAGTTTAAGGGAAAGTCCTAAAATTGAAAAATGGAGAAAAATGACAACGATAGATTTAACCGGTAAGACCGCCCTGGTGACGGGCGGAAGCATTGGGATTGGCCGCGAAATCGCCCTCGAACTGGCACGCGCCGGGGCCGATGTCGTTATCACCTATTTGAGCCACCCCGCCGAGGAAGTGGTTGCCCAGGTTAAAGAGTTGGGCCGCCAGGCTGCCGCGTTCAAGCTCGATGCGATCAATAGCGCCGAGGTGGACCAGGTGACCGGGGCTGCCGCGCAGGTCCTGGGTGGACGGATTGACATCCTGGTAAACAACGCCGGGGGCCTGGTGGGACGGTCGACGGTCGCCGAAATGAGCAACGACCACTGGCACAAGGTGATTGACGTCAACCTGTCGAGCGCCTTTTATTGTTCGCGGGCGGTCCTGCCGTTCATGACGGGAGGCTGGGGCCGGATTATCAATATCAGTTCGGTCGCGGCCCAGAACGGCGGCGGGCCGGGTGCGGTCGCCTATGCCACCTCTAAAGCCGGGATGATTGGCCTGACCAAAGGTTTAGCCAAGGAGTTGGCTTCTCGCGCCATCACCGTCAACGCGGTTGCGCCGGGTCTCATCCTGGATACGCCCTTCCACGAAACCTTTACACCCCCGGCAGCCCAGAAAGCCACCATCGAAAGCATCGCCCTCAAAAGACCGGGCTACCCGCCGGACGTGGCAGGAAGCGTCGTATTCCTGGCCTCGGACCTGGCCGGGTTCGTCACCGGCGAGACGATTTCGATAAACGGCGGGGCCTGGTTCGTTTAAGCTGTATCAGCGGGTAAAATCCACCGGGCAATTTTCGAGTTGTTGGAGGGCGTAACGGTAGCCGATTTCGACCAGTTTATCGGCGTCCCTGGTTGCCAGGGGGCCGAACGCCTCCACCGGGTGAGAAAGATAGAGGGTCGCCGCCTGCCTAATCTGGTTGCGGGTGGTCGCGCTGGTCAGGGTAGTGGAGCGGGTCATCAGGCTGATAATACTCGGCGTGACATAGCGGCGGCGGTGAAACGGTAAAAGCCTGTCCCACAGCACCAGCCAGCCCGACTGGTCGCTTTTGTAGGAATACTGGCGGAGGGGCGGGCCTTCCGCTCCCACGTCGCTCACGATAAACTTTCCATCCTCGGCCAGCGTCTGCATTACGTCGATCGGGATATTATCCAACACCGCGCCATCCACCAGCAGGTCACCGTTGTCCAGGACCGGCGGAAAGACCCCCGGAATCGAGGCGCTGGCCTGGACTGCTCTTTCCAGGCGGCCCGCCCGGTGGATCTTTAGCTCGGCCCGGCTCAAATTGGTGGAGACACAAAAGAAATCGAGCCACAAATCCTCAATTTGAATGTCCCCGAACATGGATTTCAAGGCCCCTTGAAATTTCCCACCCGAAACGAGCGAAACCAGCGGCAACGTGTAATCATCAAAGACCGAAAAGAGAAATTTTATATTGTCGCGCATGGCTTTCCAGTCCAGCCCCATGGCGAGATGAGCCGCCGCGATAGACCCGGCGCTGGCCCCGCCGACCATATCAACCGGAATCTTTAATTCTTCGAGGGCCCGAATCAACCCCAGGTGAGCGAAACCACGCGCCCCGCCTCCACCCAGCACTAACCCGATAGTATTGCCCGAAAGACTCCGGGCAAGCCGTTGAAAATCCTGGGGATAGGTCAGGCAGACGTGGTAATGGCGCTCGACTTTGCGCTGGGCCAACCAGACGCCCGTGTTGGAGGGGCGGACGTAGCGGTCAGGGTGAATGATTATCAGTTCCTGGCGTTGGTCGGTCCATTGAAAGTCGGGGCGTTCCAGCACCTTCTCTATCCGGCCCGGTTTGCCGCTCGACCCCGCCGTACCCACCAGTAAAATCCGGTCGGCCTGCCGCAAACAGCGTTCGGTCCAGGGCGTCAGCGAAGGGTCGGTTTCATATAGGACAAAGCGGTATTTTGAGTCCTGCTCGTTTAGCCAGGTAACTTCCAGTTCACTTTCGTTTTCCCTCGCCAGGGCCTGTCGGATGCGGCTGCCAAAAAGGGTCTCGAAAGTGGCGCTGTTGAGGTGCAAGGTCGGGCCGTAGACCGCTAAGGCCTCCACCAGGTTGGCGACAAACTCTTTCATGGGACAACCTGGATTGGCCGGGACCAGGGCGATAGTGTTGGGCAGGGCCGGGACATTTTTGCGTCTACCTTCAAGGCGCAGAGTCTCGACCAGTTGGCCGGCCAGGCTCATGGCAATCTGCGGGTACTGGGCGGTCAGGCGGCCAAACGCTTCGGTCGAAACCTTGACCAGGACGCTATCACGCAGGGCGTAAAGGCTGGCGGTGCGGCTCTCCCCGGTAATAAGGGCCATTTCTCCGATAATTTCACCCCTGCCTTTGTCGGCCAGGAACCGCTCTGTGCCGTCTTCCCCCGTTATGAATGGGCGCAACCGCCCGCTCACGATAATGTACATCCCGTCGCCGGGGTCGCCTTCCCGCATCAAGTATTCGCCGCGCGGCAAATTGACCAGGGTGATTTCATCTTTGAGGGCGCGGGCTAAATCAGGCCCCTTTTCCAGGGGCGACAAAACCTCCCTGGCAGCAAGGTAGGTAGCCAGGGTTTGGCCGTAGCGGTGAGCGAAAGCCTGGGCAACGGCAGGGTCTTCCAGGCGCAAGGCCCCGGCCAGCGGTCCACCGGGCAGCGGAACGTAACCATATTTTGTGGTCAAAAGATTTAGTAATGCGGCCCTGGCGTACGGGGTGAGATATTCGAGCAAGCTCTGCCAGTGAGCCACATAATCATTGAGGTCTTGCAGAGTGAGGGGTACCTCGAAATCGAGCCCCACGTAGCCGGAATGTTCGGTCAGGGGTTTAGCCGGGCCGGACTTCGGGTTGTACTTAAAGAGGACTTCCAGGACAAAATGGGAGAGCGAAATCACCTGGCGGGTGCGCTGCTCAATTAAAGATAAAATCAAGCGCGCCTGCTCCTCAGCCTTTTCTTCAGGCATAAATTGGGTGGAAGACCAGGGGTCCATGCGGCAAAAATCCGATGTGTTGGAGTTGAATAAATTCAGCGCGGCTACAACCAGCAAAACCCTCTAAAAGTTGTAGCGGATTGAAATAATTCTAGCACCGGGTCTCGTCCGGTGTCAATAAACCCAGGGTAAATACAAAAGCAGTGAACGCGAAGAAGTGTTTAGTTTTTAGTGTTTAGTATTCAGTAAATAAAAAAATACGGCCAGAGTTTCTGACCGTATTTTATAGATTTAATAATTGGCGGAAAGGCGCGGGTTACATTCGGGCGACTTGAGATAATCGACCAGGTCGTGTAACAGGGCGGTTGCCACCGTGTCCGACTTTTCGAGCAGAGCGCTTTCCAGGGCGAAGGTCGTCATCAAGACTCGTCCCTTGCCATAGCGAAGCTGAAGGGCGTGCGCGACCGGGAAATGGACCCAGCCCCCGACCTGCCCGGCCAGGAAATCACCGTGGTATTCGGCTACCTCGAAAGGCAACCCCTGGATGATATTGCGGGGAGCCACTTCCTTGAAAGCCATGTCGAGCGGGTTCTCCAACCCGTTCAACCGCCGGAAAATACCCGGTTTTAGCCAGGTGTAACTGGATACCCAGTCCCCGGAGTAAGGTCCGCCTCGACCCCCAACCCAGAAGAAAGGCCCCGGCCCACTGCTTGCCAGGTAAAGCAAGTCGCCGCCTTCTCTTACCCAGTCCAACAATTCCTGGGTCGGTTTACTGGTGATTGCCAGGCCGGTTTCACCACCTAGAGCAGTTCCAGCCTGGTAGCCCAGACCCTGTAAGTGCCCACCCAAACCGTGGTTACCGAGGACCGCAACCTGGCCCTGGTAGGCGGCCTGTTTGTAAGACTCAGGCAAGGTTAAAAGCTTGAACCGGGTGGCGGCCACGCTTTCACCGGATTTGGCGGTAAGGGCCAGTTTGTATTCGGCCACCTGGGCTTTTTCGGCTGCCGGGAGGTCGAGCTTGAACTGCCCCAGGGACGTAACGGCGGCTTGAGGAACTTCGACCGCCTGGCTAACAACCAACCCGGCAGTATTCCCGGTAAGTTGTAGACCCTGCCAATCCGCCGGACCATAGTGAGAGGCATCCAATTGGAAATCAACCGTTTCCCCGGCCCAGCCGTTATAACGCTCCGGTTTTGCCATGAGGACATCCGGGTTATTAACCTCTCCAAACAGGTCGTGATACACTTTGGGCTGGCGTTTGAAGTCGAGCAAGCCGTTGCTTTCCCAGTAGATGTCAGCCAGTTCGGTGATGACATACCCGGCAAAGTTAGATTGGCGGCGCATTGATTCAATCTCGTACTTCATGGCGTTGTACTGGTGCCACTGGGAACCCGCCGCGAAAGCCTCAAAGTCCGGCCAGACTTTGTCAAGGCCGTACCGGGTGAAACGGTCCTGGACCCCGGCGGGCCAACCCGCCTCGCCACCCCAACCGCTCCACCACGGCCCCATGTTAAACCAGTAGGGGTCGGAGCCGTCCGGGTTTTGGAGGGCTTTTAGCGAAGGGATACCCCAGTTGCCAAATTCCGAGAGCAATAGGGGTTCGTGCCCGGTACGGACGGTATCGCCAAAGGTCGAGTAGGTCCAGAGGGGCCGCTGGTTCAAAGCCTCGACAAAAGTATCGAAATTAGTGGCATAATCCGGGATATTGTTGTAATTATGGAAATCTTCGAGGTCGGAATGGACGTGGACATTTGGGCCCCAGCCATTACCGCAGGCCGAGTTGTCCACCACCAACCGGGTCGGGTCAATCTCTTTGCTGAGCTTGTAAAGGGTGTTAACCCAATCGCGGTCATCCTGCCGGACAGCCAGGGTAGTCCCCCAGTCTTCGTTCACCAGGGTCCAGATTACCAGCGAAGGGTGGTTAAAATCGCGCTCCACCATATCGCGCAGGGTCTGCTCCACCCGGTGTTTTAGTATATCGTCAATAATTACCTGGTTAGGATGGTAGGTGCCGCGCTGGATGTGCAAGAAAGCCCGCCAGGAGGGAATTTCGCACCAGGTCAGGATACCCATCTCATCGGCAAGTTCGAGATAGACCGGGTCGGGCACTTTGATATGGCAGCGCAAGCAGTTCAGGCCAAGTTCCTGGGCTTTGCGGAACTGGTCGGCAAGGTATTCCCTGGAAGGCACCGTGTAAATTGTATCCTGGTACATGTCCTGGTCGAGCGCGCCAAGCAAAAAGAAGGGACGGCCATTTAGAAGAAGTTTGCCGTCCCTGGTAGAAATTTCGCGGAAGCCGAAACGGCTTGAGATAGCATCGGTCGCCGCGCCCCCATTTTCGAGCGAAGCCTTGACCGTGTAGAGATAAGACTGGCCGATTTCCCACAGGTGAGGGTCCTGGACGGTGAGCCCGGTCGAATAGCTGGCTTGCCCGGCGACAACCGCCAGGCTCGTTTCACCAACCGGTTGTCCGGCCTGGTCGAAAAGCGCCAGCTTGATTTCCCCTGCCGGGACAGCCGCTAAATCCCCGCCCAGTTCAACTTTGAGATTGACTTCCCCGCTATTGTGAGGGGTAACGTGGACATTTTTCAGGTAGCGCGCCGCCGTAACGGTCAGGGTAACCGATTGCCAGATACCACCCACGCTTTCGTACCATTCCTGCTTGCCGTGCGGCATTTCATTGTAACCAAAGGGGGGCTTTGCGTGGCTGGGGTTCGCCGGGTAGTTGGGCCAGCGAGGAGTTTCCAAACCGGACTCGGTGACATCATAGACCCGCACGGCCAGTTCATTTGACCCGGCCCTGGCTAAAGCTTTGATTGAGAAGGTAAAAGGGGTATAGCCCCCTTCGTGCTCCCCGGCCAGTTCTCCATTTACAAAGACCTGGCACCAGTAGTCTACCGCCCCGAAATGCAGCAATAAATCGCCTGAAAGCCAATCTTCCGCCAAATCAAATTCCCGGCGATACCAGGCGTACCCGCTATACTGGGCCAAATCTTTGAAGGCTGCTTGCCAGGGCAAAGGTACAGTAATGGTCCGGTCGTAAGCAGAGGGAGCCTGGGAAAATTGTCCCTCCGGGTCGAGTTGAAACTGCCATTCTCCATCCAACACACTTTGTTGGCGCATCACACTAACTCCTTTATCTCTATTGATTCCAGGAAAGCCATTGAGTGGATTTTCATTGTAAAATTTAAAGCATTAGGAAGCACTATATAGGCACGATGATTTACTGTCAAACCGGAGATTTTATCAGGGGTTGCCAGTGGAAAGGTTTGTTAAGGGGTCTCGTTAAACGAAAAAATAAGGAATCTGAAGTATAAATTTAGCCTAAATATACTAAATAAAATAAACCTTACAGGCTATACAATGACAGTACCATTTTTATCCCATGCTGTTTAAATGCTCTTGCTTTAAAATTTTCTTATTGTAAAAAGGTTATACCAATCGTCCAGGAGCTTAAAGAATGTCGATAGCCAGCAGCTTTGCGCCTTCCGCACATCCAGCCAGGTTTTTAGCAGGTTTTTCTTTAACCGGGTCAAATTTTCCTCGCCAGGCAGGTCGCTGGCTTCACCTGATAACAGTCTTTTTATTGCTTTTCAGCCTGGCGACGGTATTTCAGGGTGTACCGAACTCACCGGGGAAGCAAGCAGCCCCAACCCCTACCAGGCCAAACTATAGCGCGGGGCAACCAGCATTTATGCCGCCAGGGCTTTTCGCTGCCTACACCGCCGCAATCCAAAAGGACAGCGGTCCCGCCTATCTGCCCGCCTCTACTGGAAATGGGGGATACCAGGCCGAAAACCCCGCGCACACCTTTCAGGCCACTTTCAACCGGGAAGGGGTTGGCGTTAACGATTGGAGCATGCGGCTATCCGGTTATATTTTTTCGGGGCAACCTGCTTCCCCGGTGGTGGAAACGAGCCCGGTCCTGAACGATAAAAGAATTGAATACCGGTACGGCAACGGTCTGACCGAGTGGTACGTCAATACCACGATGGGCCTGGAGCAGGGCTTCACTCTTGAAAACCCGTTGTCGCAGAACAGAGCCGGAATAAATCAAAACAACCAGCTTGAACTCAACCTGGCCTTGCAAGGCACAACCGCTCTCCAGGATAGCGCCAGCCGGATTATTTTGAGCAAAGGACAGCAGTACGGCGGCCTGAAAGCCTGGGACGCCCGCCACCAGCCGCTCGAAGCAAAGCTGGCTACTACAGGGGATAGCATAAAACTGACGGTAGGCCTGACCGGGGCGGTTTACCCGATCACAATCGACCCTTTTCTCCAGCAACAAAAACTGCTCGACAACGGACTGGATACCGATGACCGCTTCGGTAGCAGCGTAACTTTTAGTAGTGACGGTAATACTGCCTTCGTGGGAGCCAGGGGTTGGGTCAGTGTAACGGGAGCGGTGTACGTTTTTACTCTTGATAACGGCACCTGGACCGAAACCCAGAAAATAACTCAAACCACACCCGGCCCTACGGACAATTTTGGTTACAGCCTGGCCTTGAGTAAGGATGACAGCACTTTGATGGTGGGAGCCACTACCAGTAACAATGTAGAAGGTTCCGCCTATGTTTATATCCTTAGCAGCGGTGTGTGGACTTTGCAGCAAATCCTTACCGCCAGCGATGCCACTACTAATAGTAATTTTGGCTTTGCGCTGGCCTTGACTGACGATGGAAATCTCGCCTTCATCAGTGACCCTCGGAAAAATGATACCGGAGGGGGAGTCTATATATTCTCGCGAAGCGGCGGCACCTGGACCGAACAGAACACATTGGTACCTACTGATTCAGGGTCCTACTTTGGCTTTGCCTTAGCCTTAAGTGGCGATGGCGAGACCGCCTTTATTACTGAACTTACTCCCGGTAGAGGGTATAATGCTGTTTTTGTTTACACTCACGACTGTAATTATTTGTGGGATCAAAGCCAGACCCTTGCGCCCAGTGGTGTCACGAATGATATAAGTTTCGGCGGTTCCCTGGATCTCAATGACGATGCTAACGTAGCTATTATTGGTGCTACTGGAGGCAATGACGGAAAAGGGGCCGCTTACATTTACACCGAAAGTGGCGGTACCTGGACCGAGCAACAAACGTTGACCGGGAGTGATAGTGCCTCAAGTGACAATTTTGGCAACAGTGTAACTTTAAGTGGTGATGGCAAGACCGCGCTGGTTGGTGCCACCGGGAAAAACAGCACAAGTGGGGCGG
>JGI26536J50258_1000369_pt1 | contig 43556 bp, 21 predicted proteins | sample ThiBiot_750_plan_FD_50258 | JGI IMG/M metagenome (IMG submission 50258)
CGTCAGCCGGATTGGGTTGCATCGCAGGGGTGTCGAAAGAGTCAACTGCGGTCCAAAGCTGTTGGACTTGGGTGAAAAGGGCGTTTATTCTTCCTATACGTTGTCGGCAGCGGGCCAAAAAGGAATACGTCCATGCCCATCGAGGTGAAACCGGCTGTGAGCGCGGGTTCAAGCATATAGCCCGACAGGCGCGTATCCTTGCCGATCACGACACGATGGCGGTGGTCACCGCGACGAAAGACACGGCCAGCCGCCATGCCGACGCGCAAGGCGGTTTCCGCCGTCATCGCGCCTTCGTTGGCTTTGCCACGAATACCGTCTGTGCCGAAATATTTGCGCACCATAAGGTCGATTATCCTGTCGTCGGGTCGCCCTCAAAGGGGACATGCCTGCTGAACCGCGAATATAGAGAAATATCCCGAATGTGCAGTTAACGAATTCTTGCGGTTTCTTTCAGCGCCGCCAATACCGCCAGCCCGTCGCGCAAGGGGCGCGGCTCGTGTGTGCGGATGAAGTCAGCTCCACCTGCGGCGGCGGCAAGCTCTGCAGCGAGTGTCGCGGCCCCGACATCCCCCGGACCACGGCCTGTGAGCGCGCGCAGAAAGGATTTGCGCGAAACAGACAGAAGCACCGGCAAATCGAAGCGCAGCCGCAATTCATCGAACCGCGCCAGCACCGAGAGCGAGGTTTCGGGAGCAGCCCCCAGAAAAAACCCCATGCCGGGATCAAGGACAAGGCGGTTGCGTTTGATACCGGCACCCGTCAGCGCCGCGATGCGCGCGTCAAAGAACGCCGCAATGTGATCCATGATGTCGCCAGCGGGTGCCTCGCGCCGATCTGCCTGCCCGTCTTGCACCGAATGCATAACGACGAGTTTGGCAGATGATTTCGCCAATTGCGGATAGAACGCAGCGTCTGGAAAACCGCGAATATCATTGAGATAGGCCACACCACGCGACAAGGCATAGGCTTGCGTCGCGGGTTGATAACTGTCGAGCGAGACGGGAATGCCATCTGCCTTGAGCGCGTCCAGCACCGGCGCGATACGCGCGATTTCTGTGTCGGACGAAACAGGCGCGGCGTCGGGATTGCTGGATGCCGGACCGAGGTCGATCACATCTGCCCCCTCGGCCATCAGCTTACGCGCCTGCGCAATGGCTGCGTCTGGCGCCAGATACCGGCCTCCATCGGAGAAACTGTCCGAGGTTATGTTGACGATGCCGAAAATGATGAGCGATTTATTCATGGGGGCTTCTATAATAATAATAATCGAGCATGAGTCTCATACGGATGCTCGGGTCGAAAGGGAATCCCCAGGCGAGTAACCTGTTTGCGGTGATCCATTAGCTGCAGGAGCAGAAGAGCATACATCTGGAAGCAAAGCCAGGAAAGCGGCCTATGGAGCTGTGCGGCAGCGCTCAGTAGGCAATTTTTCAAAATATTGTTAAGCCTTTTCTGAGCATGGTATTTTTCATGGTATTACCAATTAGCAGGAAAATAAGCCATTGAATATAAAAGATAAAAATGTCTTGTTTACAATAGAGGGGCAACCGCTCGGGATGTTGACCATTTCAGCCCTCGGCCTTGGGCTGCTTTCTCGCCCTGGTCGCTGCTTTCGCCGCCACCTCAAACCGCTCCAGCATTTCCTTATAGGTCGCCGTCGCTCCATTGAGCCGGGCCACTTCTTCGCGCAACTCTGACGCCTGCTGCTTCGCTTCCAACAGCTCGGCCCGGCCCGCTTCAAGCTCTCGGGTCACGTCCTTTTGACGCGCCACCGCACCGGCCAGGTCGGCGTCCAATTGTCGATTCTTCGCACTGACCTGGGCCGCCTCATCACGCGCCTTGCCCAGCTCGACAAAATACTTATCTGACGTTTTCTGCTGCTCGGCCAGCGTCGCCCGCGCCTGGTCTGCATCAGCATGTGCCCGGTCAAGTTCGGCCCGCAGATCGTTGGCCCGGCGTTCGATTTCGTCCGCCTTGGCTTCGGCCCTCTCGGCCCGCATAACAGCCTGGGACAGCTCTGCCCTGGTCGTGGCCAGCTCGGCATGAACCTGGTCGGTAGCGGCGTTTGCCCGCTCAAGACCAGCCCGCACCTCGTCAAGTTCGGTTGCCTGCGATTCATAAGCGTCGGCCAGCTCCGCCCGCATGGCATCCAGCTCGACCCGCTCGGTTTCCCATGCCGCCTGTGCAGCCTGTAGCGATTCGTTTGCCAGCTCCTGCGCCTGCTGCCACAACGCGGCCAGGGCAACAGCGTTTGCCTGGGTAATGGTTTCCGGCACGGCAACAGCCACCGGAACCGCCTGGGCGGTCTGCGCCCGTCGCCACTCGCGCATTACCGCGCTGGTTGTATTCATGTCTGCCCGCGCTGCCCTGCGCACGGCGTCAACGGTCGGGAACGCCTCGCGCCCGGCGTCCTCGAACAGCTCATTTGCAACGGCGGTGATGCGGTCGCGGATTTCGGCGGGTATCTGGCTCATGGTCGGGGACTCCTGCTGACTCGGTAAGAATAATAATAATATTACTCTTATTCTTATTATTATGCAAGGCGTTATTAACCTCTCGTCGGAATCAGCCGCCGCCTGGAGCGCCCGGCCACCACGCGGCCCAGCCGGGTGCCCCCTGCCCTTCCTTCCCTCTTGGCGTTCAACCTTTCGGGACTTGGCCAGCAGCGACGATGTTCTGGTATTGGGGATGAGTTAGCAGCTAGATGATAGATAGCGGCTAGATAGCGGCTATCTTGAAAGGCGGGAGAGCGTCTACAAGGGCTGTAGACGCTTTTTCAGGAGCAGGACATGCCAATGCATTGGCACGGTCGAGAACGTCGCCCCTGCGCGATTCTAGAGGGCCGTTTTTACGCATGAACCACCAACCACACCTTTAGCGGCTAAATTTTGAACAATTCGACTGGAACCGCTTCACCGCCGTCACAAAGTCCAGGCGCAACAGGTACATGGCCAGATCGACCGCACCGCCGCCGCCCTTCTCTGCCCTGGTGTCGTACCACTTCGGGCCAGTAGCCAGCAGCTCTACACCACCACCGCCCAGGGCGACATTCAGCCGGACGGTCGATTTATCCTTCACCGGCACAAAGTCGGGATCATGCTTCCAGTACAGCCCCAAGGCATCGAGCGCGGCCACCACCGGCATCACGCGCAGTTCTTCCAGCAATTCAGGCGGGAATGATTTTTTTGTTCTGGCCATACAAACACCTTCCAGGCTTCGCCATTAGTAATAGGGGAGGGACTTGTCTCACTGGCAAAACTCCGTGCCGTTCCGGCACTGCGCGGGGCATGGATAACTTGCAAGCAAGTTACCCACCCCCCTTGCGGCTACTCGCATTTATTCAATGCCGGGCTACTCAAAAGCAGGCCCTACGGGCCGGGCGTAGGCTTCGCCATTAGTAATAGGGGAGGGACTTTGAACACCCGACTTTTCCATGACTGCCCCTGTAATAGGGGAGCCACTTTGAACACTGGCCCCAGCCTTCAGATAGCCAGAGACCGAGCCAACGGAAACCCCCATTTGCGCTGCAATCGCCCTGACACTCAAGCCTTGTTCCCTGAGCGCCTGTGCTTGCGCCTGCTTGGTGTTGGCCGCTTCCAGATACGTTTCCCTATCCACCGCACCAGCGGCCCGCCTACGGGCCGTGTCGCGCTCTCTGTCGCGCTCCCTGCGCCGCTCGGCGGCCATATCTCGGCTGATGATGGTTCGCAGCTCGCACTGTTCCTGGTCGGTGATCTGAAACAGGTTGATGAGCGTGTCATTGCGCGGGGTGTACAGCGGGGCGTATTCCTTGCCACCGAACGTGATTTTCTCGCCGGCCTCGTAGGCTTTCGCCTTGGAGTACAACGTCATCAGCTCTTTGCTGTTCTGCTGCCAGTCGGGGGCCAGTTCGCGGGCCAGGGCTTTTGCTTCGTGGTACATCTGCCCGCTGTGGGTCGCACCGGACAACAGCAGGAAGTTCAGACGCCAGAAAAGGTGCTGCATACGCTCGCCTTCCTGGACGCCGCCGCGCAGGGTGGCCAACTTGCGTAGATCCTCCAGGCGGTGCCAGGCCAATTGCCGGCCGCTGAATCCGCGTAGGTTGTCGGTCTTGGTACCAGGCAACAGCTTGAGCTGCTGCCGGCGCTCGGCGCGGGCCTCGCGCTGCTGCTCGATCTCCCAGCGGGCCACCGGCAAGAGCATTTCGGCCAGGTACTCGAAGCCATACCGCACCGGCTGGCCATCGGCCCCGGTTTCGACGTGCACAACGCGGCATATTTCACCGCTTTTGGTGTTGACCGTATCAACCAGGCGTAGCACTCGGCTGGCGTCCTTGGCCGCCACGTCGGCCCCTATGGCCATCAGGCGGTCTATCAGGTACTTCTGGCAAGCATTCCACCTGGGCAACGCCTGGCGCGGCACAGGTCGATCCAGGAGCCACTTGGCCTGTATCCCTCGCCCGCTGAAAATCAGCAGCGAGGGCGTCGGGATGCCCTCCTGGGCGCAGTGATACAAAACGGATGCTGCCAGTTGCTCCGGCGTCCTGCCAGTAGCCCACGGCTGCCGGTAGGTATCCAGGTCGGCAAACATCAGGCCGATACGGGCAAGGTTCACCACGCGCCGGTTAGGCCGGATGAACTCGGCCTGCGTTAGCCAGGTGTCGCGGGTCTTGTCGATCAGCTCCAAGACGGTCGGCATCTCGACCAGGCGGTGTGATGACTGCCGCTTGTCGCCGTGTACATCGACCAGAATGGAGAAAAAGCCGGAACGGCCGGGATCGTGGTATGCCCTGGCCTCTTCGGCCCGGTCAAATAATGATAGTTGTGCTACAGCCGCCATGTGGCCCCTTTCAGCCTGCGCGAATCCGCGCAAAGGCTTGTCAAAGCAGGAGCAAGGCCGTAGAATGAAGTTTAGCTAAACCGTTCGTACTACTTCGTTCTTCGTTCTACGGCGGTCGTGTCAATAACTCGCCAAAGTTGTTGACCCGTATTCCTGCAAAGCCCCGTCGCCAAAACGGGGCTTTTGCTTTTCTAAGGCTCGCCTCTGGTGCCATCCAGCAACTCGCCGCCTCTACTGCGAAACAGTGTTCGCGGCGTCCAACCGGTCAATTCCGCATCGAACTGGTAGATGCCGTGCTGTATCAGCACTGACGCTGCTCCATCCACCGTGCGGAAGTAACGGGCACCGCCCCGATACTGTCCCAAAATGCGGTTCTCTTCGCCAATCCGCAACACCAGGACTAGCAAGCCCTTGTCTTTTGCCAGGCGAACAGTCGCACCTTTCACGCCACCAATCAAAAGCACCTCTTTGAATGCAGTCGGATTGATGACATCTTTAGCCTCAAACGTAATCATGCCTCACCTCTGCCGCGCTGTCCAGCAATAGCAAACAATGCAGTTATCAAAATTCAATCTAGCAGCTATCTTTTATCTAGCCGCTACCTATCATCTAGCTGCTAGATTTTGAATCGTACAAATCCAGTGCCTTTTCCAGCACCTCAACCAGCATCACGCCTTCACGTTTGGCAATCGCTCTAATACGGGCATCCCATTCAGGAGTAACCCGCGTGGCGAACTGAACGGTTCGGTTTGTCTTGCGTGTTGAGCGGCCATCAACCTTGTCGGTAACGGCCATCTTCGGCAGCCTCGCCGGTGCCGGCGCTTGTTCCGGCACCGGCGCAACTGGCGCAACCTCCGGTGCGGCCAGGTTGTCGCTGGCCTCTTCCAATGTCGGCGGTGCCCCCAGCTCGGCGCGCCGCCCTCTCAATTTTTTCAGCTTTGATACATCAGCCATGAGTCACCCGGTCTATCAGTGATTGAATGAGTGTGTCGGCCCGCTCATTCAGCCCGGCAAAGCGGGTTTCTGTGACGCTGTGGCCTGTGTTTTGCGCCTGTCGGTAAGCGGGTCGGTCGCGCAAGCTGCCATCCAGTACCGTGTACCCGGCCTGCTGCAAGTAAACCCGCGCTGCGACTTCCTCCGCTGGCGTGCCGATCCGGTTCAGGGCAAACGCCAGGCGCTCACCTGGAACACCTGCCTTGGTCAGCGCGTGAAACTCCCGCACCGCCGGAATCAGGTCATCCCTTGAAGCGCCGGACGGCTGCACCACCAGGTCAGCAGCGCGGGCTATATCCAGCGTGGCCGAACTGGTACGCGCCGGCCCGTCGATGATGAGCAGGTCATATCCTTGTGCGGCTTCCAACGCCTGGGCAGCAGTAGCAAACGCCTCTGCCGACACAACCGGCTCGATGCCCTGGGACAACCGCAGCCGGTGCCAATCGACGGACGTGCCTTGCTGGGTGTCCAGGTCGGCAATCTTCACGCGCAAGCCGCCGGCGGCCGCTTCGCGGGCAAGGGCGCGGGCCAGGGTTGATTTCCCTACACCGCCCTTCTGTGAAACAAACGCGACTATGGCCGCCATGACTTTTCTCCATCTGCTTTGGATGGATGAATTATAAGATAGCAGCTAGATAAAAGATAGCTGCTATCTACTATCTAGCAGGTAAATACTATCTAGCTGCTAGATTTGTGCGTCGTTCCCGCTCCTGGTCGGCCATCTCGCCGGGCCATCTCGCCAGCTCGTCATCGGTGAGGCCCGCCAGGATTTGCGGCAGGCTCTGCGTTCGATACGGCGGCGGCGGAAGATCGTCTGACGGGCCGCTCTCATTATCAAAAAACGGCATTTCCTCTTGGCGTTCATCCGCCTGGTCGCCGCCGGCGGCCAGGGCATCAGTCTCTGTCAAAGCGTCCTCCAGGAAAGCGCCGCGCTGCTTGGCTTCGGCTGCCGTGACTTCCTCGCTACGTTCCAGGGCGCGGTATATCGTCGAGCGATGCACACCGAACAGCTCGGCCACCTCCTTGACCTGTCGGCCTTCCTGCTCGATCAGTTCGCGGGCATGTTCAATCTGTGCCGGGGTGAGGGTAGGCCGTGGGCCAAACTTCACGCCTCGGGCTTTGGCCGCTTCACGGCCTTCCCTGGTTCGATCCAGTATCAAGCACCGCTCGAACTCCGCAATACCGGCAAAGATGGTCAACACCATGCGGCCCGCTGGGGTCGTCGTGTCGGCCCACGGCTCGGCTAAACTGCGAAGCCCTGCGCCGGCCTCCTGGATGCGGGCGGCAATATCCAGCAGGTCGCGTGTACTGCGGGCCAGGCGGTCAAGCCGGGTCACGGTGACAACATCGCCAGGCCGCAAGTGATCGAGTAACCGGGCCAGCTCGGGCCGGTCGCGCCGCGCCCCGGTAACTTTCTCGGCATAGATACGGGTGCAGCCTGCGGCGTGCAGATCGGCCCGCTGGTTGGTTAAGTCCTGTTCGTCTGTACTGACGCGGGCATAGCCCAGCAGCAAGCGGCCTGTCATCAGGTCAAAGGTGCCGGGGTCGTTCTGGTGTCTCATGGTCGTGTCTCCGGTTCTATTGCAACCACCGGGCATTGCGCGACTAGAACATGGAACACGACAACGCCAGGGAAAGCGGGGAAAACCATAGTGTTGCATAACTTAGGACTTATGCGACAAACAAGACAGTTTCAGCGCGGCTTGTTTCGTGTTATATTGCACTATGTTTGTAACACAAGAGGGCCGCGACATGAGCGAAGCCACCTTTACCTTTCGGGTCGATGAATCCCTGAAAACAGAATTCTCCACGGCCGCCAAGGCCCGCGACCGCAGCAGCGCCCAGCTTCTACGCGACTTCATGCGCGACTTCGTGCGACAGCAAGAGGAAGCGGCCGCGCATGACGCCTGGTTCCGTCGCCAGGTACAAATCGGCCTGGACTCGGCCAATGCCGGCGACGTAATCCCGGCGGCCGAAGTGGAAGCCGAAGCCGAAGCCTGGCGGGCTGAAACGCGCCGGAAGATGGCCAGCGTTACTACATCGTGAAGCTGGTATGGACACGGCCAGCACACGCTGACAGGAAGAAAATACGCGAGTACATCGCGCAGCACGCGCCGGCGGCCGCGTTGGCCCTCGATGAGCTGTTTTCAGAAAAAGCCGACCTGCTGCTCAATCATCCCGGCCTGGGTAGGACTGGCCGGGTGCCTGGCACCCGCGAGCTCGTGGCACACCGGAATTACATCCTGGTGTATGACACGGCCGGCAACGTGGTGCGTATTCTGCGAGTGCTACACACGTCCAGGCAGTGGCCACCACGCTACACAATGGGCGAACTTCTGGAAGGGGTCGAGGCCTCCGGCGCGTACCCATTACCACCGGAAGAACGCGAATGGGTCGATGCCCCACCAGTCGGGCGAGAATGGCCTAACGACGAAGAGTAGAAAGGCGGCCAATGGCCGCCTTTCTCATTTACTCAAAAGCTCATTTACTCAAAGCATCAAGCAACACCGGCAACCCATAGACCCCAATCACCACCCCGATTTGGATAGACAGAAAGTGGATCACCAACTGCTTGCGTGTTGTCGTTATGCTCTGGTTCCAGAATGACACTTTTCCTGCTTTGATGGTTTGCCGCCGCTTGTAGTCCTCGCGGTACCAGTCTCGATCTTCCATCCCCATCTGTTACCCCTCCCTCATAGCCCTGGGCAACACCTGCTGCAACGTATTCATGGCTTCCTGAAAATCTGCCGGCGTAGCGCGTCCGGTTTCTGCCTGGTAGTAGACCACCATGAAAACATTGGCCACCGCCTCGGCCATCGGCCCGATCTGCTGCGCGGCGGCCTGGTCGATGAACTCCAGGGAAGCAAGAATGCTGGCCGCCTGGTGCACTACTTGCCCGGCTTCGATAAGATGTTGTGTTGTCATGATTCACCTCTCCAATAGGTGTTGATTGAAAGTGCCGGGCTGGCCACAACCAGCCCGGTGCGCCTCACAAATACAGCCCTGCTGCTTCTGCAAATGGGGATCTACCATTGCCCGCACCCTGGTAGTGCTTTGTCTCCGTTGGCCTGGCTGGCTCAAGCTCCCGCGTCGGCTCAGGACGCGACACAAAAGCGGCTGTTTCTGCCTCTCGATCAACTTCGGCCGTTTGATCACCCAAGGGTGAAACGAACTCCGGCACTTCTACCCTTGGCGTTTCATCCAGGGCCGCTATAGCGGCCAGATATGGCTTTTCCATCGTCTTAACCCCTATCGTATTTGTCGGAAGTGCCGGCATCACCGCCAAGGCTGTTGCCCTCAAATTGCTGGCCGCCGGCGCTCTGCTCTGTGCTGCCTTCTGGCTCCATGCTGGCACGGATGCCAGCGGCCAGTTTTCCGCCGGTTGTCTCTGCTACCCTCTCCTGGAACCCTTGCTGCATTTGAGAACCGACCCCCTTGGCCAGCTCGGATGCAGTACCAGCGGCCAGCTTCGCCGCCCTGGCAAACCCGCCACCGCTTGAGCTGCTGCCGCTGTCACTAAAGCCTGCGGCCTGGGCAAACGGCGAACTGCCAGCCGTACCCGCTTCACCACCACCGCTGCTGCCGTTGACGATTGACCCCATGCTGGGCATGTCACCGCCGGCCTCCATAGCCGCTGATGCTTTCTGGAATGCTGCCTGGATAGCGGATGCGCCGCCCGCAGCGCCGGCCGCCGCGCCCATCGTTGCTTTTGCTGCAAGGGCTGCGCCGCCAGTGGCCATGCCAGCCGCAGCCATACCCGCACCCATGATGGCACCAGCACCAAAAGAACTACCGGCACTTGCGGCTGCGCCACCGCCAGGAATCAAGCCTGCAATGACGTTCGGTATGGTGTTTACCAAGATGACCAGGACAAGCGACACAACAAAGATGATTAGCAACTCTTTCATTGGCGCTTTATCGGCAAGGTCAGCGTGATAACCGTCAATGATGGATACAGCGATACCAACCAGCAGGGTCATAGTCATTAACTTGAGTGCAATTCCGGCAACACTTCGGAAGTAGTTAATGGCAATGTCGGAAGTCCAACGCGACCCACCAAAGCCCAAGACAAAAACACCAGCATAAGCAAGCACCCAGGCGGTAACGAGGGCCAGCAACACGTTAGCCGCAACCACGGCCATACACGCCAAAATGGCCAAAGTAGTCAAAAATATAGATAGGTTGTCGATTGGACTGGTTACGCTATACGACTTAGCTGCTTTAGCAATAATGTCAAAAGCGATAGAGATCGGCGTTGACGGGTTTAACTCCCTTGGAAGCCCAGCGGCTTCCGCGCCAATCGTCCGCAATGAGTTGATAATATCCATTGCGAAATTTGGGCCGTTGATGAGCAGCCACCAGAAAAAGCCGGTGAAGATCGTGAACCGGACGAACTCCGCGAAGAACTCGCCAATGTCGGCCTTGCGTAAGGCCATCATGCCGAACGTCCAGACCATCGAAATCACAACCAGCGTCCAGAACAGCCAGGTTGCATACTCTGTTATTTTGGCTCCCCAAGTCGAGCTTTCGTTCAAAAAACGAGTTCCTACGTCATTTAAAACACCACTCGTTTCAAGTGCCGCCGATGCCGTTTGAGAAAGCATAACAAGCACCAATAAAATACCTAATCGAACAAATAAGTTTTTCATCTTAGAACTCCTTATCCTTCGAGCGGTCGGTAGGCTCCTGCAAACTTTTATAGATTTCTGGCACTTCATCCTTCGGCTCTGGTTGATCGCAACCAGCCACCGTGCAACTGACAAAGACAACGAACAAGAGATTTTTAAATAGAGCTTTCATAGTCAAAACCCCTTGTCGTTTGAACGGTTAGTGGATTCTTCCAAACCTTTGAAAAGATACTCATGAGAGGCTTGTTCTATCGCTTGCCGATCAGCATCAGCCTGCATCTTGGCTCCTACGGCTGTTTGCTGTGCCATGAGAAGGCTACGAATCTGCAAGAGCTGGTTTGCCTGCTGGCTGGCGAGCTGGTTTGCATAGCCGATGGCTTGGAGCTGGCCTTGTGCGCCCTGGGCCGCACCCTGCAACCGCTCCAGGTTACGGGCATCGTTACGCAAGGCTTTCTCTTGATTTTCCAGCGTTTTGAACAGGGCATCATTGGCCACCTTCTGGCTTTCACTGGCTAGGCGGCGGTTTTCTTCCATCGCTGCCTTTTCGGCCGGCGTGCAACCGCCCGAACCGTTGAAGCACGGCGAGCTGCGGTAATAGGCCACGTCCTGGAACTTGCCCAGGTAGGAATCCAGGCTGCCAAGCTGGTTCTGGTAGTACGCCAGAGTATTTTGCGCCTCGATCAGTTTGCCGATCGTGGCCTGGGCCTGATCCCAGATATAGGCGGCCGGAGCCATCGTGTTCTGTAGCTGGTTTTCGTACTGCTGCAATTGGGTCTGGTATTGCTCGATTTGCTTGGCGGTCTGCGCGACGGCCTCCATCGCAGACATGATGTTCTGCACCAGGTTGCCACCGTCGATAACGGGGATACCGGCCTGAACGGGGGTGATGGTAGTGGTGATAAAGCCGGTTGCGAGCGCAACGGCAACAGCGGATTTAGCCGCTAAAAGGCGGACACGCTTCATGGTCGAGTACCTCGATGATGTGAGTTAGCTATTGCGGCTAATCTGTCCCATAACACTGTTACTGCTGGTTATGGGGTTGGGCCATCACGGGGCAGTTCGCCAAAATCTGCCAAGGTACCCGCCCACTTGCGACACCGTCACGCCAGGGCTTACGTTTTTTCTAAGGTCGGTGTGTGTCGTGCAACCCTGCACGAAATTACTGCTTTACTTCTTTGCTGGTTTCTCCAGGCCGACAGCTCGGCCCATTTTTTCCAAATCCAGCGGTTGAACTGCTGCGGTCAATATCTCGCGTATTTCCGCCTCGGTGCTCCGGTTGTTCAGCGCCGCTCGAACTTTCAGCGCCTGGTGCACCTCATCGGGTAAATTGCGAATGTTCAAATTTGCCATTCTCTTACCTTTTGGTGTACCTGCTACCAATGATAGCAAAAATACCGAAATGCACAAGCACTAACGGCTGCGCCCTTTGCGCTGCTTTGCCTTTTCCTTCTTGGCGTTCAGTTCCGCTTGCAGCTTGGCTTTACGGCGTTCCAGCTCACCCGGCGCAGGCGCTGGGGTAGGTGCGGGTTTCTGCGGTGTAACTGCTGCCGCTGCGCCCTCGATCTGCAACGCTTCGGCTTGAGACAAGGAACGCAAACGGCCCGCCCTGGCCACCGGCGGCGGCACCTTGCCGACACCGGGAACACCCGGCTTGTTGGTCACGCTGAAATTGTCTTGCAGCAGTGCCAGGCGGCGCTTTTCCAGGGCTGGATCAGCAAACGTAATGGGCAGCTTGCCATCCACGGCGGCCCGAATCGCCTGGGCCTTGAACTCGGTTGTACCGTTAACGGTGATACGGCTGCCGTACCGCTCTGCGGCCAGCCTCAAGGCTTCCTGAACGCCGGCGCGGTCGGTGCCGGTCGAGACTTGCAGCCGGTCGCCGTCATCCCTCACGGCACTGGCACCGGCCCGGTAAATGATCGTGCCCGTCTTGGTGATGTTGTCGATCACTGGCGCATGGCCAGGCTTCGCCTGACCTTGCCCTTTGACCGTGTTGCCCTTCAATCCCTGGGCGGCCTCTCTGGCCCGCAAGGCAGCCAGCGCCTCGCTGTTACCCTGGGTAGCCTCTTGCTTGAGCCAATCGGCCCACTGGCGGCGCTGGTGGCCCTGGTGCAGCCGTTCACGCTCTTTGGTGTATCCCTTGTATATCCCATCCAGTTCGGCGCGTAGCGTCGCACTGGTTTGTGAGTACAGCAGTTTTTTGGCCACCCGACCGCCACCGGCCAGCTTGATTGCTGCCCGCTTGGCGGCGGCCTTCTGTTTGGCAGCGACCACGGCCCGATCCTTACGCCGCTTCGCCGCGGCCAATGCTTCGGCCCTGGCGGCGGTCAAATTCTTCTGCTCATCCTTGTACCTGGCATAAAGCTCGGTGGTGTCAGCGCGTGACCGTACCGGCTTCTTTTGATACTGCCGCCTGGGCGGCTTCTCCTGCTGATCCGGTGACGCCTCAAAGGCTCCCAGCCGCTTTTCCAGGGCAGGCTTGGACAGATCGCGGGACAGGGTGCTGGGCTTGACCATCGTGCCGTCATCGGCCCGGATCACCAACCCGTTACCCCTTGGCGTAATCTCCAGGCCGTTATCACGCATGACCTGGTGCAGCTCCGTCCAGGACTGCGCGGCTTTAATGTCGTCCAGGCATTCGCGCTTGATCCAGCCCACCAGACTTTCCACGCCGGCATGGCGCTCCATGTCGGCGGCCCTCGATGCCGCCCCGCGCTGCTGCGGCCGGTGATTGTCTGCCTCCAGGCCATAGTCCCGTTCCAGCGTCTCGCACAAGTCGGCCAGCGCCAGGTGCGGATAGTACGGTTCGTGCATCGTGTGCCTGGTCGGGTGAATCTTGTTGATGGCAATGTGGATGTGCAGGTTGTCGGTGTCGTTATGCACGGCGCTGATACGCTGATGCTCACCAAACCCTAGCCCTTGGCAAATCCGTTCCTCTATCGCCTTCAAGGTGTCGGCATCGGGATTCTCGCCGGCGCGAAAACTGACAATCAGGTGATAGGTCTTATCGCCCTTGGCCCTGGTGTTCATGTGCTGGGTGGCCAGCACTTCGGTGATGGCATCGCGCACTGAATGCGCCTCGCAATTCGTGACCTGAACATGGCCCAGCCGGTGGTCTTTGCTCTGTGCGTCGGTGATGTATTTAGCCAGGTCGGCAAAGTCTGATTTGCCCAGGGAACGCATGGCAACATGCTTGGCAATCATGATGCTGCCCTGGGTCGCACAATAGATTCCATCAATCGGCTCATTTCGTCCTGGTTGGCCTCAATCCGGGCCAGCAGGCCCAAGACAGTTTCAGCGCTGAACCGGGCCGTTCGGGCATCGTCGGTCAGCCACAATTTCAGCAGACCACCGAGGCGGCCCAGGTCGCCATTGACCCGCACCAGCTCGCGCACGTTCTCGTAATCGGTCACGCCCTGGACGGCGTAACCCTGCCCCACGGCCAGCAAAAAAGCAGACGTACTCAAGCCAGCCGCTTGTGCGTTGGCCTCAATGGCGGCCCGCTCTTCCGGCAGGCAATACACCTTGATCGGCGTGCTGCTTTTTCTCGTTACCTTCTGCTCTGTCGCCTCCATCTTTGGCGTCCTCCTGGTTCTCTTATTCCGGCGTCCGCCGATGGCCCCGCAGGGCAGGATTCCCGTTGAGCGCCGCAGGTGCGAATAAGGGGAAGTGAAGAGGAACACCATGCTTGCATGGTGGGCCTACTTCACACATCCTGCCCGCTTCACCACCACTTTAACATCACTACCATTTACCGGCTATAACCCGTTTTATCGACAAACACAAGCCGATTCCACGCATAAGGCGTGCAATCTGGCTTTAGTCGCCTTACAATCGCTTTAATAGCGATAGAATCGGCATTAAATCGCGGATAAATCGACATATAAAAGGCGGTAGAATCGGCATGACTAAACGGCTTACAGAGCGCATTGCAGCGCAAATGCAGACCCAAAAGCCCACCCGTTCAGGACAGAATCGGGCGGCTTTCCTGGCCCAGCGCGACGACATCATAAAAGAGGCTTTGACCGATGGCTGGCCGGTAAAAGCCATCTGGAAAACGCTGCACGATGAAGGGAAAATCAGCTTCGGATATGATGCTTTTATCAGCTATGTGAACAGTCTGATTCGGTCGCCAGGCGAGCCTGAAAAGGCCACCGCAAGACCGCCGGCATCCTCCCAACCGGCCCCCAAGAAAGCCACCCCAGCGACACCCAAACCAGTACCATCAGCCAGCCATAAGCCGGGGGAGATTCCCAGCTTCAACTTCAACCCCAGCCCGAACAAAGCGGACTTGATTTGACGCCCCAAGGGGCGGATTGGACGCCAAGAGGGAAGGCATAGCCCGCCCCTCAAGTGTCAATGAACCCCTGGAAATCGACCCCGAAAACAGCCCCCTTCATAGAGGCGGCCTATTAACATTTGAGTGGGAGTGACGGGCACTGGCTGGCAATGTCTAGCAACGGCAGGCATTTCGGCTGAGGGTAAAAGAACTTTCCGCTAAGCGATAGACTGTATGTAAACACAGTATTGCAAGGACGCGGAACATGCCTCATGTGGCGGCCAGGACGGCCAGCCGGGATCGGGATACTGGTCGTTACCAGAGCCACCGACCCGAGCAAACCCTTCTCTATCAGATCGTTGACGAGTATTACCCGGCATTCGCTGCGCTTATGGCAGAGCAGGGAAAGGAATTGCCGGGCTATGTGCAACGGGAATTTGAAGAATTTCTCCAATGCGGGCGGCTGGAGCATGGCTTTCTACGGGTTCGCTGCGAGTCTTGCCACGCCGAGCACCTGGTCGCTTTCAGCTGTAAGCGTCGCGGTTTCTGCCCGAGCTGTGGGGCGCGGCGGATGGCCGAAAGTGCCGCCTTGCTGGTTGATGAAGTACTGCCTGAACAACCCATGCGTCAGTGGGTGTTGAGCTTCCCGTTTCAGCTGCGTTTCCTGTTTGCCAGCCGGCCCGAGATCATGGGGTGGGTGCTGGGCATCGTTTACCGCGTCATTGCCACGCACCTGGTCAAGAAAGCGGGCCATACCCACCAAGTGGCCAAGACGGGCGCGGTCACCCTGATCCAGCGTTTTGGATCGGCGCTCAATCTGAATGTTCACTTCCACATGCTGTTTCTCGACGGTGTGTATGTCGAGCAATCCCACGGCTCAGCGCGTTTCCGCTGGGTCAAGGCGCCGACCAGCCCAGAGCTCACCCAGCTGACGCACACCATCGCCCACCGGGTGGGTCGCTATCTGGAACGGCAAGGCCTGCTGGAACGGGATGTCGAAAACAGCTATCTGGCCTCGGATGCGGTGGATGACGACCCGATGACACCCCTGCTGGGGCACTCGATCACTTACCGTATCGCTGTCGGTTCACAGGCGGGGCGAAAGGTGTTCACTTTGCAAACTCTGCCGACCAGTGGTGATCCGTTCGGTGACGGGATTGGCAAGGTAGCCGGGTCCAGCCTGCACGCCGGCGTGGCGGCCAGGGCCGATGAACGCAAGAAGCTCGAACGGCTGTGCCGGTACATCAGCCGCCCGGCGGTATCCGAGAAGCGGCTGTCGTTAACACGAGGCGGCAACGTGCGCTACCAGCTCAAGACGCCGTACCGGGACGGCACCACGCACGTCATTTTCGAACCATTGGATTTCATTGCAAGGCTGGCCGCCCTGGTACCGAAGCCCAGAGTCAACCTAACCCGCTTCCACGGGGTGTTCGCACCCAACAGTCGGCACCGGGCGTTGGTCACGCCGGCAAAACGGGGCAGGGGCAACAAGGTCAGGGTGGCTGATGAACCGGCAACACCAGCACAACGGCGAGCGTCGATGACATGGGCGCAACGGCTCAAGCGTGTTTTCAATATCGACATCGAGACCTGCAGCGGCTGCGGCGGCGCCATGAAAGTCATCGCCTGCATTGAAGACCCTATAGTGATCAAGCAGATCCTTGATCACCTGAAGCACAAAGCCGAAACCAGCGGGACCAGGGCGTTACCCGAAAGCCGGGCGCCACCGGCTGAGCTGCTCCTGGGTCTGTTTGACTGACGAGCCTGAAGGCCAACGATACCAATCAAAATGCTGCGTTCACAGCGCCGCGGCAGGGATCCGCCGTGCTGGTTGTCGGAAAAGGAGCCGCTAGTGGGAAAGAGGAGGGTAAATTTTCAGCGTTGCTGGCTCCCCGTCAGCCGGATTGGGTTGCATCGCAGGGGTGTCGAAAGAGTCAACTGCGGTCCAAAGCTGTTGGACTTGGGTGAAAAGGGCGTTTATTCTTCCTATACGTTGTCGGCAGCGGGCCAAAAAGGAATACGTCCATGCCCATCGAGGTGAAACCGGCTGTGAGCGCGGGTTCAAGCATATAGCCCGACAGGCGCGTATCCTTGCCGATCACGACACGATGGCGGTGGTCACCGCGACGAAAGACACGGCCAGCCGCCATGCCGACGCGCAAGGCGGTTTCCGCCGTCATCGCGCCTTCGTTGGCTTTGCCACGAATACCGTCTGTGCCGAAATATTTGCGCACCATAAGGTCGATTATCCTGTCGTCGGGTCGCCCTCAAAGGGGACATGCCTGCTGAACCGCGAATATAGAGAAATATCCCGAATGTGCAGTTAACGAATTCTTGCGGTTTCTTTCAGCGCCGCCAATACCGCCAGCCCGTCGCGCAAGGGGCGCGGCTCGTGTGTGCGGATGAAGTCAGCTCCACCTGCGGCGGCGGCAAGCTCTGCAGCGAGTGTCGCGGCCCCGACATCCCCCGGACCACGGCCTGTGAGCGCGCGCAGAAAGGATTTGCGCGAAACAGACAGAAGCACCGGCAAATCGAAGCGCAGCCGCAATTCATCGAACCGCGCCAGCACCGAGAGCGAGGTTTCGGGAGCAGCCCCCAGAAAAAACCCCATGCCGGGATCAAGGACAAGGCGGTTGCGTTTGATACCGGCACCCGTCAGCGCCGCGATGCGCGCGTCAAAGAACGCCGCAATGTGATCCATGATGTCGCCAGCGGGTGCCTCGCGCCGATCTGCCTGCCCGTCTTGCACCGAATGCATAACGACGAGTTTGGCAGATGATTTCGCCAATTGCGGATAGAACGCAGCGTCTGGAAAACCGCGAATATCATTGAGATAGGCCACACCACGCGACAAGGCATAGGCTTGCGTCGCGGGTTGATAACTGTCGAGCGAGACGGGAATGCCATCTGCCTTGAGCGCGTCCAGCACCGGCGCGATACGCGCGATTTCTGTGTCGGACGAAACAGGCGCGGCGTCGGGATTGCTGGATGCCGGACCGAGGTCGATCACATCTGCCCCCTCGGCCATCAGCTTACGCGCCTGCGCAATGGCTGCGTCTGGCGCCAGATACCGGCCTCCATCGGAGAAACTGTCCGAGGTTATGTTGACGATGCCGAAAATGATGAGCGATTTATTCATGGGGGCTTCTATAATAATAATAATCGAGCATGAGTCTCATACGGATGCTCGGGTCGAAAGGGAATCCCCAGGCGAGTAACCTGTTTGCGGTGATCCATTAGCTGCAGGAGCAGAAGAGCATACATCTGGAAGCAAAGCCAGGAAAGCGGCCTATGGAGCTGTGCGGCAGCGCTCAGTAGGCAATTTTTCAAAATATTGTTAAGCCTTTTCTGAGCATGGTATTTTTCATGGTATTACCAATTAGCAGGAAAATAAGCCATTGAATATAAAAGATAAAAATGTCTTGTTTACAATAGAGGGGCAACCGCTCGGGATGTTGACCATTTCAGCCCTCGGCCTTGGGCTGCTTTCTCGCCCTGGTCGCTGCTTTCGCCGCCACCTCAAACCGCTCCAGCATTTCCTTATAGGTCGCCGTCGCTCCATTGAGCCGGGCCACTTCTTCGCGCAACTCTGACGCCTGCTGCTTCGCTTCCAACAGCTCGGCCCGGCCCGCTTCAAGCTCTCGGGTCACGTCCTTTTGACGCGCCACCGCACCGGCCAGGTCGGCGTCCAATTGTCGATTCTTCGCACTGACCTGGGCCGCCTCATCACGCGCCTTGCCCAGCTCGACAAAATACTTATCTGACGTTTTCTGCTGCTCGGCCAGCGTCGCCCGCGCCTGGTCTGCATCAGCATGTGCCCGGTCAAGTTCGGCCCGCAGATCGTTGGCCCGGCGTTCGATTTCGTCCGCCTTGGCTTCGGCCCTCTCGGCCCGCATAACAGCCTGGGACAGCTCTGCCCTGGTCGTGGCCAGCTCGGCATGAACCTGGTCGGTAGCGGCGTTTGCCCGCTCAAGACCAGCCCGCACCTCGTCAAGTTCGGTTGCCTGCGATTCATAAGCGTCGGCCAGCTCCGCCCGCATGGCATCCAGCTCGACCCGCTCGGTTTCCCATGCCGCCTGTGCAGCCTGTAGCGATTCGTTTGCCAGCTCCTGCGCCTGCTGCCACAACGCGGCCAGGGCAACAGCGTTTGCCTGGGTAATGGTTTCCGGCACGGCAACAGCCACCGGAACCGCCTGGGCGGTCTGCGCCCGTCGCCACTCGCGCATTACCGCGCTGGTTGTATTCATGTCTGCCCGCGCTGCCCTGCGCACGGCGTCAACGGTCGGGAACGCCTCGCGCCCGGCGTCCTCGAACAGCTCATTTGCAACGGCGGTGATGCGGTCGCGGATTTCGGCGGGTATCTGGCTCATGGTCGGGGACTCCTGCTGACTCGGTAAGAATAATAATAATATTACTCTTATTCTTATTATTATGCAAGGCGTTATTAACCTCTCGTCGGAATCAGCCGCCGCCTGGAGCGCCCGGCCACCACGCGGCCCAGCCGGGTGCCCCCTGCCCTTCCTTCCCTCTTGGCGTTCAACCTTTCGGGACTTGGCCAGCAGCGACGATGTTCTGGTATTGGGGATGAGTTAGCAGCTAGATGATAGATAGCGGCTAGATAGCGGCTATCTTGAAAGGCGGGAGAGCGTCTACAAGGGCTGTAGACGCTTTTTCAGGAGCAGGACATGCCAATGCATTGGCACGGTCGAGAACGTCGCCCCTGCGCGATTCTAGAGGGCCGTTTTTACGCATGAACCACCAACCACACCTTTAGCGGCTAAATTTTGAACAATTCGACTGGAACCGCTTCACCGCCGTCACAAAGTCCAGGCGCAACAGGTACATGGCCAGATCGACCGCACCGCCGCCGCCCTTCTCTGCCCTGGTGTCGTACCACTTCGGGCCAGTAGCCAGCAGCTCTACACCACCACCGCCCAGGGCGACATTCAGCCGGACGGTCGATTTATCCTTCACCGGCACAAAGTCGGGATCATGCTTCCAGTACAGCCCCAAGGCATCGAGCGCGGCCACCACCGGCATCACGCGCAGTTCTTCCAGCAATTCAGGCGGGAATGATTTTTTTGTTCTGGCCATACAAACACCTTCCAGGCTTCGCCATTAGTAATAGGGGAGGGACTTGTCTCACTGGCAAAACTCCGTGCCGTTCCGGCACTGCGCGGGGCATGGATAACTTGCAAGCAAGTTACCCACCCCCCTTGCGGCTACTCGCATTTATTCAATGCCGGGCTACTCAAAAGCAGGCCCTACGGGCCGGGCGTAGGCTTCGCCATTAGTAATAGGGGAGGGACTTTGAACACCCGACTTTTCCATGACTGCCCCTGTAATAGGGGAGCCACTTTGAACACTGGCCCCAGCCTTCAGATAGCCAGAGACCGAGCCAACGGAAACCCCCATTTGCGCTGCAATCGCCCTGACACTCAAGCCTTGTTCCCTGAGCGCCTGTGCTTGCGCCTGCTTGGTGTTGGCCGCTTCCAGATACGTTTCCCTATCCACCGCACCAGCGGCCCGCCTACGGGCCGTGTCGCGCTCTCTGTCGCGCTCCCTGCGCCGCTCGGCGGCCATATCTCGGCTGATGATGGTTCGCAGCTCGCACTGTTCCTGGTCGGTGATCTGAAACAGGTTGATGAGCGTGTCATTGCGCGGGGTGTACAGCGGGGCGTATTCCTTGCCACCGAACGTGATTTTCTCGCCGGCCTCGTAGGCTTTCGCCTTGGAGTACAACGTCATCAGCTCTTTGCTGTTCTGCTGCCAGTCGGGGGCCAGTTCGCGGGCCAGGGCTTTTGCTTCGTGGTACATCTGCCCGCTGTGGGTCGCACCGGACAACAGCAGGAAGTTCAGACGCCAGAAAAGGTGCTGCATACGCTCGCCTTCCTGGACGCCGCCGCGCAGGGTGGCCAACTTGCGTAGATCCTCCAGGCGGTGCCAGGCCAATTGCCGGCCGCTGAATCCGCGTAGGTTGTCGGTCTTGGTACCAGGCAACAGCTTGAGCTGCTGCCGGCGCTCGGCGCGGGCCTCGCGCTGCTGCTCGATCTCCCAGCGGGCCACCGGCAAGAGCATTTCGGCCAGGTACTCGAAGCCATACCGCACCGGCTGGCCATCGGCCCCGGTTTCGACGTGCACAACGCGGCATATTTCACCGCTTTTGGTGTTGACCGTATCAACCAGGCGTAGCACTCGGCTGGCGTCCTTGGCCGCCACGTCGGCCCCTATGGCCATCAGGCGGTCTATCAGGTACTTCTGGCAAGCATTCCACCTGGGCAACGCCTGGCGCGGCACAGGTCGATCCAGGAGCCACTTGGCCTGTATCCCTCGCCCGCTGAAAATCAGCAGCGAGGGCGTCGGGATGCCCTCCTGGGCGCAGTGATACAAAACGGATGCTGCCAGTTGCTCCGGCGTCCTGCCAGTAGCCCACGGCTGCCGGTAGGTATCCAGGTCGGCAAACATCAGGCCGATACGGGCAAGGTTCACCACGCGCCGGTTAGGCCGGATGAACTCGGCCTGCGTTAGCCAGGTGTCGCGGGTCTTGTCGATCAGCTCCAAGACGGTCGGCATCTCGACCAGGCGGTGTGATGACTGCCGCTTGTCGCCGTGTACATCGACCAGAATGGAGAAAAAGCCGGAACGGCCGGGATCGTGGTATGCCCTGGCCTCTTCGGCCCGGTCAAATAATGATAGTTGTGCTACAGCCGCCATGTGGCCCCTTTCAGCCTGCGCGAATCCGCGCAAAGGCTTGTCAAAGCAGGAGCAAGGCCGTAGAATGAAGTTTAGCTAAACCGTTCGTACTACTTCGTTCTTCGTTCTACGGCGGTCGTGTCAATAACTCGCCAAAGTTGTTGACCCGTATTCCTGCAAAGCCCCGTCGCCAAAACGGGGCTTTTGCTTTTCTAAGGCTCGCCTCTGGTGCCATCCAGCAACTCGCCGCCTCTACTGCGAAACAGTGTTCGCGGCGTCCAACCGGTCAATTCCGCATCGAACTGGTAGATGCCGTGCTGTATCAGCACTGACGCTGCTCCATCCACCGTGCGGAAGTAACGGGCACCGCCCCGATACTGTCCCAAAATGCGGTTCTCTTCGCCAATCCGCAACACCAGGACTAGCAAGCCCTTGTCTTTTGCCAGGCGAACAGTCGCACCTTTCACGCCACCAATCAAAAGCACCTCTTTGAATGCAGTCGGATTGATGACATCTTTAGCCTCAAACGTAATCATGCCTCACCTCTGCCGCGCTGTCCAGCAATAGCAAACAATGCAGTTATCAAAATTCAATCTAGCAGCTATCTTTTATCTAGCCGCTACCTATCATCTAGCTGCTAGATTTTGAATCGTACAAATCCAGTGCCTTTTCCAGCACCTCAACCAGCATCACGCCTTCACGTTTGGCAATCGCTCTAATACGGGCATCCCATTCAGGAGTAACCCGCGTGGCGAACTGAACGGTTCGGTTTGTCTTGCGTGTTGAGCGGCCATCAACCTTGTCGGTAACGGCCATCTTCGGCAGCCTCGCCGGTGCCGGCGCTTGTTCCGGCACCGGCGCAACTGGCGCAACCTCCGGTGCGGCCAGGTTGTCGCTGGCCTCTTCCAATGTCGGCGGTGCCCCCAGCTCGGCGCGCCGCCCTCTCAATTTTTTCAGCTTTGATACATCAGCCATGAGTCACCCGGTCTATCAGTGATTGAATGAGTGTGTCGGCCCGCTCATTCAGCCCGGCAAAGCGGGTTTCTGTGACGCTGTGGCCTGTGTTTTGCGCCTGTCGGTAAGCGGGTCGGTCGCGCAAGCTGCCATCCAGTACCGTGTACCCGGCCTGCTGCAAGTAAACCCGCGCTGCGACTTCCTCCGCTGGCGTGCCGATCCGGTTCAGGGCAAACGCCAGGCGCTCACCTGGAACACCTGCCTTGGTCAGCGCGTGAAACTCCCGCACCGCCGGAATCAGGTCATCCCTTGAAGCGCCGGACGGCTGCACCACCAGGTCAGCAGCGCGGGCTATATCCAGCGTGGCCGAACTGGTACGCGCCGGCCCGTCGATGATGAGCAGGTCATATCCTTGTGCGGCTTCCAACGCCTGGGCAGCAGTAGCAAACGCCTCTGCCGACACAACCGGCTCGATGCCCTGGGACAACCGCAGCCGGTGCCAATCGACGGACGTGCCTTGCTGGGTGTCCAGGTCGGCAATCTTCACGCGCAAGCCGCCGGCGGCCGCTTCGCGGGCAAGGGCGCGGGCCAGGGTTGATTTCCCTACACCGCCCTTCTGTGAAACAAACGCGACTATGGCCGCCATGACTTTTCTCCATCTGCTTTGGATGGATGAATTATAAGATAGCAGCTAGATAAAAGATAGCTGCTATCTACTATCTAGCAGGTAAATACTATCTAGCTGCTAGATTTGTGCGTCGTTCCCGCTCCTGGTCGGCCATCTCGCCGGGCCATCTCGCCAGCTCGTCATCGGTGAGGCCCGCCAGGATTTGCGGCAGGCTCTGCGTTCGATACGGCGGCGGCGGAAGATCGTCTGACGGGCCGCTCTCATTATCAAAAAACGGCATTTCCTCTTGGCGTTCATCCGCCTGGTCGCCGCCGGCGGCCAGGGCATCAGTCTCTGTCAAAGCGTCCTCCAGGAAAGCGCCGCGCTGCTTGGCTTCGGCTGCCGTGACTTCCTCGCTACGTTCCAGGGCGCGGTATATCGTCGAGCGATGCACACCGAACAGCTCGGCCACCTCCTTGACCTGTCGGCCTTCCTGCTCGATCAGTTCGCGGGCATGTTCAATCTGTGCCGGGGTGAGGGTAGGCCGTGGGCCAAACTTCACGCCTCGGGCTTTGGCCGCTTCACGGCCTTCCCTGGTTCGATCCAGTATCAAGCACCGCTCGAACTCCGCAATACCGGCAAAGATGGTCAACACCATGCGGCCCGCTGGGGTCGTCGTGTCGGCCCACGGCTCGGCTAAACTGCGAAGCCCTGCGCCGGCCTCCTGGATGCGGGCGGCAATATCCAGCAGGTCGCGTGTACTGCGGGCCAGGCGGTCAAGCCGGGTCACGGTGACAACATCGCCAGGCCGCAAGTGATCGAGTAACCGGGCCAGCTCGGGCCGGTCGCGCCGCGCCCCGGTAACTTTCTCGGCATAGATACGGGTGCAGCCTGCGGCGTGCAGATCGGCCCGCTGGTTGGTTAAGTCCTGTTCGTCTGTACTGACGCGGGCATAGCCCAGCAGCAAGCGGCCTGTCATCAGGTCAAAGGTGCCGGGGTCGTTCTGGTGTCTCATGGTCGTGTCTCCGGTTCTATTGCAACCACCGGGCATTGCGCGACTAGAACATGGAACACGACAACGCCAGGGAAAGCGGGGAAAACCATAGTGTTGCATAACTTAGGACTTATGCGACAAACAAGACAGTTTCAGCGCGGCTTGTTTCGTGTTATATTGCACTATGTTTGTAACACAAGAGGGCCGCGACATGAGCGAAGCCACCTTTACCTTTCGGGTCGATGAATCCCTGAAAACAGAATTCTCCACGGCCGCCAAGGCCCGCGACCGCAGCAGCGCCCAGCTTCTACGCGACTTCATGCGCGACTTCGTGCGACAGCAAGAGGAAGCGGCCGCGCATGACGCCTGGTTCCGTCGCCAGGTACAAATCGGCCTGGACTCGGCCAATGCCGGCGACGTAATCCCGGCGGCCGAAGTGGAAGCCGAAGCCGAAGCCTGGCGGGCTGAAACGCGCCGGAAGATGGCCAGCGTTACTACATCGTGAAGCTGGTATGGACACGGCCAGCACACGCTGACAGGAAGAAAATACGCGAGTACATCGCGCAGCACGCGCCGGCGGCCGCGTTGGCCCTCGATGAGCTGTTTTCAGAAAAAGCCGACCTGCTGCTCAATCATCCCGGCCTGGGTAGGACTGGCCGGGTGCCTGGCACCCGCGAGCTCGTGGCACACCGGAATTACATCCTGGTGTATGACACGGCCGGCAACGTGGTGCGTATTCTGCGAGTGCTACACACGTCCAGGCAGTGGCCACCACGCTACACAATGGGCGAACTTCTGGAAGGGGTCGAGGCCTCCGGCGCGTACCCATTACCACCGGAAGAACGCGAATGGGTCGATGCCCCACCAGTCGGGCGAGAATGGCCTAACGACGAAGAGTAGAAAGGCGGCCAATGGCCGCCTTTCTCATTTACTCAAAAGCTCATTTACTCAAAGCATCAAGCAACACCGGCAACCCATAGACCCCAATCACCACCCCGATTTGGATAGACAGAAAGTGGATCACCAACTGCTTGCGTGTTGTCGTTATGCTCTGGTTCCAGAATGACACTTTTCCTGCTTTGATGGTTTGCCGCCGCTTGTAGTCCTCGCGGTACCAGTCTCGATCTTCCATCCCCATCTGTTACCCCTCCCTCATAGCCCTGGGCAACACCTGCTGCAACGTATTCATGGCTTCCTGAAAATCTGCCGGCGTAGCGCGTCCGGTTTCTGCCTGGTAGTAGACCACCATGAAAACATTGGCCACCGCCTCGGCCATCGGCCCGATCTGCTGCGCGGCGGCCTGGTCGATGAACTCCAGGGAAGCAAGAATGCTGGCCGCCTGGTGCACTACTTGCCCGGCTTCGATAAGATGTTGTGTTGTCATGATTCACCTCTCCAATAGGTGTTGATTGAAAGTGCCGGGCTGGCCACAACCAGCCCGGTGCGCCTCACAAATACAGCCCTGCTGCTTCTGCAAATGGGGATCTACCATTGCCCGCACCCTGGTAGTGCTTTGTCTCCGTTGGCCTGGCTGGCTCAAGCTCCCGCGTCGGCTCAGGACGCGACACAAAAGCGGCTGTTTCTGCCTCTCGATCAACTTCGGCCGTTTGATCACCCAAGGGTGAAACGAACTCCGGCACTTCTACCCTTGGCGTTTCATCCAGGGCCGCTATAGCGGCCAGATATGGCTTTTCCATCGTCTTAACCCCTATCGTATTTGTCGGAAGTGCCGGCATCACCGCCAAGGCTGTTGCCCTCAAATTGCTGGCCGCCGGCGCTCTGCTCTGTGCTGCCTTCTGGCTCCATGCTGGCACGGATGCCAGCGGCCAGTTTTCCGCCGGTTGTCTCTGCTACCCTCTCCTGGAACCCTTGCTGCATTTGAGAACCGACCCCCTTGGCCAGCTCGGATGCAGTACCAGCGGCCAGCTTCGCCGCCCTGGCAAACCCGCCACCGCTTGAGCTGCTGCCGCTGTCACTAAAGCCTGCGGCCTGGGCAAACGGCGAACTGCCAGCCGTACCCGCTTCACCACCACCGCTGCTGCCGTTGACGATTGACCCCATGCTGGGCATGTCACCGCCGGCCTCCATAGCCGCTGATGCTTTCTGGAATGCTGCCTGGATAGCGGATGCGCCGCCCGCAGCGCCGGCCGCCGCGCCCATCGTTGCTTTTGCTGCAAGGGCTGCGCCGCCAGTGGCCATGCCAGCCGCAGCCATACCCGCACCCATGATGGCACCAGCACCAAAAGAACTACCGGCACTTGCGGCTGCGCCACCGCCAGGAATCAAGCCTGCAATGACGTTCGGTATGGTGTTTACCAAGATGACCAGGACAAGCGACACAACAAAGATGATTAGCAACTCTTTCATTGGCGCTTTATCGGCAAGGTCAGCGTGATAACCGTCAATGATGGATACAGCGATACCAACCAGCAGGGTCATAGTCATTAACTTGAGTGCAATTCCGGCAACACTTCGGAAGTAGTTAATGGCAATGTCGGAAGTCCAACGCGACCCACCAAAGCCCAAGACAAAAACACCAGCATAAGCAAGCACCCAGGCGGTAACGAGGGCCAGCAACACGTTAGCCGCAACCACGGCCATACACGCCAAAATGGCCAAAGTAGTCAAAAATATAGATAGGTTGTCGATTGGACTGGTTACGCTATACGACTTAGCTGCTTTAGCAATAATGTCAAAAGCGATAGAGATCGGCGTTGACGGGTTTAACTCCCTTGGAAGCCCAGCGGCTTCCGCGCCAATCGTCCGCAATGAGTTGATAATATCCATTGCGAAATTTGGGCCGTTGATGAGCAGCCACCAGAAAAAGCCGGTGAAGATCGTGAACCGGACGAACTCCGCGAAGAACTCGCCAATGTCGGCCTTGCGTAAGGCCATCATGCCGAACGTCCAGACCATCGAAATCACAACCAGCGTCCAGAACAGCCAGGTTGCATACTCTGTTATTTTGGCTCCCCAAGTCGAGCTTTCGTTCAAAAAACGAGTTCCTACGTCATTTAAAACACCACTCGTTTCAAGTGCCGCCGATGCCGTTTGAGAAAGCATAACAAGCACCAATAAAATACCTAATCGAACAAATAAGTTTTTCATCTTAGAACTCCTTATCCTTCGAGCGGTCGGTAGGCTCCTGCAAACTTTTATAGATTTCTGGCACTTCATCCTTCGGCTCTGGTTGATCGCAACCAGCCACCGTGCAACTGACAAAGACAACGAACAAGAGATTTTTAAATAGAGCTTTCATAGTCAAAACCCCTTGTCGTTTGAACGGTTAGTGGATTCTTCCAAACCTTTGAAAAGATACTCATGAGAGGCTTGTTCTATCGCTTGCCGATCAGCATCAGCCTGCATCTTGGCTCCTACGGCTGTTTGCTGTGCCATGAGAAGGCTACGAATCTGCAAGAGCTGGTTTGCCTGCTGGCTGGCGAGCTGGTTTGCATAGCCGATGGCTTGGAGCTGGCCTTGTGCGCCCTGGGCCGCACCCTGCAACCGCTCCAGGTTACGGGCATCGTTACGCAAGGCTTTCTCTTGATTTTCCAGCGTTTTGAACAGGGCATCATTGGCCACCTTCTGGCTTTCACTGGCTAGGCGGCGGTTTTCTTCCATCGCTGCCTTTTCGGCCGGCGTGCAACCGCCCGAACCGTTGAAGCACGGCGAGCTGCGGTAATAGGCCACGTCCTGGAACTTGCCCAGGTAGGAATCCAGGCTGCCAAGCTGGTTCTGGTAGTACGCCAGAGTATTTTGCGCCTCGATCAGTTTGCCGATCGTGGCCTGGGCCTGATCCCAGATATAGGCGGCCGGAGCCATCGTGTTCTGTAGCTGGTTTTCGTACTGCTGCAATTGGGTCTGGTATTGCTCGATTTGCTTGGCGGTCTGCGCGACGGCCTCCATCGCAGACATGATGTTCTGCACCAGGTTGCCACCGTCGATAACGGGGATACCGGCCTGAACGGGGGTGATGGTAGTGGTGATAAAGCCGGTTGCGAGCGCAACGGCAACAGCGGATTTAGCCGCTAAAAGGCGGACACGCTTCATGGTCGAGTACCTCGATGATGTGAGTTAGCTATTGCGGCTAATCTGTCCCATAACACTGTTACTGCTGGTTATGGGGTTGGGCCATCACGGGGCAGTTCGCCAAAATCTGCCAAGGTACCCGCCCACTTGCGACACCGTCACGCCAGGGCTTACGTTTTTTCTAAGGTCGGTGTGTGTCGTGCAACCCTGCACGAAATTACTGCTTTACTTCTTTGCTGGTTTCTCCAGGCCGACAGCTCGGCCCATTTTTTCCAAATCCAGCGGTTGAACTGCTGCGGTCAATATCTCGCGTATTTCCGCCTCGGTGCTCCGGTTGTTCAGCGCCGCTCGAACTTTCAGCGCCTGGTGCACCTCATCGGGTAAATTGCGAATGTTCAAATTTGCCATTCTCTTACCTTTTGGTGTACCTGCTACCAATGATAGCAAAAATACCGAAATGCACAAGCACTAACGGCTGCGCCCTTTGCGCTGCTTTGCCTTTTCCTTCTTGGCGTTCAGTTCCGCTTGCAGCTTGGCTTTACGGCGTTCCAGCTCACCCGGCGCAGGCGCTGGGGTAGGTGCGGGTTTCTGCGGTGTAACTGCTGCCGCTGCGCCCTCGATCTGCAACGCTTCGGCTTGAGACAAGGAACGCAAACGGCCCGCCCTGGCCACCGGCGGCGGCACCTTGCCGACACCGGGAACACCCGGCTTGTTGGTCACGCTGAAATTGTCTTGCAGCAGTGCCAGGCGGCGCTTTTCCAGGGCTGGATCAGCAAACGTAATGGGCAGCTTGCCATCCACGGCGGCCCGAATCGCCTGGGCCTTGAACTCGGTTGTACCGTTAACGGTGATACGGCTGCCGTACCGCTCTGCGGCCAGCCTCAAGGCTTCCTGAACGCCGGCGCGGTCGGTGCCGGTCGAGACTTGCAGCCGGTCGCCGTCATCCCTCACGGCACTGGCACCGGCCCGGTAAATGATCGTGCCCGTCTTGGTGATGTTGTCGATCACTGGCGCATGGCCAGGCTTCGCCTGACCTTGCCCTTTGACCGTGTTGCCCTTCAATCCCTGGGCGGCCTCTCTGGCCCGCAAGGCAGCCAGCGCCTCGCTGTTACCCTGGGTAGCCTCTTGCTTGAGCCAATCGGCCCACTGGCGGCGCTGGTGGCCCTGGTGCAGCCGTTCACGCTCTTTGGTGTATCCCTTGTATATCCCATCCAGTTCGGCGCGTAGCGTCGCACTGGTTTGTGAGTACAGCAGTTTTTTGGCCACCCGACCGCCACCGGCCAGCTTGATTGCTGCCCGCTTGGCGGCGGCCTTCTGTTTGGCAGCGACCACGGCCCGATCCTTACGCCGCTTCGCCGCGGCCAATGCTTCGGCCCTGGCGGCGGTCAAATTCTTCTGCTCATCCTTGTACCTGGCATAAAGCTCGGTGGTGTCAGCGCGTGACCGTACCGGCTTCTTTTGATACTGCCGCCTGGGCGGCTTCTCCTGCTGATCCGGTGACGCCTCAAAGGCTCCCAGCCGCTTTTCCAGGGCAGGCTTGGACAGATCGCGGGACAGGGTGCTGGGCTTGACCATCGTGCCGTCATCGGCCCGGATCACCAACCCGTTACCCCTTGGCGTAATCTCCAGGCCGTTATCACGCATGACCTGGTGCAGCTCCGTCCAGGACTGCGCGGCTTTAATGTCGTCCAGGCATTCGCGCTTGATCCAGCCCACCAGACTTTCCACGCCGGCATGGCGCTCCATGTCGGCGGCCCTCGATGCCGCCCCGCGCTGCTGCGGCCGGTGATTGTCTGCCTCCAGGCCATAGTCCCGTTCCAGCGTCTCGCACAAGTCGGCCAGCGCCAGGTGCGGATAGTACGGTTCGTGCATCGTGTGCCTGGTCGGGTGAATCTTGTTGATGGCAATGTGGATGTGCAGGTTGTCGGTGTCGTTATGCACGGCGCTGATACGCTGATGCTCACCAAACCCTAGCCCTTGGCAAATCCGTTCCTCTATCGCCTTCAAGGTGTCGGCATCGGGATTCTCGCCGGCGCGAAAACTGACAATCAGGTGATAGGTCTTATCGCCCTTGGCCCTGGTGTTCATGTGCTGGGTGGCCAGCACTTCGGTGATGGCATCGCGCACTGAATGCGCCTCGCAATTCGTGACCTGAACATGGCCCAGCCGGTGGTCTTTGCTCTGTGCGTCGGTGATGTATTTAGCCAGGTCGGCAAAGTCTGATTTGCCCAGGGAACGCATGGCAACATGCTTGGCAATCATGATGCTGCCCTGGGTCGCACAATAGATTCCATCAATCGGCTCATTTCGTCCTGGTTGGCCTCAATCCGGGCCAGCAGGCCCAAGACAGTTTCAGCGCTGAACCGGGCCGTTCGGGCATCGTCGGTCAGCCACAATTTCAGCAGACCACCGAGGCGGCCCAGGTCGCCATTGACCCGCACCAGCTCGCGCACGTTCTCGTAATCGGTCACGCCCTGGACGGCGTAACCCTGCCCCACGGCCAGCAAAAAAGCAGACGTACTCAAGCCAGCCGCTTGTGCGTTGGCCTCAATGGCGGCCCGCTCTTCCGGCAGGCAATACACCTTGATCGGCGTGCTGCTTTTTCTCGTTACCTTCTGCTCTGTCGCCTCCATCTTTGGCGTCCTCCTGGTTCTCTTATTCCGGCGTCCGCCGATGGCCCCGCAGGGCAGGATTCCCGTTGAGCGCCGCAGGTGCGAATAAGGGGAAGTGAAGAGGAACACCATGCTTGCATGGTGGGCCTACTTCACACATCCTGCCCGCTTCACCACCACTTTAACATCACTACCATTTACCGGCTATAACCCGTTTTATCGACAAACACAAGCCGATTCCACGCATAAGGCGTGCAATCTGGCTTTAGTCGCCTTACAATCGCTTTAATAGCGATAGAATCGGCATTAAATCGCGGATAAATCGACATATAAAAGGCGGTAGAATCGGCATGACTAAACGGCTTACAGAGCGCATTGCAGCGCAAATGCAGACCCAAAAGCCCACCCGTTCAGGACAGAATCGGGCGGCTTTCCTGGCCCAGCGCGACGACATCATAAAAGAGGCTTTGACCGATGGCTGGCCGGTAAAAGCCATCTGGAAAACGCTGCACGATGAAGGGAAAATCAGCTTCGGATATGATGCTTTTATCAGCTATGTGAACAGTCTGATTCGGTCGCCAGGCGAGCCTGAAAAGGCCACCGCAAGACCGCCGGCATCCTCCCAACCGGCCCCCAAGAAAGCCACCCCAGCGACACCCAAACCAGTACCATCAGCCAGCCATAAGCCGGGGGAGATTCCCAGCTTCAACTTCAACCCCAGCCCGAACAAAGCGGACTTGATTTGACGCCCCAAGGGGCGGATTGGACGCCAAGAGGGAAGGCATAGCCCGCCCCTCAAGTGTCAATGAACCCCTGGAAATCGACCCCGAAAACAGCCCCCTTCATAGAGGCGGCCTATTAACATTTGAGTGGGAGTGACGGGCACTGGCTGGCAATGTCTAGCAACGGCAGGCATTTCGGCTGAGGGTAAAAGAACTTTCCGCTAAGCGATAGACTGTATGTAAACACAGTATTGCAAGGACGCGGAACATGCCTCATGTGGCGGCCAGGACGGCCAGCCGGGATCGGGATACTGGTCGTTACCAGAGCCACCGACCCGAGCAAACCCTTCTCTATCAGATCGTTGACGAGTATTACCCGGCATTCGCTGCGCTTATGGCAGAGCAGGGAAAGGAATTGCCGGGCTATGTGCAACGGGAATTTGAAGAATTTCTCCAATGCGGGCGGCTGGAGCATGGCTTTCTACGGGTTCGCTGCGAGTCTTGCCACGCCGAGCACCTGGTCGCTTTCAGCTGTAAGCGTCGCGGTTTCTGCCCGAGCTGTGGGGCGCGGCGGATGGCCGAAAGTGCCGCCTTGCTGGTTGATGAAGTACTGCCTGAACAACCCATGCGTCAGTGGGTGTTGAGCTTCCCGTTTCAGCTGCGTTTCCTGTTTGCCAGCCGGCCCGAGATCATGGGGTGGGTGCTGGGCATCGTTTACCGCGTCATTGCCACGCACCTGGTCAAGAAAGCGGGCCATACCCACCAAGTGGCCAAGACGGGCGCGGTCACCCTGATCCAGCGTTTTGGATCGGCGCTCAATCTGAATGTTCACTTCCACATGCTGTTTCTCGACGGTGTGTATGTCGAGCAATCCCACGGCTCAGCGCGTTTCCGCTGGGTCAAGGCGCCGACCAGCCCAGAGCTCACCCAGCTGACGCACACCATCGCCCACCGGGTGGGTCGCTATCTGGAACGGCAAGGCCTGCTGGAACGGGATGTCGAAAACAGCTATCTGGCCTCGGATGCGGTGGATGACGACCCGATGACACCCCTGCTGGGGCACTCGATCACTTACCGTATCGCTGTCGGTTCACAGGCGGGGCGAAAGGTGTTCACTTTGCAAACTCTGCCGACCAGTGGTGATCCGTTCGGTGACGGGATTGGCAAGGTAGCCGGGTCCAGCCTGCACGCCGGCGTGGCGGCCAGGGCCGATGAACGCAAGAAGCTCGAACGGCTGTGCCGGTACATCAGCCGCCCGGCGGTATCCGAGAAGCGGCTGTCGTTAACACGAGGCGGCAACGTGCGCTACCAGCTCAAGACGCCGTACCGGGACGGCACCACGCACGTCATTTTCGAACCATTGGATTTCATTGCAAGGCTGGCCGCCCTGGTACCGAAGCCCAGAGTCAACCTAACCCGCTTCCACGGGGTGTTCGCACCCAACAGTCGGCACCGGGCGTTGGTCACGCCGGCAAAACGGGGCAGGGGCAACAAGGTCAGGGTGGCTGATGAACCGGCAACACCAGCACAACGGCGAGCGTCGATGACATGGGCGCAACGGCTCAAGCGTGTTTTCAATATCGACATCGAGACCTGCAGCGGCTGCGGCGGCGCCATGAAAGTCATCGCCTGCATTGAAGACCCTATAGTGATCAAGCAGATCCTTGATCACCTGAAGCACAAAGCCGAAACCAGCGGGACCAGGGCGTTACCCGAAAGCCGGGCGCCACCGGCTGAGCTGCTCCTGGGTCTGTTTGACTGACGAGCCTGAAGGCCAACGATACCAATCAAAATGCTGCGTTCACAGCGCCGCGGCAGGGATCCGCCGTGCTGGTTGTCGGAAAAGGAGCCGCTAGTGGGAAAGAGGAGGGTAAATTTTCAGCGTTGCTGGCTCCCCGTCAGCCGGATTGGGTTGCATCGCAGGGGTGTCGAAAGAGTCAACTGCGGTCCAAAGCTGTTGGACTTGGGTGAAAAGGGCGTTTATTCTTCCTATACGTTGTCGGCAGCGGGCCAAAAAGGAATACGTCCATGCCCATCGAGGTGAAACCGGCTGTGAGCGCGGGTTCAAGCATATAGCCCGACAGGCGCGTATCCTTGCCGATCACGACACGATGGCGGTGGTCACCGCGACGAAAGACACGGCCAGCCGCCATGCCGACGCGCAAGGCGGTTTCCGCCGTCATCGCGCCTTCGTTGGCTTTGCCACGAATACCGTCTGTGCCGAAATATTTGCGCACCATAAGGTCGATTATCCTGTCGTCGGGTCGCCCTCAAAGGGGACATGCCTGCTGAACCGCGAATATAGAGAAATATCCCGAATGTGCAGTTAACGAATTCTTGCGGTTTCTTTCAGCGCCGCCAATACCGCCAGCCCGTCGCGCAAGGGGCGCGGCTCGTGTGTGCGGATGAAGTCAGCTCCACCTGCGGCGGCGGCAAGCTCTGCAGCGAGTGTCGCGGCCCCGACATCCCCCGGACCACGGCCTGTGAGCGCGCGCAGAAAGGATTTGCGCGAAACAGACAGAAGCACCGGCAAATCGAAGCGCAGCCGCAATTCATCGAACCGCGCCAGCACCGAGAGCGAGGTTTCGGGAGCAGCCCCCAGAAAAAACCCCATGCCGGGATCAAGGACAAGGCGGTTGCGTTTGATACCGGCACCCGTCAGCGCCGCGATGCGCGCGTCAAAGAACGCCGCAATGTGATCCATGATGTCGCCAGCGGGTGCCTCGCGCCGATCTGCCTGCCCGTCTTGCACCGAATGCATAACGACGAGTTTGGCAGATGATTTCGCCAATTGCGGATAGAACGCAGCGTCTGGAAAACCGCGAATATCATTGAGATAGGCCACACCACGCGACAAGGCATAGGCTTGCGTCGCGGGTTGATAACTGTCGAGCGAGACGGGAATGCCATCTGCCTTGAGCGCGTCCAGCACCGGCGCGATACGCGCGATTTCTGTGTCGGACGAAACAGGCGCGGCGTCGGGATTGCTGGATGCCGGACCGAGGTCGATCACATCTGCCCCCTCGGCCATCAGCTTACGCGCCTGCGCAATGGCTGCGTCTGGCGCCAGATACCGGCCTCCATCGGAGAAACTGTCCGAGGTTATGTTGACGATGCCGAAAATGATGAGCGATTTATTCATGGGGGCTTCTATAATAATAATAATCGAGCATGAGTCTCATACGGATGCTCGGGTCGAAAGGGAATCCCCAGGCGAGTAACCTGTTTGCGGTGATCCATTAGCTGCAGGAGCAGAAGAGCATACATCTGGAAGCAAAGCCAGGAAAGCGGCCTATGGAGCTGTGCGGCAGCGCTCAGTAGGCAATTTTTCAAAATATTGTTAAGCCTTTTCTGAGCATGGTATTTTTCATGGTATTACCAATTAGCAGGAAAATAAGCCATTGAATATAAAAGATAAAAATGTCTTGTTTACAATAGAGGGGCAACCGCTCGGGATGTTGACCATTTCAGCCCTCGGCCTTGGGCTGCTTTCTCGCCCTGGTCGCTGCTTTCGCCGCCACCTCAAACCGCTCCAGCATTTCCTTATAGGTCGCCGTCGCTCCATTGAGCCGGGCCACTTCTTCGCGCAACTCTGACGCCTGCTGCTTCGCTTCCAACAGCTCGGCCCGGCCCGCTTCAAGCTCTCGGGTCACGTCCTTTTGACGCGCCACCGCACCGGCCAGGTCGGCGTCCAATTGTCGATTCTTCGCACTGACCTGGGCCGCCTCATCACGCGCCTTGCCCAGCTCGACAAAATACTTATCTGACGTTTTCTGCTGCTCGGCCAGCGTCGCCCGCGCCTGGTCTGCATCAGCATGTGCCCGGTCAAGTTCGGCCCGCAGATCGTTGGCCCGGCGTTCGATTTCGTCCGCCTTGGCTTCGGCCCTCTCGGCCCGCATAACAGCCTGGGACAGCTCTGCCCTGGTCGTGGCCAGCTCGGCATGAACCTGGTCGGTAGCGGCGTTTGCCCGCTCAAGACCAGCCCGCACCTCGTCAAGTTCGGTTGCCTGCGATTCATAAGCGTCGGCCAGCTCCGCCCGCATGGCATCCAGCTCGACCCGCTCGGTTTCCCATGCCGCCTGTGCAGCCTGTAGCGATTCGTTTGCCAGCTCCTGCGCCTGCTGCCACAACGCGGCCAGGGCAACAGCGTTTGCCTGGGTAATGGTTTCCGGCACGGCAACAGCCACCGGAACCGCCTGGGCGGTCTGCGCCCGTCGCCACTCGCGCATTACCGCGCTGGTTGTATTCATGTCTGCCCGCGCTGCCCTGCGCACGGCGTCAACGGTCGGGAACGCCTCGCGCCCGGCGTCCTCGAACAGCTCATTTGCAACGGCGGTGATGCGGTCGCGGATTTCGGCGGGTATCTGGCTCATGGTCGGGGACTCCTGCTGACTCGGTAAGAATAATAATAATATTACTCTTATTCTTATTATTATGCAAGGCGTTATTAACCTCTCGTCGGAATCAGCCGCCGCCTGGAGCGCCCGGCCACCACGCGGCCCAGCCGGGTGCCCCCTGCCCTTCCTTCCCTCTTGGCGTTCAACCTTTCGGGACTTGGCCAGCAGCGACGATGTTCTGGTATTGGGGATGAGTTAGCAGCTAGATGATAGATAGCGGCTAGATAGCGGCTATCTTGAAAGGCGGGAGAGCGTCTACAAGGGCTGTAGACGCTTTTTCAGGAGCAGGACATGCCAATGCATTGGCACGGTCGAGAACGTCGCCCCTGCGCGATTCTAGAGGGCCGTTTTTACGCATGAACCACCAACCACACCTTTAGCGGCTAAATTTTGAACAATTCGACTGGAACCGCTTCACCGCCGTCACAAAGTCCAGGCGCAACAGGTACATGGCCAGATCGACCGCACCGCCGCCGCCCTTCTCTGCCCTGGTGTCGTACCACTTCGGGCCAGTAGCCAGCAGCTCTACACCACCACCGCCCAGGGCGACATTCAGCCGGACGGTCGATTTATCCTTCACCGGCACAAAGTCGGGATCATGCTTCCAGTACAGCCCCAAGGCATCGAGCGCGGCCACCACCGGCATCACGCGCAGTTCTTCCAGCAATTCAGGCGGGAATGATTTTTTTGTTCTGGCCATACAAACACCTTCCAGGCTTCGCCATTAGTAATAGGGGAGGGACTTGTCTCACTGGCAAAACTCCGTGCCGTTCCGGCACTGCGCGGGGCATGGATAACTTGCAAGCAAGTTACCCACCCCCCTTGCGGCTACTCGCATTTATTCAATGCCGGGCTACTCAAAAGCAGGCCCTACGGGCCGGGCGTAGGCTTCGCCATTAGTAATAGGGGAGGGACTTTGAACACCCGACTTTTCCATGACTGCCCCTGTAATAGGGGAGCCACTTTGAACACTGGCCCCAGCCTTCAGATAGCCAGAGACCGAGCCAACGGAAACCCCCATTTGCGCTGCAATCGCCCTGACACTCAAGCCTTGTTCCCTGAGCGCCTGTGCTTGCGCCTGCTTGGTGTTGGCCGCTTCCAGATACGTTTCCCTATCCACCGCACCAGCGGCCCGCCTACGGGCCGTGTCGCGCTCTCTGTCGCGCTCCCTGCGCCGCTCGGCGGCCATATCTCGGCTGATGATGGTTCGCAGCTCGCACTGTTCCTGGTCGGTGATCTGAAACAGGTTGATGAGCGTGTCATTGCGCGGGGTGTACAGCGGGGCGTATTCCTTGCCACCGAACGTGATTTTCTCGCCGGCCTCGTAGGCTTTCGCCTTGGAGTACAACGTCATCAGCTCTTTGCTGTTCTGCTGCCAGTCGGGGGCCAGTTCGCGGGCCAGGGCTTTTGCTTCGTGGTACATCTGCCCGCTGTGGGTCGCACCGGACAACAGCAGGAAGTTCAGACGCCAGAAAAGGTGCTGCATACGCTCGCCTTCCTGGACGCCGCCGCGCAGGGTGGCCAACTTGCGTAGATCCTCCAGGCGGTGCCAGGCCAATTGCCGGCCGCTGAATCCGCGTAGGTTGTCGGTCTTGGTACCAGGCAACAGCTTGAGCTGCTGCCGGCGCTCGGCGCGGGCCTCGCGCTGCTGCTCGATCTCCCAGCGGGCCACCGGCAAGAGCATTTCGGCCAGGTACTCGAAGCCATACCGCACCGGCTGGCCATCGGCCCCGGTTTCGACGTGCACAACGCGGCATATTTCACCGCTTTTGGTGTTGACCGTATCAACCAGGCGTAGCACTCGGCTGGCGTCCTTGGCCGCCACGTCGGCCCCTATGGCCATCAGGCGGTCTATCAGGTACTTCTGGCAAGCATTCCACCTGGGCAACGCCTGGCGCGGCACAGGTCGATCCAGGAGCCACTTGGCCTGTATCCCTCGCCCGCTGAAAATCAGCAGCGAGGGCGTCGGGATGCCCTCCTGGGCGCAGTGATACAAAACGGATGCTGCCAGTTGCTCCGGCGTCCTGCCAGTAGCCCACGGCTGCCGGTAGGTATCCAGGTCGGCAAACATCAGGCCGATACGGGCAAGGTTCACCACGCGCCGGTTAGGCCGGATGAACTCGGCCTGCGTTAGCCAGGTGTCGCGGGTCTTGTCGATCAGCTCCAAGACGGTCGGCATCTCGACCAGGCGGTGTGATGACTGCCGCTTGTCGCCGTGTACATCGACCAGAATGGAGAAAAAGCCGGAACGGCCGGGATCGTGGTATGCCCTGGCCTCTTCGGCCCGGTCAAATAATGATAGTTGTGCTACAGCCGCCATGTGGCCCCTTTCAGCCTGCGCGAATCCGCGCAAAGGCTTGTCAAAGCAGGAGCAAGGCCGTAGAATGAAGTTTAGCTAAACCGTTCGTACTACTTCGTTCTTCGTTCTACGGCGGTCGTGTCAATAACTCGCCAAAGTTGTTGACCCGTATTCCTGCAAAGCCCCGTCGCCAAAACGGGGCTTTTGCTTTTCTAAGGCTCGCCTCTGGTGCCATCCAGCAACTCGCCGCCTCTACTGCGAAACAGTGTTCGCGGCGTCCAACCGGTCAATTCCGCATCGAACTGGTAGATGCCGTGCTGTATCAGCACTGACGCTGCTCCATCCACCGTGCGGAAGTAACGGGCACCGCCCCGATACTGTCCCAAAATGCGGTTCTCTTCGCCAATCCGCAACACCAGGACTAGCAAGCCCTTGTCTTTTGCCAGGCGAACAGTCGCACCTTTCACGCCACCAATCAAAAGCACCTCTTTGAATGCAGTCGGATTGATGACATCTTTAGCCTCAAACGTAATCATGCCTCACCTCTGCCGCGCTGTCCAGCAATAGCAAACAATGCAGTTATCAAAATTCAATCTAGCAGCTATCTTTTATCTAGCCGCTACCTATCATCTAGCTGCTAGATTTTGAATCGTACAAATCCAGTGCCTTTTCCAGCACCTCAACCAGCATCACGCCTTCACGTTTGGCAATCGCTCTAATACGGGCATCCCATTCAGGAGTAACCCGCGTGGCGAACTGAACGGTTCGGTTTGTCTTGCGTGTTGAGCGGCCATCAACCTTGTCGGTAACGGCCATCTTCGGCAGCCTCGCCGGTGCCGGCGCTTGTTCCGGCACCGGCGCAACTGGCGCAACCTCCGGTGCGGCCAGGTTGTCGCTGGCCTCTTCCAATGTCGGCGGTGCCCCCAGCTCGGCGCGCCGCCCTCTCAATTTTTTCAGCTTTGATACATCAGCCATGAGTCACCCGGTCTATCAGTGATTGAATGAGTGTGTCGGCCCGCTCATTCAGCCCGGCAAAGCGGGTTTCTGTGACGCTGTGGCCTGTGTTTTGCGCCTGTCGGTAAGCGGGTCGGTCGCGCAAGCTGCCATCCAGTACCGTGTACCCGGCCTGCTGCAAGTAAACCCGCGCTGCGACTTCCTCCGCTGGCGTGCCGATCCGGTTCAGGGCAAACGCCAGGCGCTCACCTGGAACACCTGCCTTGGTCAGCGCGTGAAACTCCCGCACCGCCGGAATCAGGTCATCCCTTGAAGCGCCGGACGGCTGCACCACCAGGTCAGCAGCGCGGGCTATATCCAGCGTGGCCGAACTGGTACGCGCCGGCCCGTCGATGATGAGCAGGTCATATCCTTGTGCGGCTTCCAACGCCTGGGCAGCAGTAGCAAACGCCTCTGCCGACACAACCGGCTCGATGCCCTGGGACAACCGCAGCCGGTGCCAATCGACGGACGTGCCTTGCTGGGTGTCCAGGTCGGCAATCTTCACGCGCAAGCCGCCGGCGGCCGCTTCGCGGGCAAGGGCGCGGGCCAGGGTTGATTTCCCTACACCGCCCTTCTGTGAAACAAACGCGACTATGGCCGCCATGACTTTTCTCCATCTGCTTTGGATGGATGAATTATAAGATAGCAGCTAGATAAAAGATAGCTGCTATCTACTATCTAGCAGGTAAATACTATCTAGCTGCTAGATTTGTGCGTCGTTCCCGCTCCTGGTCGGCCATCTCGCCGGGCCATCTCGCCAGCTCGTCATCGGTGAGGCCCGCCAGGATTTGCGGCAGGCTCTGCGTTCGATACGGCGGCGGCGGAAGATCGTCTGACGGGCCGCTCTCATTATCAAAAAACGGCATTTCCTCTTGGCGTTCATCCGCCTGGTCGCCGCCGGCGGCCAGGGCATCAGTCTCTGTCAAAGCGTCCTCCAGGAAAGCGCCGCGCTGCTTGGCTTCGGCTGCCGTGACTTCCTCGCTACGTTCCAGGGCGCGGTATATCGTCGAGCGATGCACACCGAACAGCTCGGCCACCTCCTTGACCTGTCGGCCTTCCTGCTCGATCAGTTCGCGGGCATGTTCAATCTGTGCCGGGGTGAGGGTAGGCCGTGGGCCAAACTTCACGCCTCGGGCTTTGGCCGCTTCACGGCCTTCCCTGGTTCGATCCAGTATCAAGCACCGCTCGAACTCCGCAATACCGGCAAAGATGGTCAACACCATGCGGCCCGCTGGGGTCGTCGTGTCGGCCCACGGCTCGGCTAAACTGCGAAGCCCTGCGCCGGCCTCCTGGATGCGGGCGGCAATATCCAGCAGGTCGCGTGTACTGCGGGCCAGGCGGTCAAGCCGGGTCACGGTGACAACATCGCCAGGCCGCAAGTGATCGAGTAACCGGGCCAGCTCGGGCCGGTCGCGCCGCGCCCCGGTAACTTTCTCGGCATAGATACGGGTGCAGCCTGCGGCGTGCAGATCGGCCCGCTGGTTGGTTAAGTCCTGTTCGTCTGTACTGACGCGGGCATAGCCCAGCAGCAAGCGGCCTGTCATCAGGTCAAAGGTGCCGGGGTCGTTCTGGTGTCTCATGGTCGTGTCTCCGGTTCTATTGCAACCACCGGGCATTGCGCGACTAGAACATGGAACACGACAACGCCAGGGAAAGCGGGGAAAACCATAGTGTTGCATAACTTAGGACTTATGCGACAAACAAGACAGTTTCAGCGCGGCTTGTTTCGTGTTATATTGCACTATGTTTGTAACACAAGAGGGCCGCGACATGAGCGAAGCCACCTTTACCTTTCGGGTCGATGAATCCCTGAAAACAGAATTCTCCACGGCCGCCAAGGCCCGCGACCGCAGCAGCGCCCAGCTTCTACGCGACTTCATGCGCGACTTCGTGCGACAGCAAGAGGAAGCGGCCGCGCATGACGCCTGGTTCCGTCGCCAGGTACAAATCGGCCTGGACTCGGCCAATGCCGGCGACGTAATCCCGGCGGCCGAAGTGGAAGCCGAAGCCGAAGCCTGGCGGGCTGAAACGCGCCGGAAGATGGCCAGCGTTACTACATCGTGAAGCTGGTATGGACACGGCCAGCACACGCTGACAGGAAGAAAATACGCGAGTACATCGCGCAGCACGCGCCGGCGGCCGCGTTGGCCCTCGATGAGCTGTTTTCAGAAAAAGCCGACCTGCTGCTCAATCATCCCGGCCTGGGTAGGACTGGCCGGGTGCCTGGCACCCGCGAGCTCGTGGCACACCGGAATTACATCCTGGTGTATGACACGGCCGGCAACGTGGTGCGTATTCTGCGAGTGCTACACACGTCCAGGCAGTGGCCACCACGCTACACAATGGGCGAACTTCTGGAAGGGGTCGAGGCCTCCGGCGCGTACCCATTACCACCGGAAGAACGCGAATGGGTCGATGCCCCACCAGTCGGGCGAGAATGGCCTAACGACGAAGAGTAGAAAGGCGGCCAATGGCCGCCTTTCTCATTTACTCAAAAGCTCATTTACTCAAAGCATCAAGCAACACCGGCAACCCATAGACCCCAATCACCACCCCGATTTGGATAGACAGAAAGTGGATCACCAACTGCTTGCGTGTTGTCGTTATGCTCTGGTTCCAGAATGACACTTTTCCTGCTTTGATGGTTTGCCGCCGCTTGTAGTCCTCGCGGTACCAGTCTCGATCTTCCATCCCCATCTGTTACCCCTCCCTCATAGCCCTGGGCAACACCTGCTGCAACGTATTCATGGCTTCCTGAAAATCTGCCGGCGTAGCGCGTCCGGTTTCTGCCTGGTAGTAGACCACCATGAAAACATTGGCCACCGCCTCGGCCATCGGCCCGATCTGCTGCGCGGCGGCCTGGTCGATGAACTCCAGGGAAGCAAGAATGCTGGCCGCCTGGTGCACTACTTGCCCGGCTTCGATAAGATGTTGTGTTGTCATGATTCACCTCTCCAATAGGTGTTGATTGAAAGTGCCGGGCTGGCCACAACCAGCCCGGTGCGCCTCACAAATACAGCCCTGCTGCTTCTGCAAATGGGGATCTACCATTGCCCGCACCCTGGTAGTGCTTTGTCTCCGTTGGCCTGGCTGGCTCAAGCTCCCGCGTCGGCTCAGGACGCGACACAAAAGCGGCTGTTTCTGCCTCTCGATCAACTTCGGCCGTTTGATCACCCAAGGGTGAAACGAACTCCGGCACTTCTACCCTTGGCGTTTCATCCAGGGCCGCTATAGCGGCCAGATATGGCTTTTCCATCGTCTTAACCCCTATCGTATTTGTCGGAAGTGCCGGCATCACCGCCAAGGCTGTTGCCCTCAAATTGCTGGCCGCCGGCGCTCTGCTCTGTGCTGCCTTCTGGCTCCATGCTGGCACGGATGCCAGCGGCCAGTTTTCCGCCGGTTGTCTCTGCTACCCTCTCCTGGAACCCTTGCTGCATTTGAGAACCGACCCCCTTGGCCAGCTCGGATGCAGTACCAGCGGCCAGCTTCGCCGCCCTGGCAAACCCGCCACCGCTTGAGCTGCTGCCGCTGTCACTAAAGCCTGCGGCCTGGGCAAACGGCGAACTGCCAGCCGTACCCGCTTCACCACCACCGCTGCTGCCGTTGACGATTGACCCCATGCTGGGCATGTCACCGCCGGCCTCCATAGCCGCTGATGCTTTCTGGAATGCTGCCTGGATAGCGGATGCGCCGCCCGCAGCGCCGGCCGCCGCGCCCATCGTTGCTTTTGCTGCAAGGGCTGCGCCGCCAGTGGCCATGCCAGCCGCAGCCATACCCGCACCCATGATGGCACCAGCACCAAAAGAACTACCGGCACTTGCGGCTGCGCCACCGCCAGGAATCAAGCCTGCAATGACGTTCGGTATGGTGTTTACCAAGATGACCAGGACAAGCGACACAACAAAGATGATTAGCAACTCTTTCATTGGCGCTTTATCGGCAAGGTCAGCGTGATAACCGTCAATGATGGATACAGCGATACCAACCAGCAGGGTCATAGTCATTAACTTGAGTGCAATTCCGGCAACACTTCGGAAGTAGTTAATGGCAATGTCGGAAGTCCAACGCGACCCACCAAAGCCCAAGACAAAAACACCAGCATAAGCAAGCACCCAGGCGGTAACGAGGGCCAGCAACACGTTAGCCGCAACCACGGCCATACACGCCAAAATGGCCAAAGTAGTCAAAAATATAGATAGGTTGTCGATTGGACTGGTTACGCTATACGACTTAGCTGCTTTAGCAATAATGTCAAAAGCGATAGAGATCGGCGTTGACGGGTTTAACTCCCTTGGAAGCCCAGCGGCTTCCGCGCCAATCGTCCGCAATGAGTTGATAATATCCATTGCGAAATTTGGGCCGTTGATGAGCAGCCACCAGAAAAAGCCGGTGAAGATCGTGAACCGGACGAACTCCGCGAAGAACTCGCCAATGTCGGCCTTGCGTAAGGCCATCATGCCGAACGTCCAGACCATCGAAATCACAACCAGCGTCCAGAACAGCCAGGTTGCATACTCTGTTATTTTGGCTCC
>JGI26536J50258_1000491_pt1 | contig 35051 bp, 29 predicted proteins | sample ThiBiot_750_plan_FD_50258 | JGI IMG/M metagenome (IMG submission 50258)
CCCCCGAAAGATTATTTTTTAGAAACTCATTGGAAAGGGATTCGATTATGGCGGTGGCTTCGACGCCGGCCGGCCCGCCATGATACGGGTTGTATTTGAATCCGCCGCTGTCCGGCGGGTTGTGCGATGGCGTGATCACGATGCCATCCGCAAGTTTTGCGCTTCGTCCCTGGTTGTATGTCAGTATGGCATGTGAAACTGCGGGGGTGGGGGTATATTCCCCCCCGCTTGCCAGCATTACGTCCACGCCGTTAGCGGCAAGCACTTCCAGCGCGCTGGCAAAGGCAGGTTCGGAAAGCGCATGGGTGTCGATGCCGAGAAACAGCGGCCCATCTATGTTCGTTTGCCTTCGGTATTGGCAGATGGCTTGGGTAACGGCGAGTACGTGCCATTCGTTGAAGCTGGTTTCCAGAGAGGAACCGCGGTGCCCCGAGGTTCCAAAGGCAACTCTTTGGGCCGGTACGGACCAGTCAGGGATTTTCGCATAGTAGGCGGTAACAAGCCGGGGTACATTCGTGAGCATATCCGCTGGGACCGCTTTGCCGGCGAAGGGGTTGATTTTTGGAGCAGCCTTTTCGGTGGCCATAATAGTCTCGCTTCGAATAGTGGCGGTAAGAAACTGCAGCACAACATATCAAACTGATACGAGAAGAAACTGGCGGGCCCGCTGGCAAGGTTCGAAGATAGCCGGGCTACCATAACAGGAGGAGCCGGCGTGCCGGCATTCCCGGTTCCCGATGCCGTTATTTCAAGACGCGATCAGCCTGTTATCCCGCCCCCGTCTCTGCATCCGACATAACGCCTGATGAGCGCATTGGTCGAACTGTCATGCTTCAGATTCGGGTCGCCCATGGGTGCCATCTCCTTGACGATGCGTTTGGCGAGTTCCTTGCCNAGCTCAACGCCCCATTGGTCGAAGGAATCGATATTCCAGATAGCTCCTTGCGTAAAGACGGCGTGCTCATAGAGGGCAACCAGTGTTCCGAGCGTATAAGGAGTGAGGCGTTCGGCGAGAATCGTGTTGGTNGGGCGATTGCCTGGAAATGTNCGATGTGGACAAAGCCAGTCGGGCGTTCCTTCTGACTTGACCTCTTCGCTGGTTTTACCGAAAGCCAGGGCTTCCGTCTGGGCAAAAAGGTTGGCCATAAGCAGATCATGATGATTTCCAAGGGGATTAAGCGTCTGGCAAAATCCGATGAAGTCGCATGGGATCAGGCGAGTTCCCTGGTGTATCAACTGATAGAACGAGTGCTGTCCATTGGTGCCTGGCTCGCCCCAAACTATCTGGGACGTCTGGTAATTGACAGGAAAGCCATCCAGCCTCGCCTGCTTGCCATTGCTTTCCATTGCCAGTTGCTGCAGATAAGCCGGAAAGCGTTTGAGATATTGGTCATAAGGCAGCACGGCAAGCGTCTCGCTGCCGAAAAAATTGTTGTACCAGATTGCCAGCAGCCCCATGATGACAGGCAGATTCCTGTCAAATGGCGTAGTGCGAAAGTGNTCGTCCATCGCATGAAAGCCTGCCAGCATGGAGCGAAAATTCTGGGGACCTATGGCAATCATGGTTGAAAGACCTATTGCCGAGTCCATCGAATAGCGGCCCCCCACCCAATCCCAGAAACCGAACATATTTGCCGGGTCGATTCCGAAATCCGAGACTTCCACGGTGTTGGTGGAGACGGCAACGAAGTGCTTGCTCACGGCGCGCGCATCATCGAACGCATCCAGCATCCATTGGCGAGCGGCGTGGGCGTTGGCAAGCGTTTCCGTGGTCGTGAATGTTTTCGAGCAAACGATGAATAATGTTTCCTCGGGGCTGATATCCCTGGTGGCTTCCCTGAAATCGGTGCCATCCACATTCGAGACGAAGCGGAAGACCATGTCTCGCTGGCTGTATGCACGCAAGGCCTCATAGGCCATTACCGGCCCCAGGTCGGATCCGCCTATGCCGATATTGACGATGTTCCAGATTCGTTTGCCGGTATGGCCGCGCCATCCGCCGCTGCATAATTCATTGGCGAAGGTCGTCATTCGATCAAGCACTGCGTGTACTTCCGGCACCACATTGATTCCATCCGCCATGATTTGCGCATCCCTGGGTGCGCGCAAGGCGGTATGCAGGACGGCGCGCCGCTCCGTCGAGTTGATCGGCTNGCCTTCGAACATGGCGGCAATGCGCTTTTGCAATCCGCATTCTTCCGCGAGCTGAACCAGCAACCGAAGCGTTTCGGCGGTAATGCGATTTTTCGAGTAGTCAAGGTAAAGGCCAGCAGCTTCAGCCGTGAAGCGCTCGCCCCTCCGGGCGTCATCCGCAAAAAATTCGCGGAGATGCTTGTCACGGATTGCTTTGAAATGAGATGAGAGTGCTTTCCACGCGGGAAACTCCGTCAGGGATGGGGTGCNGGGTTGAATCGAGACCGGAGGTTCGACACTCATGTCAGCCTCACGCGTTGTGTATTCATGATCGCTCCCGTTCGGCAGGATCTGCCAGTATCCAGCAGTCCGTTTGATAGGTTACACACGGCAGAGCAGGGCTTCATGTGGTTTCATTCGCCTGCCCCACGTCGGGCATTCGGTGCTTGGTATCAAAACCGGCTCGCCCCAGGCATTTATCTCCGGACGCGGCCGATCCATGAAGTGTAGCAAGCCCAGCGTTCAGAAATCTAGCACAGCAGGCATCAAGAAAATGTTAAGGCNGTGTTCAACCTGAATCCGGCAGTTGTAGCGAACNCACCATACAGGAGAATATAGGGTGAACGNCGAGTACCGCGAAAAGCCTTTGCGNGCATGGACAATCTATTGCGGAGCACTCATCCTTTTTCTCTTCATCAGCCGCCAAAGCCGAAGACCATAGCCGGACAACGCGTAGAGAAGGAAAAGACAGAAGAGAACGACCGGNGGATGGCTGGGTATCAGCACAAAAAAGAACAGCGCCAGCAGCAACACGGTGATGAATGGCACGCTTTTGCGCAGATTGATCTCTTTTCCACTGTAATAGGGGAGATTGCTGACCATGGTCAGCCCAGCGAACAGTGTGATGCACCATGCAAGCCATCTGACATCGGACCCTGCGATATCGAAGTCCAGCATCACCCAGACCAGCCCCGCTATCAGCGCGGCAGCCGCGGGGGTGGGCAATCCCTGAAAAAAACGCTTGTCGATCACTTCTGCATTGGTGTTGAAACGTGCAAGGCGCAGCGCCGCGGATACGCAATAGATGAATGCTGCGATCCATCCGAGTTTACCCATGCCTTTCAGCGCCCACTCATATATGACCAGTGCTGGGGCAGCGCCAAACGAAACCATGTCCGCCAGGCTGTCGTATTCCGCGCCGAATTCGCTCTGGGTATGAGTAAGGCGTGCCACGCGGCCATCCAGCCCGTCCAGCACCATGGCAATGAAAATGGAAACTGCCGAGTGTTCGAACCGCCCATTCATCGCTTGCACGATCGCATAAAATCCGGCGAATAGTGCAGCAGTGGTGAACAGGTTCGGAAGGAGATAGATTCCGCGCCGCCGCAGCTTGGATCTGAGAACGAGGCGGGACTGTGGTTCATGCGTCATCTGCGCAAGCCGCTGGAAGGGCGGAGGATGGTAAAACGAGTGATAGCCCGTTTATATGGATAGCGGATAAATAGCATCAGCGTCAGAAAAAGAGGTGCAGAAGGGATGGGATGACATCTGGAAGGCTGCGCATCACATATGAAAAATGGCGTTGCCCGCCGCCTCCCATCCACCTGCGCGATGCTAATTTTTCGCCTGGTCAACCAGTTTGTTCTTTCTGATCCATGGCATCATCTCGCGCAGCTTCGCGCCGATGGTTTCGATTTGATGAGTGGAGGCAAGACGGCGGCTCGCTTTAAGCATGGGGGCTCCGGCCCGGTTTTCCAGAATAAACTCGCGTGCGTATTCCCCGGTTTGTATTTCGCGCAGGATCTTGCGCATTTCCGCGCGGGTCGTATCGGTAACGATGCGCGGACCTCGTGAAATATCTCCATATTCCGCGTTATTCGATATCGAGTAACGCATGTTGGCTATGCCCCCTTCATAGATCAGATCGACGATCAGCTTGACTTCGTGGAGGCACTCGAAATAAGCCATCTCGGGAGCATATCCCGCTTCCACCAGGGTTTCGAAACCTGTCTGGATCAACGCCGTGAGCCCGCCGCATAACACCACCTGCTCGCCGAAAAGGTCGGTCTCAGTTTCCTCGCGAAAGTTGGTCTCGATTACGCCCCCGCGCGTGCCTCCATTCGCCGCCGCATAGGAGAGCGCCAGGTCGCGTGCCTTGCCGGATTTATCCTGGTGCACCGCAATGAGGGAAGGCACGCCTCCTCCCTGGGTATAGGTGGAGCGGACCAGGTGNCCGGGTCCTTTGGGTGCGATCATGATGACATCGAGATCGTCTCGGGGCGATACCTGGCCATAATGTATATTGAAACCGTGGGCGAATGCGAGAGCAGCGCCTTTCTTGAGATTGGGCTCGATCTCGGCCATATAGACTGCGGCAATCTGTTCATCAGGCAACAGCACCATGACCACGTCCGCTTCCCTTACCGCTTCTCCCACTTCTTTCACCGTAAGACCGGCTTTTTCCGCCTTGCCCCAGGATGCGCCCTCCTTGCGCAAGCCCACTGTCACCGTTACGCCGGAATCCCTCAGGTTATTGGCATGGGCGTGGCCTTGCGAGCCATAGCCCACAATAGTGACCTTTTTCCCCTTTATAAGAGATAGATCGGCATCCTTATCGTAAAAAACATTCATGTTTCACCTTCTGTAAAATGGAAAAGCGTCAAAGGGTTGACGAGAGACAACACCAGGGCATGGGCCAGCCTATGGCAGAATGATCTNGAGGAAACGCTNAATAAATCCTCGCTGAGCGCGTTGCCGGTAAAATCCGGATGATCATAAGGCGCGCGACACAGGTCGTAGCTGGGCCTACGATGCCAGGGAGTGCAACGCCATGAGCATGCGATTTTACCACAACCCTTATGGGGCGGGGCTTTGCGAGCGGTCTGCCTTGTCAGGCTCCTGACGAAGGGGATCAACCATTCGCGTCGTCGCTTTTCGGCGCATCCCATCCCGCAAAGCCACCGCCGCGCCACCAGAGATTTATTCAGCGCTCCCTTAAACCTTAAGTATCCGCTCGCCCCGACCGATACCCGACGCACCGGTACGCACCGTCTCCAGGATGGCGCTGCGGTTGACCCCATCGAGAAACGCATCGAGCTTTGACCCCGTACCCGTCAGCTCGATAGTGTAGGACTTATCCGTAACGTCAATGATGCGGCCGCGAAAGATATCGGCCATGCGTTTTATTTCCTGGCGATCTTCGCCTACCGCCCGCAGCTTTATCAGCATCATCTCGCGCTCGATATGATCGCCTTCGCTTAAATCCACAACTTTGACTACTTCGATCAGCTTGTTCAATTGCTTCGTGATCTGCTCGACCACGTCGTCTGACCCCGTGGTAACCACGGTCATGCGTGACAAGGTCGGGTCTTCCGTTGGCGCCACCGTAAGCGATTCGATGTTATAGGCTCGAGAGGAAAACAGGCCGGCGACGCGGGATAGGGCGCCCGCCTCGTTTTCCATGAGCAGTGAGATGATGTGGCGCATGTCTATACCAGAATCATTTCGGAGAGGCCTTTGCCCCCTGGCACCATGGGGAAGACGTTTTCCGTCTGGTCGGTGACAAAATCCATGAATACGAGTTTGTCTTTAAGNCCGAAAGCCTCTCGCAATGCGTCCTCGACATCGCCCGGCTGCTGGATTTTCATGCCGACATGGCCGTAGCTCTCGGCCAGCCTGACGAAGTCAGGAAGCGCATCCATATACGATTCGGCATAACGATTGCCATGAAAAAATTCCTGCCATTGCCGCACCATGCCCATGTAGCGATTGTTCAGGTTGATGATTTTGATCGGGAGATTGTATTGCTTGCAGGTGGATAATTCCTGGATGCACATTTGAATACTGGCTTCCCCGGTAACGCAGGCCACGGGACTTCCGGGATTGGCGAATTGCACGCCCATCGCTGCGGGAAGGCCGAAGCCCATGGTCCCCAGNCCCCCGGAATTGATCCAGCGGCGTGGCTTGTCGAACTTGTAAAACTGCGCCGCCCACATCTGGTGCTGGCCTACATCCGAGGTGATGAAAGCATTTCCACCAGTGACCTTGTAGAGTTTCTCAATGACCATTTGCGGCTTGATGACCGGAGCCTCGCGATCATATTTGAGGCAGTCGCGGGAGCGCCACGACTCGATTTGTGCCCACCATGCATCGAGNGCGGCCTGGTCCACCGTCTCTTTGCGGGATTTGAGCTGTTTTATCAACTCGACCAGTACATCGGAGACGCTGCCAACAATGGGAACATCCACCTTTACACGCTTGGAGATGGACGAGGGATCGATATCGATGTGTATGATCCTGCGTTCCTCATTGAAGAAATGCTTGGGATTGCCGATGACGCGATCATCGAAGCGGGCGCCTATTGCTACCAGTACATCACAATGCTGCATTGCCATGTTGGCTTCGTATGTTCCGTGCATGCCCAGCATACCCACGAACCGCGGATCGGTCGCGGGGTAGCCTCCCAGCCCCATCAAGGTGTTCGTGCACGGAAACCCCAGCATTTGCACGAGCTCCGTCAACTGCGGGGCGGCATCGCTCAGGATGACGCCTCCCCCCGCGTATATCATGGGGCGCTTCGCGCCGAGTATCAGCTGGACCGCTTTTTTTATCTGTCCGGAATGCCCTTTCGTGACGGGATTGTAGGATCGCATGGCGACACTTTCGGGGTACCTGAATACTGTCGTCTGCTGGCTCACGTCCTTTGGAATGTCAACCAGCACGGGGCCTGGGCGACCGGTGGATGCGATATAGAAGGCTTTTTTAATGGTTGCCGCCAGTTCCCCGATCTCCTTGACCAGAAAGTTATGTTTGACGCAGGGACGCGTGATGCCTACGGTATCGACTTCCTGAAACGCATCCAGCCCTATGGCGTGGGTAGGAACCTGCCCGCTGATGACCACCAGCGGAATCGAATCCATGTAGGCGGTGGCGATGCCTGTTACCGCATTGGTTACGCCAGGTCCGGACGTGACCAGTGCCACCCCTACCTTGTTGCTGGAGCGCGCGTAGCCGTCGGCGGCATGTACGGCTGCCTGCTCATGCCGTACCAGGACATGCCTGACTTTGTCCTGCTTGAACAGTTCATCGTAAATGAATAGCACGGCGCCGCCGGGGTAGCCAAAAATATAATCGACCCCTTCTTTCTGCAAACAACGCACTGTAATCTCAGCGCCCGTCAATTCCGTTTCCATGCTTTCCTGAATCCAAATAGGTGCTGCCAGAAATAATGAAAAAATACTGAACAGTAACGGTTAGCGAGCCGCTGGTCAACCCCTATCCAACGGCTGGCGGCGCGAAGAGACTCAGGGATAACAGCGATTTCCGGGGTATTCTTCCGAAGTAGGAGGGGACGCCGCGCCAGCGGGGATTTGTTCAGCGCTTCCTTAACCGACCTCGCGCCTCGGCGACCCGAAGAACGGAGGAGTTGCGCCGGTGTCCGAAGCTTCATTCAGGATTATGCAAGAGAAGTGTTCTTGCTGCCGCCGGCCAGGCTTCCATCGGAATCAAAAAAGGGAAAAGCAGGCTCAGCTTCTTTCGGCGATTCCCCGGTCCTCGGTTTTTCGATGCGGGCACGCGGGCTTGGTACAATCCGCATAAAGCGATAGCGAGTGTTCATGGATGATGAAACCACGATCTTTGGCAATCCTGGCTTGCCGTTTTTCGATTTCGGCATCGTAAAATTCTTCAACCCTTCCACATTGCAGGCATACCAGATGGTCGTGGTGGGTGGTGCTGGCAAGTTCAAAAACAGCTTTTCCCCCTTCAAAATGGTGACGCTCCAGCAGGCCAGCTTGCTCGAACTGGGTGAGCACGCGATATACGGTTGCGAGACCGATGTCTTCTCCCTCACTGATGAGTGTCTTGTAGACATCTTCCGCGGACAGATGGCGCACGGGACTGCTTTCAAATAGGCTCAGGATACGCAACCTCGGCAGGGTCGCCTTCAGGCCCATGGTTTTGAGGTCGTTCGATTTACTCATGGCGTCCATCCATCGGGTTGTTTTGCTGTATCATATAACGTTAGGGAATCCCTGAACAAGTTTTCGCGGGTGCGACGGCAGCGTCGCTGGGTGGGATGGTATGCCGAAAGGCGGCGCGATTGGACCGCATGGCGGATTGCGGCTGCGCCAACCTTGCCGGCGGTCCGGGCATCCTTGCCGCTCCAACCTCCACCTTGCGGAGACTCCTCGAGCGGCGCCCCAGGGGGAGTTTAGGTGCTCTTCTGCATCGTTGCCGCAGGCTGCGGACCTCGTTGCGCCTTATGATCATCCCGATTTTACCAGCAACGCGCGCAGCGAGAATTTGTTCAGCGCTTCCCTGGTATCCTGAACCGGAAATACGTTGAATAAATACTTGGGTCATTTCCGCGAAGGCTTGAATCCGGTAGCTTGAAAAAGCTCTGGATTCCGGCTCGCCGCTGGCGCGGTGTCCGGAATGACGGGGGTTTTTATGCAATGAATTTACGATTCACTACACTGGTTTGTTTTGAAGACATACGCTGCCTCGATGCGCGCAAGAATACTTCCGCTGCTTGTATTGCTATCGCTTGCCGGATGTTCGTCTGTTCCATCCGTACTATACAAAATCGAGATTCAGCAGGGTAACGTCATTACCCAGGATATGGTGGATAAGCTAAAGCCCGGCATGTCCCGCTCGCAGGTGCGCTTTGTGCTTGGTTCGCCTTTGATCAGCGACCCGTTTCATGAAAACCGCTGGGATTATATTTATCGGCTTGAGCAAAGGGGGCAGCTGGTGGAGCAGCGGAAGCTGACCGTGTTTTTCGAGGGCGATAAGCTGGTGCGTATCGATGGCACGTTTTCGCCTTCGATTGCTTTCGCTCCAGCGCCCCCCGCTGAACCGGCCAGCCCGGCCGAGGAGCTTCGCAGCGCAGCCACGCAAGCAGGCGCTGCGTCTGCGATTGTATCCGAACCGGAACGCGCTGCTTCAGCATTCGCCCCGACGACCCCACAAGCAGCGGTTCTACCCCAGGTTCCAGCCGCGGGTTCGCCGGTCCCGCCTGGTTCCGGACAAATGCCGATGCAGGCCGCGGTCTTGCCTCAACCGGCGGAAGCCGCCCGGCCGGTTATCAAAGAGGACGGAGGNGCCGCCTTGACAGGTGCTCAGTCGGCCCACGCAATCGCCCGGAGCACCCGGCAGGCGCCGTCGCAAGCCCTGGATACCGGAGAGGGAGAGGCGGATCAGCCCAAGGAGTGACGGCAGCAGCAATGGGTAGGCAATCAACCGCTGATAACGGCGAGAGAGTGGAAATGACGACATTGAATATCGCAATCGCCGGAAGTTCAGGCCGAATGGGACGCGTGTTGCTGGAAGCCGTAATGCAGGGTGAGGGCATGCGATTATGCGCTGCCCTCGATCAGACCGGCAGCCCTTATCTGGGAAGGGATGCGGGTGAGTTGATCGGCACGGCTTGCGGCGTCCATATTACGGACGATGCCGCCCTTGCTCTTCCAGGCTGCGATGTGCTGATCGATTTTACCCGCCCTGAAGGCACGCTCATGCATCTCGATGTATGCCGGACAGAACGAGTAAAAATGGTTGTCGGCACCACCGGTTTTTCCGTGAAGCAAAAAGAAGAAATCCGCGCTGCCTCGCAACATATTCCGATTGTGCTGGCTCCCAATATGAGCGTTGGAGTAAACGTTACGCTCAAGCTGGTGGAATTGGCGGCCAGGGTGCTCCAAGAGGATTACGATATCGAGATCATGGAGGCGCATCATCGCCACAAGGTCGATGCTCCTTCCGGCACCGCCTTGCGCATGGGTGAAGTGGCGGCGGAGGCACGTGGAAAAAATCTCTCCGAAGTTGCGATATACGGACGGGAGGGTATTACCGGTGAGCGAGTCCCTGGAGCGATCGGTTTTTCCACCGTGCGCGGAGGCGATATCATTGGCGACCACACGGTGTTGTTTGCCGGGCCGGGCGAGCGCATGGAAATTTCGCACAAGGCCGGGAGCCGCGCCACCTTTGCCGCAGGGGCCATGCGGGCTGCCCGCTTTCTGGCGCACAAGCAAAGCGGCCTGTTCGATATGCAGGACGTGCTGGCGCTGCGTTAGGCCATCTTCTGCGCTGGCGCTCGCTATTCTCTCCCCAGCCGGGCACGTGGCGGCTTCGTTGAGCAAGCATCCTTTTCAACGTATAATTCGCCTTCATCGACAGGGTCGACACTGCCTGCCCTGTTTCCATGCCTTGTCCTCATTCCAGGAGTTTTCCGTTGTTACAACGCCCGTTTGCCGTTCTCGCGCTTGCCGACGGCACAATTTTTCGTGGCATCTCCATCGGAGCGGATGGAGCCAGTGTCGGCGAGGTGGTGTTNAACACNTCCATGACGGGTTATCAGGAAATTCTTACCGACCCCTCCTACTGCAGGCAGATCATCACGCTGACTTATCCTCATATCGGCAATACAGGAGCCAATTTCGAAGATATCGAATCCGGCAGCGACGATCGGGTATTTGCGGCAGGACTCATTATCCGAGATTTGCCGATACTTTCCAGCAATTGGCGGCAAACGCAGACCTTGCCTGAATATCTCAGGCAGCGGGAGGTGGTCGCGATTGCCGATATCGATACCCGCAAGCTCACGCGCATACTGCGCGAGAAAGGTGCGCAATCGGGATGCCTCATGGCTGGCTTCGTCGATGAAGCGGAAGCGCTGGAACGGGCGAGATCGTTTCCAGGGCTGGTGGGAATGGATCTCGCGAGGGAGGTGAGCTGCGATAAACGCTATGAGTGGATCGAAGGAGAATGGGAGCGGGGAAGGAGTCCTGTTCTTCGGCAAAACCCGCGCTTTCACGTTGCCGCGCTGGATTTTGGAATCAAGCGCAATCTGCTTCGAAAATTGGCTCAGCACAATTGCAGAGTCACCGTCTTGCCAGCCAGCACGNCCGCCGAAGAGATTCTGGCATTGCACCCCAATGGCGTGTTTCTTTCCAACGGCCCGGGCGATCCCGAGCCTTGCGATTACGCTATCGCCGCCACCAAAAAACTGCTGGATAATGACGTCCCTATTTTCGGAGTATGCATGGGNCATCAATTGCTGGGTCTGGCCAGCGGCGCCAGGACCATGAAAATGAAATTCGGACATCATGGAGCCAATCATCCGGTGCAGGATCTCGATAGCGGAAGAGTCATGATTACCAGCCAGAACCACGGCTTTGCGGTCGATATCGATAGCCTGCCACAGCATGCTCGTATTACGCATGTGTCATTGTTTGACGGCAGCCTCCAGGGGTTCGAGCTGGCTGGCGCCCGCGCGTTCTGCTTTCAGGGACATCCTGAAGTCAGTCCTGGTCCGCACGATATGGATTATTTGTTCGAGAAATTCACGGGCCTGATGGAAACAGGACGCAAACCATGAGTATGNCNGCGTAGAGACAACTGCCGGATTTGGGATCATTGNAGCAATGCCTAGACGAAACGACATACATACCATCCTCATCATCGGTGCCGGTCCGATAGTCATCGGCCAGGCATGCGAGTTCGATTATTCCGGCGCGCAGGCGTGCAAGGCATTGCGCGAGGAAGGTTATCGCATCGTGCTGGTCAACTCCAATCCCGCCACCATCATGACTGATCCGGAAATGGCCGATGCGACGTATATCGAGCCCATCATCTGGCCGATGGTCGAGAAAATCATCGCGCGCGAGCGGCCAGACGCATTATTGCCGACGATGGGNGGNCAGACGGCGCTTAATTGCGCGCTCGATCTGGCGAAGAATGGTGTATTGGCAAAGTACGGCGTGGAACTGATCGGCGCTTCGCGCGAGGCGATCGATAAAGCCGAGGATCGTGAAAAATTCAAGCAGGCCATGACGAGGATCGGATTGGCATCGGCCCGGTCGGCAATAGCACACAGCCTGGAGGAAGCCCTGCAGGTTCAGGCAATGGTAGGTTATCCCGTTATCATCCGCCCATCATTTACCATGGGCGGGAGCGGCGGCGGCATCGCATACAACCGGGAGGAGTTCCTCAGTATTTGCGATCGGGGACTCGAGGCATCCCCTACGAAAGAATTGCTGATCGAAGAATCTGTCATAGGCTGGAAAGAGTTCGAGATGGAGGTCATCCGTGACAAAAAGGATAATTGCATCGTCGTATGCGCCATCGAAAACCTCGATCCAATGGGTATCCACACAGGGGATTCCATCACCGTTGCCCCCACGCAGACGCTTACCGACAAAGAGTATCAGATCATGCGGGATGCGGCGGTGGCCGTATTGCGCGAAATCGGCGTGGAAACCGGCGGCTCGAATGTCCAGTTTGCCATCAATCCACAGGATGGCCGCATGCTGGTCATTGAGATGAACCCAAGAGTCTCCCGTTCCTCTGCGCTCGCTTCCAAGGCGACGGGTTTTCCCATTGCCAAAGTGGCTGCCAAACTGGCGGTGGGTTATACGCTGGATGAGCTCCGGAATGATATTACCGGCGGCGCCATGCCCGCATCGTTCGAGCCTTCCATCGATTATGTCGTTACCAAGATTCCCCGCTTCGCCTTTGAGAAGTTTCCCCAGGCCAACGACCGGCTTACCACGCAGATGAAGTCGGTCGGAGAGACCATGGCCATAGGGCGCACTTTCCAGGAATCGTTCCAGAAAGCGTTGCGCGGGCTCGAGATCGGCGCTGATGGCCTCGACGAAAAGACGTCGGATATCGAAGCCATTGAGGTTGAGCTTGGTGATCCCGGCCCGGAGCGGATCTGGTATGTCGCCGATGCGTTTCGCTGCGGAATGCCGCGCGATGAAATTCATCAGCATACGCGTATCGACCATTGGTTTCTGGCGCAGATCGAAGACCTGGTCGAGCAGGAGCGGGTTCTTGCGGGGAAATCCCTCGACGATCTTGATCTGCCGGCGTTGCGCAAACTGAAGCGCAGCGGTTTTTCGGACCGGCGTTTGGCTAAATTGTTGAATTCGACCCAAACGGAGATTCGTGTCCGGCGCCACCAGCTCAACCTGCGGCCCGTTTACAAGCGTGTTGATACGTGCGCTGCCGAGTTTGCCACGCGAACCGCTTACATGTACTCCACCTATGAGGAAGAATGCGAGGCTTTGCCCACTACCAGGGACAAGATCATGGTTCTGGGAGGCGGGCCCAACCGCATCGGCCAGGGCATCGAGTTCGACTACTGCTGCGTGCATGCTGCCCTGGCTCTCCGGGAGGATGGTTTCGAGACCATCATGGTCAACTGTAATCCTGAAACGGTTTCTACCGATTACGACACTTCGGATCGGCTCTATTTCGAGCCGTTGACGCTCGAGGACGTGCTTGAAATCGCGGCGGTGGAAAAACCTTCCGGTGTGGTCGTACAGTATGGCGGCCAGACTCCGCTGAAACTTGCGCGCGATCTGGAGGACAACGGCGTGCCTATCATAGGCACCAGTCCCGATATGATCGACTGCGCCGAAGACCGTGAGCGTTTTCAGAAGATGCTGGAGCGGTTGAACCTCAGGCAGCCGGCCAATCGTACTGCGCGTACTGCGGAAGCGGCGCTCGCCGCGGCTGCCGAGATCGGATACCCGCTCGTGGTGCGGCCCAGCTACGTGCTGGGAGGCCGTGCCATGGAGATTGTTCACGAGCAGGCCCATCTCGAACGCTACATGCGGGAAGCCATAAAGGTTTCGCATGATTCGCCCGTGCTTCTGGATCATTTTCTCAATGATGCGGTTGAAGTGGACGTTGATGCGATCTGCGACGGCGAAGCGGTGCTGGTTGGCGGTATTATGGAACACATCGAACAGGCTGGCGTGCATTCTGGCGATTCGGCATGCTCGCTGCCACCTTTCAGTTTGTCCGTTGCCATGCGCAACGAGTTGCGGCGCCAGACCACGGCGATGGCGCGGGCGCTCGAAGTGGTAGGGTTGATGAACGTGCAATTCGCCATCCAGCGCGACATCCTGTACGTGCTGGAAGTTAATCCCCGCGCATCGCGCACGGTACCGTTCGTGTCCAAGGCAACCGGATTGCCGCTTGCAAAGATTGCGGCACGGAGCATGACCGGGCGAACGCTCGCGCATCAGAATATCGTTGGGGAACAAATCCCATCCTTCTATTCAGTGAAGGAGGCGGTATTTCCCTTTATCAAGTTTCCAGGCGTCGATACGATACTGGGGCCGGAAATGAAATCCACCGGCGAAGTAATGGGAGTGGGCAAAACTTTTGCCGAGGCATTTGTCAAGTCGCAACTCGCTGCGGGAGTCCGGGTTCCTTCGGCGGGCAAGGTGTTTATCAGCGTGCGGCAATCGGACAAGCCGCGCGTCGTGGAAATCGCNCGAAATCTTGCGCAACTAGGGTTCAGCCTTTATGCTACCCGCGGTACCGCTGCTGTACTGCTTGCCGCGGATCTGGGAGTAACGCCGGTGAACAAGGTTGCTGAAGGCCGTCCCCACATCGTCGATATGATAAAGAACGGGGAAATGGACCTGATAATCAATACAGTGGAGGACAAGCGGAGTGCGATCCAGGATTCCTATTCCATTCGTCACGCCGCGTTACAGGCAAAGGTGACGTACTACACCACTTTAGCCGGGGCGAGGGCCGCGTGCATCGGCATGGCGGGAATGGGGGAATTGCAGGCTTATAGCTTGCAGGAACTGCATGAGCAGCAGGAAAGCGTATCGCGGCTCTCCAGCGCTGAGTGCTCCGGGCCGGATTCTGCTGATTCTACTGCAACAAGTTCAACTGTCGAACCGCAGTGCGAGTCGAGCACGGATCTGAATATCGGATTTAACGGGAAGATGGAATAGAGGAAGGTAGCATAGATAATGAGCACAATCCCCTTGACAGTGGTAGGCGCAGGGAAGCTGCGCGCTGAATTGCACGAGATGAAAACCGTCCAGAGGCCCGCAGTGATCGCGGCTCTGGCGGAAGCGCGCTCCCATGGCGATCTTTCTGAAAATGCCGAATACGAGGCCGCCAAGGAACGGCAGGGTTTCATCGAGGGCCGGATAGCAGAACTGGAAGCCAAGCTTTCCAACGCGCAGATCATCGATCCGGCGTTGCTCGATGCTGGTGGAGCATGCGTATTTGGTGCTACGATCGACCTCGAAGATATGAGCAGTTCCACCATGGTAACCTACCAGATCGTCGGNGACGATGAAGCCGATATCAAAGAGGGAAAGATTTCCATCAGTTCTCCGATCTCACGCGCACTCATAGGCAAATATCCCGGGGATGTGGCGGAAGTCATGGCGCCCGGTGGTATAAGGGAGTATGAGATCCTGGACGTCAAATACGTTTAGGAAGCGTAGAACTGATGCCGGGTTTCTCGGTATTTCTTCCATCCGATTTCTTCCTTTCGAATCGCGCCNTCGGNTCGGGTGCCGCGCGTTCCGGTTCCGGTCGATAGATAACCAGGATTTTTCCGATATGCTGAACGGGCGCGGCCGCAAGGCGCCGGCATATCTCGTCCAGCAAACCATTTCGAATTTTCCTCTCTCCAANGGAAACCTTGACTTTGATCAGCTGATGGCTTTTAAGGCCCAGATCCAGTTCATGCANGACATTTTCGGAGAGTCCCGCCTCGCCAATCATCACTANCGGCCGCATGCCATGAGCCGTTGCGGCGAGTGCCCGCCGGAGTGCAGGTGTAAGTGTCAACATGGATTTTCCGAAAAAACCTCATTTTAAGTGATGAAGCGTGCCAAGACCAGCAAGGCCTGGATGAACGAGCATGTAAACGATTTCTTCGTGAAGCAGGCAAAAAAAGAAGGTTACCGTTCCCGCGCAGCCTATAAACTGATTGAAATTGCGAAACATGATCGCCTTTTTCGCTCCGGCATGACGATAGTCGATCTCGGCGCCGCTCCCGGTGGGTGGTCCCAGGTGGCTGCGCCCAAGCTGGGTGAAAGAGGCAAGATCGTGGCGCTGGATCTGAACGAGATGGAACCATTGCCGGGAGTGACCTTCATACAGGGAGACTTCACGGAATCCGGGGTTCTGGCAGAACTCAAAAATGCGCTCGGAAAATCTCCTGTTGACCTTGTAATTTCGGATATGTCCCCTAATATAACGGGTATAGCGGCAAGTGATCAGGCCCGCAGCATGTATTTGGCGGAGTTGGCGCTCGAATTCAGCAGGGAGCGATTGAACTCCGGCGGCGCGTTTCTCGTCAAAGTATTTCAAGGAGCGGGCTTCCAGGAGTTTTTGGGGTCGATGCGGCTGGATTTCAACAAGGTGGTAACGCGCAAGCCGGAAGCATCCCGTGATAGAAGCAGCGAACTTTATTTACTGGGGATTGGAAAACGCTATTAGATGCAATGATCAAAACCGTCTGACGAGCATGAGGCTGGGTCTTTGGCGGTGGGGCGAACGCCTGCTGCAGCGGTATTCCACGCTGTTATAAATCTCAAAATGGGTTTAGAATGAAATATTCAAGGGCATTGACGGCGCGAGCCAAGGAGTTATCTTGAACAATCTCATTAAAAACATGGCCATCTGGCTGGTGATTGCTTTGGTGCTGATGACGGTGTTCAATCAGTTCAGCACGCGGCAATCGGCCCAGGCACCGATGGAGTATTCGCAATTCATCGATGAGGTGAAGCAGGGCAGGATCGCGAAAGTAACTATAGAAGGCCGCACCATCAAAGGCACCAAGTCCGATGGCAGGCGTTTCACTACCTATACGCCTTCCGATCCATGGATGGTGAGCGANCTTCTCAAAGCGGGCGTCGTCATTGACGCCAAGCCTGAAGAGGAACCGTCTCTGCTGATGAATATTTTCGTTTCATGGTTCCCGATGCTGCTTCTGATAGCCGTATGGATTTTCTTTATGCGCCAGATGCAGGGGGGAGGCAGAGGTGGCGGCGCGTTCTCGTTCGGGAAAAGCAAAGCGCGGATGCTGGATGAATCCACCAATCAGGTAACTTTTGCGGATGTGGCGGGTTGCGAGGAAGCCAAGGAGGAAGTCTCCGAACTGGTGGAATTTCTGCGTGATCCGAGCAAATTCCAGAAGTTGGGCGGGCGCATTCCGCGCGGCGTGCTGATGGTTGGCAATCCCGGCACTGGCAAGACGTTGCTCGCGCGTGCGATTGCGGGCGAGGCCAAGGTTCCCTTTTTCAGCATATCAGGTTCCGATTTCGTTGAAATGTTTGTCGGCGTGGGTGCCGCCCGGGTGCGCGATATGTTCGAGCAGGCCAAAAAGCATGCTCCCTGCATTATTTTCATTGATGAAATCGATGCCGTGGGGCGCCAGCGCGGAGCAGGGCTGGGTGGCGGAAATGACGAGCGCGAACAGACGCTGAACCAGTTGCTGGTGGAAATGGATGGCTTCGAGGGGACTGCAGGGGTCATTGTCATCGCGGCGACGAACCGTCCGGACGTGCTCGACCCGGCGCTGCTTCGTCCCGGACGTTTTGACAGGCAGGTTACGGTTCCGCTGCCCGATATCCGGGGGCGTGAGCAGATCCTGCATGTCCACATGCGCAAGGTACCCATTGCGCCCGACGTGCATGCCGAGATACTTGCCCGTGGCACGCCCGGAATGTCGGGCGCCGATCTGGCGAATCTGGTGAACGAAGCAGCGCTCTTCGCGGCACGCAGCAACAAGCGGCTTGTGGACATGGAAGANTTCGAGCGTGCGAAGGACAAGATATTCATGGGCGCCGAGCGGCGNTCCGTCCTTATGCCCGAGCACGAGCGGCGCAATACGGCTTATCATGAGTCTGGGCATGCCGTGGTGGCTCAACTGCTGCCGAAAACCGATCCTGTGCATAAGGTTTCGATAATCCCGCGGGGACGTGCNCTAGGCGTGACCATGCAGCTGCCTACCGAGGATCGGTTCAGCATGGATCGCGAAGAAATTCTGCAGAATATCGCAGTGCTATTCGGCGGACGCATTGCCGAAGAGATTTTCATGGGGCAGATGACCACGGGCGCCTCAAACGACTTTGAGCGTGCTACCGAGATGGCGCGACGCATGGTGACCCAATGGGGAATGTCGGATTCGCTGGGGCCTATGGTCTACGGTGAAAACGAGGGTGAGGTTTTTCTCGGCCGCTCCGTGACCACGCATAAAAACGTGAGTGAAGCCACCATGCAAAAAGTGGATATAGAGATCCGGCGCATCATCGATGCTCAATATGGATTATCCCGGAGGTTGATAGAAGAGAATCGCGACAAGATCGAAGTCATGGCCAAAGCCTTGCTGGAATGGGAGACCATAGACTCGGAACAGATCGGCGATATCATGGAAGGCCGTACGCCGCGCCCGCCCAAACCTTCCAAGACTACCGCAACGCCGCCCAAGGACAACACGCCTCCTCCGGCGCCTGCGGCCTCTGCTACTCCGGCGCAGGAAGCGTAAGCCGCGATATTTGGTTCCACCCAATTAATTGCACGAAGCGTGATAAATAAGGCGGAAATTCCGCCTTATTTATCAGGTTCCTTCATTGCGGTCTCCTGTCTACCTTGCGTTCACGCGGGCAATCAATCTCATCTTTTTCCTCCCGTCCCCTGATAATGGGAGTGCTCAATATCACCCCCGATTCCTTTTCCGATGGCGGCTTATGGGTCTCGGCGGAAAATGCCATCCGCCATGCCGAACACATGGTGGAACAGGGCGCGGATATAGTGGATATCGGCGGGGAATCCACGCGCCCCGGCAGCAAGCCGGTAGATGCTGCCGAAGAGATCGATCGTATCATGCCCGTGATAGAGGCATTGGTAGGTAGGAACATCTGCGTTTCCGTGGATACTTCCAAGCCGGAAGTGATGCGCGCGTCGATAGAAGCGGGTGTTGCGATGATCAATGACATAAAAGCGCTGCAAGCGCCGGATGCGCTACAGGCAGTTGCGGAAGGCGGCGTGGTCGCCTGCCTCATGCACATGCAGGGAGAACCGGGAAGCATGCAGGCCAATCCGTATTATGGGAATGTGGTTACAGAGGTGAAGGATTTTTTGCGGGATCGGGTGCATTCGGCTCGTGCCGCTGGTATTCCGCTGGAACATTTGGTGATAGACCCTGGTTTTGGTTTCGGGAAGACGCTGGAGCATAATATTGCGCTGTTGCGTCATCTCGGCTCCTTTCTGGACATGGGAGTTCCTTTGATGGTGGGTCTGTCGCGGAAATCGATGCTGGGGAAAATTACCGGCGGCGAAGTGGGAGACAGGGTCCAGGCAAGCGTTGCGGCTGCCTTGCTGGCGATCATGAAAGGAGCGAAAATCGTCAGGGTGCATGATGTAAAGGCAACCAGCGATGCAATAGCTGTTTATAATGCGGTAAACGGTCAGCCAATGCGATAAAATTACGGCGTAATCCATGCTCGTCATCCAGTATTCCGAGCGTTTTTTTGCCTGATCGTCCGGCTGATCTTTTTTTCAGGTTGCGAACGCGAGTTATTGTGCGGAATGTCTTAAGGAAGCGCTGAACAAATCTCCGCTGGCGCGGCGGCGGCTTTGCGGGATGGGATGCACGAAAGGCAACGACGCGAATGGTGCGACCGCGCAGGGCGGAGCAGTGTCTTCCAGAGGAAGATGCGACCCCGTAGCGGGCTGCTGGCGCCCCAACAGTACTATGGTGCGGTCTGGCTCCCCGGCGCTGCCAGACCCCCGCTTCTCAGGTTCCTTGGGCCACCGATCTGGGGAGCCATGGCGCGGCGCTTTCTGGCATCGTAGTTCCGGCTACGACCTTTGTCGCGCGCCTTATGATCTCCTGATTTTACCAGCAACGCGCCCAGCGAGGATTTGTTCAGCGCTTCCTTAAGCAATAACCCCATCGCCGCCTTCTTCTTCCCCGAGACTTTAAATGACAAAAAAATATTTTGGTACCGACGGTATTCGCGGTCGCGTCGGAGAACCACCCATCACACCCGAGTTCGTCATGCATTTAGGGTATTCCGCGGGCAAGGTCCTGGCGTCGTCGGATTGGCATTTATCCAAAGGAGAACGCCCTGCGGTGCTTATCGGAAAGGATACCCGGATATCGGGTTATATGCTGGAATCGGCCTTGCAAGCAGGCCTGTCGGCGGCCGGTGTCGACGTGCTGCTGTCCGGTCCCATGCCGACGCCAGCCGTCGCCTACCTTACGCGGGCGTTGCGGCTGCAAGCGGGCATCGTGATCTCCGCCTCCCACAATCCATTCGAAGACAATGGCATCAAGTTTTTTTCCTCTGCCGGCAGCAAGCTTCCAGACGCGACCGAGCACGAGATAGAGGCGGGCTTGACTGCTCCGATCAGGTCGATGGATTCTGCACAGCTAGGCAAGGCCCGGCGCGTGAACGATGCCAGAGGCCGCTATATTGAATTTTGCAAGAGCACTTTTCCGAATTATCTCGATCTACGCGGGTTACGCATCGTGGTTGATTGTGCTCACGGCGCTACTTATCAAATCGCCGGACCAGTGCTGCATGAGTTGGGCGCCGACGTGGTGGCCGTGGGGGTGCAACCGGATGGTCTCAATATCAATCATGAATGCGGGGCCACGCATGGTACCGCCCTTCAGGAGGCCGTAAGAAAATACGGGGTTGATCTCGGTATCGCCCTCGACGGTGATGGCGACCGGGTGATCATGGCCGGCAGCGAAGGCGAGCTATACGATGGAGACCAGCTGATATATATTATCGCCAAGCACCGTAAGCAAAGGGAGTTACTCAAGGGCGGCGTGGCGGGAACCCTGATGACCAATCTTGCGGTCGAAAACGGCCTGAAAAAACTCGATATCCCATTTGCCCGGGCGAAGGTGGGCGACCGCTATGTATTGGAACTTCTGCAGAAGGAAGGCTGGCAACTGGGAGGGGAAGGCTCGGGCCATATCATCTGCCTGGACAAGCATACNACGGGCGATGGAATTGTTTCTGCACTGCAGGTACTGCACGCCATGCGCGATAGCGGCAACACCCTGGCCGAGCTTGCGCGCGATATAACGCTTCATCCGCAGAAGCTCGTCAACGTCAAGGTCCGCAAAGGGTTTGATTTAAGCGCGAGTGCCTTGGTTAAGGCCGTGCAGATGGAGGCTGAACGCGATCTTGCCAATGATGGCCGGGTACTGTTGCGGGCATCCGGGACGGAACCGCTGATACGGGTGATGGTGGAGGGTAAATCCTTGCAGAAGGTTACACACTGGGCCGAACGAATAGCGGATGCGGTGCGGGCAGACGCACTGGATGAGAGTGCCTCCCCTGTTCAATGAGGCAGATGAAGCATCCGTCGTGAACTCGGGTCCAGGGTTGTCCGGACATATGTATTTCATGCCGCAAAGCCGCCGTCGCGCCGGAGCGGGGATTTGTTCAAAGGCTTCCTGACGATAACGCGCTGTCACAATACTGTAATATTGATGACCTAGCATGGACGAACGCGAGGAAGAATTGGTATATCAAGACATTGAGGGGTGAAATAGTGAAATTATCGAATACCCGCGCACTTGGAATTTTGGCCATATCATGGATATCGAGCGGCGCCATTGGTGTTGCACAGGCCGCTGCGCTAGTAAAAATCGATGGCTCAAGCACTGTTTTTCCCATTACCGAAGCCGTTGCAGAAGATTTTCAAAAGGCAAAGCGCGGAGCTGTCAACGTCACGGTAGGTATTTCGGGCACCGGTGGCGGCTTCAAGAAATTCTGCCGGGGGCAAATCGATATCGCTAATGCCTCACGTCCTATTCTTAAAAAGGAAATGGACGAATGCAAGGCTTCAGGGGTGCAATACGTGGAAATGCCCGTCGCGTTCGATGCCTTGACCGTGGTAATCAATCCGAGGAACGACTGGAGCAAAAATATCACTGTCGAAGAGCTGAAGAAAATATGGGAACCTGCTGCTCAGGGGAAGATAACCAGGTGGAATCAGGTNAATGCCTCATGGCCGGATGAGGCGTTCAAGCTTTACGGACCAGGCTCCGACTCAGGCACTTTCGATTATTTTACCGAAGCTGTCGTCGGCAAGGCTAAATCAAGCCGCGGCGATTTTACAGCCTCTGAGGATGACAACGTATTGGTCCAGGGAGTCGCGAGCGACAAGAACGGACTGGGGTTCTTTGGTTTTGCCTATTACATAGAGAATCAGAAGAAGCTTAAGGCTGTCGGCGTCGACGGAGGAAAGGGGCCCGTTCTTCCTTCCATGAAAACGGTGGAGGACGGCAGTTATCAACCGTTATCCCGGCCCATTTTCATTTACGTCAATATAAAGTCGGCGGATAAGCCGGAAGTCAGGGAATTTATCGAGTTCTATATGAAAAATGCGATTTCGCTGGTAAAAGAAGTCAAATTCTTTTCGCTGCCCCCACAGGTTTACACCACAAATCTCGAACATCTTAGCCAAAAGAAAACAGGAACGGTTTTCAATGGCCAGCCCGAGGTCGGACTCCAGATCGAAGAAGTGTTGAAGCGCGAAACCAGTCAATGATTCCACATCAGTCATCCTGATCTGAAAATTGGAGCAACGGCAGCGGCAAGAAAGGTTTGCAAATCGGTTTTGCATCTGTCGTTCTTCATTTCAGATCGGCGCTCCTTTCGTCTATTGTTTCGGGGCCAGTTTTTTTTGCCAGCTTAGTTGTAAGTTGTATAGAGCCCAGTCGCCGTGTCCTTCCGTGGCAGCCTGCCGGACTTAAAGGAAATCGGCTGCAAAAGCGTCTGACTGGTCTATATTCCGCCACTTTTTCGACCAATAGAACGACTACTGGTCTTCAAAATCGTCAAAATCCCCCTCACCCAGCCACATTTTCGCTTCGATTCTTCAAGTCCGACAGGCTGCTAGCCTATCGTTCGATTGGCTGTTATAGTTTGAGTCCTGCATCAGGCCGGTTTTTTAGGCTGGTCAGTCGGAATGGGTAGGCTCCGCCATCCGCTTTGTAAAACAGACATGGAACAAGTAGGTCATTTTGCGGGCCTGCGCGCTGGCAGGGTTTAACTTTGTAAAGGAACAGGTTGTGACTGTCATTCGTTTCCCGGATGGTTCTGAGCGGTGCTATGAGCAGCCGGTAACGGCTCGCGAGGTCGCGGAATCCATTGGTCCGCGCCTCGGTCGTGCCGCTCTGGCGGCAAAAATCAATGGTAAGCTGGTGGATCTGTCGAGTCCCATCAAGACCAGCGGCGACCTGGCGATAATTACGGAGAAGGATCCGGAGGGACTTGAAATCATCCGGCATTCGAGCGCCCATTTGCTGGCGCACGCGGTAAAAGAGCTTTTCCCTGATGCGCAGGTTACTATCGGGCCGGTCATCGAAGATGGTTTTTATTACGATTTTTCATACAAAAGACCTTTCACCCCGGAGGATCTCGCCGCGATAGAAAAGCGCATGGCCGAGATCAGTTCGCGCGATTTGAAGGTGGAACGCAAGATTTGGGACCGGTCCGAAGCGATTAATTTTTTCAAGAATCAGGGCGAACACTACAAAGCGCAAATCATCGAAGCGATACCGGGAGACGAAGATGTTTCCTTGTATTCCCAGGGGAATTTTACCGACCTCTGCCGCGGTCCCCACGTCCCGGCTACTTCGCGGCTGAAGGTTTTCAAGCTGATGAAGCTGGCAGGCGCCTATTGGCGTGGCGATTCGCACAATGAAATGCTGCAGCGGATTTACGGTACCGCCTGGACAAAGAAAGAAGACCAGGAAGCTTATTTGCGTCGTCTCGAGGAAGCGGAGAAGCGCGACCACCGCAGGCTTGGAAAGCAGATGAACCTGTTCCACCTTCAGGAAGAAGCGCCAGGAATGGTGTTTTGGCATCCCAAAGGCTGGATTATCTGGCAGCAGGTGGAGCAATACATGCGGGAAGTGCTCCGCGATAACGGCTATCTGGAAATCCGTACACCGTCCATATTGGATAAAGGCCTATGGGAGCGGTCCGGACATTGGGAGAATTTCCGAGAGAACATGTTCGTTACCCAGTCGGAAGAACGAGAGTTTGCTGTCAAGCCGATGAACTGCCCTGGCCATGTGCAGGTATTCAGGCAGGGACTGAAGAGTTACCGGGATCTGCCATTGCGGCTGGCAGAGTTCGGTTCATGTCATCGTAACGAGCCTTCCGGTGCCCTGCATGGCATTATGCGGGTTCGTGCTTTTACCCAGGATGACGCTCATATTTTTTGCACGGAGTCCCAGGTTCAGGATGAGGCGGTGTGTTTTATCGACTTGTTGCAGCAAGTGTATGCAGATTTTGGTTTCAAGGAGATCCTGGTAAAGCTTTCGACGCGGCCGGCAAAACGCGTCGGTTCGGAAGAGCAGTGGGATAAAGCCGAACAGGCGTTACAATCGGCCCTGGGCCATAAAAAGCTCATCTGGGAGCTGCAGCCTGGGGAAGGCGCTTTTTATGGTCCGAAAATCGAATTTTCGCTCAAGGACAGCATCGGCCGGGTCTGGCAATGCGGCACTTTGCAGCTGGATTTTTCCATGCCAGAACGGCTGGGTGCGGAATACGTGGCAGAGGATAATACCCGCAAGGTGCCGGTAATGCTCCACAGGGCGATATTGGGATCTCTGGAACGTTTCATCGGCATTCTCATCGAAAACCACGCAGGCGCCCTTCCGCTATGGCTTGCTCCCGATCAGGCGGTAGTGTTGAACATCTCCCAAGGACAGGCGGATTATGCCAGCAAAATAGCCGTGGAGCTCAAGCACAATGGCATTCGAGCGTTCGCGGACTTGAGAAATGAGAAAATAACTTATAAAATACGGGAGCATAGTTTGCAAAAGTTGCCATACCAAATCATTGTGGGCGATAAGGAAGTGGCGTCGCAAACGGTTTCCGTGAGAACCCGGACGGGCGCCGATCTCGGCCAGTTTAACTTGACCGCGCTGATCGATCTTCTCAAAACAGAGGCATCCATAGGGGTCGGCGCGAACTGACTCAATCATATACCTGGGGAATTACTATAGTTCAAGAGAAAGCAGCACGCATCAACCAAGAGATAAATTCACCGGAAGTGCGCTTGATTGGTGTCGGGGGAGAGCAGATAGGCATTGTTTCCCTGGCGGCGGCCAATTCGTTGGCGGAAGAGGCGGAGGTGGATCTCGTCGAGATCGCGCCTACGGCCAGGCCACCGGTCTGCCGCTTGATGGATTATGGTAAGTTCCGTTATCAGGAAAGCAAGAAAAAACACGAGGCGAAACTCAAGCAAAAGCAGATTCAGATCAAGGAAGTCAAGTTTCGTCCGAATACCGATGAGGGCGATTACAACATCAAGCTGCGCAATCTGATCAGCTTTCTTGAGGAAGGGGATAAAGCAAAAATTACCTTGCGCTTTCGCGGGCGTGAGATGGCTCATCAGGAATTTGGCGTTCGCCTGCTGGAGCGAGTTAGAGACGACCTGGAGGCGCATGCGATAGTTGAGCAATTTCCCCGGATGGAGGGGCGGCAGATGGTCATGGTGCTATCTCCGCGCAAGAAAGAGGTGAAATCGACCAAACCCAAGGCTGCGCCCAATGATGCGGCTGCCGGAACAAATAAAGGTGCGGTCCAATCCTAGGGAAGCGCTGANTAAATCCTTGCTGAACGCATTGCTGGTAAAATCGGGATGATCATAAGGCGCGCGATGCGAATGGTGCGACCNCGTAGCGGGATGNCTGCGCCCCAACAATATTGAGGTGCGGTCGAAGCATCCCCTCCGTTGCCCGATTCCCGCTCCGCAGGGCCCTTCTGGCGACGCTCCGGGGCGCTCCTTCGCCAGGGGCCTGACAAGGCGGACNGCCCGAAAAGCCCNNCCCCATAAGGGTTGCGGTAAAATTGGAAAGTGTGGAAGTGTTTTTGCGCCGGGCCGGGCGGGTTCGGTGCGAACGGTGGTAGCAGGCGATCGGATAGAAAGCCATTCATAACAAGTGGTGACCAGGTTTGAAAGCGTTCCGGTGCGGAAACACCTGGCGTCATGCTAGAGCAGGAGCAGTGTAATGCCGAAAATGAAAACGAAGAGTGGTGCAGCGAAGCGCTTCAAGGTCAGAGCTGGTGGCAGCGTCAAGCGTTCACAAGCATTCAAGCGCCATATCCTTACCAAAAAGACGACGAAAAGCAAACGCCAGTTGCGCGGAACCGTCGGTGTTCATGCAAGCGACGTGGCGTCCGTTCGCGCCATGATGCCCTACGCGTAAGGAGAGACNACCATGCCAAGAGTGAAACGTGGGGTGACGGCTCACGCCCGTCATAAAAAAGTACTGGATCTGGCGAAAGGTTATCGCGGACGCCGCAAGAATGTCTATCGTATCGCGAAGGAGGCGGTGATGAAAGCGGGGCAGTATGCCTACCGCGATCGCCGCCAGAAAAAACGCCAGTTCAGGGCGCTGTGGATTACGCGCATCAATGCGGCCGCGCGTGAATGTGGCTTGTCTTACAGCGTATTCATGAACGGCTTGAAAAAAGCGGCGATCGAGGTGGATCGCAAGGTGTTATCTGANATTGCGATCTTCGATAAGCCTGCTTTCATGAAGNTGGCCGAACAGGCCAAGGCCAGTCTGGCGATATAGCAGATAAGCAGAGAAGTATGACGAGGAGGCTGGAGGCACTGCGCCTGGCCTCCTTTTTTCTTGTTTATGGAATTGATATCACCTCATCCTGAATCCCTATGAATGATCTGGATCTTCTCATCAGTGAAGCCACTGGTCTTTTCAACGGCATAGATGATGCTGTCGAGCTGGAGCAGGCCAAGGCGCGTTATCTCGGCCGAAACGGCAAGCTGACGGAGTTGCTGAGGGGATTGGGCAAGCTTCCTCCGGACGAGCGGCCGGAAATGGGAAGCCGTATCAACAAAGCCAAGGAAATGCTCGAAGCTGCGCTTGGCAGCCGCCGCGACGCGATACAGGAAAAGAAACTCGAAGCTCAGCTCATCGTTGAGGCGCTGGATGTCACTTTGCCGGGACGCGGCCAGGGAACGGGCGGCATACATCCCATCACCCGTACACTCGATCGCATCCAGTCCCTGTTTCATTCGCTTGGCTTTGCCGTCGCAACAGGGCCGGAGATCGAAACGGANTTCTACAATTTTACCGCACTCAATATTCCCGAGAATCATCCTGCCCGTGCGATGCACGATACCTTTTATATTGATGAGGAAAGCGGCGCTTATTTGTTGCGTACCCATACTTCACCGGTGCAAATCCGCTATATGCAGGAAAATGCTCCACCCCTGAAGGTGATTGCGCCAGGACGAGTTTACCGCTGCGACTCCGATTTGACTCACACCCCCATGTTTCACCAGGTGGAAGGTTTATGGGTTGATGAAACCGCCCATTTCTCGGCGCTAAAAGGCTTGCTGGCGGACTTCATGCAGCATTTTTTCGAACGCGACGACTTGCCGGTGCGNTTCCGTGCTTCTTTCTTCCCNTTTACCGAACCCTCGGCGGAAATGGATATTGGATGCGTAATGTGCGNGGGCAGNGGCTGCCGTGTATGCAGTCACACGGGCTGGCTCGAAGTACTGGGCTGCGGCATGGTACATCCCCACGTTCTCAAGCATGTACGTATCGACAGCGAAAAGTACATCGGGTTTGCCTTTGGCATGGGTGTGGAAAGGCTGGCGATGCTGCGGTACGGAGTAAACGATTTGCGCCTGTTTTTCGAAAATGATCTTCGCTTCCTCAAGCAATTCAGCTAGGCGCAGTTTTTCCAGGTGTCATTTCTGAAAGTCCGGCCCGTACGATGGAAATGCAAAGACTGCGAATTCCGCGCAATCAAGCAGCGAACGCGATAGGTGCCGTAAAAAATAGCTGCATTCGTTTTTAGAACAAGAGGGCGAGAAGAAACATGAAATTTTCCGAGAACTGGCTCCGGACCTTCGTCGACCCGCCATTATCCACGGATGAGCTTGCCCATGCGCTGACCATGGCAGGCCTGGAAGTGGAAACGATCGAGCCGCTTGCCCTCGCTTTTACCGGCGTTGTGGTAGCTGAGGTGCTGTCGGTCGAGAAGCATCCAGGAGGAGACCGTCTCCGTGTCTGTCAGGTAAATGCCGGCCCCATCCCCGGGGGCGGGCAATTGCAGATAGTTTGCGGCGCTCCCAATGTTCGGGCCGGAATGAAGGTTCCGTGCGCGCTGAGCGGTGCCAAACTTCCTGCAGTCACTATAAAGCCGACCAGCATAAGAGGGGTTGAATCTCATGGCATGTTATGTTCTGCCACTGAACTGGGTCTAAGCGATGCCACGGAAGGCCTGCTCGCGCTTCCCGAGGATGCGCTTCCCGGTATCGATTTTCGCGATTATTATGAACTCGACGACACGCTCCTTACCCTCAAGCTCACACCTAATCGCGGTGATTGCCTGGGCCTCGTTGGCATAGCGCGGGAAGCAGCCGCTGTAACTTCGGCGAGTCTTCGGCCTCTTGAGATCGAGCCGGTGGTTCCGGCGGTGGGTGGCATGTTGCGGGTCGAGGTGGGCGCGCCCGAAGCATGCCCGCTTTATTGCGGTAGGGTAATACAGGGTGTATCGCTGGATAGGGCTACGCCTCACTGGATTGTGCGCCGCCTGGAGCGTAGCGGCATACGAACCATTAACCCCGTGGTGGATGTGACCAACTATGTCATGCTGGAGACTGGCCAGCCGCTGCATGCCTTCGACCTGGCGAAAATTTCGGGTGAACGAGCAGGTGTGATCCAGGTGCGCTTCGCTCAGGCGGGGGAGAAGTTCGAATTGCTCAATGGCGAAGAGCTCNCCCTGGAGCCCGACATGCTGATCATCGCCGATGTGGAAAAGCCGCTGGCGCTTGCAGGGATAATGGGTGGAAACGAAAGCGGTGTACGGCACGAGACGACCGATTTATTCCTGGAAAGCGCCTTCTTCAGCCCGGAGAGTATTTCAGGAAAATCATTCCGCCTGGGCTTCAGCTCGGATTCCGCGCATCGTTTTGAACGGGGTGTGGATTTTGCTGCTACCCGCATGGCTCTGGAACGCGCTACGAGACTGGTGCTGGAAATATGCGGCGGCANCGCCGGCGCCGTCAACGAAGTCCGGGGTGGTTTGCCGCAACGCCACCCCATAAACCTGCGTTTACAAAGGGTGCGCCAGGTTCTCGGCATAGACTTCGATGAAGTCAGGGTTGCCGAATTACTGCGGCGACTGCAATTTGATTTCCTTCCCAGGGGCAATGGGACCTTCCTGATAACACCGCCAACCTACCGCTTCGATCTCGGCATAGAGGAAGACCTGATCGAGGAACTGGNGCGGATTCACGGCTATAATCAGATTCCGGGCAGTTTGCCACATGCGGCATCGGAAATGCTGCCCGATTCCGAAACCATGCTCTCCCCGTCGCAGCTAAGAGAAATCCTGGCTTCGCGGGATTACCAGGAAGTTATCAATTATGCTTTTGTAGACGCGTCGTGGGAGCGGGAGATATTTGGCAATGAAATGCCGATAGCATTGAAGAATCCGCTATCCAGCCAGATGAACGCAATGCGCAGCACCCTGCTTGGCGGCCTGNTGTCCAACCTGCAATTCAATCTCAACCGCAAGCAAAGCCGGGTGCGTTTGTTCGAAATAGGGCGCTGCTTCCTGAGGGAGGGTGACAGCTATGCTCAGCCGGAAAAATTTGCCGGACTTTGCTACGGCGACGCTTATCCGGAACAATGGGGGATGCCTGCCCGGATTGCCGATTTTTATGATGTGAAGGCGGACATCGAAGCGCTTTTTTGGCCAGCCAGGGTCCATTTCGAGCCCCAGCCGTATCCCGCCCTGCATCCGGGCAAGGCAGCGCGTATCCACGCGGGCAGCGGCGTGGCCGGTTGTATCGGAGAGCTTCACCCNCGCATCCAGAAAAANCTCGGCCTATCCCGGTCCCCGGTGTTGTTCGAGCTCGATCTCCATGCGCTTGTATCGCATTCCTTGCCCACGGTCGCGGAAATTTCCAAATACCCTACGATCAGGCGGGATATCGCATTGGTCGTACCGGAAAAAATCCGGGCACAGGCGATACTCGATCGTATGACATCGGAACAGTTATCCGTCATTTCCGAAATTCATCTATTCGATGTGTACCAGGGAGAAGGGATGGAAGACGGCAAAAAAAGTCTTGCATTCCGTGTGTTATTAAAAGATACTCAAAAGACATTAACCGATGCGGAAGCGGATCTGGCCGTTGTCCGGCTGACCAGAATTCTGGAAGCCGAGTTTGGTGCGAGACTTCGCAATTGAGGAAGCTCTGAACAAATCTGGATGACAAGAGGATTTGTTCAGAGCTTCCTGACACCCGGCAGGTGAAAATACCGAAGGCTGGCTGTATCCGGACAGGTATATAAACAGGCGAGGAGAGTATGACCTTAACGAAGGCTGAGTTGGCCGATTTGCTGTTTGAGAAAGTGGGGTTCAATAAACGCGAAGCTAAAGACATGGTTGAATCATTTTACGAGGAAGTCCGCATTGCGCTACAGAATGGGGATGGCGTGAAGCTTTCGGGATTTGGCAATTTTCAGTTGCGCGACAAACCCCAGCGTCCGGGCCGCAATCCCAAGACCGGTGAAGAGATTCCGATTACCGCCAGGCGGGTCGTGACCTTTCACGCAAGTCAGAAACTGAAGGCGATGGTGGAAAAAAACCAGCATGGGAAACGCAACGCCTAACGCCCAGCTTGGCCCCATTCCCGCAAAGCGTTACTTCACGATCGGCGAGGTGAGCGAGTTATGCGGGGTCAAGCCGCACGTATTGCGCTATTGGGAGCAGGAGTTCACGCAACTGAAGCCTCTCAAGCGCCGGGGAAATCGCAGGTATTATCAGCATCATGAAGTCCTCCTGGTGCGCCGGATACGGGAGCTTCTCTATGAAGAAGGATTTACAATACATGGAGCACGCAGTCGTCTGGGGTCTGCGGCGGCGGAAATGATGCCTGCGATCGCAGCGTCGGTTGAAGCCGGGCCGCCGCTCGACATATCCTTGTGGCGGAAGGAAATCAGGGACGTGGTAGCGCTCCTCCGATCCTGATCCTCTGCAAGAGTTCACATGAACCAGGAAGTCGGGAGCGGACGCTGTATCGTCTTTTCAGTGAAACCGGTGAGGAGCCGGAGATTCTTGTTTTCTTCCTGCGTGCACGCCGGTATATGCTCCTCCCCCGCATTGTCCCTCTATCTGCCTCTGCGGCTACTCTCCTTATAAAGCAATAGCGACTTTGAACCCGCCTTGTTGTTATAATCCACCTCTCGGGGCGTAGCGCAGCCTGGTAGCGTACTTGCATGGGGTGCAAGTGGTCGGAGGTTCAAATCCTCTCGCCCCGACCAATGAATAAAATCAGACAATCAGACGTTCGGGCATGTACCGGCATGTGCCAACGTCTGTTAGCAGCCTTATTATTATTCTGTTCTCGATCGGGTTCATCGTTTCAGGTACCGTACTATGCGCATTTTGCTCAGCAATGACGATGGGTATTTTGCGCCAGGCCTTGAATCTCTTGCTACTGCTCTTTCCGCGATCGCGGATATCGTCGTGGTCGCGCCGGAGCGCGACCGAAGCGGCGCCAGCAATTCTCTTACGCTCGACCGGCCCCTCAGCCTGCACAGATCCCACCGGGGGTTTTTTTATGTCAACGGCACGCCTACCGACTGTGTGCATCTTGCGGTTACCGGCATGCTCGACACATTGCCCGACATGGTAGTGTCCGGCATAAACGACGGCGCGAACATGGGGGACGATACCATTTATTCCGGTACCGTGGCAGCCGCAACCGAAGGCTTCCTGCTCGGCATTCCCGCGATAGCCATTTCCCTTGCGCGCTTTTCCGAAGGAAATTTTTCCACCGCTGCGCGTATCGCGGCGGAACTGGTGCAGCGATACCAGCGCGACAAGCTCCACGGAACGGTGCTGCTCAACGTCAACGTGCCTGATGTGCCCTATGAGGAGTTGCAAGGCATGGAGGTCACCCGGCTGGGGCGCCGCCATAAGGCCGAGCCAGTGGTCAAATCCCAGAGCCCGCGTGGCGAGACGGTTTATTGGGTAGGGGCCGCGGGGCCCGTTCAGGATGCCGGAGAGGGAACCGATTTTTTTGCAATTCAGCGTAATCGAGTATCGGTGACTCCATTACAGATCGACCTGACCCGGTATGGACAGATGGATTCCGTAAAAATGTGGCTGAAATAGATAAAGCTTTTTATGGTCTTACGGGGCTTGGTCATGAGCTCTTGTCAGGATAGGCATTGAGCACTCATCATTCCGGTATCGGCATGACTTCGCAGCGTACCCGCACGCGCATGGTGGAGCGCCTGCGCGATATGGGTATTGCGGATGAGGCCGTCCTGGCTGCCATGAATTTCATTCCGCGCCACATCTTCGTTGAAGAGGTCCTGGCGAGCCGTGCTTACGACGACGTTTCCCTTCCCATCAATTTCGGCCAGACCATCTCGAGTCCGTTTATCGTGGCCCGCATGACTGAATTGCTGAGAGCCGGTTCAGATCTGGGCAAGGTGCTCGAAATCGGCTCCGGTTGCGGCTACCAAACCGCCATTCTGGCACGGCTGGCACGCGAGGTGTATTCTGTCGAGCGGATTGGACCATTGGTTACCCGTGCCCGAGCCCGGTTGCGGGGGCTTCGGCTCCCCAATATTTATCTGAAGCACGCCGATGGACTGCTGGGTCTTTCCGAGGCTGCGCCGTTTGATGCTATCATGCTGACAGCAGCCACGACCCATATCCCTTCTTCCCTGCTGGAGCAGTTGGCGATTGGCGGCAGGCTGGTTTTTCCCAAGGGCAGTCAGGAGCAACATCTGTGCATGCTCGAAAAGAGCTCCCAGGGGTATACTGAAACTACGCTGGGTGAAGTGAGGTTCGTGCCCATGGTGCCTGGCGTTCAGAAAGGCTGAACAATGTAATACGAATATCAGATGACGGTCAGTGGAATGAAATGCGAAGGTTCGAAATGGTTAGCATGCCGCTTTGCACGGTCTTGCATGGTTGAGATGGGNGCAGGGCGGCNAGTTCTCCCTGTCATTTTTTTTCCTTCAATACGTGGTCTGCTTCTCATTTTCGGCTTGTTTTTCGGCCTGTTGCTCGCCGGTTGCGAATCCACCCCGCGGCCTGCCCCGGTCGTCGATCGGGCCGGAGCGGGATCCACCACGGGTAACGCCCGCCAAACGCAAGGCCAGTCATCCAATACCTATGTCGTCCGTAAGGGGGACACGCTGTACAGCATTGCTCAAAGCAATGGCATTAGCCAGAAGGATCTTGCCGAATGGAATAATATCCAGGATCCGGCTGCGATTCAGGTCGGCCAGCAATTGCTGCTTTTGCCTCCTTTGCCCCCTTCGCCCCCTTCGCCCCCTGGGCAAATGGCCCAGCCGTCGCTCTATGCGCTTCCCGAGCCGCGGCTTTCTTCCCCGGGCCCTGTGGAGCTTCGCGGCGCAGCAGTTCCAGCCGAAGCCAGGCCGGTGGCGAGCAGCGACAAGCTGAAAACAGAACCAAAGGCTTTGAAGCTGCCATACTCGGAGCAGGCAGTGGCGCAGCTGAAAGCAGACATCATTCCAGCCCAGACAGCCGTCGCAAGGAGTGAGGCGCCCGCCGAAAGAGAGCTTCCGCTGGTAGCAGGCGCCGTGCCTTCCGCAGCCGCAGCCGTGGTCCCGCTGCCCGCCGTACCGCCTGCCCCGCCCGTAGCCGTGGTCCCGCTACCCGCCGTGCCGCCAGTGCCGGACGCAGCGGAAACTGTTCTCGCGCGCGATCAAGTCGAGTGGACCTGGCCTACCAAAGGCAAACTACTCGAGGGGTTTTCCGAAGGTACGAAAGGCATTGATATCTCGGGTACATCCGGCCAGGCGNTCAACGCCTCGGCGGCAGGCAAGGTAGTGTATAGCGGTGGCGGATTGCGGGGCTATGGCAAGCTTATCATCATCAAGCATAACAACATCTACCTCAGCGCTTATGCGCACAATGACAAACTTTTGGTAAAAGAAGGACAAACAGTCAGAAAAGGGCAGAAAATCGCTGAGATGGGCAGTACCGACAGCGGTCTGGTAAAACTTCACTTCGAAATCCGCAAAAACGGAAAACCTGTGGATCCCCTAAAATACCTCCCCCCCACTTCCGGATGAGCTATTCAGACGATAACGGTGATGACGAGGATGAGGAAGCGCTGGATTCCGTGGATTCGCCCGAAACGGACGATGAGTCGGCGGCCATTTCTGAAAGCGGCGTCACGGTTGCTGGCAGTGACTCCAGTGATTTTCTTCTGACTGACGTAACGCAAATATATTTCAACGAAATCGGCCACAACGCATTGCTGACTCCGAAAGAGGAAGTGGAGCTCACGCGCCTCGTCAGGCAGAATGACTTCAATGCCCGGCAAAGAATGATCGAGTGCAATTTGCGGTTGGTGGTGAATATCGCCAAGCACTATGCCAACCATGGCGTCGCGCTGCTGGATCTCATCGAGGAAGGCAACATGGGGATGATGCACGCGCTGGACAAATTCGATCCCGAGCGCGGTTTTCGTTTCTCCACTTACGCCACCTGGTGGATACGGCAGAATATCGAACGCTGCATCATGAATCAGTCGCGCACGATCCGCCTGCCTGTTCATGTCATCAAGGATCTGAATGTTGTCCTGCAGGCGGCCCGTCACCTTGAAGCTCATACTGGCAAGGAACCTAAACCGGAAGATGTGGCCCGTCTGCTGGGCCGCCCCGTCGAGCATGTGGAGCGCATGCTATCCCTGAACATGAGCATGATGTCGCTGGACGCTCCGCTCGATGTCGATCCTCTCCTGTCCGTCGGCGATGTCATGGCCGACGAAAAATCAGCCGGCCCCGATGCGATGCTGGAGCAATCCGAGATCAAGGACCGGGTAAAGGAATGGCTCAGCCGTTTGAACGACAAGCAGCGCCATATCATCGAGCATCGCTATGGGCTGAATGCCTGTGAAATTCAAACCCTGGAGCAGCTGGCGTCAAGCCTTGGGCTTACTCGCGAACGGGTGCGCCAGATTCAGCTGGAAGCACTGGAAACGCTGCGCGGCATATTGAAATGCGATGGAGTTTCGAAGGAAGGAATATTTTAGCCTTGCAGCAACCGGCCTGTCTG
>JGI26536J50258_1000530_pt1 | contig 33103 bp, 19 predicted proteins | sample ThiBiot_750_plan_FD_50258 | JGI IMG/M metagenome (IMG submission 50258)
CTCCGCATGCGCCGCCCCCTTCGACGCCTGTCCGTATTTGCCCTCCTTGCGATGCTGCTGTTCGCGCCGCTGGCGCAGGCGGGCGTGCAGTTGGTGGTGCGNGGGGNGGACGAGCCGCTGCAGCAGGCGATCGGCGCCTCCGTGGGGTTGTCGCAGTATGCGCAGCGCGACGTGAGCGAAGCGCAGATCCAGCGCCTGTACGCGCAGGCGCAGGCCCAGGCGAAGACCGCGCTGGAGCCCTACGGCTATTACGACGCCGAGGTCGCCGCGCAGCTGCAGCAGGCGGGCAAGGACTGGAAGGTGACGCTGGACGTGCGTCCTGGCGAGCCGGTGAAGGTCGCCTCGGTGGACGTGCAACTGGATGCCGCGGCGCTCGCCCTGCCCCCGATCCGCCGCGCGCGCAACGCGATCGAGCGCATGCGCGGCCAGCGGCTGGACGACGCCAGCTACGATGCCGCGCGTGACGCGCTGTCCGCCGCGCTCACCGCGAACGGCTTCCTGGACGCGAAGCTGACGACGCGCCGCGTCGAGGTGCGCCGCGCGGAACACAGCGCGGCGATCATGCTCGCGTGGCAGGTGGGACAACGCTACCGCTACGGCGCCGTGCAGTTCGAAGGCTCGCAGTTCAGGGACGGCTTCCTGGATCGCTACGTGCCGTTCAAGTCCGGCGACTACTTCGACCAGTACCAGCTGCTGCAACTGCAGCAGGCGCTGAACGGCGCCGACTACTTCGCCGTGGTCAACGTGCTGCCGCAGATCGACGAGAAAGCCGAAGGCAAGGTCGACATCAAGGTCGAACTGGCGCCGGCCAAGCGCACGGTCTACACCGGCGGCCCGTTCATCGGCACCGACACCGGCTTCGGCGCGCGCGCGCGCATGGAACGGCGCTGGGTGAACCGGCGCGGCCACAAGTGGAAGAACGAACTGGTCGTGGCGCAGCGGCTGAAGACGCTGTCCACGCTGTACTCCATCCCCATGCCCGGCGACGACCAGCGCAGCTTCAACGTCGGCGCCAACTTCCGCGACGCGAACACCAGCACCTCGCAGTCGCGCACGCTGGGACTGGTGGCCAACGAGACGCGGCAGTGGCGCGGCTGGACGCGCACCCTGGGCCTGCACGCGCTGTCAGGCACCTTCACCGTGGGCAAGCGCGGCAACGAGCCGGACAGCACGCCGGGCATCGAGCACGGCAACAGCACCCTGGTGTTCGCCGAAGCGTCGCTGTCGCGCAAGCGGGCGGACAACTTCAACTTCGTGCACAACGGCTGGTCGCTGGACCTCACTGCACGCAGCACGGCGGGCGGCCTGCTCTCATCCACCAGCTTCAGCGAGCTCACCGCCGACGCGAAATGGATACATGCCTTTGGCGCGAAGCGGCGCAACCGGCTGATCCTGCGCGGCAGCGCCGGCCACGTCTGGACAGCCGACTTCGCCGCGCTGCCGCCGCAACTGCGCTTCTTCGCCGGCGGCGACCGCTCGGTGCGCGGCTACGGTTTCCAGTCCATCGGCCCCGAGAACAGCTCCGGCCGCGTGCTCGGCGGCACCAACCTGCTGGTGACCAGCGCCGAGGTGGAGCACTACTTCACCCGCAACTGGGGCATCGCCACCTTCGTGGACGCGGGCAATGCCTTCGACGGCACCGATTCCCGCCCGAAGATCGGCACCGGCCTCGGCGTGCGCTGGCGCTCGCCGGTGGGCATGATCCGCGTGGACCTCGGCACGCCGATCCACGACTCGCGACGCCACGGCGTCGTGCTGCACCTGGTCATAGGGCCAGACCTGTGACCGGCTGCCATGGCACCCGGTCGCAGGCGGCCACGGATGGCCGCGCGCGCATCGGCCGCTTTGCGGCCGATGCGGCGGAGCCGGGTCCGTGCAACGGACCCGGCGAGNCGAAAACGGGCAGGACAGCCCGTTTTCGACATGGGCAACGCTTCGCTCCTGATCCCGGAGCACGACAAACGTGCACGTGCACATTGCGGAGGCAGTCGGTTTCATGAAGTGGCTCAAGCGCATCGCCATCGCCTTCGCGATCCTGCTGCTGGTCGTGGCCGCCACCGCCTGGTGGCTGCTCGGCACCGGCGCGGGCCTGCGCTTCGCGCTGGCGCGTGCGCAATCGGCCACGCACGGCGCGCTGCAGTGGAAGCAGGCGCAGGGTTCGCTGATCGGCCCGCTGCGGCTCGACGGCCTGCACTACGACGACGGCAAGGGCACCGCGATCGGCGCAAGCCGGATACGCCTCGACCTGCGCCTCTGGCCGCTGCTGCTGGGCAAGGTGCACGTGCGCGACCTCGACGCCGACGGCGTGACGGTGGCCCTGCCGAAAAGCACGGACAGCAGCGAAAGCTCCGGCAGCTTCTCGCTGCAACCGCCGGTGGACCTGCTGCTCGACCGCGTCCACGTGGGCACGGTGCGCGTGAGCCAGGACGGCCAGCCGCTGTTCGCCTCCGACAGCCTCGACCTGGCCGGCCGCTGGACGCGTGCGGGCATCGCCATCGACACGCTGAAGCTGCGCGCGCCGGACGGCCAAGCCAACCTGCAGGGCGTGCTGGACCTCAGCCGCGGACAGCGCGGCAACGGCAAGGCCGACTTTGCGTGGAAAGTGGGCGACGCAGCGTATGCGGGCCAGCTCGCCGCGGACAGCGACGGCAAGCTGGCGAAGCTGGACCTCACCCTGGAGCAACCCACCGCCGCGCGCCTGGACCTGGAACTGGCCCAGAGCGGCAACCACGACTGGAAAGCCACGCTGAGCGCGCCGCGCTTCGATCCCAAGCCGTTGCTGGGCGACGACAGCGCGTTGAAATCGCTGGCGCTGGACCTGCAAGGCCACGGCGACCGCCACGGCGGCGAACTCGCCGGCACGCTGGACCTCAACGAATACCGCCTGCTGCTGCAACCGCTGCGCGCGCGCTTCAGCGACGACGGCAAGACGCTGGACCTGCAGCAACTCGCCCTGAGCTCGCCGCAGGTCAAGGGACGGCTCGACGCCAGCGGCACGCTGCAGCTCGACGCGAAGCCGCTGGGCGGCCAGCTGACGATCCGGTGGAGCGACCTGCAACTGCCGGCCGAACTCGTCGGCCAGCCTCTCGCCAGCGCGGGCAAGCTCGATGCGCGCGGCAGCGCCGAGCGTTTCCATGCCACCGGCGACGTCACGATCGGCCCACCCGGCCAGCCGGCGCACCTGACCCTGGACGTGGACGGCACGCCGCAGGCGATTGCCCTGCATCCGCTCACCCTGCAGCAACTGCAAGGCAAGCTCGAAATGCAGGGCACGCTGCAACTGCAACCCGCGCTGGGCTGGCAACTCGACGCCAGCGCCACGCGCTTCGACCCCGGCCAGCTGCTCGCCGGCTGGAACGGCGCGCTGGATTTCGCGCTCGACAGCAAGGGCACGATGACGAAGGACGGACCCGACGCCACGCTGGAACTCCGGCAACTCGCCGGGCGCCTGCGCGAGCGCACCGTCGGCGGCAGCGCCAGGCTGCACCTCTCGCCCGGCAAGGTGATCGACGGCCAGCTCCGCCTGACTTCCGGCGGCAGCACGGTGCAGGTCGACGCCAGGCCGGGTCGCGTCAACGATGCCGACGTCCGGCTCGCCATCGCCTCGCTGGGCGACTGGCTGCCCGGCGCCGGTGGACGTCTGGACGGCCAATTCAACCTGCGCGGCCTCCTGCCGGCGCTGGCCATCAACGGCCACCTGCGCGGCAACGCGCTGGCCTGGAAGCAGGAACGCGTGGACAGCCTGCAACTGATCGCCGGCGTCCCCGACATCAGCCATCCCGCGGGCAAGCTGGAACTCACCACCGGCGGCGCGCACCTCGACGGCCTCGTGTTCCAGCGCATCCACCTGCTGGCCGAAGGCAGCCAGGGCAACCACCGGCTGGAGCTGGACATGCGCGGCAGCCAGCTCTCCGGCGCGCTGGGCCTGCGCGGCGCGCTGCGGGACGGCAACTGGAGCGGCACGCTCGGCACGCTGAACCTCGAACCGCAGGGCCTGCCGGGCTGGCGCCTGCAGCATCCCAGCCAACTGGCCTGGCGCGACGGCGCCTTCACCCTCGGCGAGCTGTGCCTCACGGCAGGCGATCCGCTGCTGTGCGCCAGCGCGCGGCGGGACAAGGCCGGCAACCTCGACGCCAACTACCGCCTGCGCGCCCTGCCGCTGGCGCTGCTGCTGAACGCGGCCGGCGAGGCCAACCTGCCGATGCGCGCGGACGGCAGCCTGCAGGGCGAGGGAAAGGCGCGCCTCAGCGCGGCCGGCGTGCTCAGCGGCACGACCAGCATCAGCTCCAGCCATGGCAGCATCACCTACACCGAGCATCCCGACGCGCCGCTGCTGAGCTACGACAACCTGGCGGTGAACGGCGAACTCGGCGCGAACGGCCAGCGCATCGACCTGCGCGCCAGCCTCGACCACGACGGCAGCCTCAGCGGCCATGCAAGCGTGAGCGGCAAGCAGCAGGCGCTGGGCGGCCAGCTCGACCTGCGCCTCAACAACCTCGCCTTCCTCGAATTGTTCGGCAACGCGGTGGCGAACGTGCACGGCCAGGCCGCCGGCAGCTTCCAGTTCGGCGGCACGCTGGCGCAACCGGTCGTCAGCGGCCGGGCCACGGTGGACGATTTCGCCGCCGAGGTGCCGGCCGCGGGACTCAAGCTCGCCAAGGGGCGACTGGCCGTGCAGGCGCTCGACGCCCGCACCCTGCGCATCGACGGCAGCGTGCAGTCCGGCACCGGCACGCTGACGGTGGCCGGCGTCGCCGGCCTGGGCGGAAGCGTCACCACCGACATCGCAATCAAGGGCAGCCAGTTCNCCGCCGCCGACATTCCCGCCGCCAAGGTCGCGATCAGCCCCGACCTGCGCCTGCAGCGCACCGCGCAAGGCCTCGACCTCGGCGGCACGGTGCTGCTGGACAGCGCCGACGTGAACCTCGACAAGCTGCCGGGCGCCGGCGCCAACAAGGCTTCCCCCGACGTGGTGGTGGTCGACCGCGAACAGCCCGCGCCCGGCGCATCGCTGCCGTTCACCGCCACGGTGCGGGTGGACCTTGGCCGCAGGACGCACCTCACCGGCCTCGGCCTGGACGGCCGCCTCGCCGGCGTGCTCACGGTGAACGAGCGGCCGGGGCGCGCCACCACCGGCCAGGGCCAGATCACGGTGGACGGCACCTACCGGGCCTACGGCCAGAACCTCGTCATCCAGCGCGGCAGGCTGCTGTTCGCGAGCACGCCGATCGACAATCCCGGCCTGGACATCCGCGCGATCCGCAAGCTCAACCCCAACGCCACCATCGACGAAGGCCAGGAGGTGGGCCTGCAGATCGCCGGCACCGCCCAGCGGCCGGTGCTCACCGTGTTCTCCAACCCGCTGATGGAGCAGTCCGACGCGCTCTCCTACCTGATCACCGGCAAGCCGCTGTCGCAGGTGAAGGGCGGCGAAGGCGACATGCTCGGCGCCGCCGCGCAGGCGCTGGGCTCGGCCGCCGGCAACCTGCTGGCCAAGAGCATCGGCTCGAAGCTGGGCGTGGACGACATCGGCGTCTCCAGCAACGAGGCGCTCGGCGGCAACTCCGCGTTCACCGTGGGCAAGTACCTCTCGCCGCGGCTCTACCTCAGCTACGGCGTGGGCCTGTTCGAACCGGGCCAGGTGGTGACCCTGCGCTACCGGCTGACCCGTCGCTGGAACTTCGAGGCGCAGAGCGCCACGGAATTCAACCGCGCCAGCTTCAACTACCGCCTCGAAAAGTAGAAACCTGCGCCGCCGTCCTGCAACGCCGCGTGCCTGCCGCCGCGCGGGGTGGCATGCTGCCCCACCGCTTTTGCCCACGGCAGCCCCACACCGACGAGGTAACCCCATGCAGCGCACTCGATGGATCCTTTCCGCGGCGATCGTCGCCGTTCTCTGCAGCGCCCCCGCCTTGGCAGCCACGCCGCCCATGCCGCGCGCGCCGGACATCGGCATCGACCTGGGCGGCATCGACCTCGCGGTGCGCCCCGGCGACAACTTCTTCGACTATGCGAACGGCGGCTGGCTGAAGACCGCGCAGATTCCCGCCGACCGCTCCAGCACCGGCACGTTCCTGAAGATCTTCGAGCTCACCGAGCAGCACACCGCCGACCTGATCAGGAACGCGGGCGCCAGCCATCCCGCCGCCGGCAGCGACACGCGCCGGATCGCCGACTACTACGCGGCGTACATGGACGAGGCCGCAATCGAGAAGCACGGCCTCGCGCCACTGAAGCCCGAGCTTTCCGCGATCGACGCAATCGCCTCGAAAGACGATCTCGCCCGCGTGCTGGGCAGCCGCCTGCGCGCCGACGTGGACCCGATCAACGCCACCAACTTCCACACCGAAAACCTGTTCGGCCTGTTCGTGACGCAGGGGCTGGAAGATCCCTCGCACACCATCGCCTACCTGCTGCAGGGCGGCCTGGCCATGCCCAGCCGCGACTACTACCTCTCCAGCGACGCGCACATGGCGGAGTTCCGCGCCAGGTACCGCACCTACGTGGTGGCGCTGCTGAAGCAAGCCGGCATCGCCGATGCCGACGCGAAGGCGAACACGGTGATCGATCTCGAAACGAAGATCGCCAAGGCGCAGGAAAGCCTGATAGCCAGCCAGGACGTGCACAAGGCGAACAACCTCTGGACGGCGGCCGATTTCGCGCAGAAGGCGCCGGGCCTCGACTGGGCCGCCTACTTCAAGGCCGCGGGCCTGGACGGCCAGAAGAGCATCGACGTATGGCAGCCGACCGCCACCACCGGTCTCGCCGCGCTGGTCGGCAGCGAGCCGCTCGACGCCTGGAAGACCCTGCTCGCCTTCCACACGCTCGATGCCGCCGCGCCGTTGCTGCCCAAGGCCTATGCCGACCTCAGCTTCGACTTCTACGGCCACACCCTGCAGGGCACGCCCGAGCAGCAGCCGCGCTGGAAGCGCGCGGTGGGCGCCACCAACACCGACCTCGGCGACGCGGTGGGCGAGCTGTACGTGAAGAAGTACTTCCCCGCCTCGTCCAAGGCCGAGGTGCAACAGCTGGTGAAGAACCTGATCGCCGCCTTCGACGAGCGCCTCGACACGCTGAGCTGGATGACCCCGGCCACGCGGGCGAAGGCCAAGGAGAAGCTGGTCACGCTGAAGGTCGGCGTGGGCTATCCGGAGAAATGGCGCGACTACGCCACGCTCAAGGTCAGCGCCGACGATCCGCTGGGCAACCACCTGCGCGCGGTGAAGCACGAATACGAGCACCAGCTCGCCAAGCTCGGCCAGCCGGTGGACCGCGGCGAGTGGTGGATGACGCCGCAGACGGTGAACGCGGTGAACCTTCCGCTGCAGAACGCGCTGAACTTCCCCGCAGCGATCCTGCAGCCGCCGTTCTTCGATCCCAAGGCCGATCCCGCCGCGAACTACGGCGCCATCGGCGCCATCATCGGCCACGAGATCAGCCACAGCTTCGACAACACCGGCGCCGATTTCGACGCGCAGGGCAAGATGGAGAACTGGTGGACGCCGGCCGACGAGGCGCACTTCAAGAGCGCCACCGCGCAACTCGCGAAACAGTTCGGCAAGTACGAAGCGCTGCCNGGCCTGCACGTCGACGGCGAGCAGACGCTGGGCGAGAACATCGCCGACGTCTCCGGCCTCACCATCGCCTACCTCGCCTACCACAAGTCGCTCGGCGGCAAGCCCGCGCCGGTGGTCGACGGCCTCAGCGGCGACCAGCGCTTCTTCCTCGCCTTCGGCCAGGCCTGGCGCTCGAAGATGCGCGAGGCCGCGATGCGCCAGCGCCTCGCCACCGACGTGCACGCGCCCGCGCAGTTCCGCGCGCTCACCGTGCGCAACCTCGACGCCTGGTACCCGGCGTTCGACGTGAAGCCCGGGCAGAAGCTGTATCTGGCGCCGGACCAGCGCGTGAAGATCTGGTAGACGCGGCCGTCGCCGGTCGGTGTGGGGCGGGCGGTGCCGCCCCCACACCGACCCTGCACACTGGCCGGAGAGCGTCGTGATAAATTGCGACCAGGGTGCCCCTGGAAGGCATCCGTGATCATTCGCAAGGGAGAATTCGCATCATGCTCAAGCAGATCGTCCTGTCCGCCGCCCTGCTGGGCGCCTCTACCGCCGCGCTGGCCCAGTCGGCCGCCGCACCCGCCGCCAAGCCGCAAACGCAGGCACAGGCCGCCCCGGCGCTCACCCCGGAACAGCAGGCACAACTGCGCGAGCAGAACACCAAGATGGAACAGGCCGCGCTGCAGGTCGCGCTGCAGGTCGACCAGGGCAAGACCGGCAGCGTGTGGGACGGCGCCTCCAGCGTGGCGAAGCAGGCCGTGCAGCGCGACGCCTTCGTCAAGCAGGTCGATGCCGACCGCAAGCAGGCCGGCAACCTGGTGTCGCGCAAGTTCGCCACGATCACCCGCAGCGCCTCCCAGGGCGGCGCCACGCCGGCCGGCTACTACGTCAACGTCAGCTTCGCGACCCAGTTCGCGAACCGGAAGCAGCCGATACGCGAGCTGATCTCGTTCCACCTGGACACGGACAAGGTGTGGCGGGTGGCTGGCTACACGCTGCGCTGAACGCGCGCGCCGCGGGCCCTCGCCCGCGGCGCCGTCACGCGATGCCTAGCCCCTCGATGCCGGCGATGGCGGTACCGTCGAAGCCGGCCAGTTCCGCAAAGCGGCGGCCGCGCGCGGCATAGTCCTTGAACTGGTCGAAGCTGGGCGCGCCGGGCGACAGCAGCACCACGCCGCCCGCGGGCGTCACGGTGCGCGCCATCGTCACCGCGTCGTCGAAATCCTCGGCCTCGCCCAGCGGCAGTTCGGTCTTCGCCTGCCGCAGGGCCTGCGCGATGCGCGGACCGTTGGCGCCTTGCGTGACGATGCGCAGGCTGGCGCGATGCTTCACGGCCTGCACGAAATCCGACCAGTCCAGCCCGCGATCGTGGCCGCCCGCGATCACCGTGACCTCGCGCCCGGCCAGGCTGTCCAGTGCGGCCAGCGTGGCCTGCGGCGTGGTGCTGATCGAGTCGTTGATCCAGTCCAGTCCGTCGCGTGTGCCCAGCGGCTGCAGGCGGTGCGGCAGCGGGTGGAAATTCGCCAGCGCGGGTGCGGCCGCGATCGCGTCGTGGCCCAACGCTTCCAGCGCGGCCAGCGCGGCGCAGGCGTTGAGCGCGTTGTGCAGCCCGGGCGCGGCCAGCTTCGCGATGTCGAACACCGCCTGTTCGCCACGGCGGATTGCGCCATCGGCCACATGCCAGCCTTCGGGCGTGCCGAAGACGAGGCGATGCGGATGCGCGGCGGTGCGCTCCAGCAGGTTCGGCTGCAGGCCGTTGACCAGCAGGCGGCGCGACACGTCGGCCAGGCGCAGCTTGTCGGCCACGTAGCGTTCGCGCGAACCGTGCCAGTCGAGGNGCTCCTCGTACAGACTGGTGACCACGCCGAGTTCCAGCGCGCCGGCCTCGCCCGTCTGGAAACTCGACAGCTCGATGGCCCACAGCGCGGCGGACTGGCCCTGCAATTCCAGCAGCGGCAAGCCGATGTTGCCGGCCAGCGCGGTGCGCACGCCCAGGCTGCGCGCCAGGTGCGCGACCAGGGCGGTGGTGGTGCTCTTGCCCTTGGTGCCGGTGACCGCGACCACGCGCGCGTCGGGGTTCTCCGCGAACCACAGCGCGGTGCCGGAGGTGAACCGCGTGCCCTGCGCCTGCGCGGTGGTCACCGTGGGCTTGTAGATGGAGATGCCCGGCGACTTCACCACCACGTCGTAGGCGCACAGCGCCACCGGCCCCGGCTCCGGGCCGTAGACGGTGAGCGTGGCGTCGAACGCGCGCGCCGCCTCGGCTTCGTCCTCGCTGCAGTACAGCGCCAGCGGCAATTGCGGCAACTGCGCGTGGATCGCGCGAATCGCCGCGCGCCCTTCGCGGCCGAAGCCCCACACGGCGACGCGCTTGCCCGCCAGCCCGGCGATGCGCATCAGGCGATGGCCTGCAGCGCCGCCTGCAGCCTTGCCGGTATGCGGTGCTCGGCGGACGGCTGCAGCCACGGTTCCAGCGCGAGCTGCGCGGCGTCGAGCCGGGGCAGGATCTCGTCGCGGAAGCGCGCCACCAGCGCGTCCTCCTGCCATTCCGGGCGCTGGCTCAGCGCGTACATCGCGGCGCGCGCCTCGGCGCCCTCGCCCACGCATTCGAACGGCTTGTGGTCCTTGTATTCCAGCAGCGCGTCGAAACCGGCCGCCTGCGTCTCGTCGTCCAGCAGGTTGCGGCCGAAGATCGCCAGCAGGCGCGGCTTGGGCAGGAACGGCGCCAGCGCGAGGAACACGAAATGGCACTTCGGGCACTGCCCGCACCAGCGGTCGGCCGGCTTGGGGCCGAGCAGCCTGAAGTTGCGGTTGCAGCTGGAGAACACGTCGAAGTACGGCGTGAGCTTCGCGAACGCGCGGGNGATCGCGAGTTCGGAATACGGCCGCAGCAGCGAGCAGTAATCGAGGNCGGCCGCCACGTGGCCGTGCAGCCAGTCGCCGAGCAACTGCTCGAAGGCGTAGCCCTTGCTCCACTGGTGGTTCACCTGCTGGCCTTCGTACTCCAGCGTGGCGGCCGAGGCGGAGCGCTCGTTCGCGAAGGCGATGGAGTCGTGGCCGTAGAGGATCGCGGCCATGGCGAGGATCGCCGAGTTCACCGCGGTCACCGGAATGTGGCCGTTCCACGCACCGCGCTGGTTGAGCTCGAACAGCGCCGGCGCCAGTTCGCGCTGGATGTTCAGCGTGGGCAGGCCGGTGCGCTCGGCGCAGGCCTGGATCAACGCGGAGTTGCCCNCCCACNCCGCGGTCGCTTCGCCGCCGATGGACTTGATCGCCTCCACCGCGACGAGGGAATCCTTGCCGCCGCCGATGGGGACGAGGGTGCGCTTTGGGAGACCGAGCGACGGGACTTGCGGCAAGCCCGGCCCCTCACCCCGGCCCTCTCCCCGGAGGGGAGAGGGGGAATGGCCCGGGCTTGCGAGTTTTGTTTCCGCACCCAGGCGAGGAAACGCGATGCGACCGCGCAGGTCCAGACTGTTGCGGTACGCGAACTCGGCGAGGCCGTGCAGGTACAGCGCATCCAGCAGGTCGGCGGTGGCATCGTCCAGCGGGCCATCCGCGATCTCGATCTTCGGCGGCACGCCGGCCTTGTAGTAGCTGACGCCGGCGACCAGGTGCAGCAGCTTCAGCGCCGCGTCGAAGGCGGCCTGGCGTTCGCGCGGCAGTGCAGGCGCGTGCGGGAAACGGATGCGCTCCACCATGGCCTCGCCATCGTCGAACGCATACGCCAGCTCGGCCACGCCGTCGGCATAGCGCGCGTGCAGGAAGCGGAACACCTGGGTCAGGCGCGGTTGGATGGTTGTCGTCACTCTCTCAAGTCTCCCGCGAGCCCTGCACCCTCTCCCCTCCGGGGAGGGGGTCGGGGCGAGGGGTCGAGCCTGCCAAGGCCTCAAAAANCCCCGCCATCCCTACTCCCTCCGGGGAGAGGGGCCGAGCCTGCCAAAGGCCTTAAAAATCCCGCCATCCCTACCCCCTCTCCCCTCCGGGGAGAGGGCTGGGGTGAGGGGCCGAGCTTGCCAAGGCCTCCAGAATCACCTCAAGCACGCCGTCCAGATTCTTCAACGCCTCATTGTTCCAGAAACGCAGGACCCTGTATCCCACTCTTTGAAGTTCGCTGCTTCGATGCTCGTCGTAGATCCGCTGGTCGCCATGCTGCCCGCCGTCCAGCTCCACGATCAGGGACGCATCAGGGCACGCGAAATCGACGATGTACCGCCCTATTTCGTGTTGTCGCCTGAACTTCCAGCCCGAGAGGCGCCGGTTCCGCAGTCTGGACCACAGCAGTTGTTCTGCATCGGTCGAATCGGCACGCAAGTTGCGCGCACGATCCACGTGCATGCGCTTCATCCTTGAATCTCCGCGCTGTTGGCCACTTCCCCGCGAGCCCCGGCCCCCCACCCCAACCCTCTCCCCCAAAGGGGNGAGGGAGAATGATGCGGTCAATCGTCCAGCACGACCTCTTCCGTGTCGCCACGCAGGTTGTATGGCGAGGACATGACCTTGCCGTAGGCACCGGCCTGGGCGATCAGGATCACATCGCCTTCCTGCGGTTCCGGCAGGCGACGGTCGCTGCCCAATACGTCGCCGCTCTCGCAGATCGGGCCGACCACCTGGAACAGGCCGGTGGCCGCTTCGTCGAGGCGGGTGAGGTTGGCGATCTCGTGCCAGGCGTCGTACAGCGCGGGGCGGATCAGGCTGTTCATGCCGGTGTCCACGCCGAGGTAGCGCCAGCTGCCCTTGCCCTTGGTCTGGGTGACGTGGGTGAGCAGCACGCCGGCGTCGGCCACCAGGTAGCGGCCCGGCTCCATCCACAGCTGGTAATGCGGATAGGCCGCCTTGACCTCGCGCAGCACCTTGTCCAGCGCGGCGATGTCCAGCTTCGCCTCGCCGGGATGCGAGGGCACGCCCAGGCCGCCGCCGATGTTGAGGAAGGCGATGCTGCCGATGCGCTCGGCGAGGCTGGCGAGCTGGCTGTAGACCTCGCCCCAATGCTTGGCGTCAAGCACGCCCGAACCGAGGTGCGCATGCAGGCCGCGCACGGTCACGCCATGCGCGTCGGCGTGCCGGAGGAAGGCGTCGAGCTGTTCCAGCGGCAGGCCGAACTTGCTGCCGCTGCCGCCGGTGCGCACCTTTTCGTGATGGCCGAGGCCGCGGCCGAGATCCACGCGCAGCGAGATTTCGCGCCCGCGGAACAGCTCGCCCCAGTGCTCCATCGGGTGCAGCGCGTCCAGCGTGATGGTGGCGCGCGTGGCGAGTCCGCGCTCGAAATCCTCGCGCGAGGCGAAGTTCGGCGTGAACAGCAGCGGCACGCTTTCCGGCACCGCCGCCGACACCGCCGCCAGTTCGCCCGGCGACACGCATTCGAAGGCGAAGCCTTCCGCGGCCAGCGCGCGCAGGATGGCCGGGTGCGTGTTCGCCTTCACCGCGTAGTGCAACCGGTCCACCGCCGCCAGCGACTTCAGCTCGCGCGCCTGCTGGCGCACGGTGGGCAGGTGGTAGACGTAGCGCGGGGTGGCCTCGGCCGCGAGGTCGAGCAGGCGCTGGCGTTCGCCGTCGCGCCACCAGGATGACTGCGCCTGCGCTTCGCCGCTGCCGTACAGCGCCTGCCAGCTCGGGCCGAACAGCGCGCTGTCGTCGGTGCGCAGCGCGCCGGCGGCGATCAGCAGCTCGTGCAGGTGCGGGATCAGGTCGTCCACCACGTCCTCGTCCACCACGAAGGTGAGGTTGAGGTTGTTGGACGACTGCGAGATCAGGTGCACGCGCAACTGGTCGAACTCGGCAAGCACGCTGGACAGCGTGTGCAGCATCGAGCGCATGCCGCGGCCGACCAGGCTGATCGCGGCACAGGGCGCGATCACCTTGACCCGGCACACCTTGGCGAGGTCGCCGGCCAGCGCGGCGATCGCGTCGGAATCCAGCAGGTTCTCGGTGGGGNCCAGCGACACCGTGACGTTGGTCTCGGCCGAGCCGATCAGGTCCACCGACAGGCCGTGCTGCTTGAACTGCGCGAACACGTCGGCGAGGAAGCCGACCTGCTGCCACATGCCCACCGATTCCATCGAGACCAGGGTGATGCCCTTGCGTGCGCTGATCGCCTTCACCGACGGCGCATGGTCGCGCACCTCGGGACCGATCACCGTGCCATCCAGCTCGGGGCGGTTGGTGTCCTTCACCAGCAGCGGCACGCGCGGCTCGCGCAGCGGCGACAGGCAGCGCGGATGCAGCACCTTGGCGCCGGTGGAGGCGATTTCCTGGGCTTCCTCGTAGTCCAGCTTCTGCAGCAGGCGCGCACCCGGCACCTGGCGCGGGTTGGCGGTGAACATGCCGGCCACGTCGGTCCAGATTTCCACGCGCGCGGCCTTCAGCAGCGCGCCGAAGTAGGACGCCGAGGTATCCGAACCGCCGCGGCCGAGCAGCACCGTGCGGCCCTCGCTTTCGCGCGCGATGAAACCCTGGGTGATGAACACGTCGCCCAGCGCGGCGAGGCGCGCGTTGAGCGCGGGATCGGGCCGGGCCTGGACCATCGCCGACAGCAGGCGCGTGCGCTCGTTCTGGTTCGGCAGCGCGGCCGCGGCGAGGCAGTCGCGCGCGTCCACCCAGCGCGTGGGCAGGCCGCTCGCGCTGAGGAAGGCCGCGCCCAGCGCGCTGGACATCAGCTCGCCGTGCGCCTGCACCAGCGCGGTCCAGGCCAGCTCGCCCAGCCGCGCAGGGCCTTCCGCCGCCAGCGCAGCCAGTTCTTCCAGACGCTCGCCGAGCGTGGCCGGCAGCGGCAGCTGCATGTGCGCAAGCAGGTCGTGGTGGCGTTGCGCGATCGCGCCGGCCGCCGCCTTGCGTTTGCCCTGGTCGCCCTCGCCGCACATCTGCTTGAGTGCGTCGGTGATGCCGGTGAGCGCGGAGACGACCACCAGCACGCGCGCACCTTCGGCGCGACGGCTGGCGACCAGCTCACGGATGTTCTGCCAGCGCGGAAGGGTGGCGACACTGGTGCCGCCGAACTTCATCACGATCCAGGGGGCGTCCGCAGGCAGCGGCGCAGGGGCGTTGGGATTCACGGGTCTCATGGGTGGTTGGGGGGAGCAATCCCGCCAGTGTTGCGCTGCGGCAACACGATTGCAACCATGCCGCCATGCGCCGCCGTTTGGCCATCCATACGGCTACTTTGGCGTGGCCGGTGGCTGGAGGGCGCCTGCCTCTGCCTCCATGCTTTCCGCGAAGGGGAGCGAAGGCGCGCAGCGCCCGCCGCCGTGCGAGCCCCGGCCCCTCACCTCGATCCTCTCCCCGGAGGGGAGAGGAGGCGGAGGTGTGCGGCCTTGTTCCGTGCGAGCCCCGACCACTCACCTCGATCCTCTCCCCGCAGGGGAGAGGAGGCGGAGGCGTGCGGCCTTGTTCCGCGCGAGCCACGGCCCCTCACCTCGATCCTCTCCCCGGAGGGGAGAGGAGGCGATGGCGTGCGGCCCTGTTCCGTGCGAGCCACGGCCCCTCACCTCGATCCTCTCCCCGGAGGGGAGAGGAGGCGGGGCGTGCGGCCTTGTTCCGTGCGAGCCACGGCCCCTCACCTCAATCCTCTCCCGGAGGGGAGAGGAGGCGAAGGCATGCGGCCCTGTTCCGTGCGAGCCACGGCCCCTCACCTCAATCCTCTCCCCGGAGGGGAGAGGAGGCGAAGGCGTGCGGCCCTGTTCCGTGCGAGCCCCGGCCCCTCACCTCAATCCTCTCCCCGGAGGGGAGAGGAGGCGAAGGCGTGCGCTTTGCGCACGGCTTTTATTCGACAACAACCGGGATCTTGCCGATCTTCGTGCGCCATTCCTTCGGGCCGGTCTGGTGCACCGAGGTGCCGGCGCTGTCCACCGCGACGGTGACGGGCATGTCCTTCACCTCGAACTCGTAGATCGCTTCCATGCCGAGGTCCTCGAAGGCCAGCACCTTCGCGGCCTTGATCGCCTTGGAGACGAGGTAGGCCGCGCCGCCCACCGCCATCAGGTAGACGGAGCGGTGCTTCTTGATCGCCTCGATCGCCGCGGGGCCGCGCTCGGCCTTGCCGACCATGCCGAGCAGGCCGGTCTGCGCCAGTACCTGTTCGGTGAACTTGTCCATGCGGGTGGCGGTGGTCGGGCCGGCGGGGCCGACCACCTCGTCGCGCACGGGGNCGACGGGGCCCACGTAGTAGATGAAGCGGCCCTTGAAGTCGACCGGCAAGGGCTCGCCCTTGTTGAGCATTTCCACCATGCGCTTGTGCGCGGCGTCGCGACCGGTGAGCAGCTTGCCGTTGAGCAGCAGCACTTCGCCCGGCCTGAAGCTGGCGACTTCTTCCTGGGTGATGGTGTCGAGGTTCACCCGGCGTGCGTTCTGCGGGTTGTAGGTGAGCCTGGGCCAGTCCTCCAGCGAGGGCGGGTCCAGCGTCGCCGGGCCGGAACCATCGAGGGTGAAGTGCGCGTGGCGGGTGGCGGCGCAGTTCGGGATCATCGCCACCGGCAGGTTGGCCGCGTGGGTGGGGTAGTCCTTGATCTTCACGTCGAGCACGGTGGTGAGGCCGCCCAGGCCCTGCGCGCCGATGCCCAGCGCGTTGACCTTCTCGTACAGCTCGATGCGCAGTTCCTCGACGCGGTTTCGCGGGCCGCGCGCGATCAGCTCCTGGATGTCGATGTGCTCCATCAGCGATTCCTTCGCCAGCAGCATTGCCTTCTCCGCGGTGCCGCCGATGCCGATGCCGAGCATGCCCGGCGGGCACCAGCCGGCGCCCATGGTCGGCACGGTCTTGAGCACCCAGTCCACGATGGAGTCGGAGGGGTTCAGCATCACGAACTTCGACTTCGCTTCCGAACCGCCGCCCTTGGCCGCCACGATCACCTCGACGGTGTCGCCCGGCACCACCGACACGTTCACCACCGCCGGCGTGTTGTCCTTGGTGTTGAGGCGGCGGCCGGCCGGGTCGGCCAGCACGCTGGCGCGCAGCTTGTTGTCCGGATGGTTGTAGGCGCGGCGCACGCCTTCGTTGACCATGTCTTCCACGCCCATGCTGGCGTCGTCCCAGCGCACGTTCATGCCGATCTTCAGGAAGACGGTGACGATGCCGGTGTCCTGGCACAGCGGGCGATGCCCTTCGGCGGCCATGCGCGAGTTGATCAGGATCTGCGCCATCGCGTCCTTCGCGGCCGGCGATTCCTCGCGCTCGTATGCGGCGGCGAGGCTCTTGATGTAGTCCACCGGGTGGTAGTAGCTGATGTACTGCAGCGCGTCGGCGACGGACTGGATCAGGTCGGCTTGCTTGATGGCGGTCATGGCGATGGCTTCGGCGGGGNTGAGGGACGCCGCCAGAGCAGGTCCGCGGCGCCAACTGCCTATTGTGCCGCAGCATGCGCGTTCGCCCAAATTTGCGATTCGCACGCAATTTCCTGCAGGACTATCGACGCTCCGGGCAGCGCAGTAGGCTCGCACGGCGGCGCAACGCCAGTCGTCAGGGGAGACCGACGACGTCGCTGGGGAAACCTGGATTTCATAGCTCGTCCCGACGAAACGCCCATGCGGATCGGCCGGAAGGCGTCCGGCGACGCACCGTCGCCCGTGCACGCCCGAATCACTGCCACCAGGAGGAAGCGCAATGTTCGTGAAGCTGCATCGCAAGTCCCTCGCCGGCTGCCTCGCCCTGCTGTTTGCGGGCGCAGGCGGCGGCACCGCACTCGCCGCCAACGTGCGGCCGAGCATCGACATGGGCATGGCCGCCTCGAGCCAGCCCGTGCATGTCACCCTGATGCTGAAGCTGCGCAACGAAGCGGCGCTGCAGGATTACATCCGGCAGACCATCACGCCCGGCAGCGCGCATTACCGCCAGTTCCTCGGCACCGCCGAATTCGCCAGCCAGTACGGCGCGAGCGATGCGGATGTCGCGCGGGTGCAGGCGTTCCTGCGCCAGCACGGCCTGGACAGCCAGGTGCTGCCCAGCCACTTGGCGATCGAGACCAGCGGCACGCTCGCGCAGTTCGGCGCGATCTTCCAGGCGCCGATCCACAGCTACGTGTCGGCCAGCAGCGGCCGGCATTTCCATCGTCCGTCCTCGGCGCCGCAGATGCCGGCCGTGCTGGCCGACAGCGTGGTCTCCGTCAGCGGCCTCAGCAACGAGCGGCAGTTCCTGTCGCACCGCATCCGCTCGCCGCAGCTTTCCGCCACGCCGCAGCAGGCGCTCACGCTGAAGACGCTCGGTACCGCGTCCAGCGGCAACCCCACGGCCACCGGCCAGCCGGGCAACTACACCGTGGGCGACGTGGCCGACCTCTACAACATCAACCCGCTCTACAAGCGCGGCATCACCGGCAAGGGCTCCACGCTGGCGATCGTGACGCTGTCGAACTTCTACCCGGCCGACGCGCAGACCTACTGGGACGCCATCGGCCTCGCCACCAAGCCGAACCGCATCACCCAGGTGCACGTGGACGGCGGCGGCGTCATCGACGGCGGCAGCGGCGAGACCGCGCTGGACGTCGAGCAGTCCGGCGGCATCGCGCCGAACGCGGACATCGTCGTATACGACGCGCCGAACGCCGGCAACGGCTTCATCGACGCCTTCGCCCAGGCGGTTTCCGACAACAAGGCCGACAGCATCTCCACCAGCTGGGGCTCGCCGGAGATCTACAACTTCGCCGCGCTGAACACGCCCGGCGCGAGCATCAAGGACACCAGCGACGTGGGCGACCTGCGCGCCTTCCACCAGATCCTGCTGGAAGCCGCCGTGCAGGGGCAATCGGTGTTCGCCGCCGCGGGCGATTCGGGTGCCTACGACACCGTGCGCGGGCTGGGCACGGGTACCGGCCCCGGCCAGTTCAACGCGCCGCTGACGGTGGATTCGCCGGCCTCCGATCCGTACATCACCGCCGCCGGCGGCACCACGGTGCCGGTGAAATTCACGAACTCCGCCGGCAAGGTGGTGCTGTCCATCGACCAGGAAAGCGTCTGGGGCTGGGATTACCTGCTGCCCTTCGTGAGCAGCCGCGCGGCCGTGTTCTCGACCGGCGGCGGCGGCGGCGTCAGCGTGTACTGGAAGCAGCCGTTCTACCAGGCCTTCACCGACGGCATGCGGCGCAGCGAGAAGAAACAGTCGCTGGTCTACAACGACCCCAGCGCCGGCCCCACCGCCCTGGTCGACCTGCCCGGCAACTTCCGTGGCCGCAACGTGCCGGACGTCTCGCTGAACGCCGATCCGGAAACCGGCTACATCGTGGTGTCCAGCTCGGACGGCGGCGTGATCTCCGAAGGCGGCACCAGCTTCGTGGCGCCCCAGCTCAACGGCATCAGCGCCCTGCTCGCGCAGAGCACCGGGCACCGCGTGGGCTTCTGGAATCCGCAGGTGTACCTGCTGCAGGACATCTTCGGCTACGGCCCGTGGTCGGCCTTCAACAGCGTGAACGCAGGCGACAACTGGTTCTACTACGGTGCGCCGAACTACACGCCGGGCGCCGGCATCGGCACGCTCAACGTGGCCAACTTCAACCTGTTCCTGGGCGGCCGCTGAGGCTGCACGGGGTTTCGCCGCGACAACGGCCGCGCAAGCGGCCGTTGTCGTTTCCGGCATGCCGCCCGTTCAGCGCCACACGTTCCTAAGCCGCCCGCCGCAATGCCACAATGCGCGGATACGGTCGAGGAGATTCCGCATGGCGCCAGCCCAAGCCCACGATGTGCCGGTCGTTCCGGACAGCGGCATCGTGCCCGAGAAGGCGCGCGGCGGCATCGGCATCGAGATCAACGGCGAGCGTTTCCGCCACGACGGCGACCCGCAGATGCCGCTGCTGTGGTACCTGCGCGACGTGCTGCGGCTCACCGGCACCAAGTACGGCGGCGCCCGCGGCGAGAACGGCGCCGACCTGGTGCTGGTGAACGACAAGCCGGTATCCGCGATCGCCCAGCCGATGGCGAAGCTCGACGGCAAGCGCATCACCACGGTGGAAGGCCTGGCCGCCAACGACGGCGTGCTGCACCCGCTGCAGCAGGCCTTCATCGACGAGGACGCGATCGGCTGCGGCTACTGCACGCCGGGCTGGCTGATCGCCGGCGTGGACCTGCTGAAGCGCAAGCCGCAACCCTCCGACGCCGACATCGACCAGTTGCCCAACNCCTGCCGCTGCGGCTGCCAGACCCGGGTACGCGCCGCGATCAAGCGCGCCGCCGCCGGCAGGGCGAGCCAGGCATGAGCGCATCCAACGGCATCGCGCTGCCGCGCCGGCGCTTCCTGCAGATCCTCGCCGGCACCGCGGGCGCCCTGGTGGTGGGCGTGCGCCTCGCCGAGGCGGCCGAGCCGCCGCTGCCGCCGGAATGGCTGGGCAACCACTTCCAGGAACTGGGCGCCTACGTGCGCATCGACGCCGAAGGCAACGTGCTGATCGGCGCCCGCGACCCCGACACCGGCACCGGCGTCGCCACCGCGCTGCCCATGATCATCGCCGACGAGCTGGATGCCGACTGGAACCGCGTCAGCGTGGTGCAACTGGGTCTGGGCATCGCCGCCGGCGCCAACGGCCAGCCGCAGTGGACCTACGGCCGCCAGCGCGGCGGCACCGGCGACTCCATCCCCGCGGCCTGGGCCGACCTGCGCCAGGCCGGCGCGCTGGCGCGCTGGCTGCTCACCCAGGCCGCCGCGCGCCGGCTGGGCATCGCCGCCGACCGCCTGCGCTGCGAGGCCGGCACGGTGATCGCGCCGGACGGCCGCCGCGTCACCTACGGCAGCCTGGTCGACGACGCCAGCAAGCTCGACCTGCCCAGGCAGGCGCCGGCGCCCAAGGCGCCCGAGCGCTACACCCTGATCGGCAAGCCGGTCGGCGACGTGGATGCGCACGCCATCGTCACCGGCCACGCGAAGTACGCGATCGACCACCACGAGGCCGAGGCGCTGGTCGCCGTGCTGCTGCACTGCCCGTGGCCGGACGGCACGCTGGCCGGCGTCGACCCCGCGCCCGCGCTCGCGGTGCCGGGCGTGGTGAAGGTTATGCTGCTCAAGCCCGAGCCCGGGCAGCAGCCCGGCCACACCGTAATCGCTCCCGCGGTGGCGGTGCTCGCGGAGAACACCTGGGCCGCACTGCAGGGCCGCGAGCAGCTCAAGCCGGAATGGAAGCCCGGCGCCAGCGCTGCCGCCAGCAGCGGTGCGCTGGAGCAGCAGGCCACCGCCCTGCTCGACGGCCAGGCCGCGCCCACCACCCGGGTGCGCGACGACGGCGACGTGGACAAGGCCGGCAAGCGCGCCGCGCGCCGCTTCGAGGCGAGCTACTACCAGCCTTGGCTGGCGCACGCCTGCGCGGAGCCGATGAACTGCCTCGCGCGCATCGACAAGGACCACGCCAGCCTCGTGGTGCCCAGCCAGGCGCCGCAGCAGGCCTGGGCCGTGGTGCAGCGCCTCACCGGCCTCGCGCCCGACCAGATCGAGATCCGCGTGCCGCGCGTCGGCGGCGGCTACGGCCGCCGGCTCGACCACGACTACGTGGCCGAAGCCGTGATGCTGGCCAAGGCGGTGAACAAGCCCGTGCGCCTGCTGTGGACGCGCGACCAGGATTTCGCCCACGACTGGTACCGCTCCGCCAGCGTGCACAGGATCAGCGCGGCGATCGACGGCAAGCGCAACCTCGTCGCGTGGAACCAGCGCGTCGCCAGCGCCTCCGCGCTCGCCGGCCGCGGCGTGCCCGCCGACCGCCTGTGGAGTTCGGAAGTGCTGCCGGACCAGTTGCCCGCCGGCCTGGTGCCGAACTTCCGCAGCGACTGGTACGCGCTGGAATCGCCCCTGCCGCGCGGACCGCACCGCGCGATGCCGCACCTCGCGAACGCGTTCGCCGCGGAGAGTTTCGTCGACGAAATCGCGCACCTGCTGCGCGAGGACCCGCTGAAGACCCNCCTGCGCCTGATCGGCGACCCGCGCATGATCGCGCTGAAGAGCGGCGGCACGCTGGACACCGGCCGCCTGCGCAACGTGCTGCAGCTGGTCGCCGACCGCATCGAGTGGAAGAACTGGCTGCGCAGCTTCAACGGCCTGGGCATCGCCTGCTGGGCCATGGACGGCGCCTACGTGGCGCACGCCATCGAGACCTCGCTGCACGGCGACAAGCTGACCATCGAGCGCGTCGTCTGCGCGGTGGACGTGGGCCGCGTGATCAACCCGCTGGGCCTGCAGGGCCAGGTCGCCGGCGCCACGCTGGACGCGCTCTCCACCGCGCTCAACCTTGCCGTCACCTACAAGGACGGCCAGGTCCAGCAGCACGCCTGGAAGGACTATCCGCTGGCCAGCATGGACCAGCTCCCCGACAACGTGGAAGTCATCGTCGTGCCCGACGACGCCCGCCCGCCCNCCGGCGCCAGCTTCCTCGCCATGCCCACCGCCGCCCCCGCCCTCGCCAACGCGGTGTTCCGCGTCAGCGCGATACGCGTGCGGCGGCTGCCGCTGATGAAGGAGTTCCAGCGGTTGTCGTAGCAGGCCGCGGGGCTCTGGTCTTTGCAACACTTTCGCAGTTTGGTGTGTCTTGCGCCGAAACGGCGGCCAAGGCGCGGCTTGAAGTCAAAGCAGGACGAGCAACACCCAAAACTCCACTCGTCATTCCTGCGAAAGCAGGAATCCAGTGCCATGAATCCAGCAGCATTATTTTCTTGGGGTTGGAAGGCACTGGATCCCGGCTTTCGCCGGGATGACGAGAAAAATCAGGCGTTCACCGGCCGCCCATCGTAGCCCGCAACNCCTCCCATCGCGCCAGGCTCGCCGCCGGCCAATGCTGCCCGCGATCGTAGTACCCGGCCATCGCCGGCACGCCGGGCGGCAGCAGCACCCAGGGCTGTTTCGAGGCGGTGAAGATGTGGATGTCGGGCGGGAAGCGGTCGGGGNCGTCCAGCGTGCCCACGCGCACGAAGCTGACCGCGTCGCCGGCACCGCTGTAGTGGCTCCACAGCGCGACGCGGCAGTGCGGGCAGCGCGCGAATTTCTGGCCCTTGCCGCTGAGGGACGGCGTCAGCAGCAGCTCCGGCTCGCCGTGCAGCAGCAGCACGCGCTCCGTCTCGATCATCGCGTTGATCGCGAACGCGCTGCCGGTTTCGCGCTGGCACCAGCGGCAGTGGCAGCAGTTCACGAACAGCGGCGTGCTGGTCATGCGGTAGCGCACGGCGCGGCAATCGCAGCCGCCGTCGAAGGNTTCGGCACCGCTCGTCGCGTCGCTCATCGCCACACCCTCAGCGTGCTCAATGGAACTGGTCGCTGGCCGGCACCCAGGAACTGGACGAGGCCGCGGGCACGTAGCGCTTCACCACCGGCTCGGTCGGCGGGCAGCCCGGCGGCGGCGGGCCGCCGGCAACGCGCGCCGCCGCGCATTGCGCGCCGTTGTCCAGCACCACGCGCGCAGGCGCCGCGGCGCTCGCTGCGGGTGCGGGCGCAACAGGCACGCTGCCGCCGGGCTGGTTCGGCAGGTTGAGGCGGTCGTAGAGGTTCTGCGCCACCGGCGCGGGCGGCGGATCGGCGCCACCGCAGCCCAGCAGCGCCACCGGCACCAGCGGCATCACCTTGCACTTGATGCGGATGCCGCGCGGCAGGTGGAAGGTGTGCTGCACGGTGGTCTTTTCCGCCGCGCGGCGCAGCGCGGTGTCCACCGAGCTTTCGCCCTCGGGCGTCCAGTACGGATCGAAGCGCGTGGCCTTGTAGTCGATGCCCTTGATCTTGTGTTCCATCACCTTGGTGTTGCCGGTGGGCTTGAGCTGGATGTATTCCGGGACCATGCGCGGCGTCTGGCTGGAAGCCTGCGCGCCGGCGGTGGCGGTGCCGGCGCCTGGCTGCGTTCCCGGCTGGGCGCCCTCGCCCTTGCCGGGCGCGCCCGCGGTGGCCTGGCCGGTGCCGTGCGACTCCGGCGGCCCGTTGCCGGGCGCGGCGGCCGTCGCCGTGCCCTCGGTCTTGCCCTGCGGTTCGCCAACGCGCGCGGCGTCGCTGCCCTGCGCGCTGGCGTTCGGTGCGCTGCTGACGTCCGTCGCAGCGGTTTCGCCCGCCTTTCCCGGCGCCTCGTCCGCGGCGCTTGCCGCGGCGGCTTCGGCTGCGTTCGATGCGCTTGCCTCCGCCGGCGCCGCGGCGACCGGCGACGGCTGGCTGATCCGGGTCAGCGCCTGGTCGGGGGCCAGCTCGACCGTGGCCTTGGGCGACGGCGTCACGCTGGGCGCGGCGGGCGCGGCCTGGGGAATCGCCGCCAGCGGCTGTTCCGGTGCAGCGACCGGCGCGGGCGCCTGCACTTTCGACAGGTGCTGCGGGGCGTTCGGCACCGGCGTGGCCGGTGCGGCCTGCAGGTTCACCTCGGGCGCGGGCTGCGCCGGCAGCGGCACGCTCTGCAGTTCGGGCGCGGGCGGCGCGGCGGCCACGTCCACGTGCATGGGTTGCGCGATGGCCAGCGCCGGGGTGTCCGGCGCCACGCGATCCAGCGCCATGCTGGGCGGCGCGATCACGGGCGGCGCCTGCGGCGGCAACGCCGGCATCGCCAGCGAGGGTGGCGGCGGCATCGGCTGGTTGCCTTCGGGCTGCGGCGGCCGCACGGGTTGCGGCTGGAATTTCGGCGGCACCGGCGGCTGCAGCACGGGCTTGGGCAGGTTCACCGGCGGCGGCTGGTTCGCCACCGGCACCGGCTGCAACCGGGGCGTGGGCGCCGGCTGCGGCAGGCTGGGCGGCGGCACCGGCGCCGCGGCCGTCCGGGCGCGCTGGGCGGTGGCCGACGTGGCGGCAGGCGCGCGTGGGGCGCTGCGTGCGGCGGTGGCGCTGGCGGCGCGGCGCGGCTGCGGGTTCGCTGCCGCGTGGCCCTGGTGCACCGGTCCCTGCTGGCGCGGCGGCTCGCCTTTCGGCGGCGGCGGCGGCGCGAGGTCGGGCAGCTCGATGAACTGCGCCTGCAACTGTGCCGGCGGCGCCTTGCCGGGCGGCGGCGGTTCCCACGCCGGCCCGAGGATGAAGGCGAACAGGAACAGGATGTGCAGCACCAGGCTGCCCGCGATCGCCAGCACGCGCCGCCACATCACGCGCGGCTGCGGACGCCGCTGCGCACTCAGGCTGAGCATGCGCGAAGAGGCGGCGAGCGGCGAGTTCAGCAGTACCTGCGCCGGCCGCCTGGCGGACGGGCGCGGCGCGTTGGGGTCGGTGGGCGACGGCATGCGCGGAGTGTAGCGGGCGCCGTCGCGCGGCTGGGCGTCAGGGCTGCTGCTTCGCGCGTTGTTTCTGCAGTTCCTCGTCGATGGCGCGCATCGGCGTGTCGCTGGGGCAACCGTCGGCCAGCGGCTTGCCGGCGCGGTACAGCGCGATGCATTCGGACAGCGGCGGCGGCTTCGGGGCGTTGGGGTTCGCGGCCAGCGGCCGGGCCGGCGCCATGTTGAGGCGCACGTCGCCGTCCTTGGGCGGCGGCGGGGGCGGCGGGTCGCCGCCGCAGCCGCCGGCCAGCGCCGCCAGCGACACGCCGCAATGGATGCGGATGCCGCCGGGCAGGCGGAAGGTGTGCTTCACCGTGGTCTTGTCCACGGCCTTCTGCAGCGCGTCGTCGATCGCGTTGGTGGAGCCGTTGCCCCAGTCCTTGTCGAAGCGGGTGGCCTGGTATTTCACCGGGCTGTCGTGCTGCATGATCCGCGTGTCGCCCTGCGGCGGCCGCTGCACGTAGTCCGGCAGCGGCGCGCTGCCGGCGACGGCCGGCAGGATGACCTGGCCGTTGCGGTCGTACAGGCGCGGCGGGGCCACGCTGGCCGCGGGCGCCGGCGCCGGCAGTTGCACGCTCAGCGCCTGCTTCGCCGCGGGCTCGGTGGTGCGCCGGGGCGCCACGCGTGGCGGCGCCGGCAACGGCGCGGGTGGCGGCGGCGCCTGCGCGGCGGGCGCGGCGGCGGCCGGTATGAAGCGCACCTCCAGCACGTCGGTGGCCGCAGCCGTGCGCTCCACGGGCCGCACCGGCGGCGGGCGCATCGCCCACCACACCATCACCGTGAACACCACGTGCAGCAGCGCGGTGAGCAGCAGCACCAGCCACGCCAGCCGATGCCCGCGCGTGGGTTCGCGCCAGCGCTGGCGACGCAGCCGCGCGGTGCCCGCCATGCCCAGCGCGGACACGGCGGCCCGGTCGGAACCTGGCGGCGGCGTGGCGCGGGTTTCGGCCTGCGTGCGGTGGATGATGGGAATGCCCTTGCGCCGGTGGAGGGGGAAAGTATGGACGGCGCAGCTTGAACCGTATCCCCAAGACCGCGATCGGGGGCGACGGTTCCCGCGGTGCGGCACGGCGAGCGTTGACGCGGGGACCATCCTGTCGCACCGTAGCCNCCTCATCGTTCCGCCATGACCGCCCCCGCGTCTGCGCCCGGACGACCATGACGGCCCGCCAGTCGCCAGGCGCGACGCCCGCGCGGCACCGCTGCGATGCCGTACGACCCGCGCCCCAACATGGGAGGGTCGCATCGTGTTTGAGCCTGTCTGGACAGTCATGTCCATCTCCGTTGGCCCGTCAGGGTTGCCAGGTGGTAGTGCGCGGCGCCGACCATGGTGGCGCCATGGTCAAGCCGCGCGCTGCCGCATGGCGGCCCTGACGGGCCAACCCTTTGGGCCGATGTCATTTGCCCGCATGGCTGCGTCATCGCTCGGTCGCGTATCGACATACGCTTCCTCCCTCTTCCTTGCCCTGCGGGCAAACGACATTCGGCGGAGACGGACATGACTGTCCAGACAGGCTCGCACACGGAAAGCATCCGCAACATCGCGCTCGCCGGCCACGCCGGCAGCGGCAAGACCACGCTGTTCGAGGCCTTGCTGCACGCCGGCGGCGTGATCCAGGCGCCCGGCTCGGTGGAGCGCGGCACCACGCAGTCGGATACCGACGCACAGGAAAAGGCGCGCGGCCATTCCATCGACAGCTGCATCGCCGGCATCGACCGCGGCAACTGCCACATCAACCTGATCGACACCGCCGGCTACGGCGATTTCCGCGGCGGCACGCTCTCCGCGTTCGCCGCGGTGGAAACCGCGATGGTGGTGGTGAACGCCGTCAACGGCATCGAGCACGGCACGCGCCGCATGATGGAACATGCGCGCTCGCGCGGCCTCGCCCGCGTGCTGGTGGTGAACAAGATCGATTTCGAGGGCGCCCATCTCGGCGCGCTGGTGGAGGCGCTGCGCGAGGAGTTCGGCCCCGAGTGCCTGCCGGTGAACCTGCCCGCGCAGGGCGCCAAGCAGGTGCTGGACTGCTTCTTCCACACCGAGGGCGCCACCGATTTCTCCTCGCTGGCCACCGCGCACCAGCACATCCTCGACCAGGTGGTGGAGATCAACGAGGCGACCATGGGCGCCTACCTGGACAACGGCGAGGCTGCGCTGAGCCGCGAGCAGTTGCACGATGCGTTCGAGCAATGCCTGCGCGAGGGCCACCTGGTGCCGATCTGCTTCGTCAGCGCGCGCAGCGGCGCGGGCGTGGCCGAGCTGCTGGACATCGCGGACCGCCTGCTGCCGAATCCCGCGGAAGGCAACCCGCCGCCCTTCCTCAACGGCGACGACGAGGCGATCACGGTCAACGCCGACCCCGCGCAGCACGTGATCGCCGACGTGTTCAAGATCGTCAACGATCCCTTCGTGGGCAAGCTCGGCATCTTCCGCGTGTGGCAGGGCACGGTGCGCCGCGACGCGCAGTTGCTCGTGGACGACGGGCGCAAACCGTTCCGCGTGAGTCACCTGTTCCGGCTCAACGCGAAGAACCACGTGGAGATCGAGCAGGCGGTGCCGGGCGACATCGCCGCGGTGGCCAAGGTGGAGGAGATCCACTACGACGCGGTGCTGCACGACGCGCACGATGAGGACCGCATCCACCTCGCGCCCATGCGCTTCCCGCAGCCGATGTTCGGCCTCGCGCTGGAGCCGAAGCACAAGGGCCAGGAACAGAAGCTGGCGAACGCGCTGGGCCGGTTGGCCGAGGAAGACCCCTGCCTGCGCATGGAGCACCACAAGGAATTGAACGAGACCGTGCTGCGCGGCCTTTCCGAATTGCACCTCAAGGTGACGCTGGAACGCATGCGCGAGCGCTACGGCGTGGAAGTCGTCACCCACCCGCCGCGCATCGCCTACCGCGAAACCATCGCCGCGCCGGCGGAAGGCCACCATCGCCACAAGAAGCAGACCGGCGGCGCCGGCCAGTTCGGCGAAGTGTTCCTGCGCGTGGAGCCGCTGCAGCGCGGCGCCGGCTTCGAGTTCGTCGACGCGGTGAAGGGCGGCGTGATCCCCGGCACCTTCCTGCCGGCGATCGAGAAAGGCGTGCGCCAGGCGATGGAGCGCGGCGCGGTGGCGGGCTACCCGCTGCAGGACCTGCGCGTCACGGTGTACGACGGCAAGTACCACCCGGTCGACTCCAAGGAAGTGGCCTTCGTCAGCGCGGGCAAGAAGGCCTTCCTCGACGCCGTGGGCAAGGCGCGACCCATCGTGCTGGAGCCCATCGTGGACGTGGAGGTGTCGATCCCCGAGAGCGACGTCGGCGACGTCACCGGCGGCCTCGCCGGCAAGCGCGCGCGCATCCTGGGCACCGACAGCCGGCGCGGCGGCGAGCTGATGATCAAGGCCCAGGCTCCGCTGGCCGAACTCATCGACTACCCTACCGAACTCAAGGCCATGACCGGCGGCCGCGGCCGCTACAGCCTGGACCTCAGCCACTACGAGCCGGTGCCGCCGCCGGTGCAGAAGCAGCTCAGCGAGGCGTGGAAGCCCAAGGTGGAAGAGGACTGAGGCGGGCGTGGCGATCCCCGCCGGCGCCGTGCCCCGCGTGCGGTCCGGGTCGTGCGCTCAGCGTCCCAGCCGGCGCTCCACGGCCTGCCGCACCCGGGTGGTCTGATAGCCCACCTGCTGGCGGGACAGCGCCCAGTGCCGCGCCAGCGTTCCTGCGTGGGTCCAGGCCCGGTAGGCGGGCAGCACGCGGCCGAACAGCAACGCGACCCATGCCTCCAGCGTGGCGCCCGCGCACACCTCGGCGGCGCGGCCGTGCGCATTCTCCGCCATCGCATGGCGCAGCTCCGGGCTGGCGCGCAGGCGATCCAGGCAGGCCAGCACTTCGTCGCCGCTGTTCGCTTCCAGGTAGTCCAGCTCGGAGCGGCGTTCCACGCGGTACGCCGATTCGCGCCCCAGGATCGCCGGCACGCCGGCGATCCATGCGTTGTAGAGCTTGGACGCGGGCTTCTGGCCGTGCATGGATTCCACCCCGTGCGGCGACCGCCGCAACGCCACCACCGCGTCGATCCCGCGGTAGTCGCTCCACACCGAAGCGGGCGCATAGGTCGCCGGATCGGCATAGTCGAAGGGCTGGTAGCGACTGATCCAGGCGAGCCCGCGGCGGTCCAGTTCCCGCTCCCACTGCGGCGAGCGCAGGNCGTCGGCAAGGTTCTTCTCGTTGCCGAAATACGCGACGGTGCGGAACGTCTCCCCCCGCGCGGCGGAGCGCGGCAGCAGGCCCGGCTGCGGCCAATGCCGCATGTACAGGAACGTGGGCCCGAAGCGGGNCATGTGCGGGTTCTGCACGATGTGCAGGTTGGCCCGCGTGTAGGGGCGCAGGTCGGCGCACATGTCGACCACGAAGCGGCCCTTCGTCGCCGTGACGCGGCCGCTGTACTTGCCGTCTATCGCCGACAGGCACTCGCGGTGGGCCACGACCACGCCGCGCTCGGGCAATTCCGGGGCCAGCCGGCAGGCGATCCCTGCCTCGCGCAGGCGCAGAAAAGTCTGGATCGTCCACGTGTAGACACCGAAGCCGAAGCCCGGCCAGTGGCTGTCAGGAGACAGGGGAAGCTCCCCCCGGGGCCAGAATTCCGGGNGGATGTAGAAGTGGATCGTTTCGTCCGTGGACTGCTTCCGATCGAGCATTTCGTTGCCTCGGGTACGCCGCTTCCCCCCCGGACGCGGCTTCAGCCCCGAATTCGCGGCCGCAGCGTACCACCGAAGGAGCACCCGCGCGGCGCCGCCGCGGCGGGCAGCCGGGGCACGGCGACCACGCCGTTCCGGCTTTCTATCGCCTCGATGCAACAGGCGGATGAAGGTCCGGTGACCCTTTGCCCTGGCCGCAGCCGGAGCCGACCTCGCGCGCGGCCGCGCAAGCGCTTCCGGCATGCGTCGGCCGTCGCGCTCGTCCCCTACAACCGGTTCCCCCGCTTGATCGCCAGATAGTGTTCGATCAATGCGCCGGACAATTCCCGGACAGTTCACCGCAACGCGGATCAGCCACGCTTCTCGGCAGGCAATGTTTCGCGCCCGCCCGTGCTCCGCAGGAACGCGCTTCCCCCGATGGAGGATTCGAACGACCTCAAGAGCTACGGAACGCCGGAAAACATGCTCCGCCCCTCGTTCCGGCTTCGCCGATTGAAAATCTCCAGCGCGGTCTCATGACTCGTCCTCACTGATATGCCAGCGCTCGGACATGATGGCCTTGACCTTCCGGAATTGATTTACATAGTAACTACCGCATGCGACCACATTGGGCGGTGAGTCATCAAACAGGTAAACCTGCATGTCGGAGGGCGGGTCCGGCGTCTTTGGATAGTCGCCATGCCCTCCAAGAACGATTCGGGCAGAGTTGATCTTGATTTCCGCGTGCGTCCACGACCAGCCGGGGCGCTGGTCCGATGAGGTATTGCTGCTGTCGGAAAAGTCCAGGTTCAGGACGATGGATGCCTCATGGAAAGCCCTTCGCGCCTGAAGTATTTCAGACCTGCCGGAAGCCCTGAACGAAAATTTTCCGCACATGACGGCTTGCGTGCTTTTTCCAGGCTCCCCGTGTCCGCAGGAGCAAAGGGAAAGTACGGACATGATTGCAAGGAAGGACAAATGAACCTTCATGCGCATCCACCTGGATCCGGCCATCGAATGACACCTGAATTCTGCAATCCAATCCGGCAAATCGGGATACAACCCGGGAAGCACCGCATAAATAAACGAGCCCCCTGCTCATGCCATCCAATCTTGCAATCGTTCCCGCCACACCGGCCACGCAGCGACCCATCCACCCAAGGCCAAAAACGACAAGCGCAGTGCCATCCCCGCCCGCACGCTACCGGCCTGTCCCCTACAACCGGTTCCCCCGCTTGATCGCCAGATAGCGTTCGATCAACGCGCCGGACAATTCGCTGCAGCGCACGTCCAGCACGTTCGCGCCTTCCCGCCGCAGCGTTTCGTGCACGCGCTCGCGCTCGGCGAGGTAGTGCATCGCGGAGGCGCTGCGGATGGCGGTTTCCAGGGTGGCGCCGGGGTCGTGGGCGGCATCGTCCAGTGCCTGCTCGCGCAGGCTGGCGAGCACCACGAGGTGCTGGCGGGACAACAGGNTCAGCGCCATGCGCAGTTCCTTGTCGTCCTCGTCGCGCACGTTGCTGACCACGATCACCAGCGCGCGCCGGCGCTGGTGGGCTTGCAGCGCGCCGGCGGCGGCGAGGTAGTCGGTGGCCAGCGGTTGCGCGTGCAGGTCGTAGCCGGCGCCCAGCAGGTGGTCCATGCCGCCGCTGCCCTGCTGCGGCGGCAGCCAGCGCTGCTGCTGGCCGATGCAGGCCATCAGGCCCACCGCGTCGCCTTCGCGCAGCGCGATGCTGGCCAGCGCCAGCGAGGCGTTGAGCACGTGGTCGAAATGCGCCAGCGGGCCGTCCTGCGCCAGCATGCGGCGGCCGCAGTCGAGCATCAGGATCACCTGCTGGTTGCGCTCCTCGCGGTACTCGCGCGAGATCAGCCGGTGGCTGCGCGCGGTGGCTTTCCAGTCGATCTTGCGCAGGCTGTCGCCCACGCGATAGTCGCGCAGCTCCTGGAACTCGGTGCCTTCGCCGCGCCGCCGCTGCAGCCGCGCGCCCACGCTGATCGAGGCCAGCTCCACGCTGAGCCCGGCCAGCTCCGCGAGCACCGCGAAGTTCGGATACACCCGCGTGGAGGACGGCCCGCCCAGCACGCGTCGCCCGTGCCACAGGCGCCACGGCGAAGGCAGCAGCGCGTGGCAGCCGCCGAAATGGAATTGGCCGCGCGCATCGGGCGTGGTGGCGTAGTCCAGCCGCAGCGCGCCGCCGGGTGGCAGTGTCACGCGGCACGGCATGCCGCGCACCGCCCAGCCGCCGGGGTGCAGGTCGTGCAGGCGCAGCGACTGGCGGCGCTTCGTCGGGTTGCGCAGATGCAGCGCCACCGTCGCCTCCGGTCCCAGCGGCAGCACCGGCGCGAGTTCGCGCTGCAGTTCGGGCGATGCGGTGCGACGCAGGCGCCAGGCATCGAGCAGGGCCAGCGCGGCGAGTGCGCCGCCCGCTGCCAGCCATGCCGACAGCGGCAACTGGCCGAGGCTGGCCGCCACGCCGAGCGCAGTCCAGGCCAGCAGCAGCCACAGCAGCAGCGGTGCGGGTCTCAAGCCTCGGGCTCCAGTCGATGGACTGCGCCGCCGCTTCGCTCCTCCCCCTGCGCGCAGGGGGAGGTTGGGAGGGGGTGCTTATGGAAGCGCCCGGCAGGCAAAAGCACCCCACCCCGGCCCTTCCCTGCATGCACGGGAGGGCGGATCGAGGCGCGACACCGGTCAGGCGCAGGCGCGACAGGCAACCGAGTGGCGACGGGCAATGTCTTCATTGCTTCGGCGCGGCCACCTTGTGCAGCAGCGCGCCCAGCATGTCGTCCGGACGCTGGCGCTCCAGCAGCGCATCCGGCGCCAGCAGCAGGCGATGGCGCAGCGCCGGCAGCACCACCGAGCGCACGTCGTCGGGCACCACGAAATCGCGGCCGTCCAGTGCGGCGCGCGCCCGCGCCAGCCGCGCCAGCGCCAGGCCGCCGCGCGGGCCGGCGCCGCCGATCACGCCCGGCCATTCGCGCGTGGCGCGCACGATGCGCACGGCATAGTCGGTCACTGCCGGATCCATGCGGATCGCGGCCACGCCGCGCTGCATCGCCAGCAGGCCGGCCTGGTCGATCACCTGGTCCACCCGCGACACGTCGAGGTCGGCGGCCACCTTGCCCTGCACCACCGCGGCCACCATGCGGCGCTCGTCCTCCAGGCCGGGATAGCCGATCAGCACCTTGACCAGGAAGCGGTCGAGCTGCGCCTCGGGCAACGCGTAGGTGCCTTCCTGCTCGATCGGGTTCTGCGTGGCCACCACCATGAACGGCTCGGGCAGCGCCATGCGGCGGCCTTCGATGGTGACCTGCCCCTCCTGCATCGCCTCCAGCAGCGCGGCCTGGGTCTTGGCCGGCGCGCGGTTGATCTCATCGGCCAGCAGCAGGTTCGCGAACACCGGGCCGCGGCGCAGGCGGAAGCTTTCCGCCTTGGGGTCGTACACCGCATGGCCGGTGACGTCGGCCGGCATCAGGTCGGGGGNGAACTGGATGCGCCCGAAGCTGCAGCCCACCGCGGCGGCGAGCGCGCGCACCAGCAGCGTCTTGCCCAGCCCCGGCACGCCCTCGACCAGCACGTGGCCGGAGGCGAGCAGCGCCAGCAGCACCTGTTCGAACACCGCGGGCTGGCCGATGAAGGCACGCCCCACCTGGTCGCGCAACGCGCGGGCGCGTTCGCCCAGTTCGGCGATCGGCATGGTGGCGGCCGGCGCGGGGGCCGGGGCGGCGGGGG